>Ga0075021_10000783_pt1 | contig 16271 bp, 11 predicted proteins | sample ColStrG_CSR_2012_FD_72749 | JGI IMG/M metagenome (GOLD analysis project Ga0075021, IMG submission 72749) | Freshwater sediment microbial communities in response to fracking from Pennsylvania, USA - Cold Stream Run_MetaG_CSR_2012 | ecosystem: Environmental > Aquatic > Freshwater > Creek >...
AATCACCTGACGACGCCGGGGCTGGACGTGCGCAAGGCGTTCGGCTTCGTGCGTGACGACGTGCTGAAGACCACGGCAAACCGGCAGGAGCCGTTTGTCTACGGCTCGCTGGGCGGTAACGACGTGCCGCTGGTGCCGGCAAAGCTCACGCCGGCCGCGGCGGCGGCCAATCCGCAGGCCGAGGCGCGGGCGGATTACGAATTGGCGCTGCAGATCGGCAACAGGGACGCGTTCAACGCCTTCCTGGTCCAGCACCCCGACGGTTTCTATGCCAGCCTGGCCAGGATCCAGCTGGCCAAGATCGCCGCCGAGGAAACCCGCGTTGCGGCGACCGAAAAGGCCCGGCAGGCCGAACAGGAGCGGGCGCGGCTTGCCGCCGAAGGCGCCCAAAAGACGCAGCAGGCGAAGGCGGATGCCGATGCCAAGGCGGCCGAGCAGGCCCGGCTTGCCGCCGAACAGGCCAAGGAGGCCGCGCAGGCGCAGGCCAATGAAGCCGAGCGCAAACGGGTCGCCACCGATACCCCCGCCAGCACCGGGACCCGCAACGCACCGGACAACAAGGCTTCCGAAACCAATGCGCCGGCGCCGGCCGGGACCGGGATCAACCTTGCCTCCCTCGACGCCGGGCCGCCGCAGGCCGAACTCGTCAAATCGGTGCAGACCGAGCTGCGCCGCGTCGGTTGTCTCGCCGCCGCCGCCGATGGCGATTGGAACGTGGCGTCGCAACGTTCGCTGGCGCAGTTCAACAAGAACGCCGGAACCAAATTCGACGTCAAGCTCGCGAGCCTCGACGCGCTCGATGCCATCAAGCTGAAGCCTTCGCGGGTTTGCCCGCTGATCTGCGAGCATGGCTTCAAGGCCGACGGCGACCATTGCAGCAAGATCGTCTGCGCGGAAGGATCGGTCCTCGACGACGACAATGATTGCGTGAAACGGCGGGCAAAAACGCCGACGGCGTCACGCGAGCCCGACCAGCGTCCCGATCGTGCGGCCCAGGGCCAGCCCAGGCCGGCTCCGCCGCAAGCATCCGGCCAGATCGTGTGCGACGACCAGTTGTGCCGTCCGGTCCAGCGCGGATGTCACCTCGAGTACAGGACGAGCGATCAGGGCGGGAGCCGTATGGGGGGCGGCAGCAACGTGCAGGTTTGTAACTGAAATGAATCCCTCCGCCATCGCTCAATGGCCGTACAAAACTGACATGGGTGTAGCAGCACGACGCATCGACGTTATATGTACTTGCGTATGTTGATGAGATTGATGCCGCGTGGGCTGCGGTTGGCGCATTCGCTGCGCCACTCGCCTCAGTGCATCCACAGCTTGTATCGCAATTCCCTCGGCATGGTCACCAGTGCGGCGACGTCGGTCAGCGAACCTGGTCCCATCATCTCGTAGTATTCATGGTTCATGCGCACAATGGTCAACACATTGCTGCCCAGGGGGGTCCATGGCTGTCCTGCACGAACGGGATTGACGATGCCATCCATGATCATGGCCATTGCGGTTCCCTGCTTCTTCAGCGATCCCATGCGTTGAAAACTCTTGATGGAGGCGATTGTATGCGGACCGCAGATGCCGTCCATCTTCAGGTTTCTTGGAAAGCCGATCGGAGCGAAGTCCACATCCCCGAACTCAAATCTGGAGTTGACCGCCGCGAGCATTCCCAGCATGAACTGAACCAGCAAGACATCGTCGCGTCTGTTAGGGCATCCCGGCCCGACCGCATCGTCGTTGACGAAGATGACGGAATGTTTCGCTGCCCCCGGTGGCAGAAGCATTACCCGTGCCATGACTGGGTATCCTTGCGCTCGCCAATCCTAGATATGGAGCGTCAACAGCGCTGCGCTTGACGACAATAGTTGGTACCGGATCCGATCTTCAGCCAAAAGGAGTGCCTGATACGCGGGTCACCACGATTATGTAAGCACTGATCGTGCATTCACTGGATAGCGTAGAATTTTGCTTCGAAAGACCATTTTGCTTCACGCAGACGGTTGGATTTAGTGTCGGGAATCCGTAGTTCGTTTGCCCATTTGGTCAAATAGTCGAGTGCTCCGATCTGGCTTGTCACTTCGGCAGGAACGTCGGGCAAATCAAGAATTTGCACGGGCTGCTCGCTCCAGATCGCGATAACCATTGCATTGCCGACAGGAGGCGAAACCAGATAGATGACACCGCCAAGGGTTTCCGCGGGGCTTGGTACCAGCAATGGTACGCCCGGTTTGATGTAATTGGCATTTGGTCGAGGATCGCGGACCAGCCCGACCGTGTTAGGATAGATTTGCCTGAGTTTTCCGGCTGCATCGACGTCGATCAGAACGACGTAACCTGGTTTCTTGCTCGTGATTCGAAACGATACGCGAGAGCCGATACTCACTTTATCGCCGGGCGTCATTTCAACCGATAGTTCGGCGGAATTGGCAATTTTGACCGGCGCCTGGTTGGCATTGCGCGGAGCATCCGGCGATGATTTCGGAATAATCGAGGGGACAGTAGCTGTCTCAATTTGCGGGCCGCTCTGAGAGGGCAGTGCGGCAGGTTGGCTGATTTCAGAGGGCTGGTCGGGCGCGGAGGACGTCGGTGTCGCGGGCCCGCCCGGAAGGGCAGCGGCGGGTTGCTGAAGAGTTGGGGCGGAAGACGAAGCTCCTTCAATTATTTTGACCGAGCGTGTGTTGTCCTCCTCTGCGTTCGAAGTCGAGGGCTGGACAACGGCGAGCGCCGCGCCGACACAAAATCCTAGCAAGGTTTGTCGAATTCGGGACATCGCTCACCTACGGGGCCGTAAAAATTCCGATCGAACCAATTCGTGTATTCGCTGGCAGGTAGCGCAGCATGCTTTTGACGAGCGCGCCAGATGCACGCCGGCGATTAAGTCCGGCGACGATCTGCTCGAAATCTGAAAGCCGTTCCGGGGAAGTCACCGCGACGATCTGATCGGCGCCGAATGGACCGCGTACGCGGAGCGAAATTCGGAAGATCGATGCATCGTTTTGGGCAGGACTGGGAACGAGGGGGTAAAGTAATTGTACTGTCCCATCTCCCGAAATATTGAACAGGACAATCGAGCGCTGTGCAACATCGGACAGTTCGACCTGCACGATGTCATCGTTATGATGTTGTTCATCGCCGGCAGCCAGCCGAAGAAGCTGCGGTGCCTTGGTGGATATCGTTTTCAGCTCCCGCACCGCTGCCGTCCGATCGATCACGCTGGCGAGATCATCCTTGTCGACGCGATAAGCCACTACATCTCCCCAGGAGATGACGTCGTGCGAACTCGGATCCCAGATCAAATCGGGATTATCGACCGGACGGACGATTTCCACCTCCGATTCGCGCGGTTTCAGGTTTGCAAAATAACTTGTGCCGCCATCGAGGGCGGCCAGCCGAATCGATGTTTCCTGAGGCAGGCTTGCGGCTTCGGGGATCGGTTTGACCGGGGGAGGGCGTGGCGTCTGGACATCCGAACCTGTTCCCCGGCCCAATTGATATACGACATCGACGTCGAGCGGCTGCCCTGGCGATTTCTTGGTTACGATGTTCTGGCGCTGGTCTGACAGTTGGTAAACAACCTGCCGAACGTTTGCGAACAATTCCTTCAAGGTGACCTTGCCGTCGTGATTATCATCCGCGCTGCCTTCAAATGCGCGCGCTATCGCGTAACTCAGCGCGCCCCTGAAACCCTCAATGCCGGGAATCCGGACTTCTGGCGCCTTGGTATTGCGGTCAACAGCTGCGAGAAAGGTGGTCCGGTCCAGGTCGAGATCTGTCGTCGGTTCGCCTTCGCTCGTCACAGGTTTCAGCGTGTCCGCCGATAACGTATAGGTCGGGACCTGCCGGTAACTCATCTCCTCGGCGCGCGGATCGATTTCTCGGGCCAGTCCTCCACCATGGCAGGTGTCAGCGACAAAAATCACCTTGGCGCCGCGCAATTCGAACTGCCGTATAAAGTGATTGAACTCGCTTCCCAGAATACGTTGCTGCGAACCGAGCGCGGAGGGTTCAAACCCCGGTAGCAGGAAAACGTCCTGAAGCCCGTCTGGCTCCGAACCCTTGACGGTTTCAGGCTCCTGGGCTCCATGACCAGCGATCGACAGGATGATCAGGTCGTTGGGCCGGGTTCGCTGTACGAGGTCGCCGATTGTCTGAAGAATGGCCTCGCGACTGGCGTGCGCGTCGACAAGCGTTGTCACGTCGCTGACGCCCATCGAATGCAACGAATTTTCGATGTCATGCGCGTCGGCAACCGAACCTTTGAGTTGGCGTACGTGTTGATAGGCGTCTATCCCGATAACCAGACCGCGTACTGCGCCGCCATCTGGATTTTTGAGGTAGACACCATCGGACGCAGCGGCACCAAACGGGTACCCCGACAGGATAACCAGGACAAGCAGACCCAGTCTCAGCGCGGACATGGCGCACACCTTGGTGAGCTATTCGCGAATGAATTCAACGCGACGATTCAATGAATAAATGTCTTCTTGGCTTAGTCCGGATGAATCGGGTATTGTCAGCGGCTCGTTGGCGCCTACACCGGAGGTTTCGATTGTGGTGTCCACGCCCGCTTCCTTGAGATAAGCGGCGACCGCTTCGGAGCGCGCGGCCGAAAGCTTCAGGTTTGTTTCGGCAGATCCCCGCACATCGGTGTGGCCGACCAGCTTGATACGTGTCGGCCGTTGCTCTTTGAGGGCCGCCGCCAATTCGTCTGCTGCCTGTTTGCCGACCGGAGTAAATGATGTTTTCGCGTAATCGAAGGTGATCGGGATCGGGATCGTCTGCGGCGTAATTCCTCTTACCGAGCGCGAGAATATCCCACCGATCATGCCGTCGCGGTGATCGCGCACGGTCTGGACGAATTTGGACTGACCGTCGGAATCCTTGACGTTTGCCGCCAGCAGGCGCGCTTGGGCGGCGCGTGCCATCAAGCCGTCGATCTCGAATTTTTCGGGGGAAGTCGGCGTCAACGTCTCGTTCTTGACGATTTCGATCGCCCGATCGTAGGCTTGGGCCGCCTCGACGAACTTTCGCTCACCGAACCGTACCTCACCCAACGTTGCGGAAGCCTGCCACAGGACCTCCATCGTTTCAGCGGCGTTCAGCATGCGGTCGTAGTCGGCAACCGGACGCCCACGCGCCATCAGGATCTGAGCCGCGGAGAGCCGCAGGGCTGCCAGCCGCCGCTGGGCCATTACCTGGAACCGGCTGCACTCCGCGCTTACGGCGATCTTGTCGATTGCCACTTGCGCTTCGCTTTCAACCCCGGCGTCGACAGCGCGGTTGAATTCATCGATCATTGGTTGGCAATCGGCGGCGAACGTTTTTGAGACCGCAGCAAGCTGCAGCGCTGACACTGCGCTTGCCACCAAAACCAGTCCTGCCAACAACCTGCCCCTGATCATCTCGGTTTAATCGCTGGGTTGACGTCTATCCGCTGAAAGATTCTATACTACAAGCCAAGTTGGACGACAAATAAGTATGCCCCATGAAACTTGTGCAAGCGCGCCCTGCGCAACCGTTCCATGGGCGTAGTCCCAGCACACGGCGGCGCGAGCCGGTAAGACTATGTCGTGCAAAACAGGGTCTTAGTTCAATCCCTTGATGATGGCAGGTAACCGGAGCTGAACCTCCGAGCGCCGCATCCCCGCGCGAAGCTTTGGATCATAGAGCATTTGCAGCATGGCGCGATCGTAGACCGAGAGATAGCCGACCGACCGGTTCTGGTTCAGCGTCGTCCAAGGTATGTCGTCGGCGTGGTTCATCAGGCCAAAGGCGTGCAACGTCTCGTGATAGGCGCAGTCGAGGAATTTGCCGCTGCCCTGATCCACGACAATGAAAATATCCGCTCGCAAGATAACGCCATTCTTGTCCGCGCGCGACCTCGTCGTGCAGCGCGGATTGGTCTGATTGATGAATGTGTTTGCTGTGTTGCTGCCCAGCGCGGCCGCGAGCGTGGAAACAAAATCCTTGGTATCGACCAGACGGACAATCACATCCGGCGCGGTTGAGGCGTCGACGATGGCAGCGTCAATTCCCGGTACGCGGAGAACAAAATCATCCAGGACGCGTTTGAACATTTCCGAACGATCGATGCGGCCGCCGTTGGAGATACGAAAGCGAATCCGGTGATCGAACTTGTGGATACTGTCTTCACCGTCGCCAAGGCGCTGCATGTCTGACCCGAACGCCAGGCGAAGGAAACCCTGCGTTAGTTCCGATGCCTCAAATCTGGAAAATTCCGATGGGGCGCCTTTGGGTGCACCCAGAGGGGGTGGACGTATTCCCTCAGCGGCTGGTGCCGTTTCCGGCAATACGACGAATGAGGCCGCAATAAAAACCAAAGCACTGAAACTCGGGGGCAAGGAGGCCTCTTTTCGTGATTATCTTCTGGGCATTGGGGACCCCGCCGCCAAATTTGACAGCCGAAATGTGCCAAAAATATCACTATTGCGGACGATATCTCGGTTGTTGCCAAATTTCATGGAGAGAATCCTCTTCCTAATTTAGGATCATAATATTGGCACTACCCCGACGCATGTCGGTTATTCCTGTGACGGTGGTGAGGTAATTCCTCCGAGAGGGGGCATGGTTGCGTTGCCTCGGCGGCCCAACTTTATTGGGGGCGGAATGAATATTTTTACGTGTCGCGCGATGAGAAGCCTGGCGGTATTATCGCTTATGTGCATCGCAGGTTCGACGACAACGAAAGCGCAAAGCGTTTTCTGTCCGTCATCGGTCGGTAATCAGACCGGGATTTCATACGGGTTCGGAGGTGCAACGGGGCTCTGTACCAATGGTCTGAATGGCGGCACCGGTGCTTTTTCAGCGGCAGCTCTTTCAAGTCAGGTCATCGGTGATGTCCAGGCTTCCGTTGCTCAGCAAACCACGACTGCGACCATCGAATCGGTTTCGGCGCGGCGCGCAACCGAGACGGAAATTTGCCCCGAGGGGACCGAGCGGATCAATGGCGTTTGCACCCCGAGACGCTACACGAATAAGCCCGTGAAGCCTCTGGCCAGGAGATTTCCTGAACCGATTGTTAAAACCCGCGTCGATGACCGGTCTGGTTTCGTTCAATATCAGGCAGATCCGACGGCGCCTAAGTTCGGCTTCTGGATGCAGGGTTTCGCGGACTATGAGAGGAGAACTGGCACAACTAATAGTCTTGTTGTTCCAGGGTACCACGTACCCGCGGTCCCAGGGGGACTTGTTTTCAACAATCAGAATGATTGTAATAATAACGGCAACGGTTGGACTTTTAATGCCAACGCGGGCGGGCCAGGTGTTTCGGGGTGTGTTCAGCCGGGGGGGCCGGGCGTGGTAACGAGCGCTGCTGGTACCCCCGCCGTAAACCAAACAATTCCTCTGCAAACGAATTTTACGGCCACATCGCGTACCGCTGGTCTGTTAGCCGGTGCTGATATGACAAGAAGCGGTATTCTGTCAGCGAATGACGTATTAATTTTTGGAATTCTCGCCGGTTACACCGATACCAGCATGCACATCACTGCTTTTGATACTTCAGGCAGCTATAGCGATATGAGGACCAGCATAACCGGTCCTTCCGTGGGAGGTTTCATTAGCTACGGCAATGGTCCGTTTTCAAACGATACGATGTTCAAGGTGGACTTTCTCCATATTGACGAAACCTACACCCAGATTCTGCAGTTTAGCGGAGCAAGCACCGCCGCGGTGCTCAATTCCGGAACCGCTGGAGTGGGGCTTACGAACTACTCACTTGCCTCGGATTTCCAATATCGATTTCCCATCAGCCTTGGTTGGTGGTGGGAGCCCACGGGAGGGTTTCGATACATCAACTCGCAGTACGGAAACGGCGCCGCTGCCCTAGGCTTGGAGGACGGGTACGTTTGGCGAGTGCAAGGCGGATTGCGACTTGGAACAGACCAAATGTGGAACTCCGTTCGAGTAACAACAACCCTTACCGGGCTCGCTTACAGCGATGTGGTCGTGCACGGAGTGGTGATTTCTGGCGGCTCGATCGGCGGGACCTTCTTTGGTAACACCCTTCTTCCAAGTGACCAAGGCTTGGTGCGCGGACAGGGGATCTGGCGGAGCAATTTCGACTTCGGCAATGGTCGCAGCCTGTTCGTGCAAGCCGATGTCCGAGGAGGAGAGGGCCTTTTCGGAGCTGGCGCGCGCTTGGGAGGCCGAATCCAGTTCTGAGCCGATTGGGTCAGTGCGGGTCGATTGCTTGGAGGGTATCGACGCTCGCAATTGCGCCGGTGTAAGACCCATTTTGCTAGGAGTTTTCGCGGAGTTCGGCTAGCTTTTCATCATTTCGGGGTGGAGTGACCTCAAATGTTCGGAAAAGCTCACGCTGGCATAAGTCTCCTTCGCGCACTTATCTTTCTTGTGGGCGCCCTTAGCTTTTTGCCGCAAATTGCCCGGGCGAGTGACGACATCCAGCTTTGCGACAATTCCACCAACGACCCGGATGAAGGCATACCGGCCTGCACTCGAATCATAAATGGTTCGCAGGCTACGAAACCCGAGGCGATCTTTAACAATCGTGCCAACGCCTGGTTTCGCAAAGGCGTCTATTCCAATGCGCTTGAAGATTACGGCGCCGCCATCGAACGCAATCCGAGATTTGTGGAAGCCTTCCGAAATCGTGCCTTTGTCCTCATCAATCAGAATGAATACGATCGCGCTATCGTTGACTTGAACCAGGCCATCGTGCTGGATCCCAAGTCGTCGTTCGCGTTTTATCTTCGCGGCTTTGCCCTGTACAGCAAGGGCGAGTTCGAAAGGTCGATCAAGGATTTCGATTCTGCGATCGCGCTTAAGGCCGACTACTACGCGGCATTCATGCATCGCGGCGACGCATGGTATCGAAAAAGAGAGTTTGACAAGGCACTCAAAGACTTTGATCAGGCAATCAAGGTAGCTCCCAAAGACCCAGCGGCGTTCAACGAACGCGCTCAGATTTGGATCGACAAAGGTCAAGTGGATCGCGCTCTTGAAGACTACGAACAAGCAATTTCACTCGATCCGAAGGACTGGCGTGCCTATAGCGGCCGTGGGGAAAGCCTGAGATTAAAAGGCGATCTCGATTCGGCGCTATCCAGCCACAACGAGGCCGTAAGGATAAATCCGAAGTCGACCGATGCGCTCATCAATCGAGCGCTTGTCTGGAAAGACAAGGGCGATCTCGATCAGGCGATTTCTGATTACGGCGAAGCACTTCTCCTAAATCCGAAGGAAGATCGGGCACTGAGCAATCGCGGTGAGGTTTGGCGTATCAAAGGAGACTTGGGTCGATCCCTGACCGATCTCGATAAGGCCGTTAGCCTCATTCCGAACTCGGCCCTGACCCTCTGCCGCCGGGGGGACACCCTGAGGGAGCGCGGGGACATTGATCGCTCGCTAAACGACTTCACTGCCGCCGCTGCGGCGTCGGGGAGCGCGATATGCGCCTATGCCGGAAAGGGCCTCACCCTTGAAAAAAAGAACAGTTGGAAGGAAGCGAAGGCTGAATACGACAAAGCCCTGAGCCTCCCGCTCGAAAAAGACCCCGACCCTGTGTCGGGCAAACAGGCGCAGAGCATCGCTCGCGCGCGGAGCGCCAAGCTCGCCGAAGATGCGCGGCTCGAAGCCGAAAAACGCATTCAGGCGGAGAAAGAGCAGGCGCAATTGGCGAACGAGAAGCTTTTGGCCGACAAATCGGCGCAGCAACTCCTCGTAAAACAGGCTCAGGAAGATGCGGTCCGAAAGGCTGCCCAGGCGGACGAGGCAGCAAAAGCTGCCGAGAGGCTTCGCCTCGCGACTGTCCCTCCGAAGCTTGTCATCGATCAGGGCAGGCGGGTCGCGCTCGTGATCGGAAATTCGGCCTATCAGAACGTCCAATTTTTGCCCAATCCCGCGCGTGACGCCGACGCTGTGGCTGATGCTTTCCGCAGCGTCGGATTCCAATCGGTGCAGGTCGAGCACAATCTCTCGCGAGACCAGATGACGAAGGCACTGCGGAAATTTGAAGACATTGCGGCAACTGCAAACTGGGCTGTCGTTTATTATGCGGGCCACGGCATCGTCCTAAATGGCGAGAACTATTTGGTCCCTGTCGACGCCAGGCTGGTCTCCGATCGCGACGTCCAGGACGAGGCAGTTCCGCTCGATCGGGTCCTCGCCGCGACCGAAAGAGCGACGAAACTGCGCATGGTGCTGCTGGATGCGTGCCGCGAAAACCCCTTTGTCGTTAAGATGAGGCAGACGACGGCGTCGCGCTCGCTGACGCGCGGGCTTGCAGCGATTGAGCCTGGTGTTGGCACGCTCGTCGCTTACGCGGCCCGCGACGGCCAGGTTGCCCTTGACGGCACGGGTGACCACAGCCCATTTGCGACGGCGCTGCTGAATCACCTCCCGACGCCGAATCTCGAAATAGGAATGTTCTTTCGCGTCGTGAGAGACGACGTGCGTAATTCGACGAAGCGCCAGCAAGAGCCCTTCGTTTATGGCTCGTTGCCAGGCGAGGATTTCTATTTCACCGTGAAGTAACGCGCTGGACCCGATCAGCGCCGATGCTTTTGCTTCTTGGACGGCTGGGGCGGCGAGGCGGCTTTTATGTCGGGATATGCGTTTTGGGCGACGGCCATCGTGTCGTCGGCCAGCCCTCGGAAACGCACGGGCCGGTAACCTCGCGCCAAGAGCGACGCGAGCGGGTATATGTTTCGACAGACGCGGCCGTTGCAGCCGCCGGTGGACGATTCCATTACCTCAGCCTTCTTGTCCGGGGTGAACCTGAGGAATAGCATGACGTGCGAACCCGGCTTGTTCAACGCATCGCCCGGACGGAGATCCCACGGGTTCTCTACCGGCTTGGCGATTGCTGGTATGGCGGCCGTGGTGTAGTGAACCGCGAGGCCCCAGGTCGCGCTCACAAAAGCCGAGCAATCTACACCAGCGACATCGAGACGAGGGTTGTCGTGCGTGCATACGTTGCCCGCCATGGTGCCGTGTTCGATCCGGGCCCGAAACTGCGCCAGCGATCCGTAGCAGCCCCAGCAATATGGCACGCCGCGGACTTGCTGCCCGACCTTGTCCTGCAGATACCATGGGCGTCGAATCCGGTTGAAGCCGCTACAGGCACTGTCAGGGTCACGACCGTAGTTTGCCGGCGTGATTGTCCACTGAATGCCTTCAAACGCAAACGCGGTCTCAATGACCTGTTGCCGATTGGAAGGACGCACAGCTGCAATGGCGGAAAAGCTTTCTGTCCCGGAGGTCGACGCGGTACGAACATCGATAGCCTTGACGTTGCGAAGTGGACGGAATCCGACGCCGACCACATTGACTCCGGTAAGGTCGGTCCGCAGAAAGTAAACGTCACCATCTCCGGAGATAGTTACGGAGCGGCGTGTCAGAGGTGTATTCGACAGTGGCAACTCGTAGACGCCTTCCAGCTTGCCATCCGGCGCATAGCGCGCAACGAAGGTGGCGGCGCCGGAAGCCGACGCCGGAATATTCTCCGCCAGTACATAAAGGCGATCCTTGTAGTCGATCTCCAGGAACTCGACCGCCCCCAGTTTGTCGCGCACACGGATATGGAGCTGGGCGACAGCCTCATTGCCATCCGCCTTTCGAACCTCGACGAGCACGCTGCTATCATCCTTCTCTGGAACGACGTCGGCGATGACCGAACCCTTGCCCCGCGACGCGATGTACTGGCGACTTCTCTCTCGGCCCTTTTTGGTCGCCACGGACCGGGTATTCTCGTCGAGCAGTTCTACCGGGCTGTCTGGCTGCCGCGAGCCCATTTGCGCAAAGGCCGATGTTGCGAAGACATCATCGGCTCCTCTCGTACTCACCTCTTCGAGCGTTATCGGCTGTGCATCGACACCGCGTGTGGATTGGTCGTCGCGCGAAGCCTTGAAGGTCCGGATGCTGCCATCCCAAATCAGGATATCGTCTTTTCGCACCAGCAGATCGCTCGGCTGCACCCCCTTCGGCATCAGCAGGACGCTGGCGTCGTCTGCGGGTCGCTTGGGATCGAACCGGACCACGCGTTGATTGAGCTGGTCGAGTATGAAGAGATTGCCGTTGCCGTCGGACGTCAGGGCCTGAGGACCGTACAATTCGACATCTTCGCTGGCGTCCGCGATACCGACGGCCGCAGCTGCGTCGCCTCGGTTGAAGCGCTTGATGATCACGTCATCCGCCGCGGCGCCGGATGCGAATGTAACACTACATCCCGCTGCGAAGATCCAGCCAATCAATCCTATTTTCGACTGTAACATGTGAGCCCCGATCAACGATCAACGGAGGCATAGCGGAACTTGAACCCCGCCGGCGACAAGGTCGGCGTCCCGAGCCCAGACAGCAGCAATAGTGCTCTCTGGTCCGTTGTCAGGCAAGGCGTTTCCAGCAGGGAATACCACGGTTGGCGCTTGTCTTTCGGCATTGGTGCGTCCGGGTTGTCGTGCGGTCTGCCGATGCTTGGCAAGTGGCGCAACACCAATATCGAGATCCCTGCCAAAACACGCAACTTGTATCAAGCCCGTCTCATCCGAATAACGGGCGTTCGGGGAATGTCTCCGACAACGGCGAGGGAATGATCGCGGTTTCATTTAGGGAACGGAATGGTATGATCGAAAAACGCTCTGTTTGATCTTCCGATTACAAGATAATCCCGGTTGGTGACGAGGCTGCCATGTGCCGTACACTTTTTCGTTTAGCCGCTTTTGTTTCAGTGATGGTGGCTACCTCGCCCTGTCTTGCTAACGATACGACCGCAGAACTCTCGATCGGGGGTCTGCAATTTACCAAAACCGCCGACGTGTCGATGGAAAGTGAAGAATTATTTGTCTCGCTGAAGCGTATTCGGGTTCAATATAAATTCACAAACACGACGAGTTCGCCGGTCAAACTCACGGTCGCGTTCCCGCTTCCGAGCATCGATCTGTCGGGAGGAGAGGCGGTAGCGTTGCCGTCGAACGACCCGGTTAATTTCGTGAATTTCGAAACGAAGATTGACGGCAACGCGATCAAATTTGTCGTCGAACAGCGTGCTTTCGTTGGCAAAAAGGATGTCAGCCTCCTGCTTCAGGAATTGAAACTTCCGCTCCTCCCGATTGGCGTAAGGGAGATTCGCGTTCAGGACCTGCCGGAAGCGAGCCGGACCAAAATGGTCTCCGCGGGGCTGCTCACCGAGATCGGCAGCAACGACCGAGGCAATCCGCTCTATGAGCCGAGCTGGGTCGTAAAGACGTCGGTGGTTCGCGAACAGACTTTTCCGGTAGGTCGTGCCGTCTCGGTCGATCATGCCTACAGCCCGAGCGTGGGCACCAGCCTCGATACCATCTTGCGCAAGGCGTTGCGCCAAAACAAGGCTATGCATGATGAGGTGGAGAGATATCGCCGGGAATATTGCATAACCGATCAGTTCCTTGCGGAGCTTGACAAGCTTTCGACCGCGTCGAACAAGCCGATCCAGGAACGGCGTATCAGCTATGTGCTCAAGACCGGCGCAAACTGGAGTGGCCCGATCAAGAACTTCAGCCTGCAGGTCGACAAGGGTGACGGCGCGAGCCTCACGAGCTTCTGCGCAGGTGGCCTGAAGCCATCGGTCGCGGATCCGCTTAAATTGGGCGCGGAAAATTTCGTTCCCGACCGTGACCTCAAAATCCTGTATGTCGGTCGTTTCTGAATGAGGCGCCGAAGTAAGTCGCGCCGGACGCGGCGAAGGCGTTCTGTCGTGGCCGTTGTTCAGCGAGTGCTATTGATCCAACTGGATGTAGCGGGCTGAGGCGCTAACAGTCATGCCGTTTCGTTGGGCCTCGGCCAGCGCCTGCACAAACAACTGGTCACCGGCAACCGGAGTGGTTTGCCGAAGCGACTGCAGAGCCCCCGGGCTGGCCACGGCCATAATTAGCTGCGGCGCGGCACCGCTGACGTCGCCGGAACGCCGCATCACGATCGAAAAGGAGGCGGCGTCGTTTACGGAATTGAGCTGGCTTGACAGGTTCTGGACCTGGCCGCCATCGGATATGAGAAGCAACTCGATGACACGACCTCGCAAATTCTCGATCCTTCCCGTAAGCATGTCGCCATTCTTCAGTTTGACCGAGCCAACCGAAATGTGCGGCGCACGATCGCGATCGGCCCGTACCCGGTTAAGAAAGGTGATGGCCGGGCACTGGGGTTGGGTAACCTGACGAACTCCGATCGACGCCTCGAATCCCTGTGTCTTGCTGAACGTAGTGTCGAGCAGCTCAAAGGGGGCGGTGGTCGAGCCCAGTCCTTCCAGGACAGCCGCATCCGAGCTAATCGCAACCGGCATCACGAAAAAGCAATCGCCGCCATCGTATTTATCAACAAAACTCCGAACGGCGTCGGCGCGATCGCTTTTCTCCTCGACAGGTTTGGGTGAAAGAGGAGAAGGCGGCGCAACTGCAGGCACTTTCGCGGGCTGCAAGCTGGGCGCGGCCGACCCTGTTGCCGCAGGAGGCGTAACGCGCCAAAAAAACTGGTTATATGCGCCGCCCGCCGCCGCGGCGAGCACGACGAGGCATGCAATCGCGAGCGCAGACCGGGACCGACGAGGCGCGGGTGTCGGCGCAGATATTCGCAAATAATCTGTCGACCCGGTCTCGTTGCGGGTAGGCAAACTTCGAAGCCCAGCCGGCGCGTCGGCGGTCCAGTGCTCGAGCTCGGCCATCGAGGACAAGCGCAGGGCGGGATCAGGCTGCAACATTTTCTCGAGCAGCGGCCGAAGCCGAACGTCGATGTCTGGCAGATCGGGCACACGGCGCCGCTTTTCAACCAGCTGAAACTGGCTGCCGCCCATGTCGAGCTTCCGGCCGGTCAGCGCCTGAAACAGCACGAGAGCGAAGCTGTAAATGTCGGACTTGGCGGTGACGTCGCCGCCAAAAAGACCGACCTGTTCCGGCGATACGTAATTGTGTTTACCGGCGAATCCCACGCCGATGACGGTTGCATCTCCGACAAGGTTAGAGCGGGCGATACCAAAATCGATGATCTTGGCGCGGGACAGATCGCCTTGCGGCACAATAATGTTGTCGGGTGACACGTCGCGATGGATAATTCCGCGCTGGTGCGCCGCCTCCAGTCCCGACGCCACGCGTCGCATCAGCCGCAGGCAATCCTCGTAGGAGAGCGGGCCGTTGGCAAAGATCTCGGAGAGAGATTTGCCATCGACGAACTCCATGGCCAGGTAAGGGCGCTGCAAGACGGGTTCGATAGTGAATACGAAATAGCGAACGATCGCGTCATGGACGAGATAGTGGAGCGCGGATGCCTCTTTGCGAAACAGCGCAATGGCCGCCTCATTGCCTGCCATATCCGGCAACAACATCTTGATGGCTACGTACGACCCGGTTTGAATTTCATGACCCTTGTAAACCTCGCCCATGCCGCCCGATCCGATCATCGAATCGACTTCGTATATCCCGTTCAGTTGTGTCCCGGGGGGCACCCTGTAAGGTGAAGGCGGAATCGAATCCATTGCGGCCACTACGTCACTCCGGGCTTGTCTTAATCGATGCTATCGGGTCTGCGGCAGCGCCAACACTGTTCCGCGGATTTCCGACTTGTCTTGCAATCCGTGCAAAAAGGGGCTCCCAAAACTGGCCTCCGGGCAGACGGCCGCCCAATAAAACTATAACGCCTGGGCATAGTCGGGGGAAGTCTGCAGGTGGGGCGAACAGGAGTTCTCGGCGGCAACACAGGTCCTCCGCCCTCCGCGACCCGCTGTCGGCGACGATGGCAGGCTATGTCGGCGACTACCAGGATCAACGAAATTATGCTATCGACCAGCGTTGTATTTCAGCCGCTGTGATTGTCGACACCAACGACCGGGAGCATCGCGCCGTCGATGGAAGAGTATGACACCATGGGATTACGCACTTCGCTATTTGCCGATCAAGGTACCCGGACCGACTAATGCCCTCCGGATTAACGTATCCCGTTATCACCTCGGGGATCCTACGGCTGCGCAGCAGCAGCTGTTGGGAGCGGTCATCGATCACTTTGGTTCCAAGCAACGCAAGGATCCGTCGTACCGTCTCAAGTTGACCGTGAATGACGCTCCGCTCGAAATTGCGAGCCGCCAGGAGATCTCGAGGTCGCTGCAGGTGCCCTTTCTTGGCAAGGGTTCTCCGGAGGATTGCCAGATCGTGCTGCAACTGGCGGTGCTGGTCGGAGGAATATCGCCCGATAAGCTGCAAGCCTGGACCGACGCAAATCTGGGGCTGGATTGCAACGGATTTGTTGGAAATTATCTATTCCATGAGGTCCAGCAGAAG
>Ga0075021_10000784_pt1 | contig 16266 bp, 17 predicted proteins | sample ColStrG_CSR_2012_FD_72749 | JGI IMG/M metagenome (GOLD analysis project Ga0075021, IMG submission 72749) | Freshwater sediment microbial communities in response to fracking from Pennsylvania, USA - Cold Stream Run_MetaG_CSR_2012 | ecosystem: Environmental > Aquatic > Freshwater > Creek >...
GGCGACGGTACCCCGGGGTCCCATCCGCCGTCGTCGAGATGTTCGCTGCCGGGACAAGAGTTCACTTCCCCGAAATGCAACCGGGGCCGCCGCCGACTCGGCTGGTGCCCACCGTGGGAGTGGGCCGCCGCCGACTCGGCTGGCGCCCACCTGGTGTCTAGAGGCCGATGGCGGTGGGGAGCTCGGCGATGGTGGCCAGGATGTGGGTGTGGGGCGCCGCTTCGAGTTCGGTCCGCCCATGAGCACCGGTGAGCACCCCGGCCACCACGCCGGCTCCGGCGCGCCATCCGGCCCGCAGATCGTTGGCGGTGTCACCGGCCACGGCCAAGCTGCGCACGTCGTCGATGCCCAGCGTCATGAGGGCCTGGAGGGCGAGATCAGGGAACGGTCGGCCTCGCAGACCGGGACCAGGGGCCAGGGTGAGATCAACCAGGGCGCCCCAACCCAGGGCATCCACGATCAGCTGCTGCGTCTCGGGGGCGAAGCCAGTGGTCAGGCAGATCTGCACGCCCGCTTCGCGCAGGGTGGCGAACATGGCTTCGGTGCCGGGGAGGGCTTCGACGCCGCCGGCCCGCACCGTCTCGGCGATGGCCGCCTCGAACCCACGGGTGGCCCGCTGGGCCAGATCCTCGTCGTCGAGCAAGCCCCGGAAGACCTCGATCTTGGATTGGCCCATGGTGGCCTGCACGTAGTCGAGGCGACCGGCGTTGGCCGGATCGTCTCGGGCGATGCCGATGCTCTCGAGGGCCGTCAGGAAGGACGATTCCACGATGCCGCCGTCTCGCACGGTGGTACCCGCCATGTCGAGCACCGCCAGGCGGATCGGTGGGATCGGCTCCCCGGCGAGACCCCGGGGCTCGTGGGTGGTGTCGGCTGCGGTCATGGTGGCCCGATCTTCTGGAGAGTTTCCTCGGCGATGGCCGGCGACAGGGTCATGCCCCGACCGCCCGGCCCGGTCACGATCCACAGCCCGGGCTCCACCTGCTGACGATGGCAGATGGATTCGTCGCGGCATTGGGAGTACACGCCCGTCCAGCGTCGCACGATTGGTGGGAGGGGGCGGCCCAGAACTGACGCGGCGCGGGCCTGGAGATGGGCCTCGGGGATGGCGGACGTGGCGAAGTCGAACGGCTCGTCGTAGGCGTGCGTGTCGCCCACCGTGAGTTGACCGTCCGCCCGTTGCGAGATGAGGAGTTGCATGTGATGCTCCGCGGCCACCGGGTCCTGAGGGGGGAGGTCGGCGAGCGCGGGGACGGCGTAGGCCGGGTAGTACCGCAACGAATCCCCGTCGGCCACCGACGTGGTGAGCCGCTCGCCCAGTGGTGCGGTCTGCAGCATCTGGAGCTGCACCGGCCGGACAGGAGCCAGGTGGAGGAGCTCGGCGATGGGACCCTGGTGTTCGGCCCCGGGGCACACCACTACGACGTCGCCCGCGTGGCGTTCGCCGGTTTCGTCCACCACCGCGTCAGCGCCGATCGCGTGTGCGGTCCGGCCGCCGTGGAACACGTACCCCTTGGGGGACTTGTCACCGCGGGCCGTCTCGCCGCTCAACCAGGCCCGCAGGGCCGGGAGTGCGTGGCGCGGTTCGACGACGGCGTCGGTGCGGCAGTAGAGGCCGGCCAGCAGGTCGCCTCGCAGCGCGGGGTTGATCACCCGTACCGCGTCGGAGTCGAGCAGCTCGAAGCCTCGCTCGTCGGCGTCGCCCCGGGCCATGACCTGCTCGAGCACCGCGACCTCCTCAGGAAGTTGCGCCACGGTCATCGAGCCGTCGGGACGGAAGCCCACCCCGGGGACAGAGATGGCGATCTCCTGCCACCGCGCCCGTGCTCGCAGCGCCAGTCGCAGCTCGGACCCCGCCGCCCGCCCGCTCACCCAAACCAGACCGAAGTTGCGCACCGATGCCGAGCGGGGTTCGAGATCGCGATCGAGGTGGACGACCTCCCACCCATCTTGGCGGGCCGCCAACGCATGCATCGTGCCGAGGATCCCGGCTCCGACGATGACCATGCGCCCCATGGCGAGCGGTCTACCACGTCGCCCGTTCGTCCGGTCCGGGAACGTTCGGGGGCGCTCGCTGGTCAACAAGGCATGGGAGGACCGTGCGGGCGACGACTTGAGCAGGCCCAGGGGCCACACTGGGTGGGCGATCGCAAGGGGCAGCCTCATGTTGGCTGAGACGGCGAGGGATCACGTGGCGTCGTTCGAAGAGGTCTACCGGGCGGGACACGCCACCATGGCTCGGCTGGCCTTCGTGTTGGTCGGCTCCCAGGCCCTCGGCGATGAACTCGTCCACGACGCCTACGCCCGCCTCTATGAGCACTTCGACGACGTGGAGAATCCCGGCGGGTTCGTGCGGGTGACGCTCGTCCGCTTGTGCTCCACCGCCCGCTCCCGAAGCGCCATGGAGACCGACCGCTTGGCCCGCCTGCCGGAGCCACCGGACCTGGCGATCCCGGAACTGGACGAGACCTGGGTCGCGCTGGCCCACCTGCGGCCTGAGCGACGCATCGTCGTGGCCCTGCGCTTCTACGAGGACCTCAGCCACCGCGAGATCGCCGACCTGCTCGGCTGCCCCGTGGCCACGGTCCGCACCCGGCTGCACCGAGGCTTGGCCGACCTACGCAAGGAGATCGAACGATGACCGAGACCGACGAGTTCGAGAGCCGGCTGGCCGCCACCCTCCGGGCCAAGGCCGCTCAGGTGGAGGTGGCCGACGTACCGTTTGACCCATCGGTGCCCGGCGGGGTGGTGCCCCTGGGTGAACCGCGTCGAGGCCGACGGTCGGGTTGGATACTGGCGGCCGCCGCCGCTCTCCTCGTGGTGCTCGTGGTCGGCGTCGCCCTGGTCCGGACCGACCGCCAGGCCAGTGTGAGCCAGGGGGATCGCCCTAACCGGCCCGGGGTGCTGGCCCCGACCTGGGTGCCGGACGGATACCAGCTGTGGGATATCAGCTCCTCGTCGGGCCCCGCCAGCGAGGCGGCCGGTAGGGGCCCGGTCACCATCCAACTCTTCGCCCAGGATCAAGGGCCGATGCTGATGGTGGAGGTGGGGGTGAGGGAGACGAGCCCTCAGACCCCCGGTTTTGCCGTGCCGCCGGGCGACGCCGCCACCGTGCGGGGAGTCCCGGGTCATGTCTGGGCCACCACCATGACCACCTCGCCCGGTCAGGTACCGGTCCCGCGCCTGCAGATCCGTTGGGAGGAGGAGGGCCAGGCCATCCTCGCCATAGTCGATCACGTCGATCAGGCCCGGGCGTTGGACATGCTCGCCGCCATGGCCTGGGCCGTGCCCGGCGACCCCCTCAGTGGCGTGGCCGCCGGTTCGCTGTCGTTGGCCGTGTCGTTCTCTCCCGCGACCACCGGGTCGCCGGCCTCGACGCCATTGCGTGAGGTCGGTGGAGTCGTCAATCAGGTCGAGCCTGCCGCCGCATTGTCGACCTTCGTGTACGCCCAGGGCGCGCCCACCCTGGCGTCCTCGTCCGAGATCACGGTCCGGACCGGTGGTCCGGGTTCCGGCCTCGAGCAGTACTACGAGACACAGCTGGGAGGGTCGTCGCCTCAGGGGGACGGGGCCGTGGAGACGACGGGCGCTAGCCCCGTCACCGATGTCCGAGTGGGAGGGGTGTTCTGGCCCGACGGTCGGTGGGCCATCGCCGTCGGTGCCGTCGGCGCCGGTGTCGAGACCAGTGACCTCGTTCGCATCGCCCGGACCGCGGCGCCGACCGATGATGCGGATCTCGACGGCCGTCGCGCCGAGATCACCGCGCGCGTGCTGGCCCTGCCCGTCGTGGCCACCACCGAGCTTCCGCCGCTCACGCTTGAGGTCCACGGTGAGGGCGGCACCGCCCTGTGCGCTCGTGTGGGCTCCGGGCCGGTGACGTGCGGCGCGGTGGCGGGGGTCACCGGCGGCAGCCTCGGCCGCTTCGGCTCACCGGGGCTGACGGTGGGAGCCCTTGTCGATGGGGACTGGTACGTCGGGGCCGCCGGCACGCTCCCCTTCGCCTACACGCCGGTATCCAACGAGTACTTTGTTCCCGGCGATACGACTCAGGCGTCCACCCCGGGCGTGACGACGCTGGCTGATCTGCCCGTCGTGCGCATGGCGGAGGCGCCGCCGTGGCGTTTCCTGGTGGCGGCCGTGCCGGCCCGGCTCTCGGACGTCTCGGTCGAGTGGGATACCACGTCCGATCCGAGCTGCACCTCGGCCGCCAGTGGTGGGAGCTGCGCCACCGGAGTCGGAGTCACCCGCCCGTCACGCTGACCCTGCGCTTCCGCAATCTGGACCGATCTGCACCTCTGAGGTGCGTTTCCGTCCAGATTGCCGGTGGGAGATGGTGTCAGACGCCGGCGCGGATGGTTTCCAGCGCCTCGGGGATGTGCTTGGTGGCCTGGAGCTGCGACGAGAACTTCTTGCGGACCACACCCTGGGGACTGATCACATACGTGACGCGCCCGGGGAGGATGCCGAGCGACTTGCCGACGCCCCACGCCTTGGCCACCTTGGCTCCATCGTCGCTGAGCAGCGTGAAGGGCAAGTCGTGCTTGGCCGCGAACTTCTGGTGGGAGTCCACCGAGTCCTTGCTGATGCCGATCACGACCGCGCCGACGTCGGTGAAGTCCTCGTAGTTGTCCCGGAACGAGCACGCTTCTTTGGTGCACCCCGGGGTGTCGTCGGCGGGGTAGAAGTACACGACGACCCACTGATCCTTGAAGTCGCTGAGCTTGACCGTGTCACCGGCCTGCGAGGGAAGTTCGAAGTCGGGCGCCACGTCGCCTACTTGCAGGGCGCGGCCTAGCTGCGGAGGATTCGGATCGCTCATGCCCCGTTCAAGGCGCGTCCGGGGCCGGGTATTCCCTGGTGCCGTGGCGCCGGGAGCCGGCCGTGATTGGTTGCACTACCTTTACCGGCCATGGTGTCCATCGCCGTGGTGAACCAGAAGGGCGGGGTCGGCAAGACGACCGTCGCGCTCGGGCTGGCATCCGCGGCGACGGCGGCCAGCATGCGGGTACTGGTGATCGATCTCGATCCGCAGGCCAATGCCAGCACCGGCCTGGGTGTCTGGGATGCCGAGCGCACGGTCGACCATGCGCTGGCGTCGGATCAGCCCGGCGTGCTCCGCTCGGTGGTCACAGTGGGGGGGTGGCCGCCCCGCGACGGGGCCCAAGCTCCCGACGTGGCGGCCAGCTCCCCGCAGCTGGCTCAGCGGGAGCCGCAACTGGCCAACGATCCGATCGGCGCCCAGGATCGACTCCAGGTGGCGATGGCCGGGCTGGACTACGACCTCGTGCTCATCGACTGCCCACCGTCGCTTGGTCTGCTCACCGTGAACGGCCTGTTCGGGGCCGACCAGGCGTTGGTCGTGACCGAGCCGGGTGCATGGGCCTCCGATGGTGTGGCCCAGATCCTGAGGACGGTCGAGCGCATCGCGGCCCGGCGCCCGGAGGGGCTGGCCGTGGCTGGCATCGTGGTCAACCGCCTGGGCCGCACCCGCGATGCCCGGTACTGGTACGAGCAACTGGTAGAGACCTACGGCGAACAGGTTCTGCCGCCGGTGCACCTCCGTGCTGCCATCCCCGAGGCGGCGGCCCAGTCGCTGCCCATCCACGGCCTGGGCCACCGAGCCGGTGCCGCCGAGGCCGCCGCCGAATTCGATGCCCTGCTCGCCGCCATCCTGGTTTCCCCGGATTCACCGACGGCTCCCGATACGTCCACCGCTCCCGGTGCCGACATCGTCGTTGAGCCAATAGCCCAGATGGTGCCGGCGGCGCCGCTCACTGCCCCGTTCGCCGGCGGGGCCACCAGCGCCGTCGAGTCCCCGCTGAACGGGGTGGATTGATGCCGCAGTACGACCCGCAACGCTCGCGTAGCCGTCAGCGCAAAGCTGATGACGAGGGTCCGGCGCCGGTCGACGCGCTACTGGGCCCGAGCCCGTCGGCGCCGCGGCCCGCGGCTGAGTCCCCCGTCGCGCCAGCGGCCGCGGAACGGCCGATTCCCGGATCGGAACCCAACGGTGTTCGTCCCTTGGACGCCACCGTCGCCGCCCCCCCGCCGATGCAACCGGGAGGGCCGCTGGCGGCCCCGGCCCGCCGTTCGCCCTTCAAACCCCTCGCCCTGCTGGCCGCCCTCGCCGCGGGCCTCGTCGTGGTGTGGTGGGTGCGTCGCCGCCGTCAGCCCCCCGCGTCCGACTGAGCCCAATCTGCGAGCTCGGGGGGTTGGTCAGGCGCTGACGGCCGCCGTGTCGTGGCGTCGGTCGCTCTGGCGTCGGTCGACATCGCTCCGGCGCTCCCGGATGACCTTGGACCAATCCTGGGTGACGCGTCGGTCGTGGCCGGCGCGCCTGTCGACCCCGGATCGGCGCTCGCCCTCGACGGCTTCATGGCCGATGCCATCCAGCACCCGCTCGAGGGCGGCGAGGTCGCCGCGCGGGATCGCGGCGAAGACTCCGGCTTCGCGGGCTTGGGCGAGGACCACGGGGTCGGCGGATACGAGGATGACCCGCTTGCCTGCCTGGGTCAGCTCGGCCGTCACATCGAGGCCTCGCAGACCTTGCAGTTCATTGCTGATCACGACGACATCGGCGGGGGTTTGCGTCAGGATCTGCAGCGCCTCGACCGCCGTCCGCGCCTCCCCGGCCAGGTCGTATCCCTGGCCGGTCACGGTCCGCCCGATGGCCCTTCGAGCCAGATCGTCACCGTCCACCACCAGCACCGAAGTAGTCGCCATGGCGCCAGTCTGACCGATGGGCGACCCATAGTCGATGATTTCATGGGCCATATGACCTAGTGGTGTAGGCCGTATGACCTGGTTTTCTCGGACCGCCGCGAGCGGAGGAGTCACCGTGGCGGCGGCAGATGGGCGAGACTGGCGCGAATGACTTCTTGGAATCGGCGTGTTTCCAATGCGGCCAACCGGGAGGCCTTGCGCGATGCCGCGGGCGATCAGGTGGATCTCGACCCTATCGACGTCGATCCGGTGGTCTCGGCCGCGGCTCGGGCCACCGAACGCGACGAGGGCGACGAGGTCGAGGAAGGCTTGAGTGGCGAGGAGATCCGGACGATCCTGACCGACACCCTCGTGGAGACGCCGGACATGGTCGCCGTCTTTGCTTCCGTCGGGCGCGAGGCGTTGTGGGCCAACGACGCGTTCGTCACCGTCATCCCCATCCGTGCGGTCGACAAGCTCTGGCTGGTGGAGTTGCTGGACGAATGGTCCCGCGGTCACTTCGAGGTAAAGGTCCTTCCGGCGTTGGTGAAGTTCGGTCGCTGGCGGGGACGACTCACCTTCGTCTCCGACGGCGGGCCGTTGCCGGTGTCGGCCGTCCTCGTCGCCCACCGTGATGAAAGCGGCGAGATCGCCACCGTCAGCGTGTTGGCCCGTGACCTCAGCGAACTTCGCTCCGCCCAGGAACACGTCGATGCCACCGAATCCCGGTTCACGGCCCTGGTCGAGCACGTTTCCGACCTGATCGCCGTGGTGTCCACCGCGGGCATCATCGAATACATCAGCCCGGCGACCGCGAGCATCTTGGGGTTCACCGACGCGGAGCTGAAAGGACGCAACTTCTTAGAGTTGGTACATCCCGAAGACGCCCCGGAGGAGGTGGTCGGCCTCGTGCGCATGGACGAACAGGGTGTTGGTTCACCGGTGGAGTTGCGCCTTCGGGCCGCCGACGACTCCTGGCGGCACCTCGAAATCGTCGTCTCAGATCTGCGGGAGAACCCGGCCATCGGCGGACTGGTGCTGAACGCCCGCGATGTCACCGAGCGCGTGGAGTCGGCACGGGTGCTGGCCAACCGCGCGTACACCGACACCCTGACCGGATTGCCGAACCGCGTGCGTCTCATCGACCGCCTGGCCGGGGCTCTGGCCGACCTCGGTTCCGACCAGCCGCCCGCGGCGTCGGTCGTTGTCCTGGTCTGTGATGTCGACCACTTCAAGCCGCTCAACGAGGTGGCGGGACGCGACGCCGGCGATGACCTGCTGGTGCGCCTGGGTCAACGAATCCGAGACACGGTGGACGACGCCGCCATGGTGGCGCGCCTGGGAGGCGATGCCTTCGCCGTGGTGCTCGCCGTCGATGACGTTGGCGATGCGTCGCGTCTGGCCACCCGCATACGCAGCGAGGTCGGCGCGCCCATGCCGCTGGGGGACCGCACGGTCGAGTTGAAGCTCAGCGTAGGTATCGCCGAAGCCGGTGGTGGTGATGCCCCGGAGGCGATGCTCGATCGAGCTGAGGCGGCGATGGCTCGGGCCAAGCGCGACGGTGGGGATCGGGCTGAGCTCTACGACGAGGCGATGGCGGCGGATACCAACCGCCGCGTCGCGGTGGAACACCAGCTTCGCCGGGTGCTCGATCGCGACGAGCTGCAGGTGCATTTCCAACCCATCGTCGACATCCAGACCGACCGAGCGGTGGGGGCTGAGGCCCTGCTGCGCGTGCAGGATGATGACGGGGCTCTGCTGTCCCCCGCGTCGTTCATCGAGGCCGCTGAATCCAGTGGACTGATTTCACAGTTGGGCCGTCAGGTGCTCCAGGCCACGTGCGAACAGCTGGCGGTATGGACTGCGCAGGGTGATGAACTCCTGCCCGGCGAGGTGTCGGTCAACGTGTCACCCCGGCAGCTGGCCGATCCCAGCTTGCCCCGACACGTGCAGGAGGTGCTCGGCGCGACCGGCGTGGAGCCCCATCGTCTCTGCCTGGAGATCACCGAGAGCATCCTCATCAGTGCGGAGCCGACGGTCGATGCCTCCATTTCCTTCCTCCGGTCGCTGGGCGTGCGGATCGGGCTGGACGATTTCGGGACGGGTCAGTCCTCGCTCGGCTATCTCAAACGATTCCCGCTCGACTTCGTGAAGATCGACCAGTCATTGGTGGCGGGGCTCGGCATCCACGAACACGACACTGCGATCGTTCGAGCCACCGTGGAACTGGCCCACAACCTGGGGCTCCTGGTGGTCGCCGTCGGGGTCGAGACCGAGGAGCAGCTCGAGGCGCTCAGCTTCCTCGGGTGCGATCGGGCTCAGGGCTATCTCTACACCCCGGCCATGCCCGCTGATCTGCTGGCCGCCCGCCTTCGTGAGGGTCTTTCCTGACACCGAGCGGGCGTGGAAGTTCACTCGGCGGCCACCAGGCCGAGGGAAAAAGCTCACCTCGGTCAGCCATGATGGGTCGATGACCCTCCAGGCCGACCCTCCGACGCGCCACCTCCCCTTCGACACACTGTTCAACGTGCGCGACCTTGGCGGCTACCCCGCCCACGATGGACGACTGACTCGCTGGCAGACGCTCTATCGCGCCGACGGCATCAATCGGGCCCGGGGCGACGATCTCGACCGGTTGGCGGCGCTGGGCCTGCGCACGGTGCTCGACCTCCGCACCCCGGGTGAGTTGGAACAACGGGGCCAGTTCCAGGTGGACGCGACCGACGTCGCCTACCACCACCTGCCGGTCATCCAGGAGACCTGGGAGGGGTGGGCCACCGATCGCGAGGTCGACCCGGTCACGTTCCTGGTCAGCCGCTATCTGGAGATGCTCGATGAGGGTGCCTCCGCTCTGGCCGCCGCCCTCGGCTTGCTGGCTGACCCGGCCAGCTATCCGGTCATGTTCCATTGCGCAGCGGGCAAGGATCGCACCGGGGTGTTGGCCGCGGTGACGTTGAGCCTCGTCGGGGTGGCCGACGACGACATTGCTCGGGACTACGGGTTGAGCGCGCCGGCCATGGTGGCGCTGGTCGACTGGGTGCGCATCAACGCGCCTGAGTGGTTGGACACCATGACCGACCAACCACCGGCGTTCCTGGCCGCGCCTCCCCAGGCCATGCAGGAGCTCCTCCGCGCGGTGCGCGCCAAACACGGCTCCATGGCACGCTACGTGGCCGCCATCGGGGTGACGCCGGCGACGGTGAACGCGCTCCGCGAGAACATTTTGGAGTCATGAGGCAGACTTCAGCCATGACCGACACGATCTCCGTCTCCCAATCCGTGGGCGCTCCCGCCCAACAGGTATGGGAGATGCTCAGCGACCTCCCCCGCATGGGCGAGTGGTCACCCGAGAACAGAGGCGGAACCTGGGTCAAGGGAGCCACGGGGCCGGCGGTGGGTGCTCGGTTCAAGGGTGCCAACGCCAACGACAAGAAGAACTGGAAGACCGATGCGAAGGTGACGACGTGCGTCCCCGGCACTGCCTTCGCCTTCGACGTGAGCGTGGCGGCGTTCGCCGTGGCGACCTGGAGCTACACCATCGAGGCGACGCCGTCGGGCTGTGTGGTCACCGAGACGTGGACCGACAAACGGGGAAAGCTGGTCAAGGCGCTCGGTGGTCCCGTGAGCGGTGTGGCCGACCGTGAGGTCCACAACCGGTCCGGGATGGAAACCACCCTGGCCAACCTGGCGGCCGCCGCCGAGGCCACGACGACCTGAGCTAGGCCGGTGATGGGTCGGGTCAGATGCCGGACCAGTTGATGCCGGAGTTCTGTTCGGCCGGGGTGACGGTGCCCTTGGCCAGCATGGCTTCGATGGCGCTGACGGGCTGGGGCGGGCTGAAGTAGTAACCCTGCGCGAAGTCGCAACCCATGCCGTGGAGCGTGGTGGCCTGCTCGATGGAATCCACGCCCTCGGCCACCGGCGCGATGTCGAGTGAATGGGCCAGTGCCACCAGCTGTTGGGTGATGGCGGCGTCCTCCCGGCTCTCGGCGATGCCGGAGACGAAGGCGCGGTCGATCTTCAAGACGTCGAGGTTGAACCGGCGGAGATAGCTGAGCGACGAGTAGCCCGTCCCGAAATCGTCCAGCGCGAGCTTGATGCCGGCGTCCTTGGCGTCGCGCAGCATGCCCCACGACGCCTCGACGTCGCGCATCACGGTGCCCTCGGTGATCTCCAGACAGATCCGATCCGGGGCCACGCCTGTCTCGGTCACGGTGGCCAGCAGCCGGTCCATGAAGTCGCTTCGCGCCAGTTGCTTGGGTGAGACGTTGATGGTGGTGAGGAGCTCTCGCTCGGGGAAGGCCTGATGCCAGGCCAGGTTCTGACGGCAGGCCTGCTCGATCACCCAGTCGCCCACCGGGGCGATGAGTCCTGAGTCCTCCAACAGGCGGAGGAATTCGTTGGGACTCACCAAACCCCGCTCCGGGTCGGCCCACCGCAGGAGGGCTTCTACGCCGACGATCTGGTGATCACCCAACGTCACCACGGGAAGGTAGAGGATCCAGAACTCATCGTTTTCGAGGGCCATCTGGAGCCGGCGGGCCGTCCCCGTGGGGCTGAGCGTGGGCCGCATCGACAGATCGAAGACCACCGCCGTCTCCGCGCCGGCGTGGTGTGCTTGCTGCAGAGCGATGGTGGCCTCGCTCAACACCTCGCGGGCGGTCGTATGGCGGGAATCGAGCACGGCGACGCCGGCATTGGTGGCCACTCGGACGAGGTCCGACCCCACTCGGAAGGGCCGCCGCAGCACTTCCTGGAACTCCCCAGCTCGCCGCTCGGCGGCGCGGGTGTCGGCGGCGGTCCGAGACAGCACGACGAATTCCGGTCCGATGAAGCGGAAGAGCTGCTCGCCGTCGGTCAGCGACCCCTTGAGCTGATCGCTCACCGCCACCAACAGCCCGTCACCGACCTCGTGCCCGTGGGTGTCGTTGACCACTTCGAACCGGGCCAGCTGGATGAGGATGACCGAGCCGGGGATGCGATTGTTGCCGTTGATCATGGCGCCCACCGCACCATCGAGCTGTTCTCGGTTGGGCAGCCCGGTCAGGACGTCGAAGCGTGTGACCTTGTCGAGGTCGCGGTGGGCTCTCATGGACGCGCGCTGACCGGTAATGGCGACGCCGATCATGACGACGGCCAGGACCAAGAGGCCCACCAGCGCATAGACCAAGGTGTTGCTCGCCCACCCCTCTGTTGTCGACACATCAAGACGTCAGTCGGCGGCCGGGACAACCCGAGTGTAGGCCCCGAGTTCCCCGGATCGGTGGTGTCCGATTCCTCCCGCCGGTGGTCTCCCACCCGGTTGCTGTCGCGTGGTGATCCTGGTCGCATCCGCGTCCGTCCGCGGGGGCTTGCCCGCGGCCGCTGCGGATCAGCCATGATGGGCCCCGTGTATCAGAACGTGATCGTTCCCAACGACGGAAGTGCGGACGCGAGGTTGGCCACGGCACCAGCCTCCGACCTGGCCTGGCGGTGCGGGGCGAAGGTCGTGGTGGTGAGTAACACGGCGGCAACCGACAAGCATTCGAAGGCGGCGGTCAAACTCCAGGCCATGGCCAAGAGCGAGGCGAACGTCGATCTCTGGGTGGACCTCGAACACCCGTTGCCTGAGGCTTCCTTGCAGGCAGCGGCGCATCGGGAGGATTCGCTCTTTTGCCTGGCCACGCCGCGCGCCGCCGTGGGCCTGCCCGGACGGCGGCGCCTCACGGTCGGTCCCGTCTTGCCGGAGCTGGTGGCGCGCGGCACCGAGCCCATCGTGGTGATCGGCCCCCATGTGTCGACGGCCCAGGGGTTGCCGATGACGTCGGTGATCCTGGTGCTCGACGGGACGGCTGATTCCGACGCCCTGTTAGATGTCGCCGCGGCGTGGGCGACCACGTTCGGCGTGCGCCTCGTGCTCACCCTGGTCCCGGCCACGGGGGTGGCGATCTCCCGGTCTGAGATTCAGCAGTACCTCGACGTTCGGGCCGAACTGGCCGAGTCGAGGGTCGGGGTGAGCGTGGCCTTGGTGGGCGACGACGGTGGTGTCGACGGGCTCTTGGCCCTGCTGGCTGAGCATGATTCGGCGGCGGTGATGATGGCGCCGGGGCCGCCCGACGTCGGCCTGTCCCGATTGGCCGAATCGGTCATCCTGGGCGGGGCCCGGGTCGTGATTCTGGCTCGTCGTCCCTAGGAGATCGGCCGAAAGGCTGGTCAGGCGCGGGAGGGTCGGCCGGCCCGACGGCGCCGGTCGGCATCGACGCGACGGGCACGCTTGATCAGCTCCGGCAAGCGCGGCGCGATGACCTGCTCGTCGACGGGAGCGCCGAGGTCGGCACCCAAGGCCTCGATCAATCCCGACACACTCACGCCGTACTCGGTGGCGACCTCCTGCCACGTCTCGTGGGCGTCGTCGGAGAGGTAGGCGTGCACGGCCCGGTAGCGGGGTTCGTCCTCCGTGGTCACGCGTCTGAGGGTAGTCCTCCTGCGCTCGCCCGCCCAGGGGCGCCTGCTCCACGGATCAGATCATGAAGTTCATGGCGTGGACGACCGATCGTCCGAGATCCTCGTCGCCGGCGATGGTGATTCGCCCCTCGGTGAGGGCGGTGGTGGGATCCCACCGACCGAAGGCAACGGCGGCGTACGTCTCGACATCCATGGTGAGGGTGACGGACGGATTTGGCGGCACGGTGTCGGCGATCGCGGCGCGGCCGGAAACGACCACGGGGATGGTTGCGCCGGCTGGGCCGACCACTTCGAACACGACGCAGGACCCGTCGGGAGCCGCCGCCCGCTTTCCCACCACCAACGGCATCGTCTTGGTGATGCGGCCCAGCGACAAGTCGACCGCCGGGCCTTCGAGGTGGCCGGGGCGCCCGACGGCTCGACGCATGTCCTGCTCGTGGGCCCAGCTGTCCATGACTCGAACGGCGATGAAGTCCCGGAAGGGGGCCATCCCCACGGGGGTGGGCCCGACCTCGGCCAGCTGTTCGGGGGTGAGGGCCCGGAAGTCGGCCAGACGGTCGGCGGCCAGGACCTCGAATGCGGCGAGGACTTCCCCGCCGCTCAGTGGCCGATAGGACTCCACCCACACCTCGTTGGCCTCGCCGATGGGATTGCGCAGATGCCCCGTCTCGGCGGGAGTCACTGCGGGCGAGGGCTCGCCGCGCATCATGCGTTCGGTCCCCATGATGTGGGCCAGGTTGTCTTTCACTGTCCACCCGGGCAGATCAGTCGGCAGGGCCCACTCGCGCTCGCTGAGCGCGTGGCCCAAGGCAATGGTCGAGGTCCAGACGGCGTCAAGTGCGTCGATTGCCGGTTCAGTCATGATGGCGTCACGCCCTCCCTATGGGTGGTTCGGACGACGGTCGGCGGTCGCCGGCGTTCCGGCGGTACGGTACCGCGCATGGTCGACCGCCCCGCCAGCGTCGAGTTCTTCTTCGACCCGATGTGTCCGTACGCGTACCAGACCTCGATCTGGATTCGAGACGTCCGAGCCCGGACCGGTCTGGAACTGCACTGGCGGTTCTTCTCCCTAGAGGAGATCAACCTTCGCGACGGGGCCAAGCACCCGTGGGAGCGGGAGTGGTCCTACGGGTTCTCGCAGATGCGGGTGGGCGCACTGTTGCGGCGGCGAGGCGAATCCGAGGTCGACCGTTGGTACGCCGAGGTCGGCCGGGCCTTCCACGAGGGGGGCATCAAGACGCAGAACCGCGACGTTCACCGGGTGCTGCTCGACCGGCTCGGCTTCGGGTCAGACGTGGTGGACGAAGCGCTGGCCGATCCGACGACCGCGGATGAGGTTCGGGCCGACCATGACTTCGTGGTGGGGGAGAAGGCGGCGTGGGGTGTGCCCACGTTGTTGTTCCCCGACGGACAGGCGCTCTTCGGCCCCGTGATCGCTCCGGCGGTGACCGGACCCGAGGCGCTCGACCTGTGGGATCTCGTGGTGGGGTGGGCACAGTTTCCCGAGATGTACGAGATCCAACGACCGAAGCAGCCCGAGGATCTCCGACAGATCGCCACCACGTTCGCCCCCTACCTCCAGGCCCGTTCCTGGAAGACGGTGGCCAATCCCACCCCGTGACTGGTGGCATCAGGCGCGGGCATCCGTGGTCTGATCCCGCCCGAGAGGGGGAGAGCCGTGGTGGTGGTGGTGGCGGTGGCTAGGTCTCGATCTCGAACGCGGCCATGTCGGCGTCGAGGCCGGCCTGGATGGATCGAGCGGTCGACACCCGGGTGTTCTCCCGGGTGAGGACGAAGGCCCGCCCCCGCAGCCGGTCGGCCAGGTCGTGGGCGGCCGCCAGGGTGGCAGCCTCCACGTCGTCGGGAGGTACCACCTTGTCGAGGAAGTTCACGTCGACGGCCTCGGCCGGAGTCGTGATCACCGCGTGTTGGACCGCCGGGAGGAAGTGTCGCTTGGAGAGGCGGTCCCGGGCGAACTCCACCGCGAAGATCGGCAACGGCATACCGATTTCGACCTCGGGCAGACCAACCTTGAACGGGCCGTCGGCGCCGATGCGGACATCGGCGGCCATCAACAAGATGGCCCCCATGGCCAGGGCATGCCCGGTGGCGCCCAGGATCACCGGGAGCGGGAAGGTGTAGATCCGCAACGCCAGATCGGCCCCGGCGCGCAGAAGGTCACGGGCCTGGTCAGGGCCGGCCATCATGACCGACAGGTCGAAGCCCGCCGAGAACTTGCCGGGCCGCCCGATGATGGCGACGGCCTTCGCTTCGTCGGCTTCGGCCCGGGTCAGCAGGGCCTGGATGGTCTCGATGGCCGCATGGGTGAGGGCGTTGGCTTTGCCGTCGTCGAAGCGGATCACCGCCACATCGCCGTCGAGTTGGTAGGTGACGGAGGAAGCATCGTCGGTCATGGCCGCACCCTATCGGCCGCGCCTGGCCGTCGAGCCCGCGCCGCGGTTAGGCCGCGGTGGACGCCTTGGCCCCGACGCGAGGAGTGGCGGTGGTGCGAAGGCGGGAGCCAGCCGAGGTCTTGATGACTTCCAGCTGACTGGTGATGCGGGTGCGCAGGTCGCCGACGTGGCTGACGATGCCGATGGTCCGGCCCCCGGTCCGGAGCCCGTCGAGCACGTCCATGACCTCCTGCAGCGTGTCGTCGTCGAGACTTCCGAATCCCTCGTCGATGAACATGGTCTCCATCGTCACCCCGCCCGACTCGGCGCCCACGACGTCGGCGACGCCCAAGGCCAAAGCCAGCGACGTGAAGAAGCTCTCGCCGCCCGACAGCGTGGAGGTCTCGCGTTCGGTGGACGTCCACGCATCGATGATGCGGAGTCCCAGACCACCCTTGCGCCGGCCGTCGGGGGCTTCGTCAGTGTGAATGATGGAGTAGCGGCCGTTGGACATGCGGCCGAGCCTTTCGCTGGCGGCCGCGGCCACCTGCTCGAGCCGCGCCGCCAGGACATAGGTGGAAAGGCGCATGCGATGTTCGACTTGCCGATCGTCGCCGCTGGCCAGCTGGGCGAGGTGCCGGGACGCTTCGTAGGTCTCGATGCTCGGGCCCAACTCGAGGAGCTGTCGGGCGACGTCGGAGTGGATTTGAGCCAGCCGCTCACAGGC
>Ga0075021_10000785_pt1 | contig 16263 bp, 15 predicted proteins | sample ColStrG_CSR_2012_FD_72749 | JGI IMG/M metagenome (GOLD analysis project Ga0075021, IMG submission 72749) | Freshwater sediment microbial communities in response to fracking from Pennsylvania, USA - Cold Stream Run_MetaG_CSR_2012 | ecosystem: Environmental > Aquatic > Freshwater > Creek >...
GTCTTGCCCGTTCCTGGAGGTCCCCAGAAAATGAGCGAGCCAATATCGTCGCGCTCGAGTTGGGTGCGCAGCGGCTTGCCGGGCGCGACAAGATGTTCCTGGCCGACAAACTCGTCCAGCGTCCGCGGGCGCATGCGGTCGGCCAGGGGGCGAGTGCGATCGCTGTCGCTGCTTGGGGTGGTTTGGAATAGGCTCATAAGTCATTTCACCACGGAGACACGGAGGCACGGAGAAATCAGGGATCAAAGCACCCTGCGCACAATTCCGTTCTTGAGGACCGCGACATTGAAATTGATAAGCAGACCAACTTTCTTTCCGGCCAGGCGCAGGCAGGTCAGCAACTGCGCGTGGTGAATTGGCAATATCTGCTCAATCGATTTCAGTTCAACAATGACAGCGTTCTCGACGACGACATCCATCCGCTATCCGCAATCAAGCTTAAGCCCCTTTGTACACGACCGGGAGTTGAACCTGCCTTTGAAAGTTTAGGCCGCGCAGGTGCAGTTCGTGGCAGAAGCATTCCTCATATGCTGATTCGAGAACTTCAGGGCCAATTTCGCGGTGGACTTCAATTGCAGCACCTATAATCGCTCTGTAGTTTGCTGCTCAGGCAACATAAAAGACCAGGTTTACTCCGTGCCTCCGTGTCTCCGTGGTGAATTGCGTTGCCGGGACGCTTCATACAACACGATACTCGCGGCTACGCCTGCATTCAGCGATTCGACGGTTGAAGAATGCGGGATGGCTACAGTCTCGGTCATTTCCGCCAGCAGGTCAGGCGGCAGGCCCGCGCCTTCGCTGCCGATGAAAATGGCCAAGGGTCCGGTCAGCGTGGCTTGGTCGAGCGGTGTGCCTTTATGTGACGAAGTAGCGATCAGGCGCAGGCCCAGTTCGCGCATCTGGTCCACAATTCCGGCTAACTTTGTCTGGACGATGGGAAGCCGGAACACAGAACCCGCCGAAGCGCGCACCACTTTGGAGTTGAAAGGACTGACCGTACCTTCTCCCAGCAGCACGCCCCCGGCGCCAAAGGCTTCCGCCGAGCGCAGGATGGTGCCCAGATTGCCAGGGTCCTGCACTCCGGCAATGGCCAGCAACGGCCCGGCCTGCGACTTCGCCAGGACATCATCCAGCTTGAAAGGTCTGCAGCGCACCAATGCGGCCACGCCTTGCGGGCTCTCGCTGGGGACGGCGGTGGCAAACAGCTTGTCGGGAAGCAGCAGAGTCTCGACGTGGGCGGCTAGTTGGGGCAGCAGGCGCTGGGCGCGGTTTTCAGCGGAGGAGCGGAAGAACACGGCTTTGAACTTCAGGCCGCTGCGGATGGCTTCTTCCAGGATGCGCATGCCTTCGATGGCGCAATAGCCGTCCTGCGTGAGTTCGCCATGGGCAAAAGCTGCGCGCAGCTCTTTGACGACGGCGTTGTGGCGTCCCTCGATGCGGCGCAGGCGGTTGTGGACAGCCGGGTCGTGAGTGGCCGTGTTTTTTTTCACAGGAGTTCTGCTCTGGGCAGAATCATACGCGTTTATCTCTCCTTGCAGTTGTGGCCCGTGGTATGTTAGCTTTCGCGGATTCAGAACATTGCAGGGAAGGAAGTGTGTGCGCGCGGAAATTCTCAAGATCAACGCGGAGAAGCCGGAAGCATCGCTGATCCGGTATGCGGCGGACCAGATTCGGGCGGGCGAGGTGCTGGGGATGCCCACGGACACGTTTTACGGACTGGCTGCCGATCCCTTTAACCTGCGCGCCGTGGACCGCGTGTACGAGATCAAGTCGCGGTCGCGGCACAAGCCGCTGTCGCTGTTGATCGAGAATGAGGAGCAGGCCGAGGAGTTGGCCAGGCCGCTGCCCGACGAGTTCTACAAACTGGCGCGCCGTTTCTGGCCGGGGCCGCTGACCATCATCGTTAGAGCGGCGTCGCGGCTTCCGTTGAAGGTGACCGCCAACACCGGCAACGTGGCGCTGCGCATACCCAGCGCAAAGATTCCGCTGGCCGTGGTGCAGGCCGCTGGAATTCCGATCACCGCGACCTCGGCGAACCTGAGCGGGGAATCGGAGTGCACCACGGCGGAAGCGGTGCGGGATCAACTGCAGGACCGCATCTCCATCATCGTGGACGGGGGCACCTCGCCGCGCGAAACTGCTTCGACCATTGTTGACCTGACCGACGAGGAAGCGCGCTGGCGCATCATGCGGGAAGGCGCGATTTCTGCTCAGGATATTTCCGAGTTCTTCGCACAAGGATGACCGAAGCTGCTGCGAAACGGCCTTTGCGACGCCACGGGACGCTGTGGCTGGGGGCACTGGTTGCGGCTGGGGCGGTCGCTTGGCTGGCTACAATTTGTGTGGGGATCGTAGGCCAGGCTTCGCGTCAGGAAATTCATTCCGCGGACGCAATCGTAGTCTTCGGGGCGGCGGAGTATTCGGGGCGCCCGTCTCCCGTGTACCGCGCCCGTCTCGACCATGCTTTCGATTTGTTTCAGCGGGGTGTCGCTCCCGCGGTTATCACTACCGGTGGGGCTGCGGCGGATCCCAGGTACAGCGAAGGCGGGGTGGGCCACGATTACCTGATGCATCGCGGGGTCCCCGAATCCAACCTGATTGCTGAGACCCAGGGTTCGGATACGGCGCAATCCGCGGCGCGGATTGGCGTCATCATGCGCACCAATCACATGCATAGTTGCGTGGCGGTTAGTGATGCGTATCATGTTTTCCGCATCCGCAAACTGCTGGAGCACGAGGGGTTGCAGGCGTGGGTTTCACCGCGTCCGGATTCGCGTCCGCACTCGGTTTGGCAGCGTGCGGAGGCGGTGCTGCGCGAGGCGGTTAGCTACATGGTGTGGCGGCTGCACGTGCCGGGGTAGAGGCTTCACAAACCGTCATGCGGAAAGCGCGTCCGGGCCCCGAGCTTGCGCCTCTGGCAAGGCGAAGACCATTTCATGGGCGGAAGTGCGCCGGCGGAACCTGGCGAAACTGCCCGTCGCCGAATGCGGAGAGGACGGCGCCCAGCCCCCGTTACCACCCCATTCTTTTCCGCAATTTCGTGATGTGCGCTACGTGGTGCTTGCCGTGCCAGGCATAGAGCGCGAGATTCCTTTCCAGAGGCACGATCCCCATTTCCGGATGGCGGAAGGTTCGTTTCCAGTCTGCGGGCTTCAGTGTGCGCAACAGTCGAACCCATCGGTCGTGCAATGGCTCCAGCAGCGCCAGTGACACTTCCAGTGGCGTCGAGTGGACTTCCGGCGTGCCCGCCCAGCGATCTTCCATGTAGGGCTTGATCGTGGGTTCGTCTTCGGTTAGCGCCAGCTTAAAACGCACGTAGGCGTTCATGTGGCTTTCGGGCACGTGGTGCACGACCTGGCGAACTGTCCAGCCGCCTTCACGATAGGGGGTTTCGATCTGCTCCGGGGAGAGATGCTTGATGGCGGCGCGCAATGCCGCCGGGGCCTGCTCGATGTCGTCAATGCACCGGTTGCGCTGCGCTTCGCTGGGTGAGCCGTCAAAGATGAATTTTCCGATGGGGTAACGCGGGTCGCTCATGTTGGCCTCGCGAATGAATTGGCGTACAGAGATCAGATGAAGACAGTGAGCGGAAAGCCGCAAGAATTCTAGTCGCGACGGGCGAGTTCCTTGACCACAAAGGACAGGAAGTAACTTACGAAGGTCGTTCTTCAGCGCACCAGGGCCAGGATCCGCACCGGGCCCCTGGAACCGCCCTCCAGTTTTGCTGGAGCGACGACGACCATTCCGCCCGTGACCGGGACGCGATCCAGGTTGGCAACGTTTTCCAGCTGGTAGACGCTATGTGCCAGGGTGTACTGGCGGGCAGGGGAGTCTTTTGATGGACCGGGGTCCATGCCCGCTGAATCCATGCCCGGCGTATCCATGCCCGGCGTATCAGTGCCAAGGCCCAGCGCGTTGCGTCCTTCAACCAGAAACTTCGCGGCATCCTCGGAATACCCCGGGAAGTGCATTTCGCCCCTGGCTTCGGCATTGCGATCATGCTTGGCTGAGTTCCAGCCTGAACCCCACCCGGTACGCGCGATTACGACTGAGCCCAATGGAATCTGGTCGTGGACCCGCTCCCACTGGGCGATGTCTTCGACTGAGATCCGGTAGTCCGGGCGGTTCGCAATGTTCGCGCTCACATCCAGCACGACCAGCGGTGCGATCAGGCGTTCGGCGGGGATCTGGTCCACCGTCCACAGCCCATGGGCAAAATGGGCAGGCGCTTCAATACGAGTTTCGAATTGCTGGGGTGAGGAAGCGGGTTTTCCGCCTGGTTCGTAAGCCGGGGTGGATGCATGGATCGAACGCGTCAAGTCTACGACCGCATGGAATCCAGTCGGTGACGACGAACCAGGATGGCGCTGGGCAAAGAGGAATAGCGCCAGTGCCAGTACATACCCTACGATTAGTGTTCGAATCTTCATCAGTTTCTGAATCGACTTTCAAGCTGGCTGAGACTGACTTCTGCCCGTCACGACATCCGAATCAACCCTTTAGATGCGAGGGTCGGCTCCAGAGGCTGTTTTCATTCTCCCGCGCGAAGCCAGGAACCTTCAAGGAACTGCGGGACATGAACTAGTGGACAGGGTTTGGCAAAGCAACGTTTCGTAGTTGCGGGTGATCCCAAATGACAACGGCTGAACAGGCTGCGGACAAACACATGTTTGCTATGTCCGGGGTAAGCCGCGTTTAATCGGGAGCGGTTGCACTATGGCTGAAGCCATAAGTGATACGAATCGTGGGGTTGTCAACAACCTGAAACGTTGCCAGCAACGTTTCTACGAAGCAAGCAGGGGAAGAGAATTCACACGAGCAGGGAAGCGGTGGCCGCAGCGACTAAGGTGCCGAGGAAGTTTACGGCGTTGTTGTTTAGCAGTTTTGGCCGTTCCAGCAGAGCGCCCAGAAAGCTGTCCGCGATCATGCCGGCGACGGCGGCAGCGATCGAAATGCCCGACCATTTGAGCGGTATCAGGCCAGACAAAATGCAGACCAGGGTTACTACGGCTGCGGCGGCGACGCCAGCCAGGGTTCCAGCCCAACTTACCGCTCCGTCCGTGCCAGCAGCTACTTCTTCCCAGGTGGTAATCAGGCGAGCTTTTTCGCTTCGCGCCTGGCCGACTTCGCTCGAAACCGTGTCTGCTGCTGCTTCTGAGAGGGCGGCGCAAGCGGCCAGAAGGAGGACGGCATTTCCCGCATAGAAGGCGGACAATCCGGCGCAACTCGCAGCCACCGCGAGGTTGGCCAGAACCTGCGAGCCGGTTCTGCCACCGAGCTTTTCAGCGGTTCCCAACTTCTTTTTTCTTTGATAGCCCAATCGAGTGGAGGTCCAGGTGAGAGCGAACACTGCAACCAGAGCCGCAAATGCGGCGGGTCCTCCGCCCAGCACCAATAGAAAGCACACTCCAGTTCCGGCGATGGCGCCGGAGAAACTCACGCCTCGCAGCCAGCGAGCCAGCGCAGCGAATGACAGAGTGGCGATCAGGGCGGTCCACAGCGGACGTGCCGAGGCCAGTCCCGGCAAAGTCTCCACGGTTCTGGCCAAGTCAGCCACGGGGAAGATTCTCGCTCCAATCAAAGCCACTTCATAAATACTCGAAGGGTGTTGGGGGCTGCAAGTCAGGAAGGTCCTCAGGCGTTAGGCCCCGGAGGTACCTCGGCGGCTGAAGCCGGAGAATCAGAGACATCTCAATGCAGGGCTTGAAGTGTGTGCGTGAGAACTCGGTCGTCCCTCCGGGACTTGAATCGTTGGCTCCACTTTTCCCAGCGCTGCCGCGCTGGCTAAGCGGGTTCGCCCCTGCGGGGCTGGATTCTCGGGCATTTCGTCCCACCCGGTTGCCTGAAGACTAGTTCTCACGCACACACTTGAAGCCCTGCTCCACCAATCCTCGCTAGGCGGAATGCGGGTACCAAGCCAGATACTACTATGGATGGGGTTGCGCCCTGTCCGGCCCCAGTGTATCGTGCTTTCACTCTGGGTTACCGGCGCGATCTTGGTGCGTCAAACCGTTAGTTGTAGTTTAAACTCACGGTCGCAAGCTGGTGGAGCGGGCGTGGCTGGTAATGCAGCACGGGCGCGGCCGCCCGCGCCTACATTTCCGAAAGCACGGTGAACTATGGCAGCTTCGGTTTGGTCTGGGTATCTTACTTTCGGTTTAATCTCGATGCCGGTGAAGCTGTTCTCCGGCGCGCGCAGTTCGGGCATCTCCTTCAACATGCTGCATCGCGATGATCTGTCCCGCCTAAAGCAGCAGTATGTTTGTCTGGTCGACGGCAAAGTGGTGGAGCGCAGCGAGATTGTGAAGGGCTACGAGTTCCGCAAGGACGAGTACGTAGTCATCGAGCCGGAGGAGATCAAGAAGATCGAGCCTAAGACCGCCAAGACCATGGAGATCCTGGAGTTCGTCAAAACCACCGAAGTCGACCCGGTGTTTTTCGAATCGTCCTACTACATGGTTCCGGACGAAGCCGGACGGAGGCCCTACGCGTTGCTCACCAAGGCGATGGAGGAGAGCGAGTATGTGGCCATCGCGCAGCTCACCATGCACAACCGCGAGTACACGGTTTTTCTGCGCCCGCATGAAGGCGGAATGATGTTGCACACGATGTACTACGCGGAAGAGGTACGGAAACTGGAAGGATTTGGCGCCCCCGACGTTGAGCTCAAAGATGCGGAAGTCAAAGTTGCGCATCAGTTGATCGAAGCGCTGGCGGCGGAATGGGATCCGGAGAAATATCACGACAGCTTCCAGGACAACCTCAAGAACCTGATCCAGACCAAGCTGGAAGGCGGCAAGATTGCCGAGGTGGAGAAACCCAGGAAGCTCGCTCCCGTGGTCGACTTGATGTCGGCGCTCAAGCAGAGTCTGGCGGAGATGGAAGGAAAGAAGAAGCCGGCGGCGCCGGTCACGCGCGAAGCTTCTGGTCCCGGGAAACGATCTCGCGGGGGGGCGTGACCTCAGCAATCAGCATTTGGCATTTAGCACTTGGCCCCTCTGCTTTCGAGGAGCGACCTTTCCGGATTGGCTTCTGTCCAGTTCTTGCCGCCTTACCCAAATGCTTGTAAGCAACCCTGTGATCCCTCATTGGCACTAACCTTGAAGGGCTAAGTGCCAATTGCTAAGTGCTGCTTCTCTGGCGCAGATCGCTGCCAGCCGTTAGAATAGGGAATTCTTCCGGGATTCTATGCAGAGATGGATTTTGTGGCTGGGGTGGCGATGACTGGGGTGCGCGCGGCAGCCATTCTGATGCTCACGCTTATTTGTATTAGTTGCGGGCAGACCTACCGCCCGGTTGCTACGCCTGTCATACCGAACCCGCCCAATCCGGGTTTTGCTCACCTTGCGCTGATGATCAGCGGCAACGGTTCCAACAACCCTGGCGCCAGCACTGCGATTGATGTCTCCGGTGACACCGCCGTATCCCAATCGACCGTGGGCCTCATGCCCGTGCATGCGGCATTAGTGCAGAACGGCACCAGGGTCTACGTTGCGAATAGCCTGGATGACACCGTTTCCTCGTTTTCTCCATCCAGCCCTGCACCGGTGGTGACAATCAGTTTGCCCGCAGGCTCGACTCCCAGCTTTGTGGCGACGACCGAGAGCGGCACGGTTTACGTCGCCAACTCTGGCAGCAATACAGTTTCAGCGATCGATACCACCAATAACGTCGTCATGCCACCCCTCTTTGGAATTCCCGTTGGGACCAATCCGGTGTCGTTGGCGGAAACTCCTAACCAGCAGAAGCTCTATGCGGCCAGTCGGGGCAGTGGGGGCGGCGGTGGTTCGGTGACCAGCATCAATTCCTTCGACCGAAGTGTGAATCCGCCCATTGCGAAAGCGGCCTGGGTTTCTCCAGTGTCGGTTGCGGCGCGATCGGACAGCGCAAGAGTGTACGTGCTGGATGAGGGCGCCGGCATGGTTTCGGCGATTGATACCTCTTCCGACACCGTGGTCAATAGCGTTCCGGTCGGCGTGGGGGCGAACTTCATGCTCTACGATCCGACGAGGAATCGCCTCTATGTGTCGAACCCGGCCGCGAATACCGTGACCTATCTGGATGCAGCGGCACCGAATGACGCGCTTGCGGCGGTGGTGATCCATGTGGCGAATCCGATCTCCGTGGCTGCTCTGCCCGACGCCAGCCGGGCTTATATATCCAGCGCCAGCGTCAGCGGCGGGAGTGTGACTTCCCGGGTCACCGTCATTAATGCCTTCGATGGAAGCGTCCGAACCACGATTGCTTTGACCAGAGTTGCACAAGTGTGCGCTTCGAGTCCGTCCGAGCTGTCGATCGTGGCGGCTGCGGACAGTTCGAGAGTTTATGTGGGGAATTGCGATGCGGGGAATGTAGCCGTTATTCGAACTTTGAGCGACACGTTGCTGCTGCAAGTGCCCGCGCCTTTGGGTGCTTCGTTCAAGCCTGACGGGACTCCGCTTCCGCAGAAGCCGGTGTTCTTGGTGGCTGGGCCATAAGGGTGAGGGTGGGCCTGAAACGCAGCAAGCTACGTTTCTACGGGCGGTTAATTGTAGGAACGTTGCTGGCAACGTTTCTGCTTGGACGGGGACGCCCGCGCCTACTTTTGCCCCGCTGCGGTTGCTTGTTCTGGCTGGCACGATCCGGTATGGCGCAGGGCGATATTCAGGAATACGTTGCCGATGCAGGTTTCGAAGCAGATGACCAGCGCTTCGGTGTCTTCGCTGCTCTTGGGCCCGTGTTCGGAAGTGTGGAGTACCGGGGGGTGGACGCGGAAATGAAATCCCTGGTCGTTTAGCGAGGTGACGGCGTTACCAATCACGAGGTTGGCCAGCTCGCAGACGGTTTCTCGCACCAGTTCGTCCGATTCCGGCAAATCGCTTCCCGCGAACTTGCTGGCGACGCGCAACGCGGTTTCCGGGTCCAGATCGATAACAATGCGTCCTTCGATGTCCCCGGTCACCCAGATCAGGGCAGCTACTCCTTTGCGGCGGTAGGCCTCTTGCTCCATGCTGAGGTTCGCCATGGATGTGGGACACTGCAGTCCCTGTGCCAACACGGCATCGGCCGCGTTGATGAACGGCTGGATCAGCTCCATTTTCATTTTCAGTTCCCCGCGCCCGCGGCGTGAGCCGCAGTGCCATCCTCACCCATCACGTACTTGATCACCTCGTACAAGACTTCCGGTTTCACCGGCTTTTGCACGAAATGACGGGCTCCGCGCTGCAGCGCGGCCACAATGTTCTCCTGATACCCGACGGAGGACACCATGACAATGCGCGCTTCGGGATGTTGCTGCACGATCTTCTCGGCAGCTTCGATGCCCTCCATTTGGGGCATGGTGATATCCATCAGCACGATGTCCGGCTTGAGGCGCACATATTCGGTTATGGCGGTGACGCCGTCTCCCGCTTCGCCTGCGACCTGGCCACCGAATGTTTCGATCATCCGGGCCAAGTTTTTGCGGGCGAAGACGGAATCGTCCACTACCAGGTAGCGGACTGGCTGACCGTCCTTACTGCGTTTTACTGGGGCAAACTGCTCCATATACAACCTCCACTGCTGCAAAGTTCCGGCACCTTGTTTGTTGCCTGCCGGACAAAATCAATTCTTACCGACTGCAGCGGCTCGGCCGCTATCGTTGGAGTCGGTCTTGCCTGCGGCCTTGCGGTCCTGCATGCACTGGGCCTGCAAGGTATTGGCGAGCGCATCGAGCGCCACCACTCGCACCGCAAAGCCGCGCTCGATGGCGGCTTTCGGCATGCCAAAAACTACGCAGGATTGCTCGCTCTGGGCAATGGTCATTCCTCCGGCTGCCTTGACCAGTCCCATTCCTTGGGCCCCGTCCTCTCCCATGCCGGTCATGAGCACGGCGATGCCCTTGTCCCCGAATTCCTCGGCGACACTCTTGAACAGCACATCCACGGCAGGGCGATGCCCGTTGACGCGCGGTTCATCGTTTAGCACTGCGACATCGCCCAGCGCCAGGCGCTTGACTTTGAGGTGCCGGTTTCCGGGACAGACCAGGGCGCGTCCGGCCAGCAGCAGGTCCCCCGACTGAGCCTCTTTCACCGTGATAGCGCAGATTTCCTCCAAGCGACGGGAAAACATTTCGGTAAACCCCTCGGGCATGTGCTGCACGATCAGAATGGTTCCGGGAAAATTCTTGGAGAGCTGGGGCAAAACGTATTGCAGCGCCTGGGGGCCGCCGGTGGAAACCCCAATGGCCACGATTCGGGTGGCCTGAGTCTTAGTGTCAGGAGTAGTCTTGGGGGACAGCTTCGGAGATTCGAGGAGCGGTGCGACCGCAACTCGCCGGCTCTGCGCCGCAGCCTTGATTTTGGCAATGAGTTCGCGCGCGATTTCCGGCATGTTGGCGGAAACGTCGCTGGGCTTGGCCACGAAATCGAACGCTCCCATGGACAGCGCCTGCAGGGTGACCGATGCGCCCTGGGTGCTGTGGGAACTTACTACGATGACCGGCAACTGGTAGCGCAGCATGATCTCTTTCAGCATGTCCAGTCCGCCCATGCCGGGCATCTCGAGATCAAGGGTTATGACTTGCGGTTTCATGTCTTCAATCTTTTTCAGGCCGAAGTTCCCATCCATGGCAGTGCCGACTACCTGAATCGAGGCGTCGGTTTGGAGGATTTGTGGAATCAGCTTGCGCATGAGGGCGGAGTCGTCCACCACCAATACCCGCACTGGAGGCGTCATAGGCGTCCTCCCGCCGCACTTTGTGCGATTCGCGTCCGCTCCGATTGCGAGAGCAGCAGGCCCACGCTCGGACCGCCAACGGTATCGGGGCGCGACTTGGAAAAGCGCTCCACGATGGCCGAGAGATTCAGAATCAGGACTACGTGGCCATCGCCCAGGATCGAAGCGCCGCTGACCAGGTCGGTCTCCGCGGTCTGATCGTCTAACGCTTTGATGACCAGTTCCTCCTCGCCCTCAAGAGCGTTTACCAGGAGCCCGATCTTGCGTTCGCCTATGGCGATCACCAGCACGAAGACTTTTTCTGGCCGGCCATCTGGCCGCTGTTCCGGCGGTCGCCCCAGGCGAGCTACCGGCAGGACGCGATTCCGCAGTTGCAAAACTTCGCAGCTATCTACCTGATGAATGTCGGATTCGTGGGCCCGGGCGATCTCCGCCACGGCGTTCAACGGAATGGCATAGAGGCGCTGCTCGACGCGGAAGAGCAGGGCCTTGATGATGGCCAGGGTCAAAGGCAACTGCAGCCGGAACGTGGATCCCTGGCCCGGGCGGCTGACCAGGTGGACCGTGCCCTTGAGCCGGTGCAGAACGCTTTGCACTACATCGAGGCCCACGCCGCGGCCGGAAATTTCGGTAATCTCATCGGCCGTGCTGAATCCCGGGCGGAAGATGAGATCAAGGATGTCGGATTCGTTGAGCCGGGCGGCTTCCTCGGGCTTCAGCAGGCCTCGTTCCACGGCTCGGGTCCTGACTTTTTGGGCATCGATCCCGCGCCCGTCGTCACTGATTTCGACGATGACCTGATTGCCCTGGTGGTAGGCATCGAGGCGGATGGTGCCCTGGGCGGGCTTGCCGCTGCGAGTACGCTCCTCCGCGCTTTCAATGCCATGTCCAATGGCGTTTCGAACCAGATGCGTCATGGGTTCCGCGATGGCATCCAGCAGGCTCTTGTCCAGGGCGGTGTCTTGCCCGCTCAGCACCAGTTCAACCTGCTTGCCGCATTGCTTGGCCACGTCGCGAACCATGCGGGGGAAACGCCGGAACAATTGCTCGACTGGAACCATGCGGACCTTCATCACCGAGCGCTGCAGGTCATTGAGCACTCGCGATTGAAAGGCCATGGCGTCGGCGAAACGGCCGCGCAAAGCTTCTTTGGGATAGTGCACGGCGAATTCATTGAGCGCCTGCTGCAGCATGGATTTCCCAATGATCAGTTCGCCTACGAGATTAAGCACGGTGTCGATGCGCTCGGCATCCACGCGCAAAACATTTTCCGCGGGGGCGGCGCTGGGCCTGACTGCGGCGGCGCGTTCGGGGATGGACGGGTGGGGGATAGTTTCGATTTCCTCGGTTTGTTCTGCCGCGAGCTTCGGTTCGAGCTTGTCTTCGTTCTGAACCGCAGGGGCCTGGGCTGTTGAAGCCTGGGCTGCGGGGACCTGGGCTGTAGCTTCGCCGTTCTTAGCCTTCTGAACCACCTTCGGGGCTGGGGTTCCGATGCTCTCGACTTTTACCTGCGAAATGATGGTTGGGATACGGCACTTTGCGCTCAGAAAATCGGCGGTTTGGTCGCTGGCGACCAGCAACTGAAATGTCATCGCGTTTTTGGCGGATCCCGGCTCCGGCCGAGTCCCCAGCACTTCGCCGCTTTCGGCGAGCGCCTTCAGGATCAACTGCTGGGCGGCGATAGGCATGGCGCAGTTGGGATCAATCTGCGCCGTGACGTGGTACACGTGCTTGCCTTGCTTCAGCGCTCCTTGGGTGGCGAGTTTCTCATACTCGGTCCAGTCGACTTCAGCCGCAGAGGCCGGGCTTTTCGAGTTGCGCAGCTTCCGGTGTTTCGGGTCCCGGGCCAGTTTGCGGATCATCTTCCGTACTGGTTCCGGCGAGGGCATCTTGTCGCCATTGCGATAGCAGGTCAGCATGGCGCTGAACGTATCCGCCGCCGCGAAAGCCACCTCGGCGAGGGAGGTGGGAGCTTCGCTGGTTTCCAGGGCTAAGGCATCTTCCAGTTCGTGCGCCAGTTCGCTGAGTTCGTGATAACCAACCGCAGCCGCATCGCCCTTGAGGGTGTGAACGATTCTGCGGATGGTGCGCACGGCTTCGAGATCATTCGGTTGCTTTTCGAGCTTCAGGGTCTCTTCGTTGAGCGACTGCAGCAACTCCAACGCAGACTCAAAGAAGAGCTCCTTCAATTCCGCCGCGCGTTCGTCGGGAAACTGGCTCACGACGCCACCTCGATCTGCTGATAGGCTGTGCCAGCCTCGCGATACACCATATTAAATTTGTCGGTCAGGCCCAGCAGGCTTTCGGCGTGTCCCACGAAGAGGTAGCCGCCCGGATTCAGGCAGCGGAAGAATTTTTCCACCAGGCGTTTCTGCTCGGCTTCGTCGAAATACATCATGACGTTGCGGCAGAAAATGATGTCATTGCGCTGCGGCAGATATTCCGTTTTCAAGTTATGGAAGTCGAAATGGACCAGGTCCTTGAGCGCCTTCTTGACGGCATAGCGGTCACCCACCTTGTCGAAATGACGAAGCCGGTAGCTGTAGTCCACCGAGGACATTTGATTTTCGGTGTACATGCCCTCCTGGCCCGCGCGCAAAACCGAATAGCTGATGTCGCTGGCCAGAATTTCCAGCTTCCAGGGTGGCGGGATCAAGGGCTTGGGATAAGGCGTGTCGTGGTTGGAAGGATTGCGCAAAGCGTGGTAGGAGAGCGCGTCCGCCACCTGCATGGCCATGGTGTACGCCTCCTGCCCGGTGGAGCAGCCCGCACTCCACAGGCGCAGTGAAAAATCCCTCCGCTCCTGCTTGCGGCGCAGGATGTCATCAAGAACGTGTTTATGGAACAGGTCCAGTTGCGCTTTGTTGCGGAAGAAGCTGGTCTCGTTGACCGTGAGATTTTCCAGCAGTTTGGACAGTTCCTCTTTCCCCTCCTTGCTGATCAGCAGGCGGTAGTAGCTGTAGAAGGAGTCCAGCTTGCATTCTTTGAGGCGGCGCTGCAAACGATCCTGCAGGAAATCGGCGCGGCGGGAGTCGAAATGCATGCCGCACTCCTGATAGACCAGTGCCTGCAGGAGTTTCAGTTCGGGTTCGGTGAGTTGCGCTTGTACGCCTGCTGTCCCCATGCGTTTATGTCACCTGTCCTGCTCTATTTCGAAGCCGCGGCGCCCCGTGCGTTTTCCTCGGGAGTCTTGCCTGGGCTGTTGGCCGGCTCACGCTGCTGCCGGGTTCCGCTGAACTCGAGCACTTTGGCGATGTCCAGCAGGACGATCAGCCGACCCTGGTACTTACCCAGCCCGGTCACACAGTTCAGCCCTCCGTCCGCGAATTCAGTGGGAGAAGGGTCAACATCCTCGGCTGGAATCTTGAGCACGTCGGAGGCGGAGTCCACGATCAGCCCGCAAAGCCGCCCGCGATGCTCGACCACAAGGATTCGGTTGCGTTTGCTGGGAGCGATCGCAGGTTCCCCGAGCCGCTTGCGCAGATCGAGGACCGACACAATCTTGCCCCGCAGGTTGATCACGCCCTCGACGTAGTCCGGGGCGTCCGGCACGGCTGTAATTTCGGGTACGCGCACGATTTCATGCAGGGAAGTGATGGGGACGCCATAGGTCTCACGCCCTACCTTGAATCCGACAATGTGCAGTTCGCGGCTCATTTTGGACTCCGGAGGTCAGTTGCCCGATCCGGCAGCCGCGTGCCGGGCGCTGCCTTTGGCGACAGGCTTGTCTTGCCGGCGGGGTGCCATCGCTTCCCCTTGCTCCAGAGCGAACCGGTCCATCGAGTCCAGCAGGTCGCGCGACATCTTTGACATCTGCTCCGCCGAAGCGGCGAGTTCGGTCGAGCCTGAAGTGGTGTTCTGCACCAACTCGCGCATCCGCTCCATGGCTTTGACAACGGCATGGGCGCCCGAAGCCTGTTCCTCGACCGCCGAATTAATTTCGTGAGTTATTTCGTTGAGGCGCGTGGTGGCGCGGGCAATCTGGGAAGAGCCGTGCGACTGTTCGTTGGTGGCCGCGCCGATTTCCTGTGCGAACTTGTACACTTCGGTGACCACATTCGAGATCTTGCGCAGCGCCGTGTTCAGTTCTTCTCCGTGCCCCAGCCCTTCGTTCACGATGGAGGTGCTGCGGTCCATGTTTTCGACTGCCTTGCGGGATTCTTTTTGGATGCTTTGGATGAGTTCAGAAATTTCCTTGGTGGACTGAGCTGATTTTTCCGCCAGCTTTCTGACTTCATCGGCGACCACGGCGAAGCCCAATCCGTGTTCTCCGGCGCGCGCCGCTTCAATCGCGGCGTTCAGCGCCAGCAGGTTGGTTTGCTCCGCCAGATCATCGATTACCTCGATGATCTTGCCGATGTCGTCCGCTCGCTGACCGAGCACGTCGATGATCTCGCCGGAGGAGTGGATGGTGGTGTTGATACGGTTCAACCCATCGGTCGCTTTCTCCATGGTGGCGATGCCGTTGTGGACTTCTTCACGCGAGCGGTTGGAGATGTCCAGCAGCACCTTGGCGGTGTCGGCCACGCGCTGGATGGAGGCCACCATTTCATCGATGGAAGCCGAGGTCTCGCTCACGCTGGACGCTTGCACTTTGGTGCTCTTCACCATGTTCTGCACGTTGACGCTCATTTCGTGCATGGTACTGGTGACTTCGTCGATGGCGGAGGAGGTTTGCAGACTGATCTTCGCCGATTCGTCGGAAGCTCCCGCCACCTGGTTGGACGCGCTGGCCACCTGCTGTGCCGCATCGCGCCCATTGCGCACCAGCTTGCGTAAGCCTTCGATCATGCGCGCGAAGGCCTTGCCCAGAGTGTCGTTCTTAGACCTGGGCTGGACGTCGACGCCCAGGTTGCCGCCGGCGATGGCTTCTGAAACGGATGCCATCTCTTTCAGGTAAGTGACCATGTTGGCGAAGGTTCGAGCCAGTTCGCCGATCTCATCGCTGCGATGGATGTCGATTTCGTGGTCGAGATCGCCGGCATCGGCGATCTGCCGCGCGATCCTCATCAGATCGCTGAGCGACGTGGTGATGGATTTGGCGGTGGTGTAAGCGATTACGATTCCGAGGGTCAGCGCCAGCAGGGTGCTGATCAATGCGATCAGGATGGTGGTTGTGGCCGCGGTCTCATCCGACTTTCGCCTGGCCTCCAGTACCTTGGTGTTTTCGAGGTCCGCGGCGTCCAGATATTCGGTGGCAACTTTCACCCACGAAGCGGCGTCCTTCTGCAGGTAGAAAATCTGCAGTTCGGCCACGGTGGCGTTGCCGCTATCCACTTCTTTCCGTTTGTCCATCAGGGGGCCGGCAAATTCGCGAGTCCAGCTTTGTTCGCTGGTTTGAACCTTCGCCAGTGCGGTGCGTTGCTGGTCTGACGTGGTGAGAGTTAAGCCCGACTGCAGCTTTTCTTCCAGCACCCGCATGCCATCGTTTAACCGCTCCACCTCACGGGTGTCGCCGCTGAGCAGGTAGTTGCTCAGATATAGACGGTTCTGCATCATCTGGAAACGGATCTGATCGGTGGTGGATGCCATCTGCAACGCCTGGGAAGCCGCGGCCTTGGCGCTATG
>Ga0075021_10000789_pt1 | contig 16235 bp, 14 predicted proteins | sample ColStrG_CSR_2012_FD_72749 | JGI IMG/M metagenome (GOLD analysis project Ga0075021, IMG submission 72749) | Freshwater sediment microbial communities in response to fracking from Pennsylvania, USA - Cold Stream Run_MetaG_CSR_2012 | ecosystem: Environmental > Aquatic > Freshwater > Creek >...
TTCGGCCGCCTCAAGAAAGAGCACTGGAAGTTTCTCGGCTACATCCGCAAACTTTCCAACCCGAAGCGCAACGTCGAAGTGGTCTGGGTCGAGGGCAACCACGATCACGGCCTGACCGAAATCATGTCGCACCTGGTCGGCGTCCGCGTGTTTCAGGAGTACCGCTGGGATTACCAGGGCATGCGCCACATCGCGGTGCACGGCCACCAGTTCGACAGTTTCGTGGTGAACAACCTGCGCCTTAACTACCTGTTCGGCACGTTGCTCTACCTGCAATTGCAGAAGTGGGACTCGAAAAACAAAGTCCTGACGCGCTTCCTCGACCGCTTGAACACGCGCTGGCTGCGCCTCTCCACCAAGGTCGCCGAGGGTGCGCTGGCCCACGCGCGTCACTACCAAGCTGCCCGCATCTTCTGCGGACACACTCACGCCGCTCTGCACCAGCATGAGGCCGGGGTCGATTATTTCAATTGCGGCAGCTGGATCGACGAGCATCCTACTTATGTCACCGTCGGCCAACAAGGAGTCCAGATCCACGAGTACGTCGAGCGGCCGGACAACAAGGCTCTCCGCGAAGCACCAGGTCTATTCGATCCCGAATCGTCGGAACTCGCTGACGCTGGACTGCTCGCAGACGGTGAATGCCAGGGTGTTGGCCTCTGATGGACATCACTCTGACGAACGTCAGAGAGTGTACGATACGTGGCAAAGCTCATTTACCACGAACGCAGCCAAGGTACTCTTGCGCAAACTGACCATCGTTTTCCACTACGCCGGCGGAGGACATCGTAGCGCAGCCGACGCTCTCCAAGGCACGCTCGCCGCTCAACCCAATTCGTGGGACATCACCCTTCTTGACATTCAGGAGTTGCTCGATCCCCTCGACCTGATCCGCCGCGCCACCGGCCTCCGCATTCAGGACACCTACAACCTGATCCTGCGCAAAGGCTGGACGCGTTTTACTCCTCAACTTCTGGTTGTGTTGCAGGGGACCATCCATTTTTATCATGCTCCCATTGTCAAAGCGCTTCGGGCTTACTGGGCGCAGCATCCGGCGGACTTGGTGCTCTCGGTGATCCCACACTTCAATCGCGAGATCGCTGAGAGCCTGCGTACCGACGGCGCAAGAACGCCTTTTGTCACGCTCATCACCGACTTAGCCGACTATCCGCCCCACTTTTGGATTGAGTGCGAATCCGAGTTCATCATCGCCGGAACCGATCGCGCCCGCCAGCAGGCTCTTCGCATCGGCCACGTCGCCGGCCATGTCTTCCAAACCTCGGGCATGGTCCTGAAGCCGAAGTTCTACGAAAAGACCAACATCGATCGTGTCGCGGAAAGAAAGCGCCTCGGCCTGGAACCCGATTGCCCAACCGGAGTGGTGCTGTTTGGAGGACACGGCTCGCAGGTGATGGTCGACATTGCCAGAAGACTCAATCAAGCCGCGAGCGGCGTCCAGTTAATCCTGATTTGCGGGCACAACCAGAAGCTCGCCGGCGAACTGAGAAATCTGCCCACCACCAAGCCGATTGCCGTCGTTGGATTTGCTCAGAACGTCGAATACTACATGGCCCTGGCCGATTTCTTTATCGGCAAGCCGGGGCCGGGCTCCATCAGCGAGGCGCTGCAGTTCCACTTGCCCGTGATCGTCGAATGCAATTCCAAAACCCTGCCGCAGGAGCGCTACAACGCGGAATGGGTGACCGAGAATGGTTACGGGATCGTCGTGCCGAGCTTCCGCGAAATCGCGCTTGCCGTTCAGCGCTTACTGCAGAACGCAGCGTTCAGTGAATTCCGCAGGAAAGCAAACACCTACTCCAATCGGGCGCTCTTTGAAGTGCCCCTGATTCTGGAACAATGCGCTGCCGTCAGTGGCAAGTGACATCACCCAGTGGGCAAGGTGTGTTCCTCATACACGTCCCGCCCATGCAGGTCTGGCCGAACGAGCACCTGTTACCGCAACGGCCGCAGTTGCTGGAATCGCCCATGAACGACGACTGGCTGACGCAAGAGCCCATGCACGACGTGTAACCGGGCCCGCACGAACAGGAGCCGCCGCTGCACGACTCCGAGAATGAGCAGTGATTGCCGCAGCGTCCGCAGTTGTTCGAGTCGCTGATAAAGCTGGCTGTGCTCACGCAGCTTCCGTGGCAATATTCCTCGCCCGCCGGGCAATCGAAGGGACTTCTGCTGGTGGCTTCGTTCGCGTTCTCTCAGGATGTGGCAAGTGCGGAGCACCACGTGTCGCGGACCCTACCCGTTGGCGCTCTTCGCCACGAGATTTCGGCCGAGCGTCCGCAAGTGCGTACCACGGCGATCACCCAGCCACCCTTCACGAATCCCGCAGCATCGATTCATACCTGGCAATTATTCGCCACCTTACCCGGAACGATCCTTCACGATATTTCGTTTCAAACCGCCAAGATTGGTTACGCCGTCGGTGAGCACGGCGAGGTCTGGAAGACCACCGACGGAGGAAAGAACTGGATCCAGGTACTGAGCGCAGGCTTTGACTATTACTTCTACGGCGTCGCCACGCTCACGGCCAACGACGTCGTCATCTCCGGCTTCTACGATTCCTCCGTCACGTCGTTTGGCGTCTTCCGCTGGACTCACGATGGCGGCCGCACCTGGACCGGAGACCTGAGTTTCGGGCCCGAGACGCTGCAACGCGTCCGCTTCGTTAAGGGTAAGGATGGCATCATCATGAAAACGGGTGGTGGCAACTCTCCGACGAGCAGCGAGTTCACGACCAACGGGGGTGCCACAGTTTCTGATTGGACGAGCGTTGTCTCCAACTCCGACGGTGGGTGGTTCGATCCCCAGTTCTCGTTGCTTGCCGACCTGCACGCTCGCGCGTCCGGCATCAATTTTTGCACCAGCCTCACGGGTGGAGCGCAATGGACCTGCAAGCCTTCGGTCGATTCTATTTTTGATGGTCCCGTTTTTTTTCTGAACGACAGCCTGGGATGGGTCGGCGGCGGCGAGATTTCTCCCAACGTGGAAGGCTGGATCCATCTCACCACCAACGGTGGCAAGACCTGGACTACCCGTGTTCTGGACGGGCCGTGGCCTATCCGCTCCATCCTGTTCCTGAACAAACAGACGGGCTGGGCCACTGGCGGAAACTTCTGGACCGACGTGGGCGGCATGTACTTCTCCGCCGACGGGGGCAAGAGCTGGACGGTCGATGCCACTACGAACGCCGAAATGGGCTCCTGTGCACAACACGCGGTAGCCCGAGCACACCAGATCTGGTGCGCCGGTTTCACGGGCAACCTCCAGAACTACTCCAGTGTGATTTACTGCGCGCAGTTCTAGGAGCGCGATCGCCGTGAGATACTAGAAGTGCAACACCACTCCCGTCGAAAATCTCACATCATTCTGCCCGTTGCCGTAAAAGCGCGTATGAATCCAATCTAGTTGTCCTCGGATCGCAAACGGTCCAGCCACGCGGTAATCGAGCCCGCCGCCGACCGCGTTTGCGAACGAAGTGTTGGAATCGGAAATGCCCTTACTCCGGGTGATGTGTCCCGCTCCGACCAGTAACTCGGCGAATGGACGGAAGCGGCCGACGCCCGACGAAACACGCGGCCCAAACAGCGCGTTGTACTCGCTGATATCCGCGTGCGGACTATGCCCGACGGGCACCACAAAATCGCGGCCGCCGTAGTAGCCGCTGAGATCAGTCGCGATGCCGATCCACGGCAGAAACTTGCCTTCTAACGATGCATTCCAGCCGTTCAGATTCGTGCGGTCGTTGGAAACAATGTCGGCACGATTGTAGGAGTAGCCAAAGAATACATTTCCCTTGGTCGGAATCTGAGCTGAGGCGCCCGCGGTAAACAGGGTCAGAAACAAAACAGCAGTCAACAGTCTTCGCATCTCGAGTCTCCTTTGAAATTCACATTTAGATAGATGCGAAGGAGGAAGGAAAGCTTTGCCTCGCCCGAAACGCACTTGGGGCAATCAGCGGTAGGTCAGCGGAAGATCGCTGCGAAAAAACCACCCAGCTTGCGAAAAAACGCGCGCGCCGGCCCATGAGCCGCCGACGCCGTTTCTGTGCCAGCTGGTTTTTGCGAACCCCGCGAAGGCGGGGGGAGCGCACCATTCATGGCAGGCGCCGTGTTCGTCCGGGAGTCCAAGGGCAGTGCGCGCACGTCTTCCACCGGAGCCGGCGGAGGTCCCTTGGCATGGAATACAAACGGGGCCTCCACTTGTACGTGCAGCTCGGGAGTGGCAGGCTTCGGGGCCGGATCGGCTGCGGGCGCTCCGCTCAGTGTAGTTTGTTCTGCGGGCGCGAGCGCAACGTTGGGCGCGGGACTCGGGCCGGCCGGAATCGGATTCTCCGCCGGAGCCGTGCTGGCCACCGGCAGGCTGTTTACCGCGCGCATTGCGGGTTGGCGAAGTGGCGGGCATCCGCATTCGAGCGGCACCGCCATATCGACATGATCCAGTTGTCCGGAACGAAACACCAACTGATCGCTCGCCTTCACCTGGTAGGTGCGGTCTCCGAGTAACTCCGACACGATTACCGATGCGGTATTGCCGGGCAAGGCGCGCACGCAGGTGTTGCCCTGGTGGTCAGCGCTGAAGGCGTAGTGAAATTCGCCCGGCCCCGCCATCAGAATGCGGAAGTCCGGCGTCATCACCGAGTCCGAGGACGCGTCGAGCGTGAAGTGCGCTTCCATGGCGCCCGTGCTCATGCCGAGCATCACGTTATGACCGTTTTGTGAAGGTGTCACCGAAACGGTCGTCCCCGGACAAACATGTACTTCGCCACCACTCGCCAACCCGAGCACCGCGGTATCTTCGGCTGCCGTGATGGCTGCGCCTGACGACAGACTGCTCTGGGCGACTGCCATCGGCGCGCTGGTGCGCACGGTCGAAACTACGGGCGCCTGGGGCGACGTCGACAGGCTCGGCGTGGAGGGCGCTGGAGACGGTGTTGGATTGGGCGCCGTGGGGTTCTTGCCTAAATGCACTACCAATCGGTTGCCGGCGGCGTCCCAGGTGTAGGGGCGTGCCGCCTGCAAGTCCAGCACGATGCGGGCCACCGGTGGGTTCGCCTGAAACTGGTCGGCGCGCAGCGTGCTGATCTGATCCGCTTGCACGCTGATGCGCTTTGCAGTGACGTCGAGCCGTGCGTTGGGCAGATCGATCACCAGTCGCGGCGGGTTGTCGATTGCCTGGATCGACGGAACCAGCGGCCTGGTCGAGAGAATCTCAACTGCGGGACCATCTTTTTCCTGCACGATGCGGAAGCTCTTGACCACTGCGACACCGCCGGGTTTGGCGCCGGCTTGCGCGCGGGCCCACGGTGTCGCGAGTACGAACATCGCAACGGCGAGGACGCCCGCCGAGTTCCGCCGCAAGCTTTTCACAGAGACACTCGAGTCAACCATACCACTCAGTCGCCCGATGGAAGAAACGCGTGCAGGCAATCAGGCATCGGCCAGAAACTCGTATTCGTCAATGACGGCCGCAACCGCCATCTTGCTGTTCGAGCCACCGCTTTCGACGCGCACCACGCGGCCTTTGCAGCGCACGCGAATGCTCTCGGTCAAAGTGATTTCTGGCGGCAGGGTGAGGGTGAAATCGAGGGCAGAGCCGGCCTGGATGGCCGAGTCGACATAGAAGCAGATACCACGCGCGCTGACATCGCGGGTTTGCGCAGAGTGCTCCTGCCCATTCTCGCCGTAGTGGACGCTGACAGGGAGACGAAGCGCGAACCGTCGGGTGGCCCGTTTGTCGTTTTCTTTCTGCGTTTCGGCCATGCAACCTCCGGGAATGCTAGTAAGCATGGAGGCTAACAACTTGCATGTCAAGGGTTTGGTCGCGGCCACTTCCTGGCGGCGGGATTAGGTGAATGCTGAGATACTTCGTAAGCGGGTTTCAGGGTCAGGAGACTTACAATCAAAGCGCAGAACCCGCAAGCGGCGCGATGGCTGTCAGTTCTCACGGAAGGGCAACAGAGGTCCCGCATCGGCTTGGAATGTGTGGCATCCAAGAGTGTCTGGGGGAAACTCGGCGCTGGCTCTAAGGCGGACAAGAAGAATCAAGAATCGTGGAGGAGACTGGTCATGATCCTGATTACAGGTGCGAGTGGCAATGTCGGCAAAGAAGTTCTCAAGCAGGCTGTGCAAACGGGAATGCGCGTGCGGGGCGCGTTTCAGTCCGCGGGTAAGGCCGCAGGCGCGCCTTCGGGGGTCGAGATCGCGATCCTGGACTTCAACCGGCCGGAGACGCTGCGGGCTGCTCTGAAAGACGTCGAGAAGGTGTTTCTGGTTGGACCGCCGGACGCGAGCCTTCGGGCGCTGGAGCGCAAGGCGGTCGATGAGATCAAAGGGGCGGGTTCCCCGCACATCGTGAAGCTCTCAGCCATGGGCGGGCGCGCGGCCACCTTTCCGCGGCAGCACGCCGAATCGGAGGACTACATCCAGGCTTCCGGAATCGCGTACACGTTCCTTCGTCCAAACGGGTTCATGCAAAACTTGATCAACTACAATGCCGGGACCATCAACACCCAAAATGCGTTTTACGGAGCGCAAGGAGATGGCCAGGTCAGCCACATCGATATCCGGGATATCGCGGCCGTGGCGGTCAAGACCTTGATCGGCGACGGGCATCAAGGCAAGGCGTACACGCTCACCGGGTCGGAAGCGCTCAGCAATGCAAGGATCGCCGAGATTCTTTCCGAAGACATGGGGCGCGACATCAAGTACGTAGACCTGCCCCCGGAGCAATTGAAGCAAGCGCTGCTTGGGGCTGGCGTGCCGGAGTGGAGTGTCGACGCACTGCTCGATCTGCAGCGTCTATACAAGGCCAACGGCGCAAACGCGGTGACTCGCGACGTGGAGCAGGTTCTGGGCCGCAGACCGATCAGCTTTGAGCAGTTCTGCCGAGACTACGCCACCGCATTTCAGAGAGCCGCTTAGTGTTCCGATGCCGAATGCCCGGATGAAGCTTGTTTCCCGGGCGTTAGATCGCGCTTCAGGCCCTTCGAATGCGGTTAGAATAAATGCGTGGTCTTCGTGCTCGACAATTACGACTCGTTCACATACAACCTGGTGCAGTATCTGGGGGAGTTGGGCGCGCGGGTAGAGGTGCGCCGCAACGACCAGGTGACGGTGGATGAAATTGCGGCGATGAGTCCGGAGCGAATCGTAATCTCACCTGGGCCCTGCACTCCGCACGAAGCGGGCATCAGCATCGAGTTAATCCGCCACTTCGCCGGGAAAGTGCCGCTGCTGGGCGTGTGTCTCGGACATCAGGCCATGGGCGCGGCTTTCGGCGGCAAGGTGGTGCGCGCCAAGAACCTGATGCACGGCAAGACTAGCCCAGTTGAGCACGACGGCAGGACAATTTTTCAGGGAGTGAGTTCGCCGATGAGGGCCACCCGCTATCACTCGTTGATCGTCGCCGAAGACAATCTGCCCGCAGAACTTGAAGTCAGCGCGTGGACGCGCGACAGCGACGGGACCCGCGTGATCATGGGCCTGCGCCATCGCAAATTTGCAGTCGAGGGCGTGCAGTTTCATCCGGAGAGCGTGTTGACCGCCGAAGGCAAGAAGTTGATCGGGAACTTTCTGCGGACGTAGTGTTAGCGGTGAGGAAACGACGGGGTTCGGCAACCGAGACCTGAGACCTGTGGCAGCGACGGGCGAGGCCGCCCGGCTCTCCACTATTTGCCTCTAGCCATTTCTACTGCTCGCAGGACGGCCTTGGATTTGTTTTCGGTCTCTTCGAATTCGCGTTGGGGGTCGGAATCGGCGACAATGCCTCCGCCGGCTTGCAAGTAGGCATCCTTGCCCTTCATGAGCAAGGTTCGGATGGCAATGCAGGAGTCGAGGTTGCCGGCAAAATCGGCATACAAGACGGCTCCTCCGTACACGCCGCGCCGTGTCGGCTCCAGTTCTTCGATGATCTGCATCGCTCGCACCTTGGGCGCCCCGCTGAGAGTTCCGGCCGGGAAGCAGGCTGTGAACGCATCCATCGCGTCCAGTCCCGGACGCAACGAGCCTTCGAGCGCCGACACTAAATGCATGACGTGCGAGTAGCGCTCAACGTACATCAAGTCGCGCACTTTGACCGACCCATATTCGCTGACCCTTCCCAGGTCGTTGCGCCCGAGGTCGACGAGCATAACGTGTTCGGCACATTCTTTTTCGTCTTGACGCATTTGTTGTTCGAGGGCTGCGTCTTCGGCTTCATCGCGTCCGCGGGGATGAGTACCGGCGATGGGGCGGTATTCGAGTTTGCGACCGCCGACCCGGACCAGCATTTCCGGGGACGAACCGAGCACGTGCATACCCGCGGATTGTTTGCCACCACCGCCAAAACGCAGGAAGTACATGTAGGGCGACGGATTTACGGTGCGCAGAGCGCGGTACAAGTCGAAGGGCTCCACACCCGGCTCGAAGTCCCAGCGCTGGGAGAGCACGACCTGAAAGATGTCGCCGGCGGCGATGTATTCCTTGGCTTTGCGGACGCTTTCTAAAAACTTCGGCTTCGGAGTCCGGGCGCGCACGGCGAGCTTGGATTTTGCGCTTGCTTTGCGCCAGGCGGCGGGCTTCCATCCGGAAGCGAGCTTCTTCTCGATGCGTGCAATATCGGCGACGGCTTGTTCATAAGCTGCCCGTTTCGCTCCACTGGTTACGTTCGCCGACGCCACGATGTGAATTTGGTGGCGGAGATGATCGAAGGCGAGCACGCGATCAAAAAACATGAGGAGGCAATCTGGAACGTCAAGATCGTCAGACGCGCGCGACCCGATATTTTCGAGACGCCGCACCATGTCGTAGGCGCAGTATCCCACCGCACCGGCGGTGAAGGGCGGCAGGCCTTCCATGGTTGCTGGGCGGTGCTGGCGCAACAGATCTTTGATGATCTGGAAGACGTCTCCGGCGTGGCGCTCAATTTTGCGGCCTCGTTCGATCGTGATTTCGGAGTCGCGTGAGTGCAGCCGCAGGAACGGTCGAATGCCGATGAACGTGTAGCGGCCGATGCGCTCTCCGCCCTCGACGGATTCAAGCAGGAACGCGTCGGGCTCACTGTCGGCGATAGCGAGAAAGGCAGAGACGGGAGTGAGCAGATCGGCGGAGATCGACTTGACCACCGGAACCAGGGTGGCAGTTCGCGATAGGCGCGAGAACTCTTTGAAGTCGGGGCGGATCATGGATTTGAGAAGCTTTCCAATTCTATCGGAAGCCACTCATCGCAAGGGCGCGACGAACCCGCAAAATGTGCCGCGCCGCATCGCCGTTCGCAAACCGCCAAATAGGAGTTACAATACAGCGCGCTTTGAAACACGAAAGAGACCCGCCTAGAGTCTCCATGAGTAAAGTGGCCAAATCCGGCTTGCCCGCAACGGTTCGCCACTATGACGCCAGCTATGGAAATTTTCAGACTGAACTGTATGCCGAGATCCGGCGTGAGGCTTTTGGCGAGGACATCGGGCAAAATAGCTGGCTTACGGCCGGCGAGCACGACAGATTTCTGGGCTGGCTGGATCTTTCTCCCGGCAAGACCCTGCTCGACACCGGTTGTGGGGCTGGTGGCCCAGCGCTTCGAGCAGCCGCCATCACCGGTTGCTCCGTTTTCGGGATTGACGTTCATGCACCCGCGATTGCGACGGCCAACGCGCTTGCCGTCGACCGAGGCCTCAAGAATCTTGCTGAGTTCCGGGAGGCTAATGCCGCCGGGCCGCTGCCGTTTCCCGATGCGACTTTTGATGCGATCACCTGCATCGACGCAATCAATCATCTTCCCGACCGGCTCCACGTCATTGCGGAGTGGGCCCGGTTGCTGAAGCCGGGCGGACGTCTGCTCTTCACCGATCCCATCACCGTAACCGGGCCGCTGACCAACGAAGAGATCGCGATCCGCGGTTCCATAGGCTTTTTCCTGTTCGTTCCACGCGGCTATGACGAAACGGTGATAGCAGAGTGCGGTTTGCGCTTGCGGGTTTGCGAGGACGTAACTGCGAACATGGCTGCGCTGGCGGAGCGGCGGGGCGCCGCGCGCGCAGCCCGGAGCGCCGCGCTGCACAACATCGAAGGCGGGGAGACGTTCGCCCAGCAACAGGAATTCTTTGCCGTAGCCGCTCGAATTGCAAGGGAAGGCCGCCTCTCCCGTTTCGTTTTCGTCTCTGAGAAATTGACCTGACCCCACGCGGCGGCTCTTCGAATCAATGCGCACTCAGGGCGGGCCCGATCCCACCGCACACGTCTCGCTCTTGCCTAGGCTTCGGGCGGGCAATATACTTTGCGAGGTTTACCTGCCGGGGCCGGAGAAGGCTCGAACCGTCATCATACGGAGACTTTCATGAAGATAGTGGATATGGAACAGGAAACAAATCCGTGGCAGGCGCAAGCGGCCCGCTTTGATCTGGCGGCACACAAGCTCAATCTGGACGACGGCCTGTGGAGAGTGTTGCGCCATCCCAGCCGCGAAATCACCGTGTACATTCCGGTGCAAATGGACGATGGCCATCTGGAAGTGTTCACTGGATATCGGGTGCAGCACTCGATCGCGCGTGGCCCGGCCAAAGGTGGACTGCGGTATTCACCCGACGTGAACCTGGACGAAGTGCGAGCGTTGGCAAGTTGGATGACGTGGAAGTGCGCGGTGGTGAACATTCCGTTCGGCGGGGCAAAGGGCGGAATTATTTGCGATCCGCACAAGATGTCGATGGGCGAGTTGGAGCGGATGACGCGCCGCTACACGGCGGAGCTGTTCGAATTCATTGGTCCTGAAAAGGACGTTCCCGCGCCGGACGTGAACACGAACGAGCAGGTGATGGCGTGGATGATGGACACGTATTCGATGCACATGCGCCAGACGTGCACGGCGGTGGTGACGGGCAAGCCGATCAACATTGGGGGATCGCGCGGGCGGCGCGAGGCGACGGGCCGGGGTGTGCAGATGGTGTGCGACGAGGCGGTGAAGAAGCTGCACCTCAACCGCGAGAGCACGCGGGTGGTGATCCAGGGGTTTGGCAACGTCGGGTCGCACGCGGCGCGGCTGATGGCGGAAGTTGGCTACAAGGTCATCGGCATTATTGAAGTTGGCGGCGGCCTCTACAACAAAAATGGAATCGATATGGCGGCGCTCTGGGATTTCCGGCAGCGCAACGGCACGGTGCACGGGTTTACTGGCGCGGACAAGTACGATGCGGACGAGTTGTTGCTGGTGGACTGCGACATCCTGATTCCTGCCGCCACGGAAAATGTGATCACCAGCCGGAACGCGGAGCGGGTGAAGTGCAAGATCCTGGCCGAAGGCGCGAACGGACCGACCACGGCGGCGGCGGACGAAATTCTTACCGAGAAAAAAGTGTTTGTGATTCCGGACATTCTGGCCAACGCGGGCGGAGTTACGACTTCTTACTTCGAGTGGGTGCAGGACCGCCAGGGTTACTTCTGGAAAGAGTCCGAAGTGAACGAGCGACTGGAGCACATCATGGTGACGGCGTTTGACGATGTGGTGCGGTACGCGGAGACGCACGGTGTCAACAACCGCATTGCCGCTTACATGCTGGCGATCGACCGCGTGGCGTACACCATCCGCCAGCGCGGAATCTATGCCTAGCCGTATTTGTTTTCCGGACCTCTTTCTGGGAGGCCCCTGCTTCTAATATAGTTGACCCCCGGTCTCCCCCGGTGTAATCATGCTGGGGATTCCAACGCAAGTTTGCTTTCGTAAGGTACGTCCCATAGGAATCGATCCGTAAAAACGGGGCTATATGCCCCTCACTCGCGAGGAAACAAAAACGATGAATTATCCCAGATACAAAGTGACACTGTGGATGCTGGCGTTCTGTCTGATGCTGACCGTGGCGATATCGCCAGCGCTGGCGAAGGCACAGGCGGGTTCGAGCGATACGTCGAGCTCGGACACCAAGAAGTCGAAGAAAAAAACGAAAAAAGAATCGAAAATAGAAGCTGTAGGCGCGGAAAAAACCGCTGCTGCAGGCGACACGGCTTCCACTTCCGGGAAGAAATCAAGAAAGAGCAAGAAGGCGGCGGAAGCGGAAGCCAAAGCAGCCGAGACAGCCGCCCCGGCGAGCAAACCGGCATCCAGCGCGCCCGCGGCTCCGGCAGCCAGTTCCAGCAACATGGCACCCGCTGCGGAAGCACCGAAGAAGACCAAGGCTGCCGCGACGACTGCGGCATCCAGTCCTGAGATCGCGGCGGCGCAATCCAGCGGCAAAGTGTGGGTCAACCTGGAGAGTGGCGTCTATCACAAGAGCGGCCGCTGGTACGGGAAGACGAAGAGCGGCAAGTTCATGACCGAAGCCGAAGCGCAAGCGGCCGGGTACAAAGAAGCGAAAAGGGAGTAAGGAGAGATGACGATGCGTAGAAGTTTTGTTACCCGAATTCTGATCGCTCTATTTGCTCTGAGTTTGATGAGCGGCATGGCTGCCGCGCAGACCAAAGCCAAGAAGCCCGCCAAGACAGCCGCTGCAGCGGTTGCGGATGCGGATCTGCTGGACATCAACTCGGCCACCAAGGACCAACTGGATGCGCTGCCGGGCATCGGCGCGGCCTATTCGCAAAAGATCATCGACGGGCGTCCGTATGCGAAGAAGACCGATCTGGTGAAAAAGAAAGTTCTGCCCCAGGCCACCTACAACAAGATCAAGGACAAGATCATCGCGAAACAGAAGTAGAGACATTCAACCGCGGAGTTCGCGGAGAGCGCAGAGAATAATCTGATCAAACATCTCTGCGAACTCTGCGGTAGTTCTCGTAAATTTATTGGGAGGCAATCATGGGTTTACTCGACAATCTCGAAGGGCAGGCGCTGGGTGGGCTTCTGGGTGGGAATTCCAATCCGCTGGTATCCGGACTGCTGCAAATGATTCAGAACCAGCCAGGCGGCTTGCAGGGGCTGCTGCAGAATTTTCATGACAAGGGGCTGGGTGGAATCGCGTCTTCCTGGGTCTCGACGGGACAAAATCAGCCGATTACGGCGGACCAGGTGCATCAGGGATTGGGGAGCGACGTGGTGAAATCGCTGGCCGCTAAGGCGGGGATTTCTCCCGACATCGCGGGGGGCGCGATCGCCCAGTTGCTACCCACGATTGTGGACAAGCTGACACCGAATGGACAGGTGCCCGATCATTCCAGTGTCGTCGATATTGCGTCCAACTTGCTCAAGAGTTTCGGCGGGGCGAAAGCGTCCTAAGGCTTCTGGGTTCAGGCTATAATGCGCCAGCGATGGGGCTCACGCCTGGCACGAAACTCGGTCCTTATGAAATTCAATCCTCCCTGGGTGCTGGCGGGATGGGAGAGGTGTATCGCGCCCGCGATACACGTTTGGAGCGCGAGGTAGCCGTTAAAGTCCTGCCGTCCAACCTCTCTTCGGATCCTTCCCTGCGCCAGCGGTTGGAGCGCGAGGCGAAAGCGGTCTCGAAGCTGTCCCATCCTCATATCTGCATGTTGCATGACGTCGGTCATCAGGACGGCCTGGACTATCTCGTCATGGAACTGGTGGAGGGCGAGACGCTGGAGCGTCGGCTGCTCCGCGGACCCCTGCCGCCGGATCAGACACTCCGCTTGGCCGCGCAAATCGCGGGCGCGCTTGCCCAGGCTCACAGGCTTGGGATTGTTCACCGTGATCTGAAGCCAGCGAACATCATGCTGACGAAAGCGGGTGCCAAGCTCATGGATTTTGGCTTGGCGAAAGAATCGGGGCCCTCACCTCTTGCGAACGCGTTGACGGCGATGACGTCTGAGCCAACCAAGTTGACCGCGGAGGGCGCGATCATTGGAACGTTTCAGTACATGGCGCCCGAGCAACTGGAGGGAAAAGAGGTAGACGCACGCACCGACCTGTTCGCACTCGGGGAAGTAGTCTACGAAATGGCGACGGGGAAGGCGGCGTTTACGGGAAAAAGCCGGGCGAGCCTGATCGCGGCCATTCTGACGGTCGAGCCGCAACCTATGGTGGCGTTGCAACCCATGACGCCGCCCGCGCTCGAGCGAATGGTCAAGAAATGCCTGCGAAAAGATCCAGATGAACGTTGGCAAAATGCCAGCGACTTGGCGGATGAATTGAACTGGATCGCCGAAGGAGGATCGCAGGCGGCAAAGGCAGGGCCCGTTCCAGTTGGTGGCTGGAGATGGGATCGCGCTGGCTGGCTGCTGGCAGCCGCGTTTCTACTGGTGGCGATGGCGGGCGGCGGGGCCTGGTGGAAGGCAAGCAACCGGCGGCTAGCCTCGTTGTATTTCCACGCCTCGGTGCCGTTTGCCGCCAACGACCTGGCGTTGTCGCCCGACGGACGGCTGCTGGCGATGGTTGCCTATTCCCCGCAGGCGAACAACTACGTGCTCTGGACCTATGAAATCGGGAGCAGGCGGACCAGTTCGTTGGATAGGACGCAAGGGGCGTCCTACCCATTCTGGTCGCCGGACGGCAGATTCATCGGGTTCTTCGCCGACGGCAAACTCAAGAAGGTGGAGGTGTCTGGAGGACAGGTCCAGGTGCTGTGCGACGCCCCCAACGGGCGCGGCGGCACGTGGAACCGGGATGGAGTGATCGTGTTCTCGCCCGACGCCATCGGCACTATCGGCTTGTCCCGAGTCTCTTCCCAAGGGGGTTCTCCGGCTGAAATGACCAAGCCGGACACGTCACGCTTCGAAACCAGCCACCGCTGGCCCGTGTTCCTGCCGGACGGAAAGCATTTTCTTTATCTGGCAGCGAATTTCACCGGGCACACAGAAAGTAACGCGACCTTCCTAGGTTCACTGGATTCACAAGAAAGACGCCAGGTTGTAAGCACCAGCGCGAATGCGGCCTATGCGGAACCAGGCTACCTGCTGTACCTGCGGGACCAAACACTGGTGGCACAGCCGTTCGACCTCCGGCGCTACGTTCTGAGCGGCGAGCCGCACACCGTGAGCGATGAAGTGCTGTACTTCTCCCAGGTGGACAGGGCTGTTTTCAGCGTCTCCGGTGGGGAGGTTCTGGTCACGCAAACCGGGAAAGGAGCATCCCTTTCGCAGTTGACGTGGTTTGACCGGAGCGGAAAGCCGACGGGTACGGTCGGGAAGCTTGGGTCGTACCACAACGTACGTCTCTCGCCCGACGGGCGTAGGATCGCCACCGACCAAACCGACCCGGATGGACGGAACATTGATATTTGGGCCCATGAGCCAGCCCGGGGCATGACGACGCGGCTGACGTTCGATCCGGCGTTGGATTACGCACCCGTCTGGAGTCCGGATGGTAAGCAGATCCTGTTCGGTTCCAGCCGCAGGCTCGCTTGGCGCCTTTATCTGAAGAACGCCGATGGTTCTGGCCACGAGAAAGAGGTGGTCGATCTTGGGGTGGATTGGCAGCTCATTGCCTGGGATTGGTCGCGCGACGGCAAGTATGTACTGGTCAGGAAAGGAAACGAGCTGTGGTACCTCACCTGGCCGGAGCGCATAGCCAAGCCGCTGTTGCAGGCCAAGTGGACGGCGCGGAACGCTCAGTTTTCGCCGGATGGCCGATGGATGGCCTACGCCTCTAATGAGACGGGGAGCTGGGAGATCTACGTGTCCCCCTTCCCGAGTGCCAATGGCAAGTGGCAAATTTCCAGCGCAGGCGGACACGAGCCGAGATGGCGGCGGGACGGCAAAGAGTTGTTCTACGTGTCGGCGGAAGGAAAGATGATGGCAGTGGCGGTGACGGCGGGAGCGAGCTTCGCAGCCGGCTCCCCGGTCGCGTTGTTTCAGATCCACCAGCGGCAACCGGTTTCATCGACAGATGTTTTCTCCTACGATGTGAGTGGCGACGGGCAGAGATTCCTGGTTAACACAAAGGTAGACGAAGCCAATGCCGCGCCGCTCTCCGTACTATTAAATTGGGCTTCAGAAATGGAGAAAAAGTAGAACGGTTGCGCCAACGAACAGTTTTTCGGCATTCATTCGGAGTTGCAACTCGGAACGCATCGAGGGGAGCCCGCTCCCCGGTTTTCCTTCCGTTGCCTTGGCCCGCGATGTGGAGGATAATCAGCTTGGCCGGTTTCTCGGCCTGGCCCAGTAGCGCGTGAATCTTCCCAACTCCATCACGCTCACGCGGATCGCCAGCATTCCGCTGTTGATCTGGATTCTGTGCAGCCCGCGCTTTTCCGGCCATGACGGGGAGCGAGAGATTCTGGCCTCCGTAGTCTTCATCCTGGCGTCGATGACTGACGGCATCGACGGGTATCTGGCGCGCAAACGCGGCCAGATCACAACCATGGG
>Ga0075021_10000791_pt1 | contig 16225 bp, 17 predicted proteins | sample ColStrG_CSR_2012_FD_72749 | JGI IMG/M metagenome (GOLD analysis project Ga0075021, IMG submission 72749) | Freshwater sediment microbial communities in response to fracking from Pennsylvania, USA - Cold Stream Run_MetaG_CSR_2012 | ecosystem: Environmental > Aquatic > Freshwater > Creek >...
TCGACTTCGCGCTGTGGAAGGCGACCAAGCCCGACGAGGACAGCCGGTGGGCGTCGCCCTGGGGGCCGGGGCGGCCGGGCTGGCACATCGAGTGCTCGGCGATGGCCGAGCAGCTTCTCGGGCTCGACTTCGAGATCCACGGTGGCGGCAGCGACCTGATCTTCCCCCACCACGAGAACGAGGCGGCGCAGACCTGCGCGGCGCGGGGGGTGGCGCTGGCGAGGCTGTGGGTCCACCACGGGATGATCGGCGTGACGGGGGCGAAGATGGCCAAGTCCGTCGGAAACATCTTTCTGCTGCACGAAGCGCTAGACGCATACGGCCGCGACGCACTGATCATGTACATGTGCGCGGGCCACTACCGGCAGCCGGTCGACTTCGACGACGAGCGGCTGGAGCAGGCCGCCGCTGGAGTCGCCCGGATCGGGGAGGCGGCGCGGCGGTTGGCGCCAGGACCGTCTCCCGCATTCTCGGGTCCGCTTCGCGATGCGTTCTTCTCGGCGCTCGCCGAGGACTTCAACACGCCGCGGGCGCTGGCGACCGTGTTCGACTGGGTACGTGAGGCCAACCGCTCGCAACCCCCGATCGGAGACCGGGACTTGCGTGAGATGCTCGGCGTGCTCGGGCTTGCCAACCTGCTCGAGGTGGAGGCCGTCGAGGCGCCGGACGACGTCAGGGCGCTGCTTGATGCGCGTGAGCGCGCCCGGGCTGACCGGGATTGGACGCGGGCCGATCGGATCCGTGAACAGCTTCGCGCGCTCGGGTGGGAGATCCGCGACGGGCCTGACGGTCCGCAACCGCTGCCAGTCAGGTGATCGTCTACGGGCGCAACGCCGTGCGCGAGGCGCTCCGTGGGTCGCGCGAGGTCGGACGGCTGTGGTGTACGGCGGCCGTGCTGCGCGAGCCCTGGATCGCGGGCGAGCGCGGGGCGGAGCCGCGCGTCAGCGCTGCCGAGGCGATCCGCGAGCTGTGCGGGTCGGACGCCCACCAGGGCATCTGCGCCGAGGTGTCTCCGTACCGGTACGCCACCGCCGACACGCTGCTCGCGCGACCGCAGGCGCTGATCGTCGCGCTGGACCAGGTCCAGGATCCGCAGAACCTCGGGGCGATCTGCCGCAGCGCGGAATGCGCCGGGGCGGACGGCGTCGTGATCCCCGAGCGGCGGGCTGCCGAGGTGACGGCGGCGGTCTGCAAGGCGTCGGCGGGAGCGGTCGAGCACCTGCCGGTGGCCCGCGTGCGCAACCTCGCCGACTTTCTGACTGACGCGAAAGCCCTGGGCGCCTGGTGCTACGGCGCCGATGGGAGCGCCCAAGCGTCGTACGTGGACCTCGACTATCGCGGGGCGACGGTGCTCGTGCTCGGCTCGGAGGGGCGCGGGTTGCGGCCGCGCGTGGCGGCCTGCTGTGACGCGCTCGTGTCGATCCCGATCGTCGGCCGGATCGAGTCGCTCAGCGTGAGCGCGGCAGCCGCCGTGCTGCTTTATGCGGCAGTCGGTTCAAGGGTCCGCGTCGGCGGGCGATAGCCGAGCTGGGACGTCACCATGGCAGCGACGGGGCCGGCGCGTACATCGGGACCTTGCAGGCCTTGACACGAGTGCTCCGCTGTGTCAATCTGCCGCCGGGAGAGATAAGGATCAACTAAAGGTTTAGATCCGAACCGGAGGGAGAGGCCCAGTGGAGGTGCTCACCCGACGGAAAACCAAACGGGTGCGGCGCCAGGGGAGGTGACGCGCCACGCAGCCCCCGAGATCTCGGTCGAACACGACCGGATGCAGAAGGGAACAACGTGGCTCGATTCTCCACCAGCCCTCAGGCTCAGCTTCAAGTTGAAGATAGATACCTGATCGCGCTCGCGAAACAGGGTCATGCCGACGCCTACGACAGGATCGTGCGCCGCTACTACGGGTTCGTGCGCCTCAAGGCATCCTCGTATTTCCTCGTCGGTGGCGACGCGGACGATCTCATCCAAGAAGGCCTGGTCGGCCTGTATAAGGCCGTCCGCGACTACCGCTCCGACCGCGAGTCGAGCTTCCGCAACTTCGCGGAGCTGTGCATTACCCGCCAGATCATCACCGCGGTGAAGACGGCGACGCGCAACAAGCACAGCCCCCTGAACCAGTACGTGTCATTCTCGTCGAGCCCGGCCGGCGTGGTGGGCGACGCCGAGCCGACTCTGGATGAGACGATCGCTGGTTCGACGGTTCACGACCCGGTCAACCAGGTGATCAGCTCCGAGGAGCTGCGCGCGCTCGTGGCGTGCATCTCGACCGTACTGTCGGAGCTCGAGTCACGGGTGCTGTCGCTGTACCTGGACGGGTATTCCTACGAGGACATCGGGCAACGGCTGGGATGCGACTGCAAGACCGTCGACAATGCGCTTCAGCGCGTCAAGCGGAAGGTCGGGGCGCACCTCGCGGCCCGCGCCGTCCCCGCGTAAGCGCTCCCATGGCGGCGCTCGACCGAACTGCTGCGCGCGCCGGCCCCTTCACGCGAGCGGTCCAAGGTTCGGCGCAAGACCGTAGGTGTCGAAGGCGAGGAAGCGCGAGAAGTGCCGGTGCGCAGGGCCGTGAAAGTCCGATGAGCCGGTGCTCAGCAGGCCTCGTAGCGAGCATTCCTGCGCGAGCAACGCCGTCTGCTCGCGCGTATGCGTGACGTAGAAGGCTTCGACGCCGTCGAGGCCTATCGCGGCGAACCGATCGATCGTCGCCAGCGTTTGCTCGGGGTCCGGGATGTCCCAGAACGGGTGTGCCCACACCGCCAGGCCGCCGGCCCCGTGGATCAGCGAGATCGCCTCCGCGACCGACGGCGCGGGACGCCCGCGAAAGGCCGGTTTGCCCTCGATCAGATACGCCGCGAGAAATCTCGAGGCATCGAGGAGCTGCTCGTCGGCCAGCCGCTCGCGGTTGCGCGGATCGGACACGACCGCCTGCGCTAGATGGGGGCGGCCGATCGTTGCCGTCGGGCCGGCGAGCCTGCGCGCGGCGTCCTCGTCAATCGAGAATCCGAGCTCGCGGAGGGCCTGCGCCATCCGCGCCGCGCGGCCTGCGCGCTCCCGGCGCGAGGCCGCCAGACGCGCGCGCAACGGCGCGTCCTGTGCGTCCATCAGGTACCCGAGGATGTGCAGGTCCGTCGTCTCGTCCTCGGCGGTCGAGATCTCGACGCCGTCGATCAGCCGCAGCCCGAGCCGGCGAGCGGCGGCGGCCGCCTCTGCCACCCCTTCCACGCTGTCGTGGTCGGTCAGCGACAACAGCTCGACCCCCGCGGCCTGGGCAGCCGCCACGACTTCCGCCGGGGACAGGTCGCCGTCCGACTGCGTCGAGTGGGCCTGCAGATCGAACCTCGGGGCCGGGACCGACACGTGCGGGAGCCTACGGATTCGCTGGGGCCTGCGTCTTGCATACTCTTGCGCTCGTGGGCAGCGAACCGATCGGGGCAGCGAAGAGCGATGCTCAGAACTCGATCCAGGTGCTCGACCGGTCCGAGTGCCTGCGCCTGCTGCAGGAGACCAGGTTCGGACGCGTGGCTGTGCGGATGCCCGACGGGAGTCCTGCGCTCCGGCCGGTCAATTACGCGTTCGACGCCCACTCCCAGTCGGTCGTGTTCCGTACCGGTCGCGGCTCCAAGCTGCACGGGCTGCTGATGGCGGGGCGGGCCGCCTTCGAGATCGACGGCATCGACCCGGCCGCGCACACCGGCTGGAGCGTGATCGTCTCAGGCGTGACCGAAGAGGTCCACGCGCCCAGCGAGGTCGAAAGGCTGCTGATGCTCGGCGTGGCGCCCTGGGCGCCCGAGGAGAAGCCTTGGTTCGTGCGGCTGCGAGCGTTCAGCGTGTCAGGGAGGCGGGTCAGGGGCTCCGGGGGCGAAGCGACCCCTCAGCGACGATAATTCCTTGCGTGGAAGATCGCGCAGAGCGTTCCGGGGACGGTCGGCCGGATTCCGCCGTCGAGGCGCCGAACGCAGACAGCGGCCTTCGAGTGGTGATCGCCGACGACCACTCGCTGCTGCGGCGGGGTCTGCGCCAACTGCTCGAGGACGAGGGTGTGGAGGTCGTCGCAGAGGCGGGGGATGTGGACACCGCCCGACGGTATGTCCGCGGTCACCACCCGGATGTGCTCGTCCTTGACCTGAACATGCCTGGCAGCCCGAGCCTCGAGGCGATTCCCGAGATCAGACGCGAGTCGCCTGCCACCCAGATCGTCGTGCTGACGATGCAGGACGAGCCCGCATACGCTCGCCAGGCACTGAGCGCGGGGGCGCTCGGTTACGTGCTGAAGGAGGCGGCCGATGCTGAGCTGGTCGCGGCCGTGCGTGCGGCGGCCGCGGGAGAGAGCTACCTCAACCCGCGTCTCGGTGCGAAGGTCGCAGCCGAGCCACCGCCTGGCCCGCCCGACGGCCTCTCGGAGCGCGAGGTCGAGGTCCTGCGGATGATCGCCTTCGGCCACACCAACGCGCAGATCGCCGACAAGCTCTACCTGTCGGTCCGCACGGTCGAAACGCACCGCGCGCACATCCAGCAGAAGCTCCGGCTGTCGGACCGCTCCGAGCTCGTCCGTTACGCGCTGGAGCACAAGCTGGTGAGCACCTCAGATCTGTAGGTCAGGCGCTCGCAGCGGCCGGACCGCGACGCACTCCCCTCTCGGCTCGAGGCTCACTGCCTGTGTGGCAGGTCTGAGCTCGCTAGTCGCCGAGCTGGTGAGCCGCTCGCCATGCGCGTCGCTTGGCCTCGAGCTCGGGCGGCAGCGTCCCGCGCAGCGCTTCGGCGGCGTCGAGGGCGTCGAGTGCCGAGCGATAATCGCCCCATTGAGCATCGGCGTCGGCGAGCAGCAGCGCGAGCTCAAGCGCGTCCTCGCGCTCGTCATCCGAGACCGACGCGCTGGGCACCGGAACGCGGTCGGCGAGCGTCTCGGAGCCGAGCAGATCGGGTCGTGCGGTCGCCAGAAAGGGGGCCAGGTGGCGGCCGGCAATCTTCGCCGGCGGCCACCAAAGCGGCTGCCCGGCCGCAAGCGAGGCGCGCTTGCGCGAGCGCCAGCGCGGCGGCATCTCGATCGCCACCGAGGAGGAGCGTGGCAGGCGCTGTGGCTCGGCGCGGAGGTACAGCGGCGCCCCGCCGGTCAGCAACAGGCCTCGCAGCACCGGCATGAACGGCCGGGCGTCGACCGCCACCCCTGCGTCCGATGCGATCTGCTCGGCGGCCGCGTCGGCTTGTTGAGCCGCCAATCCACCCTGCTTGAGCGGAAACGCCGTCGCATCGCCCGCCGCGAACACGTCGGAGACGCCCCGCACGCGACCGTGCACGTCGACCGCGATGAAGCCGCGCGCGTCGTGCGGCAGGCCGAGCACACGCGGGCCTTCGAGCTTGGGCAGTGTGACGACCCTGTCCGCGGCCACGCGCGCACCCCCAGCGAGACGTACCGCCCGCCCCTCGACGTGTGCTGCCAGCGACGAGCAGTGCAGCACGATGTCGCGCGCCTGCATGAGCGGGGCTATTGCTCGCCCCGTCTCGGGGCCAAACAGCTCAAGCGGCTCCCGTTCGGGCGTGATCAGGTGGATCTGAGCCTTCCGGGCGCCACGGTCGCGAAGGTACGCCGCGGACATCAGCGCGAGCTCGTAGAGCGGCAGCGGCCACACGTGCCCGGCCGGGAGCGCAAATGCGACGGAGCGGACCGACCCCTCGACCAACTCGCCGAGCAGCAGGCGAAGCGCCGGCACGTCCTCGCGGCCGCGGAAGTTGAGTGCGCTCTGAAGCGACTCGAGCATCACGGCACCAACGGCGAGGACCAGCACGTCGAACGCGATCCGCTCTCCGCTGTCCAGGACGGCGGTGTGCTCGGCGGCCCGGACCTCCGCAAGCGACCCGCGGTGCAGGCGCCCGGCGCATCGGTCGGCCACGAGCTCCGCAAGAGGCCAGCTGCGCGCTTCGCCGCGGTCGAACGCCTCCGCGACCGTCACCGGCCGGTACAGGAACTTGGGCTCCGGCGCCACCAGCGTCAGGTCGACGACGTGTCCCGCAAGCGCGTGGAGCGCGAGCAACGCCTCCAGCCCGGCGACGCCGCCGCCGGCGATCACGACGTGCGTACGGTCACGACCGCGTTCGCTCACACGCCGAAGCTAGCTCGCCGACGACGCGCCGCCAGCGCGGAGACGCCGCTGTCTTCTGCGGGTTTTCCGTATCCGTCAGCCGCCGACGATCAGCACCGCCGCGCCGAGGAGTCGCCCGCCGCGGAGGTCCGCCAACGCCTCGTTCGCCGACTCGAGCGGGTAGGAGGTGACGTGCGTGCGCACCGGCACCTTCGGCGCCAGGGCCAGGAATTGCTCGCCGTCACGCCGCGTGAGGTTGGCGACGGAGCGGACCGATCGTTCGTGCCACAGCAGCTCGTAGTCGAACGCCGGGATCTCACTCATGTGGATGCCGCCGCAGACGACCGTGCCTCCGGGCGACAGCACCGCCAGCGCGGCCGGCACGAGCGAGCCCTCCGGGGCGAAGATGATCGCCTCGTCGAGCTGTTCGGGCGGAGTCGCGCCCGAGTCGCCCGCCCATTCGGCGCCCAGCTCGCGGGCGAACGCCTGCGCAGCGCCGTCTCCCGGCCTGGTGAACGCGAACACGCGCCGGCCCTCCCATCGTGCCACCTGGCAGACGATGTGGGCGGCGGCCCCGAACCCGAAGATACCGAGGCGCTCGCCGTCACCGCACATCCGCAGCGCGCGGTGACCGATAAGTCCGGCGCACAGCAGCGGCGCCGCCTGGAGCGCCGGATAGCCGTCCGGAATCGACAGGCAGAACCGCTTGTCGGCAAGCGTGAACTGCGCCATCCCCCCGTCGATGTCGCGGCCCGTGAACCGCGCCCGCTCGCACAGGTTCTCCCTGCCGGTGATGCAGAAGCGGCAGCGGCCGCAGGTGAAGCCGAGCCACGGGACGCCGACCATTCGGTCCTCCCCGGCGACCCGCGCCACGATCTGGTGTCCGAGCACGCGTGGCGTCTCGGTGATCGAGAGCTCCCCATCGAGCAGGTGTAAGTCGGTGCGGCACAGCCCGCACGCGGCAACCTCGAGCAGCAACTGACCCGGCTCAGGAGTGGGGACCGGGAGCTCCACCGCCCGCAGTGGCCGCCTGACCTGCTCGAACACCATCGCGCGCATCGGCGCTGTCCAACCTTACAAGGAGACCGAGGCGTCCGAATCGGAGGGGAGTAACTTGATCACATGTCCGACAAGGACAATCCGGGCGACGAGCGTCGCCCCGAGGCTCCGCCCGGCCGCCGCGATCCGTGGCGCGTGGAGGGCGCGCGCGATCCGTCCGGCCCGGGTCAAGGCCAGCCGCCGAGGCGCCCCCCATTGCGGTGGTTCTGGATTCTGTTCGCGGCGCTGCTGCTGTTCAACTGGGTGCTCGCCTCCACGCTCACCAGGACGAGCGCGCCGCCACGGTTGACGATCCCGTACAGCCTGTTCCACCAGCAGGTGCAGGACCGGAACATCGCGAGCATCACCGCGACCGGTGATTCGATCGAGGGCACGCTGCGTACGGCGATTCGCTATCCGGCGGGCGACAGCGGCAAGACCTCGAAGGACTTCAAGACGCAGATGCCGACGTTCGCGAACGGCGCGGCGCTCCTGACTCAGCTGCTGAACGAGGGCGCGACGGTCGGCGCCAACCCGCCTGTGAGCTCGACCCCGCTTCTGCTTCAGCTGCTGCTCGGCTTCGGCCCGACACTCCTGATCGTGGGCTTGTTCGTGCTGCTGATGCGCGGCGCGTCGCGGGGCCTGGCGTCCGGCGCGGGCTCGTTCGCCAGCTTCGGCAAGGCGCGCGCGCGTCGCTACGAGCCGAGCGAGAAGCGCACCACCTTCGCCGACGTCGCGGGGATCGACGAGGCCACGCAGGAACTGGCCGAGGTCGTCGACTTCCTGAAGAACCCGGACCGCTACCGCCGCCTCGGCGGGATGGTGCCGCGCGGGGTGCTGCTCACCGGCCCGCCCGGGACTGGCAAGACGCTGCTCGCCCGCGCCGTGGCCGGCGAGGCCGACGTCCCGTTCTTCTCGATGTCGGCGTCCGAGTTCATCGAGATGATCGTCGGAGTCGGTGCCAGCCGCGTCCGCGACCTCTTCGAGCAGGCGAAGAAAGAAGCGCCCGCGATCATCTTCATCGACGAGCTCGACGCGATCGGCCGCTCGCGCGCCGCCGGCTCGATCCCCGGCGGCGGCCACGACGAGCGAGAGCAAACGCTCAACCAGATTCTGACCGAGATGGACGGATTCACCGGCAACGAGGGTGTGATCGTGCTCGCCGCCACCAACCGCCCGGAGATCCTTGATTCAGCGCTGTTGCGGCCTGGAAGGTTCGACCGCCGGGTCGCCGTCAACCCGCCCGATCAGCGCGGGCGCCAGCGGATCCTCGAGGTCCACACACGCTCCGTGCCGCTGGCCGACGATGTCGACCTGTCGGTGATCGCGTCCACCACTCCGGGGATGGTCGGAGCCGATCTGCGCAACCTCGTCAACGAGGCGGCACTGCTGGCGGCGCATCGGGGCCGCGACGCCGTGGGGCGCGACGAGTTCGCCAACGCGCTTGAAAGGATCCTGCTGGGCGCCGAACGCCACATCCTGATCTCGCCGGAGGAGCGTGAACGGACCGCCTACCACGAGGCGGGCCATGCGCTGATCGGAATGCTCGAGCCGGGCGCCGACCCGGTCCGCAAGGTGTCGATCATCCCGCGCGGGCACGCGCTCGGCGTCACGTTCCAGAGCCCTGAGAAGGACCGCTACGGCTACGACGAGCTCTACCTGCGAGGCAGGATGACCGGGCTGCTCGGAGGCCGGGCGGCCGAGGAGCTGGTGTACGGCGCCGTGACCACCGGCGCCGAATCAGACCTCGACCAGGCGACGGCTCTCGCCCGCCACATGGTCGGGCGTTGGGGCATGTCCGAGGCGATCGGCCTCGTGACGGTGCTGCCGCCGGACGGCAGCGGCCCCTTCCCGCTGGCCGGCGACGCCGTGTCCGAGCGGACTCGGCAGGCGGTCGACGACGAGGTCAGGCGGATCGCCGAGGAGTGCCACACGCGCGCGCTCGAGATGCTCCGCGCTCACCGCGGGCAACTCGACTCGCTCGCCCATTCATTGCTGGAGCACGAGACACTGGACGAGGTCGATGCATATGCCGCCGCCGGGATCCCGCACGCGCCGCATCGCGACGCGTCGGCCCCCGGGCCGTGAGCGCCGGTATCGGTGATTTGCCACAACCGCTCGCGGGTTGGCCGCGATGGCCTGGGTGGCCCACCGCACTACTTTGAGGTCATGGCAGCACGGCTCGAGACGGCCGCCGAGCACGGGTCCGCCAGGGGGCGGGCTGGATCCGCGTCGGTCGAGTCGAGCCGGCTGCCACGCGCTCCGGGGACGGTCGCTGTCGCGCTCGCCGACGACCGCGCACACGCCCGGCGAGCGTTGCGCGCGATCATCCACGCCCGGGCCGGCCTGCGGGTGCTCGGCGAGTGCGATGAGCACCTCGAGTCGATCCCGATGGTCGGCGGAGTGCCCCCGGATGTACTGGTGCTCGAGCTGCGATCGCCGGGGCCTGAGAGCATCGCGGCGATTCGATCGCTGACCGAGCGGGCGCCGTCAGTCGCAATCGTCGTCTTGACCGGGGAGTCGAGTCCCGCGTTCGCGCGCCAGGCACTTGATGCCGGTGCGCTCGGCTACGTAATGGCCGACACCGCCGACCGCGAACTGCCTGACGCCGTCAGTAGGGCGGCGGTCGGAGACGAGTTCGTCAGCCCTCGGATCGCCTCGGAGCTGTCAGCCGTGCGCGCCACCGCCGAGGACGGACTGACCGCTCGTGAAGCCGAAGTTCTGCAGCTGACCGCGCTGGGCTTCACGGGCACCGAGGTCGCCAGGCAGCTGCGCCTGTCGCGCCGCACCGTCGAGTCGCATCGCGCCACGATCCACCGCAAGCTCGGCTCAGCGAGTCGCGCCGAGCTGGTCGGCTATGCCCTGCGGCGCGGGCTCGTCAAGACCTGAGGATCTCCGCGATCCGACGGGGCGAGCCGCGATGCTGGCGCGCAGGAGGGTTCCATCGGGGCCCGAGGCCAGCTCGAAGGTTCCGCCGGCGATGTAGATCCGCTCGCGAATCCCGGCAAGACCGAAGCCAACGGTCTCGGCGCTCGAGTCGAAACCGACGCCGTTGTCCCTGACCTCGACGGTGACCTGCGCGCCGAGCAGCCGAACGCAGATGTTCACTTCGGTCGCCGAGGCATGCTTGACGACGTTCGTCAGCGCCTCCTGGACGAGGCGGTAGACGGTCGTTTCGAGCTCCGGGGGGAGGTCGTCTCCCTCGCCGCGGTCCGGCAGTTCCAGCTCGCCGACTATCTCCAGGCCGCCCGCCCGTCGGCGTTCGATCAGCGCCTCGATGGCTGGTTTCAGTCCGAGATCGTCGAGCAGTGACGGCCGAAGGTCGGAGATGATCGCCCGGAGGTTCTCGATTGCCGTCTCGATGTCGCTGATCGCCTGCCGGACCGCGTCAGCGGTCAACTCCGGGTCGATGCGTCTGAGCGCCGAGGCCAACAGCACCCGCAGCCCGCCGAGCGCTTGGAGCGTCTCGTCGTGCAGCTCGCGCGCCCAGCGCCGACGCTCTGCCTCCGAGGAAGCGATCGCGATGCGCAGGCGATCCTTCTCGACGCTGCGGGTGATCGCGACGGCTGTCGCCGCCGAGGAGGCCAGCGTGCGCAGCATGTCTTCGTCCTGCTCGCTGAACCGTCCTCGGTCGGGGAGGCGATCGAACGCCGTCATCACGCCGACGACGTCGCCGTGGTAGCTGATCGGCGCCAGCAGCGCCGTGCGCGCCTCGTAACCGAGCGCGTCGGCCGCCAGGCGCCGTTGCGTTTCACTCAGCTGCTCGATCCGCTCCGGTCTGCCTGTCCCAACGACCCGCCCTGAAGCAGATTGCGCGACCGGCAACCGCACGTTGCTTGCCGGGAGCGCCTCGCCCGCGGCGGCACACACTTCGAGCTGATCGCCGGCTCGGAGCAGGATCAGCACCGACCTGGCCGACACGAGCGCATTTGCACGTGTGGCGACCAGTTCGAGCACGCGCTCCAGCTCGAACGCGGCCGCGGTCGCGTCCGCGATGTCTCGCGCCGCCTCGAGCCCCATCACCGCATGCTCGAGCTGTTCGCGCCGGCGCTCGCTGTCGCGATACAGACGGGCGTTCTCGATCGCGGTCGCCGCCAGGTCGGCGAGGATCACGGCCGCCTCCTGGTCGTCCTCGCTGAACGGCTCACCGCCGCGCTTGTCGGCGAGGTACAGGTTGCCCCACGCCTGGCCGCGGATCATGATCGGAACTCCGAGGAAGGAGTGCATCACCGGGTGCTCGCCGGGGAAGCCGTAGCTCTGAGGGTGGGAGCTGATCTCATCGAGCCTGACGGGCGCCGGGTTGGAGATCAGCAACCCGAGCACGCCTCGCCCCCGCGGCGGACCGCCGATCCGCTCTTGTGCGTGCTCGTCGACTCCCAGCGTGATGAACCGCGCGAGCTCGGTCCGCTGCTCGTTGAGCACGCCCAGCGCGGCGTAGCGGGCGTCGGTTGCGACGCGCGCCTCCTCCAGGATCTGGTCCAACACGGTGTCGGGATCAAGCTCGCGGACGAGCGAGCGCCCGACGTCGAGCAAGCGTCTGAGCGTCTGATCGCTGGGAGTCATGAAGAACGCGGTCGAGTGTGGCTGGGACGGCCCACCCGCCCCCGGAGGTCAGCATAATCGGTACTTCGCCGCAAACTTCGGCGGTCGCGCCCCGATTCTGGGCGCGGACCGTGCGCGTAGCTTCGCTGATCGTGTCGCGGGAACCCTCGACGGAGGGGCCGTGCCCCGGCGTCGGCTGGCCGTCCTTGCCGCGCTGCGCGACCTGCGGCGAGCGGATCGGCGTGTACGAGCCCGCGGTGTGGATGATCGGCCAGCTTGCGCACGCCACCTCGCAGGCCGCCAGCCCCGAGCTGACCGCGGCGCACGACACCGCGTTTCACGCGGACTGCTACATCGGTCCGTAGTTCTCCGCAGAAACCGGCGCTGCGAAACCGCAGATCGGTGCGCCGCGAACCGGATAGGGAGGTCCAGCGCGTTGGCTATGGTCCGCGACATGGCTGCGATCCTCAACCTCAACACTCCAGCGCACGTGATCCACTTCTGGGTGATTCAGATCACGCTCGCGAACCTGCTGGTGATCATCCTGATGATCGTCGTGTTCGCACTCGCGATCCTGCTGCCGTTCCCGCGGCACGACCACGACCAGGGAAGCTCGTCATGAGCGCCACATCCCCCCCCGCACGCAAGTCCTGGACGGTCACCGTGCGAGAGAAGGCGGTCGCGGCGCTGCCGCCCGAGACGATGTTCCCGGACGGGCAGCCGGCGTACATGTCCTCCTGGATCTACGTGTTCGGAGTCCTGTCGCTCGCATCGCTGGCGATCTTGCTGTTGACCGGCACGATCCTCGCGCTGAAGGGCCCGATGTGGTGGCACGACGACAGCATCGGGCATTTCTTCAACAGCCTGCACATGTGGGCCGTCGAGCTGTTCTTCTTCTTCATGGTCATCCATCTCTGGGGTAAGTACTGGATGGCCGCGTGGCGCGGCGGCCGCGCCCGGGTGTGGATGACAGGCGCGATCACGTTCGTGATCGCGATCCCCTGCGCCCTGACCGGTTACGTATCGCAGCAGAACTTCGACGCGCAGTGGATCTCCACGCAGGCCAAGGACGCGATGAACGCGGCCGGGATCGGCTCGTTCTTCAACCTCATGAACTTCGGCCAGATGTACAGCTGGCACATCCTGCTGTTCCCGGTGATGGTCGTGGGCGTCGTCGTCGCGCACGTGCTGCTCGTTCGCCACCATGGGATCGTTCCGCCGTTCGCGCTCGACGATCAGCGGTTCGCCGCCGGCGGAGCGCCGGAACCGTCCGCCCAGGCTCACGCGACGCACGCGCAGCCGACCGGCGACGGTGCCTCGGGTGACGGTGGGATCCCCGCCTCCCCGGCCCCATCCGGCACGGAGCGCGAGCAATGAGCCGCGCAGAGCGCAAGCGCGAGGATCAGCGCTACCGCAAGTGGACGGGGGCGTACCGACCGTACGACCTGATCAAGGAGGCGACGATCGCGTTCGCCGTCGTGCTCGCGATGACGTTCGCGCTCACGATCCTGCTCTCCTCGCCGGACGACCCGCCCGTGACGATGAGGTCGTGGTCGCACGCGGCGCCGGCCGACTTCCTGTCGGTCGCGGCCAGCGAGCTCGACGGGTCGAGCGGCACCGCCGGCTATGGGCCCCCGTACAACAGCGCCGCGGACGGCCAGCACATGCTGTTCATCTACCCGGCGAAGTGGCTGGGAGTCGCCCATCCGATCGATACGACGCGGGACTTCGTGATCGGGCCGCTGAGGCTGCTCTCGGGCGAATCCGGGGTGCAGTCGGCGCTCGGCACCTGGGAATCCGCCTCCCCGGTCCAGCAGTCAGCTTGGACGACGGCCTACACCAACGCGCTCGCCAAGGCCACGACGAACGCCGACGGCTCGGTCACCGTGCCCGCCGGCAGCTACGGGCCGGTCGGCACGATGATGGACGCGCTGCTAGCCCAGGCGCAATCTGGCGGTCTCGACGGCGCGCTGCTGACCAGCAACCAGTTCTACAACACCGACTACACCAAGATCCTGATGATGATTCAGGATGACAACGGCGCCGGGGGCTACTTCAACACACGCGCCCAAGCCGAGCACCTGATCGGCTCGCCCCAGTGGGGGATGATGAACGAGACCGGCAGCTTCCCGGGTCAGGTGTGGCTGTGGTTGTACACGTTCTGGTATCAGATCAACCCATTCTCGAGCTCGACCAACGCCGACCTGCTCGTGATTACCCTGATGGGCGTGCTCAGCCTGGCCCTCATTCTGGTCCCGTTCCTGCCGGGTATCAGGAGCATCCCGCGCTGGATCCCGATCTACAAGCTGATCTGGCGGGATCATTACCGCTCGACACGGCGCACCCAACCTGAAGCTGGAGTCAGTTCAAGCTAACCGGTCCGACGGGCGCCGGACTGCTGCCGGATCGCTTCCAGGATCCCGGGCCAGTGGTTGTGGAGCGCCTCGTGACCCATGAACAGGCCGAGGTGGCCTCCCGCGGTCACCTCGCGGTGGATCAGATCCGGCGATGTGCTGGCCGCCTCGGCCAGCGCGAACACCTGGTCGGGCGGAGTGATGTGGTCAAGGGCGCCGGCGAACAGGTTCAACGGCATGTCGATTCGGCGCAGGTCGACCGTTCGGTCACCCACGCGTAGCGAACCGCTGAGGAGCTCGTTGTCCCGGAACAGGTGACGCACGACCCACAGGTAGAAGGCGCCAGGGAGGTCCTGCGTGTGCTTGAACCAGTCCTCGAACTTGCGATAGCGCCCGACGTGCCCGGGATCGTCGAGGTTGCGCAGCAGTTCGAGCTGCCTCGAGAACTCGTCCAGTGGCTTGATCAGGATGAAGCCGCTGACCAGGTGCTCGCCCTTCATCACGCCGCCGTCGAGCGCGACCAGCGTCTCGTAGAAGGACAGATCACCGTGCGGGGCCAGGTACCGCAGGACCTCGTGGATCACAGGCTCCCCCGCGTGAAAGTCGATCGGCGCCCCCGCGATCGTGAGTGTGTTCACCCGCTCGGGCGACAGTGCCGCGTACATCGTCGCCAGCCAGCCGCCCTGGCAGTCGCCGATCAGGTTCACGCAACCTCCGAGATGGTCCACGGCGCGGTCGACGACGTCGAGGTAGTCCTCGACGGAGGCGTCGGCGGTTTCTGCTGTAGCGCCGATCCAGTCCAGCGAGTAGGCCCGCTCGTGCCCGGCCGCCAGGATCGTTCGCATCTGGCTCTGCTCCTCGGAGAAGTCGACGATGCACGAGTCGTGGCCGGCCTGTGGCGGCAGCACCAGCACCGGCATGGTCGGCGACGTCACGACCGTGCTGAAGTCACGTAGACGGGCGAGCGGCGTCTCATAGACCACCCTGTGCGGGGTCGACCAGGTCGGCGGGGTGCGCGACGCGACCAGCGCCAGCCAGCGAGTCAGATCAAGCGGGCGGGGGCCATGTGCGATCGTCGCGGTGATCTCCTCCACCGCCTGGAGACCGGCGGCGGTCCACAGCTCCCACCAGCTGTCGAGCAGGCCGTTGGCGAACCCAGGCGCGACCGCTACGCCCAACGGTGATGCGGTCGACACTTCCCTTCGCAACCTGCACCTCCTCTTGCGGCCGTCCGTGTTCCGCCCACATTATTCATGGCTGGCCCCTGAAACGAGTGAGGGCGCCGGCGATACCGCCGGCGCCCTCACCGAAGTCGATCGGCGAACAGACCCTACTTGAGGACGCCGCGGGCCGTCGTCGTGTACGCGTCGGTCCACTCCTTGGCCACATCGGCGTGCGCGTCGATCAGCGCCTTCAGCCACTCCTGCTTGGTGGCGCCGGCGAGCTTGCGCTCGAGGTCGATCGCCCGGTCGACGGCCTTCTCGTAGGTCTCGATCGTCTGAATCCCGGCCTTGCGGGTGGCGTCCAGGAGCTGCTCGTTGAACTCCTTGATCTGCTCGAAGGCAGCCTCGAATGTCGGCTGCTGCGGGGGCGTTTGCGTGGCGGTCATGTTGCTCCTAGAACGTGTTGGGAGGAGGTACTGCTTGCAGATTAGCAGAGTTTCAGCAAACGTGCAAGCGGCGCGCAGCGAGCAGCCAACGCGCTCAGCCGGCGTACGCCGCGGCGACGTCAAGCGTCGAGAGGATCCCAGCGGGGTGCCCGCTGGCCCCGTCGATCACGACGACATGTGAAACGCGGTGCGCGACCATCACCTGCGCTGCCCGCTCGAGCGAGTCGGACGCAAGCACCGTGACCACCTCGTCGCCGGCGGCTTCGCCGGCCGACATCTCCCCGTCGGAGGCCGCCGCCGCGGTGACGTCGAGCGCCGTCACGATCGCCCATGGCCTCCGCCTCAGCGCCGGGTCGGAAACGGCCACTGCGTGGACCCGCTGGTCGGCCATCAGTCGCGCTACAACCCGCAGCGGAGTCGAGGAGTCGGTCGTGAGGATGCCCGTGTGCATCGCCTCGTGGACCCGTATGTGGGCAAGCGGCGAATCTCGGATGCTCACGGCGATCTCCCCTCGGTCTGCGACCCGTTCATCGGCTGACCCAAACCATACGGCGCGCGAGGTATCGTCGTGCGATGGCCGACAACGCTCCCGACGACGCGCTCGA
>Ga0075021_10000793_pt1 | contig 16213 bp, 15 predicted proteins | sample ColStrG_CSR_2012_FD_72749 | JGI IMG/M metagenome (GOLD analysis project Ga0075021, IMG submission 72749) | Freshwater sediment microbial communities in response to fracking from Pennsylvania, USA - Cold Stream Run_MetaG_CSR_2012 | ecosystem: Environmental > Aquatic > Freshwater > Creek >...
GCGATGCGCTCGGCCTGGGTGCCCAACTTCTCGTGAAAGACGATCTGCTCAAACTTCGGCAAACGGTCTTCTAGACGTGCCTTCAGATCAGTCTCGTAGAAGAACTTGGCGTCAGACAGGCGCGCGCGGATCACGCGTTCGTTGCCCGCGATGATCGCCTTGCCGCCATCGGTGGCCTCTTCGTTGGCGACCAGAATGAATTTGTTGACCAGCTTTGCCGTCTGCGGGTCGCGCAGCACGAAGCATTTCTGGTTATTGCGGATTGTGGCGCGGATCACCTCGTCCGGGATCGACAGAAACGCCTGATCGAAGGCCCCCATCAGAGTCACCGGCCACTCGACGAGACCAGCGACCTCAGCGAGCAGGCCTTCATCTTCGACAAGCTCGAAGCCTTGCGCGAAAGCGAGGTTCTTGGCATCGGCAAGGATCATGTCCGCACGCCGCGACGGATCCAGGACCACTTTGGCCTTTTCCAGCTTGGCAACGTAGTCATCAAAGCGCCGCACCTTGAACGGCATAGGCGCCATAAATCGGTGCCCGCGCGTTTCATCGCCGCCTTTAATGCCATCAATATCGAGCGGTACGATTTCCGGCTCCTCGGTTTCCGGACCAAAGGTGGCTACGATGGAGTGCAATGGCCGCACCCACGACAAGGCACCGGGTTTCGCCGAGCCAGCACCCCAGCGCATTGACTTCGGCCAGGGGAAAGTTGCGATGGTGGCCTGCAAGACGTCTTTGATGACGTCTATTGCGTACCGTCCAGGCCGGTCGATGACAGCAATGTAGAAATCGCCCTTCTTGTCGGGCTGCACCTTGGCTTCGCCGATCGATTTCAAGCCGGCGGCCTTCAGAAAGCCAGCGATGGCATTGTCAGGCGCGCCGACGCGCGGGCCCTTTTTTTCTTCCTTCACATCGGGCTGCTTCGCCGGGATGCCATGCACTGTGAGCACAAGCCGGCGCGGGGTGGCAAATGCGCTTGCTCCCTCGTACGTCAATCCTTCTGCCACGAGACGATCCGTGACCAACTTGCGCAGATCCTCCGCCGCGCGCGCCTGCATGCGGGCAGGGATTTCCTCAGACAGGAATTCAAGCAGAAGGTCGGGCATCGCGTGCTCTGGGGACCGGAAACCCGGTCGGACTAGCAGGGCAAACGCGAATTGTCACGTTGCGCGGAGTGGACGGCAGCGACAGCTCGCTTACCTTGCTCCTCCGCCCTCCGTCGCCAGCCAGGCCTCGCCGCAGGCTTTCGCCAATTCGCGCACGCGCAAAATATAGCTCTGTCGCTCGGTGACAGAGATCACGCCGCGCGCATCCAAAAGATTGAATACGTGACTTGCCTTGATGCACTGGTCGTAAGCCGGCAGCGCCATCAAGTGCCGCTCCTTCTTGCCGTTTGCCCAGCCCGCGGCAAGATATTTTTGACAGGCAGCTTCCGCCATCTTGAACTGCTCGAACAGCATCGCCGTGTCGGCGAACTCGAAATTGTGCCGGGAATATTCCTGCTCGGCTTGCAGGAAGACCTGACCATAAGTGACTTTCTTCTCGTCGGTGCGGCCGTTGAAATTGAGGTCGAAGACGTTGTCGACGCCCTGCACATACATCGCCAGGCGCTCGAGCCCGTAGGTGAGTTCGCCTGCAACCGGTGCACACTCAAAACCAGCGACCTGCTGGAAATAAGTAAACTGAGAAACTTCCATGCCGTCGCACCAACATTCCCAGCCTAATCCCCACGCACCCAGCGTCGGACTTTCCCAGTCGTCCTCGACAAAACGAATGTCGTGAACCTTGGGATCGATGCCGATCACCTTGAGCGAATTGAGGTACAGGTCCTGAATATCCGGCGGCGACGGCTTCAGGATGACTTGAAATTGGTAGTAGTGCTGCAACCGATTGGGGTTCTCGCCATAGCGGCCATCCTTGGGCCGGCGCGAGGGCTGCACATAGGCGGCATTCCACGGCTTCGGTCCGAGTGCGCGCAGCGTGGTGGCGGGATGGAAAGTCCCCGCCCCCACTTCCATGTCGTAAGGCTGCAGTATGACGCAGCCCCAATCTGCCCAGTATTGCTGCAACGCAAGGATCAATCCCTGGAATGACCGTGTCGGGTCCAGGTTGCCTTGATGCGCGCTTTCGCTGGCGCGAAGTCTGGCTTCAGCCATCGGATAGATACTGATTCTTAAGCACAGGAATAGATTCGACCCTAGAGGCGGCCCCAAAGAGGGTCAAGTCGAGGTCTATTTACGCGTTGTTGAACGGCCGCTGATACCCACGCAAGCCGACAAGAAAAAACATGGCCGCGTTGGGGAATTCCAGTGCTTGAGTTTCAACTCATTGGTTGGGGGCTGATCCTGCTCTTCTTCGGCGCCATGATCGGCGGCCATAAGAGCGTGACCGACCGTTAGTCGGCCAAATCGACCAGCAAATCGCTAAATTTCTAGAGACGGTATTCGCCGGTCGTCGGATCGAGCCGAAGCCTCGGACGATTTTCGGCGTCGGTAATTTTCGCCTTCACACGCCTGGCCTGTTCGAGCTCTTCGTTAATCCGGCGCGCTTCCTTGACCGCCCAATGCACGACCATGGCGCCGCCCAGTGCGATGAGCGCATATTTCACCAGAGGTGATATCAGAAACGACGGCATAGTCAGCTCCGATCAATAACGACAAGCGAAGAGTCGGGTGCGAAGGCGGCATTTTCGGGGCGAATTGGGTCGGGCGCAAGTATGCCGCAGCAGAAAGCCCTGACCGACGCTTCGACTTTTGGGGTTTGCGGCGGATAGGCTAAGCTTCGCCGGGGGTTATTTCGTCAGAAGCGCCGCAACGGCCACCACCTTGAGTGGCCGGCCGGCCTGTGGAGGAGCCATGAGCAGCCCTGTAAAGGCCAGTCGGGCCGTTTCAACTTTGGTCGCGGCTGGCCTCGCCTTATCTGCGCTGTTGCCAGGATCGCGCGCCGCGGCAGACGTCTGGCCCAATCGGCCGGTGCGGTTCATCGTAACGCTCGGACCAGGCAGCGGCGTCGATATCGGTGCACGGCTGTTTGCAGACAAACTGTCCGCGCGCTGGGGTCAGCCTGTCGTTGTAGAAAATCGGCCGGGCGGCGACGGCATGGTGGCGATCACCAGTTTTCTCAGCGCGCATGACGATCACACGTTGCTAGTGTCGCCGGTGAGCTCGTTTACCGCGCATCCCTATTTCCACGACAAGCTGCCGTACGACCCGCAGGACCTCATTCCAATTGCGCGCATCTCCAAGACGGTTGTCGCGGTCAGCGTACCGACTTCGCTGAACGTCAATTCGCTGAAAGAGCTTGAGGCGCTGGCGCGGGCCAAACCCGATCAGTTGAACTGGACCACCGCCACGGGCTTTACCGATTTCGTCTTTGCCGGATACCTGCACACCGTCGGACTCAAGATGGCGAAAGTGCCCTACAAGAATCCGGCGGGAGCCGTCACTGATCTCGCCTCAGGGACGATCCAGGTCTACATGCCCGCCTATGCGATCGTGCGACCGCAAGTCGAAGCGGGGACTGTGAAAGTGCTTGCAGTTACCAATCACGAGCGCGCTCCAGCTCTCCCCAATGTTCCAACCGCGGTCGAGGAAGGCTATCCGTCGCTCGAATTCGACGGGCTGGTCGGATTATTTGGGCCGCCCGGGATTGCCGATGACGTGCGCGCGAAAATTGCGGAAGACATCCGTACTGCTGCCTCCGATCCTGAGCTCTTGAAGAGACTGACGGCGACCGGGCAAATCGTTAGTCCCGGTAACGCGGCCGAATTTGCGGTCTCGATCGCGCAGCAGCGCGCGCAAGTTGCCGCCGTTGCAAAGTTGTTCGGCAATAAGCCGGTGCAGTAAGTGTCCGCGAAGGCGGGTGCGGGACTGAGCGAAGACTTTACAGCCCGTACCGGCCCCACAACGCGCGGGTCTCCAGCGCCGAGATGAAGTCGTCGGCAAGCCCGGGCTGGCGGGCGACCGCGTCTAGGACACCAACGCCTGGCAATCGCCGGCCAAACAGCGAACGCTCGCTGGAAATAAGAGGCGTATGCACCTTCTCGCCAAAGCGCTCGCGTAAGGTCGACCGCAGGTCTCCAATGCGGTCGGCAAGCCCGAGCTCGATCGCCTTCTGCGCGGTCCAGAATTCGCCCGAGAACAACGTCTTGTCGGAACCATTGAGTTTGGACCCGCGTCGTTCCTTTACGAGCGCAATGAAGTGCTTATGGATGTCGTCTTGGATCCCCTTGATCCGTTTTACGTCCTCCGGCTTCTCCGGGAGGAACGGATCCAGCATCGCCTTGCGGTCACCGGACGTGTAGAGCCGGCGCTCGATCCCGACCTTCTCCATGAGCTCGTGGAAACCGAATGAGGCGCCGACAACACCGATCGATCCGACAATCGAGAAATCATTGCAGATAATTTCGTCGGCAGCGCATGCCAGCATGTAGCCGCCGGAAGCACCGACGTCTTCGACGAAAGCGAGGACGGGGATTTTCTTTTCTTCGGCAAGCTGCCGAACACGTCGAAAGATCAGATGCGATTGTGACGGTGAGCCGCCTGGCGAGTTAATGATCAAGGCCACTGCGCGCGCATGGCGCGTTGCAAATGCGCGTTCCAGCGATCGGGCAATCGTCGAAAGCAGCAGCCCAGGCCGCAGCGGGGTGACGACTCCGATGACCCCTGCAAATCGCACCACGGGAACCACAGGTATGTCGGTGCGGAACCGGCGGGGAACCAGCCGGGCGAATAAATCGATCATGCGTAGCTGGGCCTAGAGTTGGGCGCGTTATCGGAATTGGCCATCTCACTCAGATAGGCAGCCGGCACCCTTTAAGTCAAAGGCCTCGGCAGCGGGCGCGGTGAGCCGGAGCTTTAGGCGGTAACCGAAGATCGCAGCGCTAAAATTTTGGCGATCTGCCTTGAAAGTGTCCTTTATTGCCTAATTTTTAACTTTGGAATGCTTTTTGCAACGCGATAGGCGCCGGTGATTTAAAGAGGCGGATTGATGGATCCCAAGATCGCACTCCTGTTTATGTTGATCGGCGCCGTTATTGGGCTTTCGCACCTCAGCGAAGAGAATTTGGGCCGTATGCGGCGTCAACTCGCCGACAGGCGTTGGCGCGAATTTGTGCCGCGGCGGCGTAGAGCTTAGGCAGCGCTCACGCGTCTGTAATATTCAGCGTTTTTCCCTCGCGTAACACGGCTTCGGCTGCCGCCGTCGGTTGGTCGTTTTCATCATTGAGTACAAGAGCGGGATAGGCGACCTGCGGGCCGCTGGCTGCCTTCACTGCCCGTACGAGCACGCGGATTGGCGGCGCGCCTTCGCGTGGAAGCACCGGCAGCACGGCGCTGTCGCCGAATGCCGGCCGTAGTGCGTTAACCACTTCGTCCAATCCATCCGCTCTCCAGATGAGCGTGACAACACCGCGCGGTTTCAAAAGCCACCCGGCAGTGCCAATCCAGCGCCCCAGCAATCCCGGTGTCCCCACGTGAGCGAGTCGGCGGAGCGGATCACGCGAGACGTTCTGGCGCTGCGGGTCGTGGAACGGCGGGTTCATCAAGACGCGATCAATCGTATCGGCAGAAAATCCGGCCGCCTTCAGTGCATCCAAATTCTCGGCATCGAGAGCCCGCACGCTCACACGGTCGTCCATGCGGTTTAGCCGGACGTTGTGTGCCGCAAGTGCACACAGGATAGCGTCGATCTCAACCAACGTGACTTTCAATCCGGGAATACGCGCAGCAAGGGCAAGGCCAGCGGCACCCACACCTGATCCAAGATCGACTGCGTGCTCGCCCGCGCGCGCGCCGGTGGCTGCCGCCAGCAGGATTGCATCGTGGCCGACACGATGGCCCCGCAACGGCTGGCGCACGCGAAGTCTGCCACCAAGGATAGCGTCTTCGCTGGTTTCGCTCTCAGTCGCCATCGGGACGGAGCTCGTGGCCGAGCCCGGCATCTTCCAGAAGCCGCCGCGCGCGCAACTCATGACCTTCCGCAACAAGCACGCGGCGCGGCAGAATGCCGAGCGAGCCTTCCAGCACACTCATGTTCTGGTCGAAGACCAGAGGACGAATTCCGGCGCTTTCGAGTAGCGCCACCACCGCCGAAACCAGGACCGCGTCGTTTGTACGAATGAGTTCGCGCATGGAGCTATGTCCGGCTCAATCCGTTGGAATTACGAGTGTGGGCGGGTGTTGATCTAGTCATCGCCCCTTTGCCCACTGCGGCCGAGCCATATGGGGCTGATACGACAATCTAACGCACTTGCCGCCTTAGCACAGCGTTCCTATGCTCGCCTTTTCCCACTGCCGGAGATGAAATTTGGCCGTCGTCCTTCCGTTTGAAAGTCCGAACCCCGCCTCGCTCAATCGTTTAGCCGAGCTGGTGGCGCTGGACATGGAACGCGTCAACTCAACCATCCTGGCGCGTACCGGCTCCGAAGTTGCCATGATCCCGGAGGTCGCAAATCATCTGATTTCTTCGGGTGGCAAGCGGTTACGGCCGATGCTTACTCTCGCTATGGCCAGACTCGGCGGCTATTCCGGCGACGGTCACGTCAAGCTCGCAGCCGCGGTTGAATTCATGCACACCGCAACGCTTTTGCACGACGATGTGGTCGACGAAAGCGACCTGCGTCGCGGCAAAATTGCTGCACGCATGCTTTGGGGCAATGAGGCGAGCGTGCTGGTTGGCGATTTCCTGCTTGGCCAGGCATTTAAGATGATGGTCGAGGTCGGAAATCTGCATGCCCTCGATATACTTTCCTCCGCGGCTGCCGTGATCGCGGAAGGCGAGGTCATGCAGCTCGGCACCGCGAAGAACACAGCCACCAACGAAGACGAATACCTGGCTGTTATCCGCGCCAAGACGGCTGAATTGTTCGCCGCTGCCTGTGAGGTTGGGCCGGCGCTGGCGGCAAAAGAGAGAGCCGAACTGGCGGCCTGCCGGTCGTTCGGGATGAACCTCGGAATCGCCTTTCAGCTGATAGACGACGCCCTCGACTACGGCGGCAAGTCCGCGAAACTTGGCAAGAATGTCGGCGATGATTTCCGTGAGGGAAAAATTACCTTGCCCGTGGTATTGTCATTCCGGCGCGGCACTGAAACGGAACGCTCGTTCTGGAACCGGACGCTGGCGGACGGCGACATCCGCGACGGCGATCTCGACGAGGCCATTGGCTTGATGGCGAAATACCACTCGATCGAGGATACGGTTGGCCGTGCGCGCCACTATGGCGCGATCGCCACGGACGCGCTGGCACTCGTGCCGCCATCGGACATCAAGTCGGCGTTGGAAGAGGCCGTCGCATTCTGTATCGGCCGCGCTCACTAAGTCAGGCCGGCGAATTCAAGACTTCGCAGCCGCCGAACCGATCATTGTCGGCTGTATCCACCAACTGCCTTGCCGCTCACCGAGCCTTTGCGCTGCTGCAATCGCATCGCCTTGAGAGCCGAACAAGGCAAAACACGTCGGTCCAGAGCCTGACATGCGAGCGAGCCTGACCCGCGGCAAAGCTTGCAACGCACGCAGCATCTCACCGACCGCGGGTGTGCACACAGTTGCTGGCGGCGTGAGGTCGTTATCGTGCCGCTTCAGAAATTCGATCAGTGTATCAAACTCGCGCGGGACATCGGCAATACTACTTCGGCTCCGTGTGCCCGTAAATTTGCCAAATACATCGCGGGTCGCCAATCCCACGTGCGGATTGACCAGCACTGCCGGGAGCACCGGCAAGTCAATGGGCTCGGACAACCGCTCGCCGACACCGCGCATGATGCGCGCACGCGAATCGACGCAAACCGGTACATCCGCACCGACCGCAACCGCCGCCGACATCAGGCGAGGATCGCCGAGAGCAACACCGTTGGCGCGAGCGACGAGCCGCAGTGTGGCCGCCGCGTCAGCCGAACCGCCCCCGAGCCCGGCTGCGACTGGGATATTCTTCTCAAGCCGGAAGAACCCGCCCCTCATGTCAGCAATACGCTCATTGAGCGCGGCGTATGCCTTCAGAACTAAATTGTCGGTGATAGGCCCGCTTTCGCCGGCAAAGGGCCCGCCAATCTCAAGTCGATCCTCGGGGTCCGGCCGCAATGTCAGCGTGTCGGCCACGTCGGCGAATGCCACCAGGCTTTCGAGCTCGTGATAGCCGTCAGCGCGGCGGCCGAGCACCCGCAATGTCAGATTGATCTTGGCTGAAGCCTTTTCGAGCAGCGTCGCGCTCACGCGAAAAACCTATCGTCTCCGCATGCGCTGTCAGCCGCCGTCGCCGTTCTTCTTGCCGGCCTTGGCTTGGGAGGAAGTCTCCTCGGGCAAGCCGGACTTGAGCTTTTCCTCGATCTTGGGGAGATCTTCAGGATCGGGCTTGAGATCGCGCGCATGCGCCCACTGGAATTTGGCCTCGAGTACGCGACCGACCCTCCAATAAGCGTCGCCAAGATGGTCGTTGATGGTCGGATCTTCCGGCTTCAACTCAATCGCGCGCTCAAGTTGCTTGGCCGCTTCATCATAATTGCCGACGCGGTAATAGGCCCAACCGAGCGAATCCACGATGTAGCCGTCATCGGGACGCTGCTGCACGGCCTTCTTAATCATGTCCATGCCTTCGTCCAGATTGATGCCCTGATCGATCCAGGAATAGCCAAGATAGTTGAGCACGTGCGGCTGGTCGGGAAAGAGCTCGAGCGCTTTCTTGAGGTCTGTTTCGGCCTTCGCCCATTGCTTTGATCGCTCGTAGCAAATGCCGCGGAAATAAAAGAGGACCCAGTTCGATTTTTCGGGATTTGGGACACTGGCAACGCCCTTGGAATAGACGTTCGCGCATTCCGCGAACTTCTTGTGGCCGCGCAGAACGTTGCCCAGCGCCATGATCGCTTCAAGATCGTCGGGATGCTGCTTGATCAACCCCTCCAGATGCTTCTGCGCCTCATCAGCCCGTTCGAGGCTATCGAGGTTGGCGGCCATCTGGATGGCTGCATTGCGATGCAATGGCGAACTGGCGGGGACGCGCTCATAAATCTTGATCGCCAACTCCGGCTTCTTGAGAGACTCGTAGAGATCGGCGAGCGACAGAAGCGCGAGCGGATGGCTAGGCGCCAGGAATAACGACAGTTGCAGATAGACCAGGCCAAGATCTTCGCCGCCGCGACGGCCGAGCGATGCGCCTAGGCCATAAAGCGCTTCAGCAGCGCCAGCTTGAGCACTCGATACGAGGGGCTGCAACTTCTCTCCCGCCTTGAGCTTGTCCATTGCCTCAACCACGAGCGGGTGGCGCGGCAAGGTTTTGTCGAAAGTCTCGAAAATCGCCAATGCGTCCTTGGGCGAGCGATTGCGCGACATCCAACTGCCGTAAGCCTGGACGACCCGCAGCGCGGTGGAATCGAGCTTGTAGGCGTGCTCGAGACGTTTGCCGGCTTCCTTCTGGTTGCCGGCAGCATCATAGATCAGGCCGGCGTGCAGTTCTTTGAAGATCGCGTACCATTCCGGACCGGCGAGGTGGTCGATCGCCGCGACCGCACCCTTGCTGTCATTCGTGCCATACATGCTCCAAGCCGAAAGGAGCGTTGCCGTAAGGTCAGTGATCGGTCCGCGGATCGACTGCGCCAGATCGCGCCGCGCAGCCGGGTACTGCTTGCGCTTGAGCGAACTTACGCCAAGCACCAACTTGGCGACGCGATCGTTCTTGTCGGCTTGAGCCACGCGTTCGGCGAATTTCACTGCCTCATCGACGTCGCCATCAACGAGGAACGACAAAAAAGCGCGGTCGAGGAGTTCACCATTGTTCGGGTCACGCTTGAGCGCGGACCGGTAGTAGGCGGCGGCGGCAGCGGCATCGCGCTGCTGGCCGGCGTGACGCGCGGCAAGGTAACTGCCCGAAGCGGTAATACCGGCGATTTCCAAGGCGCTCGTTGGCTGCGCGGCAAGTTCGATGGGTATTGCCGCCAGAAAGGCGGCAAGCGCGCTGCCGGCAATGCAGCGGCCGAGGCTCGAAAACGTCACGGGCAATGCTCCAATGGGGTGGGTGGCGCGCGGATCACGCGCGGACCGCCTATGTTACGCCGAGAATGGCCTTTTTGCACCGCTCCCGCAAGAACGTCTCACGCGGTGCGAACGGGCCACCTTGAATGGTCCGATGTGGCGGTATCGTGACGAGGCTACGCAAATCACATATTCGGGTAGTTAGGGCCACCCCCACCCTCAGGCGGAACCCAGGTGATGTTCTGATTAGGATCCTTGATGTCACAGGTTTTGCAGTGGACGCAGTTTTGGGCGTTGATTACGAACTTTGGACTGCCTGATTCCTCCACCCATTCATAAACACCGGCCGGACAATAGCGCGCTGAGGGACCAGCAAACACGTCATGCTCGGATTTTTTCTGTAGCGCCAGATCGGCGACGTGCAGGTGAACCGGCTGATCCTCTTCATGATTGGTGTTGGACAGGAAAACCGACGAAAGCCGGTCGAATGTGATTTTGCCGTCGGGCTTCGGATAGGTGAGCGGCGTACATTCGGATGCTGGCTTGAGGGAGGCGTAGTCCGGCTTGCCGTGCTTGAGCGTGCCGAACACCGAGAAACCCAACGTGTTTGTCCACATATCGAACCCGCCAAGCGCAATGCCCGCGAGTGTGCCCAATTTCGACCACAGGGGCTTGGCGTTGCGAACCCTCCATAGTTCTTTGCCGATAGCCGAAGCACGCCAGCTCGCTTCATATTCCACCAGTTCGTCATGACTACGGCCTGCGGAAAGCGCGGCGGCGGCAGCTTCTGCCGCCATCATCCCGGACAGCATGGCGTTGTGGCTGCCTTTGATGCGTGGCACATTCATAAAACCGGCATCGCAGCCGATCAGGGACCCACCGGGAAACGACAATTTCGGCACCGACTGGTAGCCGCCTTCGGTCAGCGCGCGCGCGCCGTAGGCGAGCCGCTTACCGCCGGCGAAAGTGTCCCGCACCAAAGGATGCATCTTGAATCGCTGGAATTCCTCGAACGGCGACAGATAGGGATTGGAATAGTTGAGGTGGAGCACGAAGCCGACCGACACCAGATTGTCGTCGAGGTGATAGAGAAAAGAACCGCCGCCGGTCGAATTATCGAGCGGCCAGCCGAAAGTATGCTGGACAAGACCCTTGCGATGTTTCTCCGGCGCGACCTGCCAAAGTTCTTTCAGGCCAAGCCCGAATTTCTGTGGCTCGCGTTCATTTGCCAGACCAAACTTCGCAATCAATTGTTTGCCGAGATTGCCGCGCGCGCCTTCGGCTAACAAAGTGTATTTCGCGCGCAATTCCATGCCACGGGTGAAATTATCCCTCGGCTCGCCATTCTTGCCGACGCCCATGTCGCCGGTGGCAACGCCCGCAACCGCACCATTCGCTTCAAAAAGAACTTCAGTTGCGGCAAAGCCCGGATAGATTTCGATACCGAGCGCTTCCGCCTTGGTCGCCAACCAGCGGCAGACATTTCCGAGCGAAACAATGTAGTTGCCGTGATTGCTCATCAGCGGCGGCATCATGAAGTTCGGCAGACGAAGCGCGCCACCCGCAGACAAATAGTAAAAGCGATCGTCGGTGACGGCGGTTTTGATAGGCGTATCCTCGGAGCGCCAATCCGGAAGGAGACGGTCCAGTCCGACCGGATCAATGACGGCGCCGGAAAGGATATGGGCGCCGACCTCGGAGCCCTTCTCCACAACGACAACGGAAATATCTGAATTGATCTGCTTGAGGCGGATAGCGGCAGCGAGCCCGGAGGGCCCGGCGCCCACGACCACCACGTCGAATTCCATTGCCTCGCGGGCGAGCAGCTCGGCCATGAGACTCTCCTGGGTCAATTGTCCACTTTTGCACACGGGGCGGCAATTGCGCAGAGCTCATGCTAATGTGCATAAATGACGGCGACCCGCGATAAACCGGCACGCGATCTGCTCGACTTCTACACCGAGGCTGGCGTCGACGCGCTGTTGGGCGAAGATCCGGTCGATCGCTTGGCAACCGCTGAAACGCCCGCGCCCTCCGTTCGAGTGGCGCAACCGGCCACCTCACCTCCCTCCCCTGAAACCAAGGTCCGCGCGGCGATCTCTCCACCGCCCGCCCCCGATGAAGCAGCAATGGCGGCTCGCGGCGCGGCCAAAACAGCAAAAACACTCGATGAACTGCGCGCCATTCTCGACAAATTCGAAGGTTGCGCTTTGAAAGCGACTGCGACGCAACTTGTCTTCGCCGATGGCAACCCAATGGCGCGGCTGATGTTCGTTGGCGAAGCGCCCGGCCGAGATGAAGATATCGAAGGCCTGCCCTTTGTTGGCCGATCGGGCAAATTGCTCGACCGCATGTTGGCGGCGATCGGCCTCGACCGCACTTCTGTTTACATCGCCAACATCGTGCCGTGGCGGCCGCCGGGCAATCGCACGCCGACGCCGCAGGAGTCGCAAATATGCCTGCCTTTCATCCTGCGTCAGATCGAACTTGCCGATCCTGACATCTTGGTTTGTCTCGGCGGCCCTTCGGCGCAGGCCCTGCTCGCCATTAAAGAGGGCATCACCAAAACGCGGGGGCGCTGGTTCACTTTTGATACGGGCAAGCGCGAAATCCGCGCCATGCCAACCTTCCATCCCGCGTTCCTGTTGCGCAGCCCGCTGCAGAAGCGTTTCGCGTGGCGAGACTTTCTGGCGATCAAAAAAGCCCTCGATCAGCGATAAGCGATCAGAATTGCGCCGACCGCGATTAATGCGACACCCAACCAGTTCGGTGCTGTCAAGCGCTCGCCGAGAAACACCACACCGAACAGCGCCACCAGCACCACTGAGAGTTTGTCGATGGGCGCAACTTTGGCGGCCTCGCCGATCTTGAGCGCGCGAAAGTAACAGATCCAGGACGCACCGGTTGCCAGCCCTGACAACAGCAGAAACAGATAGCTTCGCGGGGCGATCGTGCCTGGCGACTGGAATTGTCCGGTCGCCAGCAGAATGAAGGCAAGCGTCGCCAGAATGATGATGGTGCGGATGAAGGTCGCGAAATCGGCATTGACGTTTTCGACACCGACTTTCGCAAATATTGCCGTAAGGGCGGCGAAAAACGCCGATAGTACCGCCCAGACCTGCCACGATGAGATCAGGTTCATCCGGCCACCGCAAATTTGATTGCGAACAGCACCGCCAATACAACTATGGCCGGCGCGGCGTCCTTTATTTTCCCGCCAATCAGCTTGGCAAGCGTGTAAGTGATAAAGCCAAGGCCGATGCCAGTCGCGATCGAATAAGTCAGTGGCATCGTGATCGCAGTCACCACGGCGGGCGCATATTCGGTGACGTCCTCCCAGTCGATCTCGGCAAGACCACGGGCCATGACACAGGCGACATACAGGAGGGCTGCGGCCGACGCGTAGGCGGGAACCATCCCCGCAAGCGGCGCAAAAAATAACGCGAGCAGGAAGAACAATCCAACGAACGCCGCGGTCAGTCCGGTGCGCCCTCCGGCAGAGACGCCGGCGGCGCTCTCGATATAGCTGGTGGTCGTTGATGTCCCGATCAGCGCACCGAACATGGCAGCGAAACTGTCGGAAATCAGCGCTTCTTTCATGCGCGCAAGCTTGCCGTTCTTCATCAATCCGGTGCGATGAGTGACGCCGATCAATGTGCCGGCGTTGTCAAACACGTCGACGAACAAGATCGAGAACACCACGATGAGAAACGTAAGCTCGCCGACTCGGGAAAAATCGAGTTGCAGAAGTGTGGGCGCGATCGACGGCGGCATCGAAATGATGCCGGTGAACTGTGCAAGCCCGAACGGCAGTCCGATCAGCGTGACAACGAGAATGCCGATCAACGTGCCGCCCAGGATTCGCCGGTAGTTAAGCCCGGCGATCAACACAAAGCCGAGCAGCATCAGGATCGCCTGCGGATTGGTCAGGTCGCCGAGCGTGACCAATGTGGCCGGGTGCGCAACCACCACCTTGGCCTCTTCGAGCGCGATAATTCCCAAGAACAGTCCAACGCCAGCCGACACGGCGAGCTTCAAATTCTGCGGAATTGCGTCGATGACGTATTGCCGTATCCGAAATATCGAGATCAGAAAGAACAGCACACCCGAGCAGAAGACCGCAGCAAGCGCCTGTTGCCACGTATATTTGTATGTCAGCACAACGGTGAAGGCGAAGAACGCGTTGATGCCCATACCAGGCGCGAGCGCGATCGGATAGTTGGCGTAGAACGCCATCACCAAAGTGCTTACCGCCGCGGCTACACAGGTTGCGACGAATACCGCTCCCTGATCCATTCCGGCCTTGCCGAGAATGATCGGGTTGACGAACACGATGTATACCATCGTCAAAAATGTCGTCAGGCCGGCGATGAATTCGGTGCGAACGTCGGTGCCTTGATGCGAGAGACCGAAATACCGATCGGCCATGACGGCGATTTGCGCCTCAGCCGTTCGCGTCGCCGATGCGCGCTTTGCCCCCTTCACCATATCGCCCCCCTCCGTCGGCTGCCCGATCGTCGAGCCTAGCGCCAGCGCACCAGCCCGTCAGAAGCCATTGTGGATGGTGTGGATACCGCCGACTTGCATATCTCCGCTTCGATTTATCGCGGCGACGGAACACAATAAAGTCCCCACGCTTTACGGCTCATGATTATATTGTAATGGTAACGAGGCCATTTGCTCGGAACTCGCCTATGGATTTTGATCCTGTCCTGCTGGCCCGTTTGCAGTTCGCTTTCACCATTATCTTTCACATTATTTTCCCGAGTTTCACGATTGGTCTCTCGGCTTACATCGCCACGCTTGGGGCGATGTGGATGCACAGCGGCAATGACCACTATCAGCACCTCATGCGCTTCTGGACCAAGATTTTTTCGGTCTCATTTGCGATGGGAGTCGTGTCCGGGATCGTTCTTTCCTACCAATTCGGAACGAATTGGAGCCGTTTCTCGGTGGCAGTCGGCAACGTCGTGGGTCCATCGATCGGATACGAGGTGCTGAGCGCATTTTTTCTTGAGGCGACTTTCCTCGGTGTGCTGCTGTTCGGTTTCAACCGTGTGCCGCCGTGGCTCTACGTTCTCTCTGCTGCGATTGTCGCAATCGGAACAGCCATTTCGGCATTCTGGATTTTGTCGGCCAATAGTTGGATGCAGACCCCGAACGGCCATGAGCTGCGTGGCGGCGTCGCCTATCCGGCCGATTGGCTCGGGGTGATCTTCAATCCGAGCTTCCCTTATAGGTTCGCGCATATGCTCAATGCGGCGTACCTCACGACAGGTTTTGTCGTGCTGGCAGTTGGCGCTCGCTATGTGATCGCCGGTCGCTACATCGAAGAGGGCCGCACCATGTTGCGGATGGCGATCGGACTGACCGCGATCCTGGCGCCGCTGCAGCTACTCCTTGGTGACCAGCACGGTCTCAACACGCTCAAACACCAGCCGATCAAAGTGGCGGCGATGGAAGCGCATTGGGACGGCAGCAAGCCCGGCGATTTTCACATCTTCGCTTGGCCAGACGAGAAGGCAGCTGAAAACCGTTTCGCGATATCCATCCCACGCGGTGCTTCGCTCATCCTCACGCACCATATGAATGGTTTGTTCCCCGGCTTGAATAGCGTGTCAGCGTCCGAGCGGCCGCCTGTTACGATCGTGTTCTTCAGCTTCCGTATCATGTTGGCGATCGGTCTCTTCATGATCGCGGCTGCGCTGCTTGGGGCCTTCCTATGGTGGCGGGGGACCCTGTTCGATACCCGCTGGTATCTGCGGCTGATGGCGCAATGCTGGTGGATCGGATTCGTGGCCGTGATTGCCGGCTGGGTCGTGACGGAATGCGGACGGCAGCCCTGGATCGTTCACGGCGTGCTGCGCACCGCCGATGCAACTTCGCCGGTGACGGGCGCCACCATCGCCGGCACGCTCGCGCTTTTCGTCATCGCCTACGGTGTCGTGTTCTCATTCGGCATCTATTACATCAACCGATTGATCGCCCAAGGTCCAACCGGACCGGCGGCCGAAGAACCCGGGCATTTTTTCGCAAACCCGATCTCCGCTGCGCATGAGGCCGGGCGTACAGCGGTGGGACGTAACTAGGAAATTCGACCGATCGCGAGGAGCCAAGTCATGGAATCGTATCTCCCGGTGATCTGGGCCGCGCTGATCGGCACTGCGGTCGTTATGTACGTCATTCTCGACGGTTTCGACCTCGGCATTGGCATTTTGTTTCCCTTCGCGCGCAACGAAAGCGAGCGCGATCA
>Ga0075021_10000794_pt1 | contig 16210 bp, 11 predicted proteins | sample ColStrG_CSR_2012_FD_72749 | JGI IMG/M metagenome (GOLD analysis project Ga0075021, IMG submission 72749) | Freshwater sediment microbial communities in response to fracking from Pennsylvania, USA - Cold Stream Run_MetaG_CSR_2012 | ecosystem: Environmental > Aquatic > Freshwater > Creek >...
TGGCCGAGGGCAGGCGGGTGGCCCTGGTCAGTGGGACCAACGGGAAGACCACGACGACCCGGATGCTGGTGGCGGCCCTCACCGATGACCACGGTGATGACCACGGCCCGCCCATCGCCACCAACGACTCCGGCGCCAACATGCCGGCCGGCCATGTGGCCGCCATGGTCGGGGCCCTGCCGGCGCCCATGGCGGTCCTGGAGGTCGACGAGGGCTACCTCGGCCGGGTCATCGGCGAGACCCGGCCGCGGGTGGTGGTCCTGCTCAATCTCTCCCGGGACCAGCTCGACCGCATCTCCGAGGTCCGGATGCTGGTCGATCGGTGGCGTTCGGCCATGGAAGGACTGCGCTCCTCTGCCGGCCGGCATGGCAACGGCACCGTCGTGGTGGCCAACGCCGACGACCCCATGGTGTCCTGGTCCGCCTCGCCCGCCCCAGAGGTGCGCTGGGTGGGGGCCGGCCAGGTGTGGCGGAACGACGCGGTGGGTTGTCCGGCGTGCGGCGGCCGGATTGTGTTCGATGACGATGGCCCCTGGGCCTGCGACCGGTGTGACTTCGCCCGCCCCCCGCTCGACGCCTGGCTGGAGGGGTCCGTGCTGGTGACGGCCGACGGGCAGAGGCACTCGGTCGATATCCGCCTGCCGGGCCAGTTCAACCGGGCCAACGCGGCGATGGCGGCCGTCGCCGCCCCTGTTCTGGCCGGCACGGACGGGAGTCCCGGTCCGGACCGGGCGCGGTTGGACCTGTCGACGGCGCTGGACCGGGTGGCCGGGGTCGACCAGGTAGAGGGACGGTTCGCCTCCTTCACGTTCCGGGGGAATCCCGTCCGACTCCTCCTGGCCAAGAACCCGGCCGGTTGGACCGCCATCTTCGACCTGCTCGACGAGACCAGGCCTGCGGCCAGCCCTGTGGTCGTCTCGATCAACGCCCGGGTCGCCGACGGCCTCGACACCAGTTGGCTGTGGGACGTCCCCTTCGAGCGACTGGCGGGCCGGCCGGTGGTGGCCACGGGGGACCGTCACCTCGACCTCGCCGTCCGCCTCCGCTATGCCGAGGTGGCGTGCTCGGTGGTGGCCGACCCGCTGGCGGCACTGGGTCGGGCTACCGACCCCGGGACCGCCGGCGGGCCGGAGGGCGGGGGTCGCTCGGAATCCTTCGATCCGGTCGACTTCCTCGGTAACTACACCGCCTTCGCCGATCTGCGGAAGCGTTTGTGAACCCCTCCGGCGCCGGTTCGCCGCTGACCATCGCCGTCGTGTACCCGGACCTCCTGGGCACCTACGGGGACGGGGGCAACGGACTCGTCCTCGCCCGCCGGGCGTCCTGGCGCGGCATCGACTCCCGACTCGTCCAGGCCGAGTCCGGCCGACCGCTCCCCACCGCCGACATCTACCTGATCGGCGGGGGCGAGGACGGCCCCGGTGTGTCGGCGGCGGCCGCGCTCCGGGCCGACGGCGCGCTGGGTCGGGCCGTGGACCGGGGGGCGGTGGTCATCGGTGTCTGCGCCGGGTTCCAGCTCCTCGGCCACAGCTTTCCCGACCGCGACGATCGGCCCCGGGACGGGCTCGGCCTCCTCGACGTCACCACCCGCAAGGGAACCGGCCGGCGCGCTGTGGGCGACGTGGTGGCCAGGCCGACCAGCGCGGCCCCCCGGCTGCCCCCCGGTCGGGAGCTGCCACCGCTCATCGGATTCGAGAACCATTCGGGGGTAACCGCGGTCGGCCCCGGGGCTCACCCGCTGGCCACGGTGGTCACCGGCGTGGGGAACGGCGCCGGTGATGGGACCGAGGGAGCGTGGTCGGACCGGGTGCTCGGCACCTACCTCCACGGCCCGGTGCTGGCCCGGAATCCGGCGCTGGCGGACCTGGTGTTGGGGTGGGCCCTCTCGCCTTCGGGCGAGCTCGCCCCCTTGGACGACGCCGAGGAGTCGGCCATGCGCGACGAGCGACTGGCCGCGGGGCGGAGGACGGGACGGTCCCGACCGGCCCGCCGGGCACCGGGGCGGTGGCGGCGGAGGGACGCCGGAGCGTAGGGGGCCTCCGGGTGCACGGTCCTGAACGGTGCCCAGCCGTGAACGGGGGTCAGCGGCTCCGCTTCGGCCACTCGACGCCCGGGTCCGTATCGCGGCGCTGCGGGGCGGAGGAGAGCATCCAGGAGCGGCGCCAGGGCGCGGCGTCGGGACCCTGCAGCGAAGGGGTCGTCCCGGCCGCCGCCTGCTTGCGGGCCGTCCACCAGTCGGAGGCGGCCTCGTTGGCCATGGTGGCGACCGCCGTCTCGATACGGACGGCGAGCCGGCGGGCATGCTCGCCCTCGGCGGGCCACAGCGGGGTGCCGAAGGTGATGGTGGTTCGCGACCGGCGCAGGCCTTTGCCCCCTTTGGGCAGGATGTGGCGGGTTCCGTCGAGATGCACGGGCACCACCGGCCGGCCGGTACGCGCCGCCAGATAGGCGGCACCACCCGTGAACTCCTGCGCCCATCCGTCGGGAGAGCGCCCTCCCTCGGGGAAGATGACCAGGTTCCAGCCGTCCTCCAGCAGGTCGGCGGCCAAGTCGGCCGATCGCCGGTTGACCTTGGTCCGCTCGATGGGGATGGCGGCCAGCAGGAACGAAAAGGCATCGGCCTTCCATCGCCGGTCGAAGAAGTAGTCGGCGGCTCCGGCCACCACGGTGCGATGGCGGAACCGCAGCGGGAGACAACTCAACAGGAGGGGTGTATCGGCATGGCTGGCGTGATTGGCGGCGAAGATGACCGGGCCCCCGAGCCCGCTGAGCGACTCGTCGCCCCGGATCAGCGGGGAGGCGACGGCACGGGCCAGCGGACGGGTCACGTTGTCGAGCACCATGGCCCGGGCCAGTCGGACCGGGTACTTGCGGGACCAGGCGGTGTCGTAGTGGACGCCGAGCTCGGAGAGGGGCGGTGGCCGGGGAACCGACTCGGGCCAACTGGGGGCGGCCAGCGGGAAACGGGCCCGGCCCGCCCGGGAGGCCAGCGCCGACGGCGTCAGGCGACGCAGGGGCTCGGCTCCCCCCCGCCGCCGACCCGAGTTGTTCGCCGCGCCCAGCGTGGCGTCGGTCCGGACCGCCCGGGCGGCGCGCAGTGAGTTGGACGCGGTCCGGGCCCTCACTGCACGTCCGCCATGAGGATCGGCGGCGCGTGGAGATGGGTGAGGGTGGGGGAGGCGCCGACCACGTCCTCGGCCATCTCGAGGGCGTCGGCCAGAGTGGAGGCAGCCCGGAAGCCCAGACGGTGCACGGCGGCCGGGTCGCCGCCGACCACGATCACCCCGCCAAGGTGCTGGAGGGCGTGGGCGCACCAGTACCACATGTAGAAGGGATGGACCCCGTGGTAGGCGTGGCCGGTGCGGTACAGGTGGACGTACCACGGATCGGTGGCGTACGACTCCTCGTAGCGGGTCGCCACCTCGACCGGGTCGGTGGTCTCGCTCAGCACCTGATCGAAGAAGTCGATGTAGCTCGGGTGGTGCACGGGGTTGAACTCCCAGGGCGTGGGATGGGCCATGATGAGCACGCCGCCTTCCCGCACCAGCGGCCTTCCCCGGTACATGTTGAAGAGATACCCGAGTCCCAGACAGGCCACGAGGATCGGGTTGAGGATCGAGTTGACGTTGTAGGGGCCGATGTAGGGGAGGCCCATGGTCAAGATGTCGGTCTGGCCGGCGACGGCGACGCCCTGCTGGGCCCAGACGTTGTCGGTGGTGAGCTTGTGGACCGCCTCCACCTCGCCGGCCTGCACCGAAGTCATCCGGTGCGGTGACTTGACCGAGTGGAAGATCTGGCGGGCGTAGCGGGTCGGGGTGCGGTCCAGTGATTTGGAGGCGGCCAGGTAGCCGAGCCGGTCCTTCGCCCCCCACTCCCACTCCCGCTTCTGGAGGAACTGGAACGCCGGGGGGAAGGTGTCGTTGTTGAGGGTGGTCTCGATCTGGAACACGTCGATCCCGCTCTGGGCGATGAGCCGGCCCATGCGCCAATTGGAGGCGTGCAGCTCCGAGTGGTGCTGGTCCATGAAGGACCGGCTCTTCTGCATGGTCTCCGGGTTGTGGTGGTGGCGCAGGCTCCGGTAGCTGGCGAGCCCGGTGGCCACGCTCTTGTGGCCGCCGTCCATGGCCACCAGGTTGATGTTGACGTAGACCAGCAAGTCGCTCTCGGCGGCGCGCCGGTTGATCTCCACCTCCTCGTCCTGGTCGGTCAGGCCCAGGTGGACCAGGGCGTCGGGGTCCTCGGCATCGTGCTGGGTCAACAGCCCGTTGGGTGCGAAGGCGTCGTAGATGCGGTCGCCCAGGGCGTGCCGGAGCTCCGCCTCGGTCATCCGCCGGTGGAGGGCGAGCGCCACGATCAGGGCGACGTCGTCCACGCCGGCGTCGGCCGCCATGTCGAGGACCTGCTCGATGACCATCTGGCGGATGTCGGGCCGCTGCATGGGCGGAAGGGGCAGCGAGATGTCGTCGAAGGCGATGGTCAACCGCATTCCGGGCCGGAGCAGGGCCGGGAGGGGGTCGCGGTCGCCCACCGGTTCGTTGAGTGCCGCCCGGATGGACGCTCCCGGATCCTTCAGGGCGTCGATCGGCTCCGGGGCGTAGATCACCCGGCTGCCCTCGGGCAGTCGCTCCAGGCTGAAGCGCTCCCCGTGCCAGAAGAGGGTGGGAGGGGTCGAGCGGTCGACGTCGAGGACGAATCCCGGCCTGGGGCTCATCGGTTGGTTCCCTTTCGGTTGCGCAGGTCGAAGGCCACCTTTACCGCTCCTCGCCGGCCGGCGGCGCCGGCGTGGGCGATGGCCTCCTCGTACCGCTCCAGCGGGTAGGTGGCCGAGACCAGCGACCCGAGTCGGGCGGCGGCGACGAGATCGATGGCCAGGTCGAAGGTGCGGCCCGGCCCGGCCGGCGCGGCCTCGATGCCGTAGGCATAGGCGCCGACCAGGGTCAGCTCGCGATGCCACAGCGGCGCCAGGTCGACCGACACCTTGCCCGGCATCCCGACCAGCACCACCCGGCCGCGGGGGCGGACCATGGCCAACGACTGGGCCAGCGTCTCCGACGAGCCCACGCAGTCGAAGACGACATCGGCGCCATCGGTCAGGCGGCCGGCCAGCACCAGCGAACCGGCCCGCCGACGCACCGAGCGGGCCAGTTGGCCGGGCAGAGCCACCATGTCGGCGCCGAGCTCCATTGCCATCTCCCGCTGATGGGGGTGCTTGGCCCCGACCATCACCGTGCATTGGCGGAGCGGCCGTACGACGTGGTGGAGGGCGGCCACCGTGGCCAGCCCGAGGGTCCCGGCCCCGACCACGGCCACCACGTCGCCGGCCTCGACGCCGGCCGACAACACGGCGTGCACCGCGCAGGCGGTGGGCTCGATCACCACCGCCTCCTCGTCCGAGAAGCCCTCGGGCACCCGGTGGAGCTGGGAGGTGTGGGCCACCAGCGCCGCCGTCGACCAGCCGCCACCGGTGTCGGCGCAGAACCCGGTCTGGAGGCCGGGCTCCAGGCTCCCGAAGGCGACATGGCCGCAGAGCCCGGTCTGTCCTTCGGCGCACCGGGGGCAGAGGGGTCGGAGGGCGCGGGGGGCGCAGCCGAGCACCGGCTCGATCACCGCCCGGGCCCCCGGGTCCAGGACGTGGCCGGCGTGGTCGACCCCCCCCTGGTCGAGGACGCCGACCACCTCGTGCCCGGGGACGAACGGGAAGCTCACCAGGTCCTCGAAATAGCGGGAGCTGCGCCCGTCCAGGGTGGCCAGATCGGATCCGCAGATCCCCGACAGCAGCGGCCGGAGGTAGAACCAGTCGTCGGCGGGCAGATCGGGCGGAGTGGCGTCGAGGAGCTGGAGGGGCCCGACATCCGCGCCCCGGCCGGACCCGAACATGGAGGCCACCCGGGAGGCGGCGAAGCGGGGCAGGTTCCGCTCGAAGACGAGGGCCTTCATCGGCTCTGCCCGACGGCCGTGCGCCGGATCGCCCCCGACAGGGCGGCGGCGCTGGTGCGCCCGCGCCCGAGCGAGCCCCGGCGGTCGACCGGGCCGAGGGGTAGGGGCGGCTGCGCCCCGCCTTCGGCCTTGTGCCAGTGCTCGACGTGCCATCCCCGGCGTCGGGCGATGGCGGCCAGTTTGGCTTCGGGATTGACGGCCACCGGGAAGCCCACCGCCTCGAGCATGGGCAGGTCGCTGGCGGAGTCGGCGTAGGCCATCGACTCCTCCAGTTGCAAGCCCTCGGCCTCGGCGTAGTCAGCCAGCACCAGGGCCCGGGCCTCACCGATGGGAGGCAGCTCGTCGAGCCGGCCGGTGAACCTGCCGTCCGCTTCACCGAGGCGGGCGCAGACGATGTCGTCGAACAGGGGCCGCAGGGGCTCGACGACGAAGTCGAGGGCCCCGGTGATCAGGATCGTCCGGTGACCGAGCGAGCGGTGCCGGCGCACCCTGGCCATCCCCGACGGGAACGACTTGGCCAGCAGCAGGTGGTGGAAGAGCTCCCACCCGTCGTCGCGGAGTCGGTCGACGGGGGCGCCCTCGTACCGGCGGTAGAAGGATCGGAGGAAGTCCCCCCGGTCCCGGCGGTCGAGCACGAGCAGGGCCGGGGCCTCGGACACGAGGTCGGCCACGAAGGCCGCCCGTTCGGCGGGGGCCAGATGACGCGAGGCCAGCCAGGCGTAGGAGTCGACCACGTTCGAGGCGATCAGGGTGTTCTCCAGGTCGAAGGCGGCGAGGTGCCGATCGGGGGAGAGGATGGCCTGACGGGCCCGTTCTGCCCGGGTGGGCTGGGCCGACCGGCCCCGCGTCGTGCGCACCCGGGCATGCTCGATGATCGAGGGCAGGTGGATGTCGCGGACGTAGGAGTCCCAGTCCACGGCGGCCGGGTCGAGGCAGAGCACCTCGCGGTCGTCCGCGTCCATGCGGTCCCACAGGGCCAGGAGGCGGTCGACGCGGTAGCGGGCTTCGGTCTCGGTGTACGCGCCGTAGAGTTCGACGTAGCCCAGGGCCCGGTCGGCCAGGAGGTGCTGCTCTTCGAGGGCGGCCATCCACGCCGCCTGCCGGCCGCGGATGGGAAGGGATCCGACCACCCGCTCGGCCAGGCCCATGGCCTTGCTGGCCCGCGACAGCTGCCGTTGGACCCGGCCCCGACCGGGGAAGGACCACGCCGGCACGACGATGGGCTGCCCGTCGCGGTCGTAGAGGGGATGCTCGGTGAACCACGCCTGGACCAGCTCGACCAGGCGGCCGTAGCGGAACGGGTTCCGCACACCGGAGGCCACGTGGTACACCTCCGGCCCCCGGTAGGCCTGACCGGCGTCGAGCAGCGCCTCGCCGGCCACGGCCATGATGGCGGCGACCACCAGGTCCACCGGGATCACGTCGGTCACTCCCTCGGGCACCCCGGGGAACTCGCGGAGCAGCCCCCGGGCGTAGGAGACGATGATCGGCTCCGCCATGCGGAAGCCGCGGATCCATCCGGGCCGTGGCTCGGCCAGGGACGACTCGATGATCGACGGCCGCACGATGGTCATCGGGACGGTGTCGCCGAATTGGGAGACCAGCGCCCGCTCACCCAGGGCCTTGGTGTAGGGGTAGGCGTCGGGCCACCCGAGGGACTGGGCCCGGGCCTGACCGACCTCGACCATCTGCTTCTTGACCCAGTCCTCGCGGAGCCGCTCGGCCCGCTCGGCCAGGAGATGCAGGCCGGCGCCCCCCAACTCGCCCCGGGCCTGCTTGGCGAATACCGCCAGGCGCCCGGGGCGACGGGACTCGGCGTCGGTGTCGCCCCGCTGGCGCCGCGCCGCCTCGACCTCGGCGCGCCAGTCCACTTCCACGGTGAACCGGCTCCCGTCCAGGAGCTCCTCTCTGGCTTCGCCCTGGTGGGTCCCGGCCACATAGGCCGTCGACACCGGGATGAAATGGACCGGCCCGGCCCGACCCTGGTCGCCAGCGCGCCGGGTGGCCTCGACCACGGCGGCGGCCACCCGCGAGGGCCCCAGCAGGTTGACCTCGACGGCCACATCGAGGGGCGAGTCGAAGCTGACGGCGGCCGCCGAGTGCACGACGATGTCGCACTCCGACAGGAGCTGCATCCCCTCGTCGTCGAGGCCCAGGCCATCGGTGGTGACGTCACCTGCCACCGCCGCCACCCGGGAGGCCACTGCGGCCTCGAACCGGTCTCCGTGCTCCTGGCGGAGCCGGTCGAAGCAGTCGTTCTTCACGATCTCGCGGGCGGCCCGCTGCAGGGGGGAGGCCCGGCGCCCCGGCCGGATGAGCAGCACCACCCGGCTGTCGGGGACGGTGCGGAGAATGCGTTCGACCAGCGCCGTTCCCAGAAATCCGGTGGCGCCGGTGACGAAGAACTGCTTGCCGGCAAGCGCATCGCGGACGCGGGTCACCAGATCTGTCTACCATATGGTAAGTGACCCAGTCGAGCATAGGGGGTGCGACCCCGACCGGACCCGATCGCCGCCGGCCCCGCGCCACCCCCGGCGGGGGGCGCCCCGGTGCCGCGGGAGCCAGCACCTCCGAGCGCATCCTCGACGCCGCCCTCGCGTCGTTCGCCACCCGGGGCTACGAGGCCTCGTCCCTCGATGCCCTGGCCGCCGGCCTCGAGGTGCGCAAGCAGACCATCCTCTACTGGTTCCCCTCCAAGGAGGTCCTGCTCGAGGCCGTCATCGATCGCAGCGCCATCGAGTTGTCGAACGCCCTGGAGGAGTCACTGGCCGCCGCCGGCACCGGTTGGTCGCGGGTCGAGTCGGTGGTCCGGTCGGTGTTCCGATTGGCGGCCCGGCGCCCCGAGCTGCTGGGCCTGGTGCGGGAGATGAGCCGGTTGGGAACCCCGGCGGCCACCCGCCTGGTGGTGGCGCTGGAACCGCTGGTGCACCGGGCCTCGGAATTCCTCAAAGCGGAGATGGACGCCGGCCACATGCGGCGCCACGAGCCCCGGCTGCTGCTGTTGGCCATCTACTCCACCGTGATCGGCATGCTCACCGAGGTGGAGGTGCTCCGGGCCTTCGGTGAGGAGCCCACGGCCCGGTCGCTGGTCCGGCGCCGGACCGAGATCCTCCAGTTGCTGCGCACGGCGCTGGTCACCGAGCCCGGTTAGGCCTCTCGTGGCGGCTCAGTCGGTGGTCTGGGCCGCTCTGCGCTCACGCCGCGAGGGCTTGGGCGCAGGCGGCGGCGGTCGCTTCGGGGTGTAGCGCTTGTTGCCCTCCGGTCGGACCGGTCCCTTTTCCTTGTTTCCCTTGATTCCCGAGGTACCGCCGGAGGACCGTTTGGCGGAGGTGGAGGGGGCGCGGGAGGCCGGCGGGTCCGAGCCCGAGCGGGCCCGTGTCGCTCGTATGTCGGCGGCTGCCGCCCGCTGGGTCTTCCACGACCGGTAGAGGAGCCAGGCGGCGAGCGCCAGGAACGGCAGGCCCAGGACGAAGTAGGTGCCGAAGGCGAGGAAGGTGAACAGGGCCACGAACCCGACCGGTGCCCGGCGACCCACGAAGGTGGTGATCAGGAGCAGGGCCGCGGAGGCCAGGCCGAAGGTCAGCGTCGTCTGTGGGGAGACCTGGCCCTTGGCCAGGACCTTGTGGGAGCTGGTCTCGGACACGTAGATGACCACGGCGACGATGGCGGCCAGGCCCGCGGCGGCGAAGGAAAAACGCCTCTCCCGCTCGTCGAGGCGGTCGATGGCCCACTTGGTCGAGCGGTCCGGTCGGCTCCGCCCGGTGTCCACGGCGCCGCCTCCGCGTCCGAGCAGGCCTCGGGGCGCGGCAGTTCGGTCCGCCGAGGCACCACGGTCGGACACGGCGTCCCGATCGTCCCGGTCCCGGGGTTCGGCTGGGTCGGCCATCGGCCAAAGGCTACCGGCCGCAGCGGACCGGATGGACGCCGTGGCGCCGCCGGCCCGGTTCGGTCCGCGGCCTGCCCGGCGGCCCGTTCAGGTGGCGCGCAGCACCAGCCGCATTCCGTGGTTGGCCCTGGGGCCTATCACCCAGGAGCCACCCGGATCGCCCTCGACGCCGGCGGGGGAGCCCGCATCCGGCGCCAACGGCTCGGCGTCGGGCACACCTTCGGGCTCCTCGACGGCCAGTCCGAGATGGTGGACGCGCCCTGTGCGCCCCCCGAGCCAGCGGCCCAGGCTGCCCGGTAGCGACGGGTCGACAGGGGCCACCAGGCGGAGTCCGAGTGGGCCCTCCCAGACCAGGTCCGCCCACCGATGATCGCCATCGACACCCTCGTCGACCACGGTTCCGCCCAGCAGTTCGACGAACAGGCCGGCGGCCGCGCCGAAGTCGGCGACTGCATGGGTCACCCCACGCAACGCGGCGGCGGGCACCGGCCCGGACCCGTGGTGGCGCCGGCGTCGCTCGGCCGGGTAGTCGTCGGGAGGGGGACTGCTCCACGAGTTGGCGGCCTGGGCCAATTGCACGACCACGCCCGTCGCCTGCTTGGGGTGGATGAACGCCTCCATCCACCCGGGATCGCTCAGATCGATGCCGATCGGGTCCAGGCCGACCCGCCGGATCGCCTCCAGGGCCGAGGCCAGGTCGGGCACCTTGAAGGTCAGATGATGAGGGCCGGGCCCCGAGGCGGTGAGAAACCGATCGAGGAAGTCGTTCACGTGGACGTTGTGCGGCATGAGGACCTCCACCCGGGCGCCATTGGCGAACCGGAGCTGGCCGGGGGCGAACCCCGGGCCGGGCCCGCCCGAGTCCCACTCCGCCCCCAGGTCGACTGCGTAGCGGGGCCAGACGTCCTGCCAGCGGCGTACGGCATGGGCAACGTGATCGAGCACGACCCCGGTGATGGGCTCTGCGTTCATTTGGCTGCTCGGTTCACGTGGACGCTCGCTGCATGCTCCCAGCCTGCTTCCCGAGCGGCGGCGTTGTCGAAACGGCAGTGGCGGAGCGGCCCCGACGGTTGTGACCGGTCGGCGACGACAGTACGGTCGAAGCGTATGGACTTCCGGAGCGAGTCGGTGGTGGGCCTGGCCGAGCAGGTTCGTCACGGACGGCGGTCCGCCGGCTCACTGGTCGATCATGCCCTGGCCCAGATCGCAGCCCACAACCCGACGATCAACGCCTTCGTCGCTGTTGACGAGGGACGGGCCCGCGCCGCGGCGGCGGCGGTCGACGCCAAGGTGGCCTCCGGCGGTGACCCCGGCCCCCTGGCGGGTATCCCCCTCGGGGTCAAGGATCTGGAGGACGCCGCCGGCTACGTGACCAGCTGCGGGTCGAAGGCGTATGCCGACAGGCCGCCGGCGCGGGAGGACTCGCCTCTGGTGGCCCGGCTGGTCGCCGCCGGGTGCGTAGTGGTGGGGAAGACCAACACCCCCGAGCTCGGGTGGAAGGCCGACACCGACAACCAGGCCTTCGGGCCGACCCTCAACCCCTGGCAGACCGACCACACCCCGGGCGGCTCGTCGGGGGGGAGCGCGGCGGCTATCGCATCGGGAATGGTGCCGCTGGCCACGGGGTCCGATGGCGGCGGTTCGATCCGGATCCCGTCCTCCTGCTGCGGGCTCTCGGGGATGAAACCCTCGCTCGGGCGGGTGCCCGGTGGGGGGCCGACGGCACCGGACTGGCAACACCTGTCGACCAAGGGCCCCATGGCCCGCCGGCTGTCCGACGTGGTCGCCGCCCTCGACGTGGTGGTCGGCCCCGATCCGAGCGACCTCCGGTCGCTTCCCCGTCCGGAGGCTTCATGGATCGCCGCCCTCGACGACCCGAAGCCGCCCCGCCGCGTGGCGTGGTCGCCCACGCTCGGCTACGCCGAGGTCGACGCCGAGGTGTTGGCCATCTGCGAGCGCGCCGTCGAGACCATGGCCTCGCTCGGCACTGAGGTGGTGGAGATCGAAACCGTTTTCGATGCCGACCCCGTCGATGATTGGGTGACACTGTCCGGCGTCTACAACCTGAGGACCCACGCCGGCGTCAGGGGGACCGATGCGTGGGGGATGGTGGACCCGCTCCTGGCGATGGTGATCGATGGCGCGGCTTCGATGAGCGCGCTGGAGGTCGTCCGGGCCGAGGACGCCTGCCACCACCTCAACCTGCGATTGGTCGAGCTCTTCCACGACGTCCGCCTCCTGATGACTCCGACCATGGCCGCCGCGCCTCCTCCCCGGGCCCTCGGCGGCGCGGGAATGATCAACGGCACCACCGACTTCAATTGGGTCAAGTTCACCTATCCGTTCAACATGACCCGGTCACCGGCGGCGTCGGTGTGCGCCGGCTTGACGTCCTCGGGGCTGCCGGTCGGCCTGCAGCTGGTCGGTCCCCAACATGCCGACCTGGTCGTCCTCCGGTCTGCCGCCGCATTGGAGGAGGCGATCGGTTTCGACGCAATGGCTCCATTTCCGCCCGCGTCGACCGCGTGAGCCTGGACTGCCGGCGGCTTCTGTTCTGCGGCAGGCGCTACCATGTCGACCTGGTCGACCAAGGCGGGAGTCATCGTCGTGGTCAGCACCGGGCGTTTAGCTCAGTTGGTTAGAGCGCGGCCTTCACACGGCCGAGGTCGGAGGTTCGAGTCCTCTAGCGCCCACTCCTCCCTGTTGGTGGAAGGTGATCCCCAGACCCTGTTGCTCAGCGGCGAGTCGGGTGTTCGACCAGCTCCCGGAACTCGTCGGGGACCCGGCGGCCGTTCGAGAACAACACCGCCGCGTAGCCGACCGAAGTGCGGCCGAATTTCTGCCTGATGGCATCGACTGACCGATCTGTATCTCTGCGTGCCAGTCCGGTTGCCGAGCTCGGGCTGTCGACCACCCCTGCAGTTCGAAGTGGGAGCGGCAGCTCCAGCTGCACCGGCGTCTCGTTGCACAGGTTGGAGACGGAGATGGCCAGCAGTGTGATCTCCCGTTCGTCAGGATGATCGGTGAGGGCGGAATCGACCAGCTGGTTGGCCAGTTCGGTGAGGCTCAGAGTGGCCGAGACGGGTGCCCCCAACGTGATAGATCGTGTCACCGACCGGAGACCCGGGAATCGGACGCGCACGGTCACGGTGCGGCCACCCTGGTCGCACTCCCGGAGTCGACCGGCGACCCGGTCGGCCAAGAATCCGAGGGTGTCTCGGACCAGCGGGGGTGCGGCCAACTGGCGGCCGAGCGCAGCCTGCGCTCCAACCGACTTCGACCGCCGAGCGGTCCCTACCCGGCGGGGATCGATGCTGGCCGCCAGCGACACTAACTTGGCGCTGTTGACCACGCCGAGCAGGTGCTCGAGGATCGGGCTGGCCGTTGATGCCAATTGGCCGATCGTGACGATGCCGGCTTGTCGGAGTCGCTCCTCGGTGACCCGTCCCACGCCCCAGATCAGCCCAACCGGCAGAGGATCCAAGAAGACCTGCTCATCGGACGGCTCCACCACGACCAGACCATCTGGTTTCGCAACCTGTGATGCCACCTTCGCCAAGTGCTTGGTCCGGGCCACGCCAATGGACAACCGTAGGCCGATCTCGTTCGATACCCGTTCCCGGATGCGGACCGCGATGCGGCGGGGTGGGCCAAACAGGTGAACAGATCCGGAGACATCGAGGAAGGCTTCGTCGATGGAGACCCGTTCCACCAGAGGGGTGAAATCATCAAGGACAGCGATCACGGCATCGCCCAGACGTTGATACTCCGGGAAGTGGCCGCCAACGAACTGGATGGTGGGACACAGTTCCCTGGCCTTCCGTCCAGGCATTCCTCCGCGGACTCCAAACTCCCTGGCCTCGTAGGAAGCGGCCAGAACCACGCTTCCACCCACGGCAATAGGGCGACCCCTCAGAGAGGGATCAAGGAGTTGCTCGACTGATGCGTAAAAGGCGTCGAGGTCAGCATGGAGGATCGAAGCAGTGCCGAGAGGACGCACACCGGAATACTAGTCGAACGTATGTTCGTAGTTCCCGGGCCCGGGTCTGGCGTGGGCCGAGTCCTAGTCCAGCTGGCCACCAGCCACGGGGTGACAGCCTTCTGCCCTTCCTTGACCAGAGCGATTGTCCCCATCCGAGCTCGAGCCAAGGGTTGCGCAACTGAATCCTCCGCAGGCTGGCGTCTCCCGTCTCCACCTTGGTGAGTGTGACCCGAGGCTTACGCACCCAGGATGGAGTGCACCGGCGAGGATTCTGGGAGGGCCCATTGTTTGGGCGGATCCGAATGATGCCGGTAGTGGCCGCTTCCCGATCAATGTGTCTCGGCGCACCCACGACGGCCCAACTCACCTGAGGCGAATGGTAGGTTGCTCGATCGGCGGGCCCACTGGGAGGAACGATGCGATGAAGTACCGAAATCTCGGTTCGACCGGGATCAAGGTGAGTCCGCTGTGTCTCGGGGCCATGATGTTCGGGGCGTGGGGAAACACCGATCACGAGGACTCGATCCGGATCATCCACGCTGCTCTCGACGGGGGCATCAACTTCGTCGATACAGCGGACATGTACGCGGCCGGCGAATCGGAGGAGATAGTCGGAAAGGCCCTTGTCGGCCGGCGGGACAAGGTCATCCTGGCCACCAAGGTCCACGCGCCGATGAGCTTCGATCCCAATGAGCAGGGGAACTCCCGACGGTGGATCATCCAGGAGTGTGAGAACAGTTTGCGCCGCCTCGGCACCGACTACATCGATCTGTATCAGATCCACCGACCCGATCCCGAGGTGGACGTCGACGAGACCCTTGCCGGCCTGACCGACCTGATCCGCCAGGGCAAGGTGCGCTACGCCGGGTCCTCGACCTTTCCGGCCTCGTCGATCGTCGAGTCCCAATGGACGGCTGAGCGGCGGCAGCGGGAGCGGTTTGTCTGCGAACAGCCGCCCTATTCGTTGTTGGTGCGCGGCGTCGAAACCGAAATCCTGCCCATCTGCCGCAAGTACGGTATGGGCGTCATCTCTTGGAGCCCGCTGGCCGGCGGATGGCTTTCGGGCAAGTGGCGCAAGGACGGCAGCGAGCTCGGCAGCCGCCGGTCGGCGATGCTGCCCGACCGCTACGACCTGTCCAAGCCCGGCAACCAGGCCAAGCTCGACGCCGCCGACGCCCTGGCGAACGTAGCTGACAAAGCCGGGATCACGTTGATCCACATGGCCCTGGCGTTCATCATCAACCATCCGGCCATTACGTCGGCGATCATCGGACCTCGCACCATGGAACACCTCGAGAGCCAGATCGGGGCGGTAGAGGTGATCCTCGGCGCCGAGGTCCTGGACCAGATCGACGCGATCGTGCCGCCCGGACAGAACCTTCTCTCCGAGGATGCCGGCTATGACCCGCCTTCGATCACTCAGGCCTGGCGGCGTCGACGACCCCACCGGGACTGACTGCCACGGGGACTGACTGCCACGGGGCGCACGGACAGGGCAGTCTCGAGGATGGCCGGACGGGTCCCAGGCGTCCGTGGCGAGCAGGACCATGTCCTGAAAGCGGATTTCTGCCAGGACTTCCGCCATCCCGCTTCTTTTCGGTGCGGACCGCTCGCTGATCGTCCGGATACGGGGGGGACGGAGTTTCGCTAGTCGAAACCGTCCGAGTCCCGGCTCGTCAGACTCTGTTCGCGTCGCCTTGTGCGCCTGACGCGGTGCTCTCATGCACCGCACTCCGGTGTCAGCAACCAACCGCGTAGCTGACCGCCGAGCAGACCTTGCGCATAGCGTCGTGGCCGACTCGTCCGACCGGTCCGGTGAGCGATGCTTGAGCGACCGTGTGAAGACCATCGCAGTTGATGGCGGACGGCCGTCCCAGTCCGATCTCCACATGGTCGATCTCAACCTCTGTGGCAAGACCCCGGATCGAAGTGGTTATCTCCGCCACCGTAACGAGATCCCGAACGTCGAGCACTTCGGATCGCGTGAGCAGCAGAACGGGTCGTCTCTTGCGACCGACCTCAGCCAACCAAACCTCGCCGCGTCTCATGGCTCACCCCACGCTTCAGCTTCCGTCCAGAAGGTGCCCCCCCGTTCGGGGTGTTTCAGGTACGCCTCCCGATCTGAACGGGTCAACGCCGCGCGTACAGCATCAGCGACTCCCTGGCGTGCTGCCGCTGAGACGTTGACGCCGAGTTGGCGAGCGCGCTCAGCCAATTCTTCGTCCAGCGTGAAGGTGGTTCTGGATGAGCCCATAACCATATGCTATCAAATAGTGATAGTAGCTGGTGCTGGGCGACGGTCTCGTCGTGGCGCAGCTTCGCTGATCAGGCCGATCCCCGGGATGACCGCCGCCAGTAGCCGTTTCACATGTCAGGCCAGTTCCAAGACGGATTCCTACGGCCCC
>Ga0075021_10000796_pt1 | contig 16185 bp, 11 predicted proteins | sample ColStrG_CSR_2012_FD_72749 | JGI IMG/M metagenome (GOLD analysis project Ga0075021, IMG submission 72749) | Freshwater sediment microbial communities in response to fracking from Pennsylvania, USA - Cold Stream Run_MetaG_CSR_2012 | ecosystem: Environmental > Aquatic > Freshwater > Creek >...
GGGCAACATCGCAAGACGCAACTCGCTGTAAACGCCGGAATTTGGGGAGGGCACGGCTAGAGCCGTGCCCTCCCCAAATTCCGGCGTTTACAGCGAGTTGCGTCTTGCGATGTTGCCCAGCATGGCCCCACTGGGCTTGATCGTTCTCCGCTGCGTGGCCAGATCCACGGCGACAATTCCAAACTTTGGCTCGAAGCCTGACATCCATTCGAAGTTGTCGAGCAGCGACCAGGCAACATAGCCGCGCACGTCCACACCGTCATCGATGGCGCGCTTCAGGCCCGCGAGCGCGCGTTGAACGTACTCCACGCGGCGAGCGTCGTCGTTTGTGGCAATGCCATTTTCCGTCACGATGATGGGCACGCCCGTTTCCTTACTGGCGTAGCGCACCACGTGTTCAACGCACTCCGGATAAAACTCCCAGCCCACCTGGGTCAATTCGGCGCCTTTCGGCGGAGGCAAATCCTTTTTCCCGACGATCGCTCGCGAATACGTCTGTACCCCGAGATAGTCTTCGTGCTTCGCAATCTCCAGCCACGGCCCGTACACATCAGCCCTCTTTTCGGCGAGATGACTGTCCTCGGGCGCCGGCTGATCGTCGGTCATGGCCAGGTTGAAGCCCACCGGCATGTCGCCGCGCACCGATTTCATCGCCGCCTTACCTTTGTGGTGGGCTGCAATTAAACCGTCCCGGATCTTTTTTCCATCACCCAGGAAGAAGTCCGCGAATTCGGGCGAATTGACCTGCCGGCGTACCTTGTCGAGACCCGTCCGGAACATTTCCGTAAGGTTCGTTCCTCCCGGCATCCCCGCTAAATTGATCCAGTTCAGCAAATGGGTAACGTCGGGCTCGTTGAAGGTGGATGCGTAGCCCACGAGATCCCCGAGATGCTTCGTGGCTTTTTCGCAGAAGCGCGCGTAGAGGTCGGGAGCCGCAGGGTTCTGCCATCCCCCTTTAAAGGCGAACCAACGCGGAAGACTGAAGTGAGAATAAGTGAGCAGCGTAGTCAGATGATGCTCGCGACAACTCGCCAGCATGCGCCGGTAATGTTCCAGCTCGGCGTTGGAGAAAGCTCCTTCTTCCGGTTCGATGCGTGCCCATTCCAGAGAAAAGCGGTAGGTGTTGAAGCCCAGGTCGGCCAACATGCTGATGTCCTGCGGATAAAGATGATAGTGATCGCAGGCATCGCCCGAAGGTTCCTTGAATATGCTGTCAGGCAAGTGTTCGAGCAGCCAAAGATCGCTGCTCGTGTTGTTGCCCTCTACCTGGTGTGCCGCAGTGGCGCATCCCCACAGAAACTTGTCAGGGAAGGCCTTGCTTTTGTCGGCCGGGGAAGGTGGAGCCTCGGGTTTTGACGCAGAGTTCGGCTGCGCGAAGGAGCGGCCTCCGATCATCCCTGCGACTGCCGCGGCCGATGCGCTTTGCAATAACGTGCGCCGGCTGATGGGCTTCACCGGCGATTTGCTGACAGGCGGTCGATCTTTTGCCATCTTGTCGCTCCCGTATTTTGCGGCCACAGCGAACATGGCAGCGGCGTTCTGATGCTGTACCGGTGAATCGCAGCGCCAACCTAATGCCGGACTGTGAAGCTATATGTTCCCGCTCCGGCTTCGTAGACCGCGTTGCGATCATCGCGAAGCACAAACGATATTGCCGAGCTCTGGCGAATGTCCTTGCCGCCCTCGAGGATAGTACTGGTCACGTCGCCGGGAAAATACAGCAGGCCAGATGTATTCGGCGGAATCACTACGTCCCAGCTAATTGTGTTGCCGTCCGCCTTCCAGTTCGAGGTGATTGGTCCGTAGGACGAATCGTAGGTCGCCTTGGCCGCTCCCAGCGCGGCATCGAATTGCGGATGCAGCACGAGGCGATGGAATCCTGGATTCTCTGCTGTTTCGTCGATCCCGGCCGCGTAACGATACAGCCATTCAGCTACGGCTCCGTAAGCATAATGATTGTAGGAATTCATGGACGGATCGCCCATCATCTGATCGCCATTCCACCGTTCCCACATCGTGGTGGCGCCGTGATCGATCATGTATCCCCAGGAAGGATACGTGGTCTGCAGCAACAACCGGTACGCCACGTCGCTGTGACCGCTATTGCTGAGTTCAATCATGAGATAGGGTGTGCCCAGAAATCCGGTGGTGAGATGCCAGTCGTGTGCCTTGATGTCTTCGACCAGCTTTTCGGCGGCGATGGCCCGCTGCGATTGCGACAACAGATTCATGTGCAAGGCCAGCACGTAGCTGGTCTGGCTGCCGGTTCCGACCGTGCCATCCGGCTTCACATACTCCTGGTTGAACGCCGCGCGGATCTTTTGGAAAACTTCCCGGTACTTCTGTTCCTCCGAAGGCCGGTCCAATACCTGCGCGACGCGCATCATGATCGACGCGTCATAGGCCCAGTATGCCGTCGCGATCAGGTCCTTTGAGGTCTTGCTGCCGATCGCGAGCCAATCACCGTAATCGTTCCCGCGCTCCTTCAACCACAGATAGTTCGGATTCGAACCTGCAATGTGGTCCATCCACTTTTCCATCGCAGCCCAGTTTTCTTCCAGGATGCGAGTGTCCCGAAATTGCAGGTAAGCGGACCAGGGAATGATCACGCCCGCATCGGCCCAGCCCGCAACACTGTCGCCGGTAGGACCGACGCGGGGTGAGACGTCAGTGAAAGCGCCAGTAGGGCTTTGCGCATCACGAATGTCGGTGGTGAACTTGTGGGAGAAAGCAGCGAGGTTTGCGTCGAAGGAAGCGGTTCGCCAGAACACTTCGGCGTCCCCCATCCAGCCCAGGCGCTCGTCACGCTGCGGACAATCGGTCGGAACGCTCAGAAAGTTTCCGCGCTGGCCCCACAGAATGTTGCTCCACAGCTGGTTCACCATCGGGCTCCCCGTGCTGAACTGAATGGTGAATGGCGCGGCGGTATAGAAAACGATGCCCTCGACCGCATCCCGCGAGGGCGTTCCCGGGTAGCCGGTGAGTTCCACGTAGCGGAATCCATGGAAGGTGAAATGAGGCTCGAAGGATTCGGTTCCCTGCCCGCGCAGAGTGTAGGTATCCGTGGCTTCGGCGGTGCGTAGATTTTCGGTGTAGAGTTCGCCATTCGGCTTTAGAACTTCTCCAAAGCGGATCTTCACTTTGGTGCCAGCCTTGCCGGTAACGTGCAGGCGGGCCCAGCCAACCATGTTCTGGCCAAGGTCGAAGACGTAAACTCCGGGCGTCGGATTCGTTACCGACTTCGGCTTGAGGGTTTCATTCACCCTGATGGGCTGGAAGTCTTGCGCTACTAACGGAGCCGGAGGCCCGGCCGCGCCCACGACCGCACCCCAACGCGCGTCGGAGAATCCAGCCTGGTCCCATCCTTTCTGTTCCAACCGGGCATCGTAGTTTTCGCCATTGTAAATTTCCGATCCCAGGATGGGAGATTGGGTCGCTTTCCATGATTCGTCGCTGATCACGGAATCGCGTGTGCCATCGCTGTATTCGATCTCTAGCTGCACCAAGAGCCTGACTGGAGGCGGCCCGAAGTTGAACCGCGTCTGCAGCCAGCCCAAGCCGTCGGCGTACCATCCTCCGCCAAGAATTGCGCCGATCGCATTTGCGCCCTGCTTTACCTGCGACGTTACGTCGTAGACCTGATAGACGATGCGCTTGCGGTAGTCCGTCCAGCCCGGAGCGAGAATGTCATTTCCCACCCGCAGGCCATTCAGATACAGCTGATACGTTCCCAGCGCGGTGGAATAAACTCGGGCGCTGCGAACCGTTTTGGCTACGTTGAAGTTTCGCCGCAACAGATCTACCGGCTCCGCCGGCCACGGAGTGCCCAGCGGGGGCTGACCGACCTCTGCCACCACGACCGCGTTCGGCCACGAGGCATCGTCAAAGGCCTGGGCTACCCAAGCATCGCCCGTCTGCTCTGGCCCCGTCTTCCAGTCGGGTCCGGAAATGAATCGTTCGATTTTGCCGTCTGCCATCTCGACTCGCAGCAAAGCGATGAAGCCGGCCTGGGGAGGTCGCTCGTGATCTTTTTGCACAATCGCTTCGGCAGCCAGGGAATTAGCGCCCGCATTCAGGAGCTTGCCCACAGGAACGACCCGGAAATAGCCCCAGGGGTCGCGTGCTCGTCCGAAGTTGCCCATCGGCGACTCGACCAATACCTGCTTGCCATTGACCCATGCTGCCAGGTTGTCCTTGGCGGTGATGAAGAGCGTGGCATCTTTCGGCTTTTGCGCAAGATCAAAACGGAACCGGAAATCGTGTTTTCCGGGTGTCGCATTGGTGAGCGCATTATCATTCGCCGCCCAGATCCACTTCGGTCCCGACTCGTAGTCGCCACGCTCCAGGGGCATGTCCCGCGTAATCCATTTCGCTTTCCAATCCGCGGAAGAAAGCAACCCCATCTCCCACCAGCTTGGCTGACTGTACGGCAAAGCTTGTCCCTGCCCATCCCACACCCGCACCTGCCAGTAATAGCGGCGTCGGGACTCAACCGCGGGGCCACCGTAGGGAACATTGACGGACTGATCGGAATCGACGCGTCCGCTGTCCCACACATCGGCTCGATCCTGCGCCAGCGCCTCGGGCGTACTCGCCACGCGAACTTCGTATGCCAACTGCCGCGCGCCACGACTGGAATCGTGAAGCTGCCACGAAAGCCGGGGATGGGAAATGTCGATTCCCAACGGCTCCTGCATCGCTTCACACTGAAGATGATCGGGCGCACCACCGTCGAACGCAAAGAGGGTACGCGGCCCGCTCACGGCCAGTAGCAGCCCCAGCGCGAAACCTGGAAGACAGCCGCCTCGTCTTTTGAGGGGCCGAACAATCGTCGTCACTCGCGCTGCAATTCCCGCTACACCCGTCCTCAAGGCTCTCGTCATTTCGCAGGCTCCTATGAAAGTTCCCTATTGTACTTATTTGTCTTTTGAATTGACAGGCCCCGACGGCACCGACACTTCTCAAGCGAGTAGAGGACGCCCCAGCCACACCGTCGAACCGGAACAGACTATGCGGTGCCCGGCCCTCGCTCACGTCGCCGGTAATATAATGTCGCGGATGCCCCTAACCTCCGGTATGAAACTCGGTCCCTACGAAATCGCCGCGCCCATCGGCGCCGGTGGCATGGGCGAAGTCTATCGCGCCCGCGATACGCGATTGGGTCGTGACGTGGCGTTGAAGATTCTTCCCGAGTCTTTGGCGCTGCAACCTGACCGCCTGCGGCGCTTCGAACAGGAAGCACGGGCCGTCGCCGCCTTGAACCACCCTAATATCCTTGCGGTTTTTGATATCGGCCAGCACCAGGGTTCGCCGTTCCTTGTCTCCGAGCTTCTGGAGGGCGAAACCCTGCGGGCTTTACTGGACCGGGGAGCCCTGCCCCAGCGTAAGGCCATCGACTACGGGGTGCAGATCGCACAGGGACTTGCTGCGGCGCACGAAAAAGGAATCGTCCACCGCGACCTTAAGCCCGAAAACATTTTCATCACCCGGGACGGGCGAATCAAGATTCTGGACTTTGGATTGGCCAAGCTGGTGCAGGCTGCTGGCGGAGACCCCGACGACGTCACGCTCACCGGCTCGAACACTGCGGTGGGCTTGGTCATGGGAACGGCGAGCTACATGGCGCCGGAGCAGGTGCGCGGCGAGGCCATCGATGCCCGCACCGATATCTTTGCGTTTGGCGCCGTGCTTTACGAAATGCTGTTCGGCCAGCGCGCCTTCCGTCGCGATACTCCGGCCGAAACCATGACCGCCGTTTTGAAAGAAGACCCGCCGGAGTTGTCCGGTGCCGCTCGGATGGTCTCGCCCGCGCTCGAGCGCACGGTGCGGCGCTGCCTGGAGAAGAATCCGGAACAGCGCTTCCAGTCGGCGCGAGATTTGTCGTTTGCCCTGAGCGCGCTCTCTGGAACTGATACCAGCGGGCCGATGCGTGTCTCGGCACCGGCTCGTCGAATGCCCCTCCTGCTCTGGGCCTGCGTCGCCCTGGCACTGGCAGCAGTTGCGGCGGCGACCTGGTGGGTGGCGCGACGCCCGGTGGCAACCACCCGCTTGCAGTTCGCCATTCCTGCCCCCGAGGAAATGAGCGTGAGCCACATGGCGCTCTCGCGCGACGGTTCCATGCTGGCATTCGTATCACCGGACGAAAGCTCGGCTTTGCCTGTGCTCTACGTACAACGTATCGGCTCGCCGACCGTCACGCTTTTGCCCGGAACCCAGGGCGCAAGTTATCCCTTCTGGTCACCGGACGGGGCTTACGTCGCCTACTTTGCGAACGGCAAGCTCCTGAAGATCCCGGTATCCGGAGGGCCGCCCCAGGTGCTGGCCAGCGTTCTGGCAGCCCGCGGTGGTAGCTGGGGAAGTCGCGACGTCATCATCTATTCCCCCGATTCCGGCAGTGCGGTCTGGCGCGTCAACGCCGATGGCAGCGGCAACGCCCCGGTTACGCAGGAATTCCTCGGCGGCAGCCAGCACCACGACACCCACCGCTGGCCACTCTTTCTTCCCGACGGCAATCATTTCCTGTTCTGGGCGGGTAACTTCGGCAACTCCAAGGATGATCGCTCCAGCGGCATCTATGCCGGATCTCTCGATGGCAAGGAGCGGAGCCTCGTTCAGCTTTGCCGTTCGAGCTTCGGTTACGGCTCCCACAATCTGTTTTACGCGGACGATCAGCGGCAGTTGGTAAGTGTCGCCTTTGACGTTTCCGCCGCCAGGGTTTCAGGCCGTACCACTGCCATCGCCAATGCCATCGGTTTTCAACCCTCCACCTACTGGGCTGCCCTTGCCGTCGCCGGGAACGGCACAGTGATCTATAACACCGGTGTCGGAGCAGCCCTGTCCGTTCTTACCTGGATGGATCGTTCGGGCAAGGAGCTGGGCCGGATCGGTGGTCCCGCGATCCTCGCCAACCCAACCCTCTCGCCCGACGACAGCCGCGTCGCCGTGGACATCACCGATCTGAAAAGCAGCAATGTGGATGTCTGGCTGGAGAGCACGAAAGGCGCCGGCAATTCGCGCTTCACCTTCGATCCCGTGGAAGAAGTTGTCGGGGTTTGGTCGCGGGACGGAAACACGCTCACCTACCGGGCGAATTTCACCGACGGTGTAACCGTATTCACCAAGCGCGCCAACGGGCTGGAGCGGGAAAAACCTCTGCTCGAAGGCCAGGTGAAGAATGACATCGTTCCCAACTCCTGGTCCGCCGACGACAAACTAGTGCTTTGCACGGACCAGGATCCATCACACTGGTACCTGGTGACGCTGCCCTCTGGAGGCGGTAAGCCCACGCCATTTCTTCTCTCCGCCAAGGGCAACCAGACCAACGGACAGATTTCTCCCGACGGAAAGTGGGTCGCCTATGCCTCCGATGAGTCCGGCGTCTGGGAGATTTACGTCACCTCGTTCCCGGGTGCCACCGGAAAGTGGCAGGTATCGCGGGGCGGCGGCACCGAGCCGCGCTGGCGTGGGGACGGCAAAGAAATTTTCTACATCGGACCCACCGGAATGCTGATGGATGTGTCTGTGAACAGCGATAGCATCTTCGCTACCGGCACGCCCACGCCCCTGTTTGAAATTCAGGGCCGCGCCCCCATTTCCAGCACTGACACCTTTACCTACGATGTGACCAAGGACGGAAAGCGTTTCCTGGTGAACCATTACGTCAAACCTGAACACGTAGCGCCCTTGACCATTCTGCTGCAAACTCCTGCCGGGCCGCCAAATTAGCCGTCAGCACGCCTCTGCGCTATGTTCGGACGATGGAGGGACGGGCGTCCCGCCCGTCCAGGCCGCCCAAAGGGCGGCAGTTTTCCGTCACGCAGGGCGACCGGTGCCTTCGTAGCTTACTGTCCTGCTCCTCAAAAACGAGGTCCCCCAATGGAGCTCAAACCTTCCCGACAAAAAGAGGTTCAATGTGACTTAAGACATCTTGCCTCGAGCCTGCCGCAAGCGCACTGTTCGGTTATTGGGCCATCGGTATCAGGCCATCGGCGGGCCCGGGGAAACGAACCATGGAAAAGAGCCAGCGCTTCGAACTACAGAGACTGCCGGGTAAGAGGCCCTGTGGGTTCGGCCCCAGCCGTCTCCTCCGCAGAATTGCCGGATATGCGTGCTTGATGCTCCTGGTCGCGGGCTTTGTTTCCGGCGCGTTCGCGCAGGACGCCGTTCCCTTTGAAGTCTCAAATCCAAAACACAAGCAGTGGTCATCCGAGCAAGCCGGCAAGATCTACTATTCCGCCTGCGACCTCCTGGCCCGAACTGTCAGGCCGGAAAAACCACCGCGCCTGCATCCCAGGTTTGTTCTGGTTCTGGGCGCGGAGGCAAACCAGGTCCTGCGGACGGGCGCTGCAGTTGAAATCCAGCTGAAATCGTGGGACGCCGAGAAGTTTGCCGAAGCGATGGTCCTCGTGGCGGCGCGGGAAGTACTTCCGGCAGACGATCTGATGAAAATAGCGCGACAGTCGGTCTCCTCCGCTGAAGCCACCGTTTCAGTCGATCATCTCAGGCAGAGCCGATAGGCAATCGAAGGCAAACGCCCTCCGCAAATTAACTCTTTCTCTCTCAGATCCCCTCTCAGATCAGACCTTCACAGGGTCTCAACCCGGGCCAAACCACAATCACCTTCGCTTTTTCTGGTGGGTGTATACTGCATCGCTCCCAGGGTTCAAGATGGGAAATCCGGTTCAAATCACGAAAAATAAGACCAGGGTGCTCGATCCCGGGGCCAATAGCGCCCCGATGGTCGTCGTCTATCGCGGCCTTGGACCTGAGACCGGGAAGGATTACGCATATGACACCGCCGACTGGATCATCGAACAGATAAAGAAGGCGATTCCGAAAGCGTCACTGAACCAGATCATTTTTGCCGTGCCGGACGATTACAACCAGGACTGCGAGACGTGTCTCCACCAGGCTAAAGAGCTGATCGATAAAAGGAATGGCAACATCAGCTCCTACTCCCTGTGCGGCTTCTCAAAGGGCGGTGCACCCCTATACAAGAATCTGTCCCGCAGAACCTGGAAAATCCTGGGCCTCATCGACCCGGTGTCGCCCAGCATGGTGAAGGGTTTTTCCAATGCAGCCGTGGACAAGTACGCTTCCAAGATCCGTTGTGTGTACGGTGTATCGCATTGGGGCACGCGACCGCCCCCGGGCGCAGTGCCGAAGCACTATACGAAGAGCCAGAGGGGTTATATGACAATCCGGGATTTCTACGACCACCTGAAGGCCCTCAAGGTGGACATGATCGATGCGGCTGATAATCAAGGGCACAGCGATATGCCTGAGGTGTTCTTCAAGAAGTACGGATCGTCTTTCCTCTTATAAGGTCCAACACTCAACGCCAATAACGGAGGTCTTGAGATGAAAGCTGTGACCGGAGTATTTCGCTCTAAATCAGAGGCACAACGGAGCGTGGCCGAGATACGCTCACTCGGCCTGCCCGACGATCGGATCACCCTTCTAACCCCCGGCAACGGGGCGGACCTGCAATCCGTTCCGGTGGTTGAGGCCGAACAACCCGGCGTGGGTAAAGCAATCGGTGCTGTGCTGGGGGTCTCCGCCGGACTATCGGGAGCTCCTTTGATTGCGGCGATGATCCCCGGCGTCGGACCGGTTGCGGCACTCGGAGTGCTGGGCGGAGCGGTACTGGCTGCGGCCGGCGCCGGAATCGGCGCGGTTGCTGGAGGAAAACTGAAAAATGCGATGACCGAGGGAATACCGGAGGACGAACTTTTCGTGTATGAAGACGCTCTCCGCAAAGGCCGTAGCGTGGTGATTGCCCTCGTGAATGACGAAGAAGGGGCCTCGCGCCTCCGCGAGTTACTGAAAACCGAAGGAGCAGAAGCGATCGATGCAGCCCGCGAACAATGGTGGATCGGGTTGCGCGACGCTGAAAAAGAGCACTATTCGACGATCAGTCCGGGCAAAAACTTCAGCGAAGATGAGCACTTCTTCCGGCTTGGTTTCGAATCTGCGTTGCACGCTCGAATGCGCTGCCAGGAATACGATCAGGTATTGACCGAGATGTCAGTTCAGATCGAGGAACTGGAGCGCCAGTATCCCGATGCTGAAGTAGGCGAGGCTTTCACCCGGGGATACCAGCGCGGTCGCGAGCATTACGAGCAGCTATGCAAGGAATCCAGGGCTGCGTAAGAGGTTAATTTGGCTGCACCTTAATTTGGCTACACCAGGACAGCCACGGTGATGCATCAGGCTGCGCCGCGAGCGCCTGGTCCTGTCCCTGGTGAAATGGGTTTCCCGCTCGCTAAGTTCGCTTTCTGTCTCCAGCGGGGGCAGCCAGCGCGGTGATGAGGATGCCACCGCCAATTGCCAAAGCGTCTTCAATCAGCGCAATCCCAATATCAGGCATACGTTCGCTGAGCCTCTTTCGAGTGTAATAACCGGCCAGGGCTCCGGCGATGGCGCCCACTCCACCGAGAACTCCTCCCTCCGCAAGAGGTTGTTCCGCAATGCCATAGATTGTCGCCCCGCAAACCGCGCCCGACAAAACGCGGGACGCAAGCGGCCCTGGCTTCAGGCGGCTCGGTGTAAAGGGCAGCTTGTCTGCAATCAACTCACTTATTGCGAGGTCTGTGATTCTTTCCGACGCCTTAGCCGAAAGGATGGCGGCAAATGGCGAATCTCCCAGGCGAATCCATTTCTGTTTTACCGCCCAGGCGAGGACTGCGGGCGCTGCCAGGGTACGCAAACCAGCCACTGCGCCTATCCCCACAGCTAACGCGGGAGTGTATGAGCGTTTCATCTGGTCGGTACATTGTAACGACAAACCCTCTTCAGTGGTTCATCGGCCTTCCGTGAAGCCCACGGTATACCATGAGGCGTGCAACTTCCCGTGAACCCGCCGCTATTGCCGATGCTTGCCAAGCGAGTGGGTGAATTACCAGCCGATGGCGATTATGTTTTCGAACCGAAGTGGGATGGCTTTCGCGCACTCGTCTTTCGCGATGGGGACGAGATCCTGATCCAGAGCCGCGACGAAAAACCGTTGAACCGCTACTTCCCTGAGCTGCTGGAGCCGTTGCGCTCGGCACTGCCTGCGCGCTGTGTGCTCGATGGGGAGATTGTCATCGTTAAGGATAATGGACTCGACTTCGACGCCCTTCAACTGCGCCTCCATCCCGCCGCATCGCGCGTGAATCTTCTGTCCCGGCAAACTCCATCGTCATTCGTGTTCTTCGACCTGCTTTGCCGGGGAGACCGGGATCTCCGGGGCGAGCCGTTCCAGACCCGCCGCCGCGAGCTGGAATCGCTGATTTCATCGGCGCCCCCGCCCATCCATCTGACCCCGGCAACCGGCGACCGCACTGTTGCTTCCGACTGGTTTCGCCGCTTTGAAGGCGCAGGTCTTGATGGCGTCATGGCCAAGCCCATCTCAGGGACCTACGAGTCCAACAAACGCGTAATGCTTAAGGTCAAGCACGAGCGCGACTGCGACTGTGTGGTTGCCGGATTTCGTTGGCACAAAAAAGGAGATCGCACCCTGGTCGGCTCATTGCTGCTGGGCCTCTCTGACGATGCCGGCGTTTTGCAACACGTCGGAGTTTGTGCGAGCTTCAGCACCAGGAAACGCCAGGAACTCGCAGAATTCCTCCAGCCTTACCGTAAAGACGCGCTCGCCGGTCATCCGTGGAAGGAGTGGGCGGACCACGGAAATGCCAGCGAGGGAGGCGTCAGTCGCATGCCGGGCGGCCAGAGCCGCTGGAGTCAAGGCAAGGACTTATCGTGGGAACCGCTGCGACCCGAGCTGGTTGTGGAAGTCGCTTACGACCACATGCAAGGAGACCGTTTCCGCCATACGGCGCAGTTCCGCAGATGGCGAACCGACAAGAAGCCCAGCGACTGCACTTATGCCCAGCTCGAAGTGGTCCCGCCGCAGGAGCTGCAAGCGATTTTCCCCTCGGGTCGCTAAGCTTGCGCCCGCTGCTGCTATTCTTTTTCTTTTTTCGCGGCCTTATTTCTGTGCCATTGCCGCCATTCACGCGTCGGATCGTCATCCGGGTCGGGAGTTTCCTGTGGCGGCCGCAGCGCTTCGGGCACATGGCGCAGATTCACCCGGATGCGAGTCCAGGTCGATGACCGGCCTCGCATGGAGTCAACCAGCACGTCGTCTACCGCAAGGAAACCGGCTATCTGGTCATGTTTGCTCTTCCATCTTTCAAGACCTGCCAGCGCGGCTTCCTTGTCGGGGGAGTTCGCAACCACGATCAGTGGCATTTTCACCCGCGGCTTCTTTACAGCTGATTTGGCGCGGGAGGGCGCCACTCGCGGCCCTTCGGTTTCCATCTTGCGAAAATGCGGCGGCCAGGGTGCGTCGCCGAGACCGGCCGCTTCGTCTTTGTCCGCGAGCTCAAGTAATTTTTCAAGCGAACCAGGCTCGGCATCCATGCCCGCATGCGGATCGCCGATTTTCGCGAAGCGATCTGGAATCGTGAATATCGTGAAGTCGGCGGGGTCGCAGTCAGCGACCTCGTGCCAGTGAAGCGGCGTCGATACGCGGGCATCGGGAAGCGGGCGTACCGAATACGCAGAGCACGTGGTCCGGTCCTTAGCATTCTGGTTGTAGTCCAGGAACACGCCATGACGCTCTTCTTTCCACCATTTCGAGCTGGCCAGCGCGGGCGCACGCCGCTCCACCGCGCGCGAGAACGCAATGGCCGCGCGGCGAACTTCAGTAAACGTCCAGCGCGGTTGGATACGTGCATTTACATGCATGCCGCGTGAACCGCTGGTCTTGGGCCAGCCGCGAAGCCCTGTCTCTTCGAGCAGCCCCTGCACTTCGAGAGCGACACGGCGCACATCCGCCCAACCAACCCCCGGGATCGGATCGAGATCGATCCGCAATTCATCGGGGTGGTCAAGATCGCCGGACCGCACCGGGTGCGGATGCAGTTCGATGCAACCCAGATTAACGATCCAGGCGAGCCCGGGCGTGTCATCGACCACGATCTCTTCCGCAGTTCGGCCCGAAGGAAATGACAGAGTGACTGTTCGCAGCCAGGATGGCCGCTGGGTGGGCGCACGCTTTTGATAAAACGCCTCTGCCTCGGCGCCGTTGACGAAGCGCTTGAGAACAATCGGACGATCGCGGATTCCGCCAAGCGCGCCCGGCGCAACGGACAGATAGTAGCGTACAAGATCGAGTTTCGAGACTCGGGCCTGCGATGAGAAATACAGCTTGTCGGGGTTCGTGATCTGGACTTCGCGTCCGTCGATCGAGAGCACCTTGCTGGCTGCTTCTTTTGCCATCAAATCAGGCTACCACCCGGGTGTGGCGCCGTGGGTCTTCCCCTTGCACCTTCTGTGTTTTCAGTGCAGTAAGCCCAGGAAAAGAATGGCTCCTCAGGTAGGACTCGAACCTACAACCCTCCGGTTAACAGCCGGATGCTCTGCCATTGAGCTACTGAGGAGTGTCGCTGGACGCATCATGAAGACGCGTCGCCGTGAGCTGTCGTCATTCATATTAGCATCCTGCCCGACCCGCTGAAAACCTTCCGGTTCAGGTTTTGATACCCTAGTTGGCGATTCCCTGCTTCTCCCCGACAGCTCGCGAGGTGCGTATGGCCGGAGGTTTGCGTTTGCTCTGGATGGTTGTTGGCCTGTCTCTTATGGCGGCCCTGGCTTGGGCGGAGGACAACTCTTCCCCGAGCCCGGCTTCGACGCCACCCAAGGCCAAGGTGGATATCGTCGAAGAGACCATTCACGGCCACAAGATCGCCGATCCCTACCGCTGGCTGGAAGATGCGAGCAGTCCCGACTCGCAGGAATATGTGCGCCAGGAGTTGGCCTACACCCGCAGCATTCTCGATCCGCTGCCCGGACGGGACCAGATTCACCAGCGGCTGACGCAGCTTCTTTCCATCGGCACGATCGGCACGCCGCAAATCGGCGGGCCCTATTATTTTTATACCCGCCGCGACGGCACCCAGAACCAGCCCGTGCTGCTGGTGCGCGAAGGGTTGAACGGAAAAGACCGCACCCTCATCGATCCCAACCTGCTGTCCAGCGACGGAACGGTCGCCCTGGACTGGTGGTTTCCTTCCGACGATGGCAAGTACGTGGCTTACGGCACCTCGGCCAGCGGCTCCGAAAACAGCACCCTGCACCTGATCGAGACCGCCACCGGAAAGCTGTTGCCTGACACGATTGAACACACGCGTATCGCCCAGGTCGCGTGGAAAAAAGACAACTCCGGTTTCTATTACGGTCGTAATCCCAAAAAAGGCGATGTGCCCGAGGGCGACGACGTCTACTACCTGCACATCTTCTATCACGCTCTTGGTTCTGACCCGAAAAACGACCCGCTGATCTGGGGTGAAGGGCGCAAGAAGGAAGAGATTCTTGTCTCCCAGTTGCCCGATGACGATGATCGCTGGCTGCTGCTCACCGCGTATCAGGGTTCCGCCGGCAAGAACGAGCTTTTCCTGCAGAACCTGAAAGCCGGGACGCCCCCCGTCGAACTGACCAGTGGCAAGGACTTTCACTATAGCGGCGAGATTTTCCGCGGAAAGCTCTTCATCACCACCAATGAGGACGCGCCGCACTTCCGCCTGTTTGTGGTGGACGCGGCCAATCCCGGTCGCGCCAACTGGAAGGAAATCATTCCACCGGCGGACGGAATCCTGAAAGGCACGGGGATTTTGGACGGCAAAATCCTTGCCCTGTACGAGAAAGACGCCAGCTCGCAACTGAAGCTGTTTGATCTCGAGGGCAAAGCGCTGGGCGACATCGAACTTCCAAGCATTGGCTCCATCGAGGGATTGGGGGGGCGCTGGGACCGCAAAGAGGCCTTCTTCGGATTCCAGTCGTTCACGGTTCCACCTTCGGTCTACCAGGTGGATCTCGCGTCTTCATCCCGCACGACCTCTCTGTGGGACAAGGTGTCCACTCCCGGCATCGATCCTTCGCAGTATGAAGTGCGCCAGGTCTGGTACACGTCGAAAGATGGAACCAAGGTTCCGATGTTCGTCTTTCACAAAAAAGGATTGCAGCTCAACGGCAAGAATCCCACGCTGCTCACCGGCTACGGCGGATTTAACGTGAGTCTCACACCCACATTTTCCGGCGGCCGCTTTCTGTGGCTGGAACATGGAGGCGTGTTCGCGGTGGCCAACCTGCGCGGCGGCTCCGAGTTCGGTGAGGAGTGGCACCGCGCCGGCATGCTGGACAAAAAGCAAAACGTATTCGACGACTTCATCGCCGCCGCCGAGTTCCTGATCTCCGACAAGATCACCGACAAAGATCATCTCGCCATCCAGGGCGGCTCGAACGGCGGCCTGCTGATGGGCGCGATGATTACCCAACGTCCTGACCTGTTCCGCGCGGTAGTTTGCCAGGTTCCGCTGCTCGACATGCTGCGCTACCAGAATTTCCTGATCGCAAAATTCTGGGTCCCGGAATACGGCTCCGCCGAAGACGCCAAACAGTTCGACTGGCTGTACGCGTATTCGCCCTACCATCACGTGAAAGCGGGCACGGAATACCCGGCAATCATGTTCATGACCGCCGACAGCGACAGCCGCGTCGATCCCATGCACGCCAAGAAAATGGCCGCGTTAATGCAAGCCGAAGCCGCCAACGGCCAAAGCCGCGAGCGACCAATCCTGCTGCGCATCGACACCAAAGCCGGACACGGCCAAGGCAAGCCAATCACCAAGCAGATTGAGGACGGGACGGATGTTTATTCGTTTCTGTTTTGGCAGTTGGGGGTGTGGCCTTGAAGGCGGGCGTTGGTCGGGAATCATCAGCGGTTCCCGGTCTTCGAAAATCCCGAAGGCGCTGCTTCAGCACCTGCATCACTACTGAGGGCGTGGTCGCTTGCGGTTCGCTGATCAGCAGATGGAAGTGTTCCGGCATGACCACGTAGCCGAGCACAACAAAGCGGTGGCGTTGCCGGATTTCTTCCAAAAGGTTGAGCAGCAGGTCGCGACGGCAGGGAGCGCCCAGCAGGGGAAGTCGGCGGTAACAACTGCAGGTGATGAAGTGCAGATCGTGGGCACCGTAGTAACGTTTGAGGCCGCGCGGCATGATGGAATTCTGGGGCAGTGGGCGACCTGGTGTCTGTGACGGTTGTCACGTCCCCACCCTTTCGCACAGAACGCGAAAGGGTAGGGCACCCTCGGGTTCTAGTGTGTTCCCAAGGCGAGAGGTAGAAAGGGTGCGCTACAC
>Ga0075021_10000797_pt1 | contig 16176 bp, 14 predicted proteins | sample ColStrG_CSR_2012_FD_72749 | JGI IMG/M metagenome (GOLD analysis project Ga0075021, IMG submission 72749) | Freshwater sediment microbial communities in response to fracking from Pennsylvania, USA - Cold Stream Run_MetaG_CSR_2012 | ecosystem: Environmental > Aquatic > Freshwater > Creek >...
CCACCGCTTCGCCGAACCCGCCGCGCTCGGCATCGTCTTCGGCGTCCCGTCCGCCCGGTTCCTCCGCCTATTCCTTGAGCGAAGGGCGCTTTCTTCCCGGACGTCTGGTCGCCGGCCGCTATCGCATCATCGCTCTGCTGGGAAAGGGCGGCATGGGCGAAGTCTATCGCGCCGATGACCTCACGCTCGGCCAAGGCGTCGCGCTGAAATTTCTGCCCGAAGAAGCCACCCGCGACGAGGTTCTGCTCGAGCGTTTCCGAAACGAAGTTCGCATCGCTCGGCGAGTCTCGCACCCCAATGTCTGCCGCGTCTACGACGTCGGCGAAGTCGACGGCCACGCGTTCTTCACCATGGAGTACGTGGACGGGGAAGACCTGGCGTCCCTGCTGCGCCGTATCGGCCGCCTTCCGCAGGACAAGGCGATCGAGATCGCCCGCCAACTCTGCGCCGGGCTCGCGGCCGCGCACGCTAAGGGCGTGTTGCATCGTGACCTCAAGCCGGCCAACATCATGCTTGACGGCCGTGGCCAGGTCGTGGTCACCGACTTCGGACTCGCCGGCCTCAACGATCAGATTCACGGAGCCGACATTCGCAGCGGCACGCCCGCCTACATGTCGCCCGAGCAACTGACTGGCAAGGAAGTCACTCCCAGGAGCGACATCTACGCCCTCGGCCTGGTGCTGTACGAAATCTTCACCGGTAAGCGCGCGTTCACGGCGGAAGCGTTGGCCGAACTTGTGCGCACCCGCGGAGAAGCCGCGCCCAGCCGGCCTTCATCCGTCGTCAAAGATCTTGATCCGGCGGTGGAGCGCGTCATCCTCCGCTGTCTCGATCCGGAACCCAGCCGCCGTCCCGCGTCGGTGCTGAGCGTTATCGGAGCGCTGCCCGGCGGCGATCCGCTGGCCGCTGCTCTCGCCGCAGGCGAAACGCCTTCTCCCGAGATGGTGGCTGCGGCCGGCGAAACCGCCGGCCTTTCCAGACGCGCCGCCGTGATGTGTTTGGCGGCGATTCTGATCGGTCTGGCTGGCGCCTTTTATCTGACGATTCGATACAGCGCTCTGGATCGAATCGGTGCGGAGCAATCGCCGGAAGTGCTGACCCAGAAGGCTCGCGAAATTCTTGGGCACCTTGGATATGAAGGCCGTCCGGCGGACAGCGTTTACGATTTCGACTATGACATCAATTTCGTTCACTACGTCGAGAAGCACGACAAGCCGCGGCCACAGTGGGATCAAATCCTAAAAGCTCGGCCTTCGGTGCTGCAATTCTGGTATCGGCAGAGCGCGCAGCCGATGGTCGCAACTGACTTTCATGACCTGTTGCTTACGCCGGGAATGGTGGACCAGAGCGATCCAGCGCCCATCCTGTCGGGAATGATCCGCCTTCAACTCGACCCGCAAGGACGGTTGACGGCGTTGGAAGCGATCCCCCCGGAAGTGGTCAATCCACCTGCGGCCACCACTCAGCCGTTCGACTGGAAGTACCTGTTCATTGCCGCCGATCTCGATCCCTCACAATTCCAGGCTGCACAACCCATCTGGAATTCGCTCGCGTCACCGGACACACGTGCTGCCTGGACGGGAAAGTGGCCGGGAACCGAGCGCCCCTTGCGCGTCGAGGCCGCCGCTTTCCAGGGCAAGCCGGTCTACTTTTATCTGATCGGCGACTGGACCCAGCCGCCACGGATGCAACAGCCGGAAGAAACTGGAAAGAAAGCGAGCTGGATGATCTTTCTTTTCCTGCTGATAGTGATGATGGTCGCAGCGGTCCTGCTGGCGCGCCGGAATTATCGCCAGGGCCGGGGAGATCGCGATGGGGCGTCTCGCCTGGCCACGTTGGTGTTTGTCTTACTGATGGCCTTGTGGATCTTACGCAGCCATCTTGTGCCCGGCTTGGGCACATTCGGGTTGATGATTCTTGCCATGAGCACCGCGCTGTTCCTCTCGGGACTCATCTTCGTCCTGTATCTGGCGCTGGAGCCGTACGTGCGGCGGTACTGGCCGCAAGCCATCATCTCGTGGAGCCGTTTGCTGACCGGACGTGTTCGGGATCCGCTGGTAGGTCGCGACATCCTGCTCGGAGTTCTGCTGGGCGTAATCTGGATCGTGATCATCAAGGCCGGCAGTTTTGCCACGATGAAGATGGGGTCGTCGCCGCCGCTGTTTTCCACCGACTATCTGGTGAACACGCGACGGGCTCTGGGATTTTGGTTGTCGTGGGTTCCGGAGGCGATTCTGGGAACCTTGCAATTCTTCTTCCTGCTTTTGGGCCTGAAGGTCCTGCTTAAGAGAGACTGGCTCGCGACGATCGTCTTTGTGGCGATTTTTGCTGTTGCAAAAACGCTCGGAAGCCAATATCCCACGATTGATGGGGTCACCGTGATCGTGCTTTACAGCATCGCGGCCCTGATCGTGTATCGCTTCGGCCTGGTCCCGCTGGCGTGCGCGATCTTCACGGTCGATATGCTCGCGAACGTCCCTTTCTCGGCCGACTTCTCGGCCTGGTATATGGGGACCTCCGTGTTCGCGCTGTTCAGTGTCGTGGCTTTGGCTGTCTGGGGTTTCTACCATTCCCTCGGCGGGGAGGCTTTGTGGAAGACAGAGCCTTAGTCTAAGAAACACTCCGAATGACCCCAGCTACCGATAACCTGCGCAGCCACTCCGATCCCGGCCTCTGCCGGACGTGTCAGCATTCCCATCAGATCGAATCGGATCGCGGATCGGTTTTCTTCCGCTGTGAGCTTTCGCGCGAGGATTCGCGGTTCCCGAAATATCCTCGCTTGCCCGTACTGGTCTGCGTCGGCTATCGCCCCAAACCAGCGTAAGGTACGGGCTCACGCCAACCACCCGCACACTGTGCCGATTTTCCATTGACATTTGTGGGCGGCATGATAGAGTGCCGCTTTCGCTTCCCCTCCAAAATAGGGCCCAAGGAAAATCCCTATGGATAACTGTGGAAGTGTTGTTGTGTCCTCACGCAAGTCCAGTAAGAGTGTTCTCACACAGCGAATGTTCGTGGCGTGGCTGGCCTGTATTTCCCCAATCGTTTTGCCAGCCGTCAAGGTGGACGCGCAAGCTGCAACCGACATCAAAATAGCCGCAAGTCCAGCGGTCGTTCAGGCGAGCAACGGAAAGTTGCCGGCTTCGATCCCATTGGCGGTAACCGCCAAGGCGTGCGACAAAGACGTGGACCTCCATAGCGATACCCTCTTCATCGCCGCTGCGGGCTTGTCGTTCTCCGCCAAACCGGCGGCGGGGCAATGTGCACTCACCACGACCTTGAGTATCGATCCCAATGCGCCGCCGGGGAACTACAAGATCGTTCTGATGGACGCAAACGGCAAGCCGGTTGGAAGCACCGACTTCGCAGTTCTTGAGACGACGGCGGGACCAATTCCGAGCGGCCTAGCGCCCCAGGTGGACGTTCTGTGGGAGGTCCTCAGCCAGAAAGTCTGCAACGATGTTTTCGGCAAACGAGTGGCGCGGAACTTCTATTGCATCGAGGTCAAGATTGGCAATAACACCGGTCATCCCCTGCAACTGGCGGGGATCGGTTTCGCACAGCACCTCGATCAACTTCCCGGCCACCCTCAAACCATCCTGGCCAACACCAGTTACGCCTCCACTCGGGCCGTATTGCTGCGCGAGTCCGTGCTCAGTCCGCGCAATATCTTCTATCATGGCGTTCAGGCCACGGGACTGGTCATGGCCGGATTCATCCCGTATTTTCACGCCGCCAATGCGACTGCGCATTACGCCACGGCGGTCGCCATCGTGACGGGCCCGCTTCTCCAGGCGATCAACATTGTGGGTCCGGACCGGGTGGTTAGCCAACTGAACAACCTGGACGATGAGAGCTTTCGCGACAACCAGATTATCCCGAACAATACTCAGGTGCGCACTATCGTGTTCATCGAGAAACTGGCTTTGAGCGAACTGCTGGACGATCTGCCGAAACGATTCCCCACGCTTTTTGACGCGGATGGAACCAAGGATGGCGGACCGGCTAAAGGGGCGAGAGTCGCGGGCAAGAACAGCGGTGGCAGTGCTCAGCCAGGCATGAACGCGACTCGGACTCGCATGCTCGACAAGACCCAAAGAAACTCCGAACAGCGGGACACGACTCCGATTTTCAAGTTTCGCACCGGAGACTTCAGTCCCCTGCTGGTTAAGCTCGCTTTGGGCGATCTCGTTGTCATTGGCGACGAAATCCAGTATTTGCAGCGAGTGCAGGTTCAGGGCGCAGCCTCGGGCGGCGCATCGTCTTTGTCGGTGGTTCCTTCCCGGCTTGATTTCGGCAGTCAGAGCCTCGGCTCCGCCACTAAAGCGCAGGTGGTGACTGTGACGAACTCCGGGAGTTCAGCCATCAGTGGGCTGACCACCAACTTATCGGGGACACATCAGCAGGATTTCTCCAAGACTAGCACTTGCAGTGACAGCGGAACCCTCGAAGCAGGGGCCAGTTGCACGATATCGGTAACCTTCACTCCGGGCGATCAACAGGCGCGCGCGGGCACGTTGACCGTGGCCTATTCGGGCGGAGTCCCGCAAACGGTCAGTTTAAGTGGCGTCGGTGTGCCTTGAGCTCTTGGTATTTCCTTCAGCCCCACCACGATATCGGACTTCGCAGCCCAGAAGATTGGCACCGCCAGCCCTGAGCAGGCCATCACGTTGACAAATTCCGGCAACGCGCCCCTGACCGGTATTGGGGTACGTATCACGGGCGCGGCTGGCGCTGACTTCAGTCAAGTCTCAACCTGCGGAACGAAGGTCGATGGCGGCGCGAATTGCACGATCTCTCTGACCTTCACGCCGACTGCGCTCGACACCCGCGTGGCAACAATGATCGTCACCTATACTTTGGCAGGAGCAGAACACACGGCCAGCTTCAATCTCTCTGGCGTCGGGCAGTAGGGCTGGGATGCCCTTGTTTAGCAGTGGCCGGCTTCTGGTGACAGGACGCCTTGGCCAGCACGCGAACTCAATCTATAATTGAAAGCTCTGCACGGGGCAGCGCCGCTCACCGTGGCTCCCACTTCGTGATTTCACCATCCTAAGGAGAAACATCATGTCCGCACCCAGCCGCCGCCCTGAGATTCGCCGCCGCCGTACTCGCAAGGAAAAAGTTGTCAGGCTGCGCAAGCGCCTTGCGGCAGCAACTTCATCCGCCGACAAAGATCGTTTGACCGCGAAGCTGCATCGCACGGAACTGGTCTCCCCGGGCAACCCGCTGGTCAAGAGCTAGAAGCCCCCCGAAGTTCAGCCGCAGCTATTGGTAGACGATCCATCCGCTGACGATGGTCGCGACCACTCTTCCCTGCAACTGCCACCCGTCAAAAGGCGTGTTCTTCGACTTTGAGAGCGACTTGGCAGCCTCAAAGGTCCACTTTTTCCTGGGATCGAAGATCGTGACATCGGCAACCGACCCGCGAGCAAGCGAGCCGCGCCCGCGCAAGTCGAAGCAGCGCGCTGGCCCGGCGGTAAATAGTTCAACCACGCGCGCCAGCGGAATCCGCTTCTCGCGATGCAGCTTGGTAATGGCGAGGGCCACGGCCGTTTCAAGACCGGTAATGCCGAACGCGGCGCGCTCGAATTCCATCTGTTTGTCATGGAGCGCGTGAGGCGCGTGGTCGGTGGCGATCGCGTCCACCGTCCCGTCGGCCAGCGCGACGACGATGGCTTCGAGGTCCGAGGCACCCCGCAGTGGCGGATTCATCTTGTAATTGCTGTCGTAGTCCCGCACATCTTCGTCAGTGAGCGTGAAGTGGTGCGGGGTTACTTCACACGTGACGCGCGCTCTCGCGCGCTTGCCGCGGCGAATGCCCTTCAGCGCCTCCGCCGTTGACAAGTGCGCAACGTGCAAGCGAGCGTTGGGAATCTGCATCGCCAGCTGCACATCGCGCTCCACTACCGAGGCTTCGGCCGCCGCCATCATGCCGCGCAACCCAAGCCGGAACGAGCGCGCTCCTGCGTGCATCGAGCAGTTCTCCGTCATGCGCGTGTCCTCGGCGTGCTGCACCACGGGGAAATTCAGCTCGCTGCCCAATACCAGCGCCTCGCGCATAATCGCTTCCTCGAGGATCGGCTTCCCATCGTCCGTAACCGCGATTGCCCCCGCGCGCTGCAGCGCACGGAAATCGGTGAGCGTGGCGCCGCCGCTAGCGCGCGTCGCTGCGGCAATCGGGAACAGATTCACCACGGCGCCGCGTTCCGGTTGCCGAAGCCACTCGACCCATTCAGCAGAGTCCACAACCGGCGCGGTGTTCGGCATGGTGCAGACCGAAGTGAACCCGCCCGCCGCGGCCGCGGCCGTGCCGCTCGCGATCGTCTCTTTGTGCCCCTGGCCCGGTTCGCGCAAGTGCACGTGCAGGTCGATGAATCCCGGCGCAACAATCAGCCCGCGAGCGTCAAATTTCTGGTCGGCAGCGCCGCGAATCTTGTTGGGCGCAGCAACTTCAGCCACGCGGCCATCCTTTAGCAGCACATCCATCGGCGCGTCCATGCGCGCAGCGGGGTCAATGAGGTGGCCCCCTTTGATCAGGAGCGACGATCCCGACTTGTTCTTGCCATGAGCCATAGATCTAGAACCCGAACTGGACCGCCCTATTTGAACAGATCGTCCGTCTTGCGATCCCCAAACCACGGACGAAACAGCACGCCCTCTTTCCATCCAACATCGAGCGCATCCACGAATTTTTTCCCTTCTTCCGGCGAAAACTGCGACTTGTGGCACTCAAGCGCCCGGCGATACGCCAGCTGATCGGCCTTCGTGACGGCCACTCGCACCGTAAGATAAGCCGGATCGGTCGCGTGCCATGGCAGGGAAGGGCCCACACTTCATTAAGAAACTTGACCTGCTCCGGCGAGAAACCGATATAGAAAAGCCTCACCTCCGTTTTCGCCGCCTGGATCGCCTGGGTCACCGCCTCAGAAGCCAGCCGATGGTCGGGATGGCCGTAGCCTCCGTCCGCGCCCCACGTAACCACCACTGCAGGATGCAGCTCCGCAATCAGCTTCTCCACATGATCGGCGACCTCCTGGATGTTGTATCCCAGCGGGTTCGAAATGGCACCGAGTTCACCGTCGTTCAACTCGAACAGAATGGGCGGCTCGATGCCCAGTTGCCGGCACGCACACGCGGACTCCTCGCGCCGAACTTTAGCCAGCGCTTCGCCCGCCGGAATCGCGGCCCGGTCGTTTGCCCCCTTCTCGCCCTTCGTAGCAATCGCCAGGTAGACCTTGACGCCCTCGCGCGCATAGCGCGCCAGCACCGGCCCCACCAAGGTTTCGTCATCCGGATGTGCGAGCACCGCTAGCATCACCCGCGGCGGCTGGGCCACGGCAAGGGCAGACGCAAGAAGCAAGACCAGTGCAAACCTGCCTCATCGCATCCTCCCCATCGCCCGCGCCAGGATCGCCATGCGCGTGGGCACCCCGTTGTGCACTTCTTCCAGAATCCTCGACTGCGCGCCGTCGGCAATATCGCTCGTCAACTCCAGCCCGCGAATGATCGGGCCCGGATGCATCACGATGGCCTCTTTCTTCGCCATCTTCAATCGTGCCGGGGTCATCTGATAGCGAGCGATGTATTCCGGAAGGTCGATCTTCAACCCCGAAAGGCGTTCCTTCTGCACCCGCAGAAGCATGACCACGTCCGTGCCCCGCAAAGCATCTTCAATATGCCGCGTCACGCGAATGCCGGGCGCAAGCGTCGCCGCAACTTCCGGCGCAAGCTCCTCCGGCCCGCACAAAACAATCTTCACCCCAAACTTACTGAGCAAGTGGCAAGCCGACCGCGCCACGCGGCTATGGAAGATGTCGCCGACAATCGCGACCTGGAGCCCCTTGAAGCTCTTCTTGTTGCGCAGGATCGTGTAAGCATCCAGCAGCGCCTGCGAAGGATGCTCGTGCAGGCCATCGCCCGCATTGATCACCGGCACGTCGATATGCTGCGCCATCACCTGTGGCGCGCCCGCATTGGGGTGGCGGATCACGATCACGTCCGCGCCCACCGCCCGCACCGTGTACCCGGTGTCCAGCAGCGATTCGCCTTTTTCGATGCTGGAACCAGCGGCCTGAATCAGGACGGTATGTGCCCCCAGCGACTTCGCGGCGATCTCGAACGAGCTGCGCGTGCGCGTAGACGCTTCGTAGAAAAGAAGCAGCACCCGTTTGCCCTTGAGCAGCGGGCGCGGCCGGTCCGGGTTCATCCGCCGCGCGAATTTCAGAATTTTCAGGATTTCCGCTGCGTCAAGATGCTCGATCCCGAGCAGGGAACCACGGGCTGCATTCATGGGCATGGTCGGACTGCGATCTGCGTGAAGTCGCTCAAAACCTCGCCGCGCTAAATCCCGGCGCTCGACTACTGTTTTTCCATCAACAAAACTTTCTCCGCGTCGTCGATTTCGCGAAGCTTCACTTCGATGATCTGGCTGTCCGTCGTTTGCACCTGGCGTCCCACAAAGGCCGCCTCAATGGGCAATTCCCGGTGCCCCCGGTCGATCAGCACGCACAGCTGCACGCGTTTCGGGCGTCCCGAGCGAAACAGCGCGTCCATCGCGGCGCGCGTCGTACGCCCGGTGTAAAGCACGTCGTCGATCATCACCACCGATTTGTCGACAATCGGAATTTCCATCTCGCCTTTTTGCACGACCGGCTTCTCGCCCAGAGTGGAAAGATCGTCGCGGTAGAGCGTGATGTCCAGCGTCCCCACCGGCACCGGCTTCTTCTCAATGCGCTGGATAATCTTGGCCAGCCGCTCCGCCAGCGGAACGCCCCGCCGCTTGATGCCGACGAAGGCCAGGTCCTGGATGCCGTTATTTTTCTCCAGAATTTCATGGGCCAGCCGGATCAGCGTGCGCTCGATTTCCGACGCCGACATGAGTTGTGCCTTCTCGTAAATCTCGACAGGACGCCCTGGAACTCGTGAACTCATAAACGCTGCATCATACGCGTGTGGAAAGATGAGAGCAAGGCCACCTGGGAGGACCGATATTTGGCGGAAACCTTATCTACCCCGCGCCCGCGGCTGCAGCAGCGCCGACGCCAGCGCTCCGCCAATCGCTGCCAGCGCCACTCCAATCACCAGCGAGAACAGAAGCGTCATCGCCAGGCCGGACGGAGTTGAGAGGCGGTGAATCATGTCCTGCACTTCGGGGTCTGTCGAATTCAAACCAAGCGCACTGGCCACCTTGAGCATCACGTCCTGATACTCCTGGAGCGCGTGGAAAAAGATAATGCGCACCGTCATGAACACCGACGAGATGGCGAAGCTGACCGCCCCCGCCGCCCCGCCCAGGCGCGACCCTCCGCTCGCCGTCAGCGTCAGTCCGCCCGCGCGCCGGTACAAGTAGACCGCCAGCGAACCGGTGAGCACGATTCCAATGAACGGAATCACACTAATGAGAAGGCCCAGAACTCCAGCCTGGATCGCCGCCCGGACGGCGATTCTCCGGTCGAATGCGCCGGGGCTGGCCAACAACCCGGCATGAGGAGTTTCGGGAGAGGGGTGGTCGGGTCCCAAATCCGGCTGCGTTGAGTCTAGCCTCGTCAAATCCGAGCTCGGTGCGCCTTCGAGGTCCGGGGCTGCGACCCGCACCTGGGGTGCGCGGCATTGCGGACAAAAGGGCCGCCCGTCCACCACCGTACTCCCGCATTGAGCACAGAGATGTTCCACCTCTTTGAAGCTAGCTCAGGCGCGGGCAGAGAGCAACTCGCCGGTTTGCCGGGTGGCATGGGCCCCCATGGCCCCGTCAAATCGTGTCGTCTGACCCCGTCCGGGTGCGCACGAACACCAGTGCAAACCGTGCTCCCTTGTTGTCGGGTTTAATGGCGACAATGTGCTGGTTGCCTTCCGTGCCGACTTTTAGTTCAATCGAATCGCCGCTTCCGCTGTCGCACGAGACCGGCTTCGATCCATTCTTTTTGTCCGCTTCCGCGTGAACATCGCCCCCGTGCCAGTTCCCATGGCACTCGATGGGCTTGCCGTAGCGCTTTAGTTCCTTGCTGTAGTACGCCATCACCTTGTCGGGAGCGTCGTCCGACAGGAACTCGGCGGCGATCACCTTCAACTCAAATCCAGGGAAAGAAAGGTTCACGTTGGCGCTCTTCTTGTCGTCGCTGCCGTCCTTCGGAGCGGGCTTGGCGCCAGGATACAACGTCAGCCCAGCGTCGCGAATGTCGGGCTTCTCATCCACATGCAGATCGCCTACGGGAGACTTGATGTCAACCTGCGCCTCGCCTTCCTTGTTCTTGTCCTTCACGTTCACGCTACAGGCGGGCAGCACGCAGAAAGCTGCGAGCAAAGCGGCGAGCGAAAAGTTTGCCGCAAGACTCCTCGCGGAAACACTACGGCTGAGCATGGATCGGACCTCCTGTGCTGAGTTGGGCGGGGCGTTCCAGCCCCTCGCCCCGCGAGGCGACACCGGGAATGGTCACCGGCAAGTGGCCGCGGATCGGAATCTCCCCGAAGACCGCTTTCACCGCTGCTGTCTCCGATACCGACATGTTCGAGAACGCACACACATAGTTCTCGATCGCAGGAAAACTCTGCACCACGTACGGATTGCCCATCGCGAGCACGACCGTACGATTGGCGGCGTTTTCCAGAATCGCGCTGAGCACCGATCCGGTGGCGTCGTCCATGGAGACGCTGTTTTTGGGCCCGCCGGCGCCGGCAACAGCCTTGCCCGCCGTCGGAATCACGTACACGGCCGCGATCACATGTTCGGCAGCCTCGACGGCGTCAAGCACCACCGTCTTCATTCCCTTGGCGGAGCGCGCATCGACGTAGATGATTTTGGCGTCGGGCACACGAGCGAGAATTTGATGTTCGAGCATATGTCCGGATTCGGTTCGCAGATCGTCGGAAAAGATCACGGCCACCAGTCGGTCGCGCACTTCGGCTACTGATTGATACGCAGCCATGGGCTCCAGAGTTCCCGAACCTTTCAGCGGAAGCACTTGCCCATTTTCGCGGACTAGGGTGATCGCTTCGTCGGCAATACGCTGCCCCATGTCGAGATTTTCCGGCTGGGCCACCTGGCGTGAGAGCTGTTCCAGGTCCACGAAACGCGCCTTGTGCAAACCAAGAGAAGCCTTTAGTTCCAGAACTTTACGCACGGATTCATCCAGACGTTCGCGGCTGATTTCCCCGCCGCGCACGGCGCGCACCATAGCGCGATAGCTGCCATCAATGTCGGGCGGCACAATCAGCATGTCGCTGCCAGCCTTGAAGGCGTCCACCGACGCTCGCCCGATGCCCTTGATATAGAGGCGCGTCAGACCTCCCATGCCGAGAGCGTCGGTGACCACGATACCCTTGAATCCCATTTCTTTTCTGAGCACGCCGGTCACAACCGCAGGCGAGGTAGTCGCAATGTGGTGAGGTTCAGGGTCGAGCGCCGGGACCGTGACATGCGCCACCATGACCGCGTCCACGCCCGCTGCTATCGCACGCCGGAACGGGGGCAACTCGACAGCATCAAGCCGCATGCGGTTTCCGGTGACCGCGGCCACGCCGAGATGCGAATCCGTGGACGTGTCGCCGTGTCCGGGAAAATGCTTGGCGGTAGTGAGCATGCCGCCCTGGTGCGCTCCCCGGATGTACGCGGCCACCAGATCGCCCACCTGCTCCGAGTCCCCTCCGAATGCGCGCGTGTTAATGATGGGATTGGTGGGGTTCGAATTCACGTCGGCATCGGGGAAAAAATTCCATTGCACCCCGATGGCGCGGGCCTCCTGCGCCGTGATCCGGCCAAAGGCTTCGGCGTTTTCCAGCTTGCCGGCCGCTCCAAACGCCATCGCGTGCGGAAAAACGGTCACGCCATTCAACCGCATGGCCGCGCCCCGCTCAAAATCGCCAGCGACGATCAGCGGCAACACCGAGGATTTCTGGAGCCGGTTCAGTAGTTCGGCCGCCACCGAGGGCTGGCTCTTGTACAAGACCGCGCCGCTAGCGGGAACGGTCAGGACCACTCCTCCGATGTGATACTTGCGCACGGTGTCGCGCAATTCGATCCACGCCGGATCGGCTTGATTCATAAACTGCGCCTTCACAAAAATCACCAGGAGCTGGCCGACTTTTTCCTCCGGTGACATCTTGCGCAGGACCTTGTCGGCCCATTTCTGGCCTTCTTTGTCGAGACGGATGGGGCTCGGGCGCTGGTACCGCTCCCTGGCTTTGTCCAGGGCAAGGTTCGACACGCCGCTCAGGACAAGCGCGGCCAGCAGCAGACGTCGGAGCATGGTGAAGACGATAACAAATTTTGGGCGCGCAGGAACTCTCGGTGGTACCTAGTCGTCCGTGCTGGCATCAATCGCCTGGCCAATCAGCGCCGTCGCTTCGGCCTGAATCGCGGGATCATCGCCATTTCCCGCAAGCCAATGCACGTCCGGCTCGCGGCGGAACCATGTCATCTGGCGCTTGGCGTAGTTGCGGTGCGCCTGCTGTGCCGCGCGCATCGCCGATTCCCCGTCAAGTTCGCCTCGCAAATACTGAGCTGCTTGCTTGTATCCCAAGGAAGCCAGCGGAAGCGCTCCTTCTCCGTATTTTGCGATCAGAGTCTTAGTCTCCTCGACGAGCCCAGCCTCAAACATTTTTGCCGCCCGCTCGTCGATTCGTGCGTAGAGCGCACCGCGCTCGGGACCAAGGCCAATCCGAAGAATGCGGAATCCACGCAACGGTTCGCGCCCCTGCCGCTGCAGTTCGCTCATGGGCTGTCGCGAGGCGAGGCAAACTTCAATCGCCCGAATCATTTTCGGAATGTCGTTGGCATGAATTCTTTCCGCCGCCGCAGAGTCGAGCCACCGCAGAATGCGATGCAAGTATTTGGGTCCGCGCAGCCGCTCTCGCTCGCGCAGCCGCTCCCGCAATTTCTCCGATCGCTGCGGTCCGGGAAACAGGCCTTCGAGCAGCGCGCGCAGATAAAGACCCGTTCCTCCGCTGACGATCGGCAAGTGTCGGCGCTGTTCGATCTCGCCGAGAACCTGCCGCGCCTGGCGCGCGTATTCTCCCGCGGTCACTTGCCCATTGGGGTCGATATAGTCCAGCAGATGGTGCGCAATCTCCGCACGTTCCGCAGCATCTGGCTTGGCAGTACCAATTTCAAACTCGCGGTACATCGCCACTGAATCGCAGTTCACGATTTCCCCGCGGAAACGGCGCGCCACGGCCAGCGACAGCGCCGTCTTCCCGCTCGCGGTGGGACCGAGCACCACCACCAGCAGGGGCAACTTCAGCGTGCGCTCCACGCGATATAGGACCAGTAGCGGACGATGGTCAGAATCAGCAACAGAACCGCCATCAACAGCAAGCCGGTGGCTTCGGCGGCGTAGATGGGATGGCGGTGCCGATGTTTCTCGTCAGCCGGCTTTTGGGGAGCGGACGTGGCCACGAAAGCATTGTAGTCCACGGTGTAAACTACGGGCGCGCCCTCATGCCACCCCCCTCCCGCGAAGTCCGGCGATTGCGATTCGGCGTCTTCGAAGTCGATCTGGCCGCTGGAGAGCTACGCAAGAATGGCTCGCGCATCCGGTTGCAGGAACAGCCGTTCCAGGTTCTGGCCACGCTGCTCCAAAATCCCGGACAAGTGGTTACACGCGACGATCTGCGGCAGCGGATTTGGCCGGCGGACACGTTTGTCGACTTCGACCACAGCCTGAATACCGCGGTAAACAAAATTCGCGAGGCGCTCGGCGATTCTGCGTCCAGTCCGCGTTTTGTTGAAACTCTGGCTCGCCGGGGATACCGGTTTATCGCTCCGGTGGATGGCGGCGCAGCTTCGCCCTCGGACGCGGAGGCTGGCGAAACGGCGCTGCATCCCGAGTTGCATGTACCCGTGCCTCATCGCGGATTGGTCCGCGGCCTCTTCGCGCTGATTCAGTTGATGTATCTGTGTTTCTACCTCAACGCTTTGCATCACCTGCGCGATGTGGACCGGGTCACCTCGGACTTCCTTCCCAGCTGGGGCGGTTCGACGATTGTGATCGCGGTGCTCGTGACTGGCGCGATCGGGATTCCTTTGCGCTTCTATTTGCTTTCGGCGGTCGCGTTCGATTTCCGCAAGCTGGGGGAGACTTTTCGGCGGCTGTTTCCCTTTGTGCTGGCTCTCGATCAGCTGTGGGCGGTGGCTCCTTTTCTGCTGCTGCCGCAGATTGGAGTGGGGCTAGCGTTTGCCGCTATTGCGGCTCTGCTGTATGTGCCTTTCTCCGAGAGAACGCTGGTGCGCATGGGCTACACGAAGTAGGTCTCAGGTCTCAGAAAACGCCGCTGTATCGTCTGTTTTTCCCTCTACCTCGACTTTCCGGTGGCTGTTTACTTTATTGTTAATGGGTGGGGTAACCCCCTCCCCCGGTCTTTTAGAATTAATGAGTTTACCGCTTACGTCACGGCAAAATATTATAAATAAGGGACTTATATGCAAAATATTCCGGGATAGGGAGTTATGGCTGTTAAAGAGCGCTGAAAATGGGTTTGGGGCAGCTTCGAGGACCGTCTTGTGAGACGGACACACCTCTTCACTATCCCAATCAGACGAGTATTCTTGCACCGGACGAGGTGGAAGTCTGGATGCTCGACACCGATGGGAGCGATGGAGGAAGTCAAACAGCAGAAGCGGAACCGAGGAAAAGCGGGAAACCACAGAGGACACAGAGAGCACAGAGGAACGACTAGGGTTCCGACCGGATGATTTCGTTTTCCTTGGCGTTGCGAGGGCGGGGCGCCCTCGCGACTGCCGACAACGTGCCGGCGCTACAATCCCGCCGCGGACGGTGATCATCACTCGGTCACGGTACCAGGGAGTCGCTAAGAGTAGCGTGGATTTCTGGCATCATAGGGCCGTTCTCTTCTCAGGGGGCTTGCATGAATCATCCGGATGCGAAGCGGGGTACGGTTCTTCTTTTCGATGTGGACAACACGCTGATCGACAACGATCGGGTGGCGGAGGACTTGAAACGGCATCTGGCGAGCAAGGTGGGCGAGGCGAGCCAGAAGAGGTACTGGGAAATTTTCGAGCAGCTGCGAACGGAGCTGGGATACGCGGACTACCTGGGGGCGCTGCAGCGGTATCGGGTGGAGCAGCCGCGCGATCCGAAGCTGCTGGAAGTGTCTTATTTCATGGTGAATTATCCGTTTGCAAACCGGCTGTATCCGGAGTCGCTGGACGCGGTGGAGTATCTGCAGCGGATGGGGCGGGCGGCGATTCTGAGCGATGGTGACGTGGTGTTTCAACCGCGCAAGGTGGATCGGTCGGGACTGTATGACGTGTTTCAGGGGCATGTGTTGATTTACGTGCACAAGGAACTGGAGCTGGAAGATGTGGAGTCAAAGTATCCGGCGGCGCACTACGTGATGGTGGACGACAAGGTGCGGCTGCTGGCGGCGATCAAAGAGTATTGGGGAGCGCGGGTGACGACGGTGTTTCCGCGGCAAGGACACTACGCGCTGGATGCGGCGCTGGTGGCGCAGTATCCGAAGCCGGATATTACATTGGAGCGGATTGGAGAGCTACAGAAGTATTCGTTGGAGGCGATGCTGGCGGCGGCTAAGTAGGCTACTGGACTTCCTCTTCTTCCTGAGGGGCGCCGGCGCGGACCAGGGCTTCGAGTTCGCGGCCGAGGCAGGCGCGATCGGAGTCGGGCAGATCGAGGAAGCGGAGGGGTTGAAGGCAGCCCTGAGTGGCCCACATTGGGAACATCATTTCGGAGTGACAGCGAATGGTGGCGAAGCCGATATGGAACAGAGCGGTGACTCGGATACCTTCGTTGAGCGGGTTCTCGAGTGAGAGCAGAGCGCCGTTGACGGAGAGCTGATTGATGCGGGCGCGGATCTGGCGTCCGTTTTCGAGCAGGACCAGGGCGAGGATGGAGCCGGCGAGCTTGACTCGCGAGCCCCGCTGTCCTTTCTGCGGGATGACGGTAGGGGACATGTTCTGTTGCAATTTTGCATCAGCGGGGGGTGACGAGGGGAGATTACTAAAGTCAGGTTTTGGGCTTAGGGCGCGCTCGGCTTTCGGGAGGCACGGCTAGCCGCGTCTCTACGGACGGTTTTGGCCGGTGGAGCGCTTGTGCGACAATGCTTCGCCGTACTGGAGGAGGTCCATGATGAAACGATTGGGTGTGCTGGCGCTGGTGTTGGGAGTCGTGATGGGCGGGTTTGCGCAGAAGGGGGCGAGGG
>Ga0075021_10000799_pt1 | contig 16162 bp, 17 predicted proteins | sample ColStrG_CSR_2012_FD_72749 | JGI IMG/M metagenome (GOLD analysis project Ga0075021, IMG submission 72749) | Freshwater sediment microbial communities in response to fracking from Pennsylvania, USA - Cold Stream Run_MetaG_CSR_2012 | ecosystem: Environmental > Aquatic > Freshwater > Creek >...
TACACGAGCTCCGCGTCGGGGCGCGCGCTGCGAAGCGCGGTCTCGGGGATCAGCCGGTCATAGACGATCACATCCGCTGCGGCGATCAGCTCGAGCGCTCGCGCGGTGATCAGGCCCGGATCCCCAGGCCCCGCGCCGACCAGCCGGACCGTCATCCGCTACCCATCCGGACCGTCATCCGACGACCATCCGGACCGTCATCCGACGACCATCCGGACCGTCATCCGACGACCATCCGGACCGTCATCGATCTGCGGCTGCTGCGGGTGCCGGCTGCGCCAGCAGCTGTCCGGCGCCGGCGGCCAGCATCGCCCGCGCGACCTCGAGTCCGACCTCGGGACCGCACCCGATGCGGCGGTCGGAGACCCACGCCGAGCCATCGGGCAGGCCGACCCAGCCCCGCAACTCGATTCGGCTCTCGCCAAGAATCGTCGCGTGCGCGCCCACGGCCGTCTGGCAGGACGCGCCGAGCGCACGCGTCAGCTCGCGCTCGGCGAGCACACAGGCGGACGTGTCCCGGTCGTCGAGCGCCGCGAGCCGGGCGTCGGAGGCAAGCTCGGCCTGCGCCTCGAGCGCCAGCGCACCCTGTCCAGCGGCGGGAACCAGCTCGTCGAGCACGCCGTCGGCTGCGTCCTCGCGGCCGAGGCGCCGCAACCCCGCCAGCGCCAGCACGAGCGCGTCCACCTCGCCGTCGGCGAGCTTGCGCAGCCGTGTGTCGACGTTCCCGCGCACGGGCACCACGACCAGGTCCTCGCGCGCCGCGAGCAGCTGCGCGCGCCGTCGCAGGCTGCTGGTGCCGACGCGAGCGCCCGGCGGCAGCGCGGCGATCGACTCGGCGCCGCAGATCGCGTCACGCGGGTCCTCGCGCGGGGGAATCGCGACGAGCGCCAGCCCGTCGGCAAGCTCCGCAGGGACGTCTTTGGCGGCATGGACCGCCAGGTCGATCCGGCCGTCGAGCAGCGCCAGCTCCAGCTCCGACACCCAGCGAGCCTTGTCGCCGAACCGTTCGGCACGGTCGCCCGCGGTCGTGATCGCGACCAGCTCGCTTTCGGCGCCGAGTCGTTCCGCCACCGACCGCGTCTGCGCGAGCGCGAGCGCGCTTGCCCGCGTGCCGATCCTCATCAACCGCGACGCTCGCCGATGTGGCGCACCTCTGCGAGCGGTTCGTCCCGCGACGGGAGGAGGTCGTCCTCCTCGGAAAGGTCGAACAGGTCGCGCACGAGCGCCATCCGCTGGTGGACACGCTCGTCGCCCAGCTCCTTCATTCTCGCCGTCGGGTGATGCAGCAGGCGGTTGACGACCGCGCGCGCGAGCGCTTGGACCCGCTCGAGGTCGTGTTGCGAGGCCGACTCCCACTTGCCGTCGTTCTCGCGCACGACCTCGTCGGCGATCTGGAGTCCCTTCGCGCGGAGCGCCGCGAGGGTCGGGCGCGTCTCCAGCGCGCCGAGCCAGGCGGCAAAGCGCTGGATCTCCTCCTCCACGATCCCCTCGGCCTTCCGAGCCTCCGCCTGGCGGAGGTTGCGGTTGCGAGCTACGACCGTCTGAAGGTCGTCGATGTCGTACAGAGCGACGCCGTCCAGCTCCCCGCACTCCGGATCGATGTCGCGCGGCACCGCCAGGTCGATCAGCAGCGTCGGGCGCTGCTCGCGGGAGCGCATCACCTCGGCCAGCTCACGTGCTTCGATCAGCAGGTGCGGCGATGCGGTCGCGGCGACGAGCACGTCGGCGCGCTCGAGCGCCTCCGGCAGCCCGTCGAAGCTGATCGCGACGCCGCCGTGGCGCCGCGCCAGGCTGACCGCGCGGTCGCGCCGCCGGGTTGCGACGAACATGATGTGCCCGCCGCTGTCGGCCAGCGCCCGTGCCGCGAGCTCGCTCGTCTCACCGGTGCCGAGGATGATCACCTCCCGGCCGGCCAGTTCCCCGAGCACCTCGCGCGCGAGCGCGACCGCCACCGAGGAGAGGCTCAGCTGACGCTCGCCGATCGCCGTCTCTGTGCGCACGCGCTTGCCGGTCGCGAGCGCCGCTCTGAACAGATGGTTGGTAAGCGGACCGACCGTCTCGCGCGCGAGCGCCGCCTCGTAGGAGCGTTTGACCTGCCCCTGAATCTCCGCCTCGCCGACGATCATCGACTCGAGCCCCGACGTGACCCGGTACAGGTGCCGGGCCGCGTCGCAGTTGCGGTGCGCGTAGATCGCACCGGCGAGCGCCGTCGGGCGGATCTCGGCCTTGCGCGCGAGCATCGACAGCACTCGGCTCTCGGCCTCGACCGGGTCGCCGGCCACGAGGTACAGCTCGGTGCGGTTACAGGTCGAAATGGCAACGGCCTCCTGCACCTCGGCGCTGCCGCGGAGCTCGCGCAGGAAGGCGACGGCCTGCTCGTCCCCGAGCGCGAGGCGCTCACGCACCGCCACCGGCGCGGTCTTGTGCGAGACCCCGATCGCAAGCAGCTCGCTCAACGACGCCCCGCCACCTCGGCATGGTCGTCCGCCTGGCCACTCCCGCCTCGGTCGTCCGCGCCGGCGCCGGCCGCGCCGAGGCTGGCGCCGGCGCCGGGGCGATCGTGAAGCTCGCGACGAAGCTCGGCGAGCCGGCGCTCGTCGCGGCCCAGCCGCACCGCCATGATCGTGACGTAGATCAGGATCACGGCGACGAACACGATGTAGGCCGCCGCCACGTACGGGCCCGCAGTGTGCAGCGGCAGCGCCGGCGCCTGCGCGAACGCCATCATCGCGGCGCTGCGCTCCGCCCGGCCGCGACCAGGGAGTCCTCGCCGTAAAGCGTGCGGCGCAGGGCCCGCATCTGCGAGCGCGCGCTCTTGGCCGCCATCTCGTACTTCATCAGCGTCGCGAACAGCAGCGCTATCCCGAGCAGCGAGACGAGGAACGTGAACCTCATCGAACCGGGCAGGTTCCCGCCGCCGAGCGTCAACACGCGCGGATGCACGAACGCGACTGATAGCCGCACGGCGATGAAGTTGAGCGGGACGAACGCCGCGGCGACGACGGCGAACACGCTCGCGTAACGAGACTGGCGCTCGGGGTCCTCGATCGAGAAGCGCATCGGCTGGTAGGTGGCGAACAGCAGGATCACGATCAGGTAGGAGACGAGCGTCGGCTCCTGCCAGACCCACCAGTGACCCCAAGAGGCCTTCGCCCAGATCGAGCCCGTGATCAGCCCCGCGACCGCGAAGATCAGGGACATGTGAATCGCGCAGTAGGAGCGCAGGTCCCAGACCCTCGCGCCGGTCCGCAGATGCCCGATCGCGAACACGCCGCCGAGCACGAACCCGCACAGCGACACGATCGCGAGCGGCACGTGCACGTAGAAGATCTTCTGGATGAACCCCTGCTCGGCGTCGAGCGGCGCGTAGAAGAACACGAGCGCGAGCGCCGTGCTGATCGTGATCACGGTGGCAATCGAGAGCCCGCGCAGGTGGCGGGTGTGTGTGCTCAGCGCTCAGTCCTCCAGCAGGAAGTCGAACACGGCGTAAGCGACGAGGACGTTGACCAGATCATAGAGAGCCAGCACCGCCAACCATCTCCCCGGCGGGGCGGCGCCGTGGAGGGCCAGCACCGGCCCGATCGCCCGCGCGGTGGCGATCAGGGCCGGCAGCAGCAGCGGCAGCGCGACCAGCGGCCCAACCAGGTCACGAGCGCGGCCCTGGACCGCGATCGCCGAAACGAGCGTGCCGATCACCGCAAACGCGACGTTCGTCAGCGCCAGCACCAGCGCCAGTGAGCCGAGCAGTGGCACGATCGCCCGCGCCAGCAGCAGCAGCGTGAACGCGGGCACCGCCACCAGCTCGAGCACCACCAGGAACACGAACAGCGCGGTCGCCTTTGCGAGCAGCATCGCGCTGCGGTCCACGGGCGCGAGCAGGAACGCGTCGAAACCGCCCTGGTCCCGCTCGGCGACGAACAGACGGTTGATCCCGAGCATCGCCGCGAACAGCAGCGTGGCGGTCAGCACGCCGGCCGCGAGCTGACCCGAGAGCGTCGCCACGTCAAGCGCGAAATGGAACACGACGAACACGGTGACGGCGAACAGCGCCATCGCGGGAACCGTCTCGAGCGTGCGAAGCTCGACCAGCAGGTCTTTGCGCAGGATGGCGCCGGCGGCTCTCACGCTCCCAGCTCCGGCACGGCGCTCACGCGTACAGCTCCGGCACGGCGTTCACGCGTACGGCTCCGGCACGGCGCTCACGCGTACAGCTCCCGGACGGCGCCGGTGTCCAGCCCAGACGGCTGACCGACGAACGACGGCCGCCCGTCCCGCAGCGCCAGCACGACGTCTGCCTCCGCGAGCGCCGATTCCGGGTCGTGGCTCGTGATCACCCGGGTCGCGCCGCAGTCGGCGCCGATCAGCGACTGGGCCAGCTCGCCGGCGGCCGGGTCCAGGTTCGACCAGGGTTCGTCGAGCAGCAGCACATCCGGGGCATGGAGAACGGCGCGGCAGATCGCCAGCCTTTGCACCATCCCTCGGCTCAACAGCCGTACCGGCTCATCGGCCCGGGCGGTCATCTGCACTGCGGCCAGCAACTGCTCCACGCGCTCCTGGGCCACACCATGCAGCCGCGCGTAGTAGCGCAGGTTCTCGCGACCGCTCAGGTCGCGGTACAGCAGCGGCTCGTGGCCCAGCAGCCCCACCCGGCCGCGGACGGCCCAGCCGCGGCGTGGCAGCTCCTCCCCGAGCACCGCCACGCGCCCAGCGTGGGGGCGCAACAGCGTTGCGAGGATCCGCAGCAGCGTCGACTTGCCGGCGCCGTTGCGTCCCAGCACGGCGAGCGTGGCCCCAGCCGGGACCTCGACTGACACCTCAGCGAGCACCGTGCGCTCCCCGAACCGGCGGGCCAGCGCGGAGATCGAGATCGCCGGCCGATCAGTGCTCAACCCGCTGCCCACGCTCCCGGCGCAGCGTCGCGACCGCATGCACGAGCACCGGCGAGATCACGCCGAACAGCTCGCGCACGGCGTTCGGGCTGCCCGGGAAGTTCACGATCAAGGTTCGGCCCGCGATCCCGCAGACACCGCGCGACAGCATCCCCAACGGCGTGCGGCGGATCGATTCTGCGCGCATCGCCTCGGCGATCCCCGGCGCCTCGCGCTCGACCACGGCTCGCGTCGCCTCAGGCGTGACATCGTCTGGCGTGAACCCGGTGCCACCGGTCGTGAAGACCAGCGGCACATCGGCCTGCACCTGCTCCCGCAGCCACGCCTCGATCGCGGCCGCGTCGTCGCTGACGAGGCCGCGGGCAACGACCTCGGCCCCGGCGTCCGCGGCCAGCTCGGACAGCAGCTCGCCCGAGCGGTCCTCGCTGGAGCCGGCGGCGACCGACGTGGAGACGGTCAGCACCGCCGCGCTGAAGCGGGTCGAGCTCACCGGCTCCAATCGCCCGAGCGACCGCCGGACTTGTGCAGCAGCACGACCTCGACGATCTCCGCGCCGCGCTCGAGCCCCTTGACCATGTCGTAAACGGTCAGCGCCGCCACGCATGCCGCGGTCATCGCCTCCATCTCGACGCCGGTCGGCCCGGTCGTGCGCGCCTGTGCGATCAGCTCGATCTCGCCTCGCTGCGCGTCGACCGTGCCGTCGACGGCGACGTGGCTCAGCGCCAGCGGGTGACACAGCGGGATTAGCTCCGAGGTCCGTTTCGCCGCCTGGATGCCGGCGATCCGCGCCACGCCGAGCACGTCGCCCTTGGGTGCGTCGCCGGCGAGCACGGCCCGCGCGGTCTGCGGTGAAACCCGCACGATGGCCCGCGCCCGAGCCTCGCGCTCGCTCGGCGGCTTGGCGGAGACATCCACCATCCGCGCGCGGCCGTGTTCGTCGAGGTGGGTCAGCTCGTCCATTGCGCCGTCGTGCGCGATTGCTGCGCCGCTTGCACCAGCTCGCGGACGCCGTCGAGGTCTCCCGCGCGGATCAGCTCGATCGGGTCCGGGTGCCCGTTGACGATCGACTCGAAGAACTCGCGGCGGTCCGCGTAGGTCGGTAGCTCGCGCTTGGCCCAGCCGCGGACGTCAGCCAGGATCAGCGCCAGGATCGCGTATGGCTCGCCGAACCGCTCCGCGGCCTCGCGCTTCATCCGCTTGGCGAGGGCGGGCGAGGCGCCGGCCGTCGAGATCGCGAGCGCGATCGGTCCGCTGCGGGCGACCGCCGGGAGGATGAAGTTGCACAATGGCGGCACGTCGACGACGTTGATCAGCATCGAGCGTCGCTGGGCGTCGTCGTGTACGCGGATGTTGACCTCCGTGCGGCCGGTGGCGGCGATCGCCAGCAGGCAGCCCTCGAGGTCGGCCGTCTCGTACTCCCGGCACTCCCAGCGGACCGATCCCTCGAGCGCGAGCTGAACGATTTCGGGGCGGGCGTCCGGGGCGAGCACCGTGACGCGCGCGCCGCAGGCGAGCAGGCCATCGATCTTCTCCAGCGCGACCGTGCCGCCGCCGATCACCAGGCAGCGCTGTCCCTCCAGCGCAAGCGCGGCCATGTACAGCGGCGTGCGCAGCAGGTCCTGCGCGCACGTCTGGTCGCAGGAGCCGCGCCGGTGCCGGCAGACGCATTGCTCGCCGTTTGCCATCGGCACAGGCTACTTGGGCCACTTGGGCCGGCGTCCGACGCCCGTCGGCGCTCACTCGCGCCCGCGGGCGCGGCGGATCTCCTCCAGTCGCTCCTTCAGCGCCGCCTCGGCGTCGTCAGGCAGATAGAAGCGAACTCCGCTAGCGGTGTCCGGCATCAGCTCCTGCGGCGAGATGTGGCCGGGATGGCGGTGAGGGCTGTCGTAGTTTCCGTCGGAGCGGGTAGAGCTGCGCAGGTGAGCGGGCGCGCGCCCGGCGCCGTGATCGCGGATGTGGGCGCGGGCGGCCAGGGCGGCCCGTTTGGCGGCGTCGGACTTTGGCGCCAACGACAGGTAGATCGCGGCTTGGGCGAGCGCGAACTGGCACTCCGGCAGGCCGACGTGCTCGACCGCCGCCGCGGCGGCCGTCGCCACCTGGAGCGCCTGCGGGTCAGCGTTGCCGATGTCCTCGGAGGCGAGCACGACCATCCGCCGGACGATGAACCGCGGGTCCTCGCCGGCCTCGAGCATCACGGCCAGGTAGTACAGCGACGCGTCGGGGTCCGAGCCACGCGTCGCCTTGATCCACGCCGAGATCGTGTCGTAGTGGTTGTCGGCCTGCCTGTCGTACAGCAGCGCTCGCTGCTGTAGCGCGTCGCGGACGTGCTCGCCCGTCACATCGGCGCCGGGCCCGGCAGCCTCGCAGGCCAGCTCCAGCCCGCCGAGTGCCGCGCGCGCGTCACCCCCGGTCCACTCGGCGGCGAACTCGAGCGCATCGGGCTCGATCGCCTGGCCCGTGCCGCACTCACCGGATTCGACCGCGCGACGCAGGAGGATCAGCACGTCGCCGGGTGCCAGAGGCTCCAGCTCGTAGACGCGGGTGCGGGACAGCAGCGCCGAGTTGACCTCGAAGTACGGGTTCTCGGTGGTGGCGCCGATCAACGTGATCAGCCCGTCCTCGACCGCCGGCAGCAGCGCGTCCTGTTGGGCCTTGTTGAAGCGGTGGATCTCGTCCAGGAAGAAGATCGTCGGGACACCATGTCCGTCGCGACCGGCGGAAAGTCCCGCGCGGCGGCGGTGCCGCGCCCGCTCGATCACGGCGCGTACCTCGGCGCGACCGGCCGCGACCGCGCTCTCCTCCTCGAACGCCGCGTCGCACGCGTGGGCGATGATCCGCGCGAGCGTGGTCTTACCGCTTCCCGGCGGGCCGTGGAGGATCATCGAGTGGGGCCGGCCGTGCTCGATCGCGGTGCGCAACGCCGAGCCCTGGGTCAACAGCTCGGACTGTCCCACGAAGCCCTCGAGCGTCGTCGGGCGCATCCTCGCCGCCAGCGGCGCGTCCGTTGCCGCAGGCGCCGGTTCACCCTGAGGGCGGTCGGTTCCAGCGTCCTCCCCAGGTAGCAGCGGTTGCTGGTCGAACAGGGTCACGCGTCGGCGGCTGCGTGCGCGCCGACGAACGCCAGCGCGGCGTCGTGGACGAGCCCGTTGCTCGCGATCGAGCTGCCGCCGTCGGCCGTTGAGACGCCGGCGAGGTCGGTGAGGCGCCCGCCCGCCTCCTCGACGACGATCTTCAGAGCGGCCAGGTCCCAGACCTTCGCCTCGGGGTCCAGCGCGATCTCCGCCGCGCCTTCGGCTACGAGCATGTACTGCCAGGCGTCGCCGATCCCGCGAGTGCGCCAGCAGGCGCGGCCGAGCGCGACGATCGCATCGAGCCTACCGATCGCGTCCCAGTCCTCGATTCCGCTCCACGAGAGCTGCGCCGACGACAGTTCTCCGATGTTCGACACGTGAATCTGGCGACCGTCGGCGAACGCCCCGCCGCCCCGCGTCGCCCACCAGCGCCGGCCGAGCGCCGGCATCGAGACGACACCGACCGCCACATCGCCGTCCACCTCCAGGGCGATCAGCGTCGACCAGGTCGGAACGCCGCGGACGTAGCTCTTGGTCCCGTCGATGGGATCGAGCACCCAGCGGCGTCGGTGCGAGCCGTCGCCGCCGAACTCCTCGCCGATCACGCCGTCGTCGGGGCAGGCTGTCGAGAGTCGCTCCCGCAACGCCAGCTCGGCGGCCCGATCTGACTCCGTGACCGGCGTCAGGTCGGGCTTTGTGTCGACGGCGAGGTCGCTCGCCCGGTAGCGGCGCATCGTGATCTCGTCGGCGATGTCGGCGAGCTCGAGCGCGAGCGTGAGGTCGTCGGCGTCCGGCATCGACGGCACTCAGTTCTCCCGGGACCAGTCGCGCGAGCGGGGGTCCTTGCCGCTGAGCAGATCCAGCACGTGATGCCAGTGCGATGGTTTGACGCCGGGGTCGCGGTCGTGCCACGCGGGCGCGCCTCCGTGTGGCTCGGGTGCCCGGGCGATCGCGTCGATGCCGATCCGCAGATCCACTCCGCGCTCGTGCAGCGCCCCGACGTCCTCGGCCGCGATGAAGCACTGCCGCCCGCCGGTGGTGATCACGAGGCCGTGGAAGATGTCCTCCTCCGGCGCGGCCACGACGTGATCGACGCTGCCGACCTCCGCGCCGGCGTCGTCGAACACCGGCACGTGTCCCTCGAGCGCGAGATAGGAGATCGGCGGGCCCTCGTCCACGGACCGGGATGTTAGTGCCCGCTGTCGTAAGGTTCCTACGGACTCTGAGTACGCCGACAGTCGAGCGGGCTTCGGCGGCGCAAGCGCGGGCCTTGCGGCGCCGGACGGGGCGAGGATCTCGGTGCGACGGGCACGGTAGGCTGCCGCGACGATGGCCGACATGGAGCGCGAGACCGCCGAGCTGCTACAGGCGCTGGTGCGGTTCAACACGGTCAACCTGCCCGGCAACGAGCGCCCTGCGATCGAGCACCTCGCGGCCCACCTCGCCGAGGCGGGCCTCCAGACGGAATTGCTGGCGGCCGAGGAGCACCGGCCGAATCTGGTGGCGACGCTCGCGAGCGCTGCCGGCGGTACCGATGGACCCACGCTCGTGTATCTCGGCCACGTCGACACGGTCGTCGCCGACGCGGACGAGTGGGAGCACGACCCATGGTCGGGTGATATCGCCGACGGCTTGCTGTGGGGCCGCGGCTCGCTCGACATGAAGAACCAGGTGGCGGCCGAAGCGGTCGCCGCGGCGGCACTCGCGCGCGCGGGCTGGCGGCCCGCGCGCGGTGCCATGAAGCTGGTGTTCGTGGCGGATGAGGAAGCCGGCGGGGGCGTGGGTGCGCGCTGGCTGACCGAGCGCCACCCGGACAAGGTCCGCTGCGATCTGCTGATCAATGAGGGCGCCGGCGCGTACTTCCAGTACGGCGGCGTGCGCCGCTACGGCGTGTGCTGTGCCGAGAAGGGGATCTTCAGGTTCACGCTGACCGCGAGCGGCGTCGCCGGCCACGCGATGATGCCGGGAACCGGCGACAACGCGCTGGTCAAGCTCGCGCCGGTACTGGCGCGGCTCGCGGACCGTCAGCCTGGATACGACCTGACCGAGGTGCCAAGCGTGATGCTGGAGGCGCTGGGGGAGGATCCGAACGACCCGGCTGCGGCAATCACGCGGATTGCCGCCGCCGCGCCCGGACTGCGGACGTTCATCGAGCCGATGTTGGGCGTGACGCTGGTTGCGACGATGGTGCACGCCTCCGACGCCATCAACGTGATCCCCTCGCGGGCGACGCTGACGGTCGATTGCCGCGTGCCGCCGGGCCTCGGCGAGGATCTCGCGAGGCGGCGGATCGCGGAGGCATTGGGCGAGGGGGCCAACGGGCTCGAGCTGGAGTTCTTCGAGCGTGTCGTCGGCAACGCCTCGCCGTCGAAGTCGCATCTGATGGACGCGATCTCTCGCTGGGTTGCCGGGGCCGATCCGGGTGCGCAGACGGTTCCGGTGATCCTCCCCGGGTTCTCGGACTCCCGCTGGTTCCGTGCCGCCTTCCCAGACTGCATCGCCTACGGGTTCTTTCCGCAGCGCCACCAGTCGCTGCTCGAGTCCGAGCCGCTGATCCACAGCGCGAATGAGCGAATCGACGTTCGGGACCTGGGATTCGCCGCCGGCTGCTACGCGGACCTAGCCGGCGAGCTGCTCGGCTGAGGCCGCCGCCGCCCTCGACGGGTGACCGAGCGTGCGGGTCGAGCGCGGCAGCAGCGCGAGCCCGAGGAGTACGAGCCCCACCACCCCGCCGGCCGCCAGCACCTCTCGCGCGCCGAACGCGGCCGCCAGCGGCCCGGCGAGCAGGAACCCGAGCGGCGCCAGCGCCAGCGAGCCCATCCAGTCGTAGGCGCTGACGCGCGACAGTGCGTTCGGAGGGATGTGCTCCGCGAGAGCCACCTCCCACACGATCAGCAACAGCCCGAAGCCGAAGCCCGACACGAACGCCAGCGCAAGCACGAGCCACAGCGGGGCGGCGAGCGCCGCGGCGATCGAGGTGATGGGCCACGTCGCGACGAGCAGCAGGCCCACGAGCAGCGGCCTGCGCGGTCGCCAGGCGAGACCGACCGCGGATGCGATGATCGCGCCGGCGCCGGCGATGCTCTCGAACAGCCCGAACACGCCGGCGCTGCCATAGACGTCGCGCGCGATCGACGGGGCGAGCGTGTACCACGGCGTGTATACGAACAGCATCAATCCGGTGAACGCCGCAATCGTGGCCAGCACCCAGGGCCTCGTCACGACCTCGCCCCAACCGGCCCGCATCTCGTGCAGGACTGTCTCCTGCTGCCGGGGGGCGCCCCGTGGTCGGGGGTGTACGAACGCGAGCAGCGCGGCACTGAGCACGAACGTTCCGGCGTCGAACAGGAACGCCTCGCCGGCGCCGACGCCGAGCACGAGCACCGTGGCCAGCGCCGGGCCGATCAGCAGCGCCACGCTGTCGATCGCCTGCGTGAGCGCCCTCGCCGGGTGGATACCGTCCTCGGGGACGGTCTGCGGCAGCAGGCCCGTGTAGGCGGGCTGGAAGAAGGCGCGGGCCGCGCCGAAGGCCGCCTCCACGAGCGCGATCTGCCAGATCTGGACGCTGCCCGCCAGGATCAGGGCGGCGAGTGTGAAGTGCAGCGCGGCGCGGGCGAGGTCGCAGACGATCATGATCCGGTGGCGCGGCAGCCGATCCGCCCACACGCCGCCGAAGAGCATGAGCGCCATCATCGGCAACGATCCGGCTGCCAGCACGATCCCGAGGTCGGTGGGCGACCCTGACCGGCGGGTGATGAACAGCGCCAGCGCCACGTACACCACCTGGTCGCCGATGATGCTCGCCGACTGGCCCAGGAACAGAAGCCGGAAGTCGCGATGCCTGAGCACCCGCAGGCCGCCCCGCAGGCCGGGGGGCGTGGGGGTCACGCTGCTCAGGGCGCCGCCAGCGCGGCGAGCCGCTCGACTTCGTCCTCGCTGCTCCAGGCGCCGACCGATGCCCGCAGCAGGCCTCTGCCGGGAAGGTTCCGGATGAGGATCCCCTCGGCCGCCAGGCGCCGCACCGTGGCGGCATCGTCGTCGTCGCGCCAGCTCACCAGCGTTGTGCGACCGCGCGGCGCCACCTCGAGCCCGCGCTGCGAAAGCAGATCCGCCAGGCGGGCCGCGAGCGTCGCCGCGCGTCCGTGGACCCATTCCCAGCCCGCGTCGGCGAGTGTCTGGATCGACGCCAGCGCCCAGGCGCTGCGGATCGCCGGCGCAAATCCGAGGTCAAGGCGCTTGGCGCCCTCGGCGAAGGGCGAATCCAGCCAGTTGGCGTTGTCGGCGAGGGTTGTGTAGGACGGCCAGGGTGGCTCGAGTTCGTCCAGGCGGTCGGCGCGCACGTACAGGCAGCCGCTGCCCTCCGGGCCGCACAGCCACTTCTGGCCCGACGCCGCGTAGTAATCACAGCCGAGTTGTGTGACGTCGACCGGGATCGCGCCGAGCCCCTGGGCGGCGTCCAGCAGGACCGGCACGCCCGTGGCGCGAAGCGACGCGGTGTCGACCATGCTTCCGTTGACCCAGGAGACGTGCGAGCAGGCGACGAGCCTGGTGCGGTGGCCAACCTCGCCGGCGATCTCCGCAAACGGGACGACCCGGACGTTCACCCGGTCACGGACGTGCAGGCGACGAAGCGGGGCCAGCAGGCCCGGGTGCTCCTCGTCGCTGGTCAGCACCTCGTCGCCGGGCGAAAGCGACAGCCCGCCGAGAACCGTGTTCAAGCCATCGGTGGTCGAGCCGGTGAGGGCGACCTCGTTGGGCTGCGCTCCGAGCAGGGTCGCGTACGCGCTGCGTGCCTGGTCGGCAAGGTCGATCACCTCGGCGAAGTACGCGTGTCCCGCCCGGCCACCGGCGGTGTCGCGATCCGTGCGTTCGTGGACCGCCGCCGCCGCCGCGCGCGGAACCGGGCCTTCAGTCCCGGCGTTCAGATACGAGCAGCGCTCGAGCACCGGGAACTGCGACCGGAACTGCGACCGGAAACTCTGCTCGCGGGTCATCGCGCGATCTTATCCGCGGGTCGGCGTACGACGCCGTCGCCGGATCAGTGCTTGGTGGCGGTGATCGCGTAGCCGTTGCTGTCGACGACGACGCAGAGCGCGGGTGCGCAGGCGATCGAGGACCAGGCGGCGGTGGGGGAGCTCGCCCGCGCGAACTGGGTCGGCCCGGTCCAGGTTCCGGAAGCGGGGGTGCTCGAGACGAACGCGTTGTCAGCGCTGTCGGTGGCGATGCACAGCGAGCCCGCCATGCAGCCGATGCTGTCCAGCAGACCGGTTCCGTAGCCCGGTGGGGATGGCTCGACGCCGACCGTTGACCAGGTGGAGGCGCCAGGGTGGGTGGGCGAGGCGGTGCTCGTCACCAGCCCGGTGGAGGTGTTGCCATAGCCGCTGGCGAGGCACAGCGTGGCCAGCGTGCAGGTGATGTCGCTGAACGTCCCACCGCCGGTCTGTGAGCCCGTCGCGTGCCAGGAGCTTGCGCCGGCCGTGGGGCTGGCCGAGAAGTAGTGCTGGCTGCCCGCCGCGACGCACAATGTGACGGTCGGGCAGGAGACGCTCGTCAGCACGCCTCCGACCGCTGCGAGCTTCCACGCCGACGCGCCGCGGGTTGGCGTCGTCGAGGTGACGACGTTGGCGGGGCTGGCACCGTCGACCGCAACGCATAGGGTCACGCTCGGGCAGGAGATCGCGGATAAGCCGACCGAACCCCCGCTGGGTGCGGTGTTCGCGTCGACGTGGGCCGGGTGACTCCACGCCCTCGAGCCCCCGGTCGGCCGGCGTGAGGTGATCACGTTGCCGGAGGAGTCGATCGCGACGCACAGCTTGGTAGTGGGGCAGGAGATCCCGGTCAGCGGCGCGTTCGCGCCGGAGTCGATCCGCACCGGCTTGCGCCACGACCGGCCGGAGTTGGTCGTGACCAGCGCGAAGCCGGACTGGTCGACCGCGACGCACAGCCTCGATGACGGGCATGCGACGGCACTGATGCCGCCGTTGCGCGGGTCGATCCGAGCCGGCTTGTGCCACCGGACGGTAGCGGCGTTCGCCGGGGCGGCGGCCGCCACCGCGGCCAACATGGCCAGCGCAACCGTTGTCAGGCGTGCTCGCAAGGGGATAGTTCTAGCCGATTCTGAGGAAAACAGGGCTGTCGGGTCCGTGTTGGCGGACGGGTTGCAAAGGCGATAACCCGGCCGGGACCCGGAGGTTGCGGTGAGCGCACGCTAGCTTTCGGCGCATGGCGCATCGTGGCACTCCGCCGCTCGCCGTGCGGATCGGATCGGCCGCGGTGTTGGTGGTGTGCGCCCTGTGTGTCGCTGTGGGGCCCGTTGCTCAGCCGGCGGCAAGGGCGGCGGCAGGGCCACTGGCCGGCCGTGTGATCGGAATCGACCCGGGCCACAACGGGCGAAACTGGGCCGATCCCGCGTTCATCGACCACCTGATCTGGAACGGCCGTGAGTCCGAGACGTGCGATACGACGGGCACGGCGACAGACGGCGGCTACACCGAGGCGCGGTTCAACTTCAAGGTCGCGAGCTACCTTGCCGGTGATCTTCGGGCCGAGGGGGCGAGGGTCGTGATGACGCGCACCTCGAACAGCGGCGTCGGACCCTGCGTCACGACTCGGGCAGTGATCATCGACCGTGCGCATGCGGGTGTCGCGATCGACATCCATGCCGATGGGGGCCCGCCCGGCGGACGCGGGTTCGCGATTCTGCTGCCGGTCGCGGACGGCGTCAACGGCCGTGTGCTCGGCGCCTCCGTGCGCTTCGGGAAGATCCTGCGGAGCCGGTTCGCCGCCGTCACTCGGATGCCGACGAGCACGTACGACGGCGTCAACGGCCTCGCCTACCGAAGCGACCTCGCGGGGCTCAACCTCACGACCGTCCCGAAGGTCCTGATCGAGTGCGGGAACATGCGAAACGCCACGGACGCCGGGATGCTGGTGAGTTCGGCGTTCCAGCGGCTGGCGGCGCGGGCGATGGCGCACGCGATCACGCTGTTCCTGGCCCGTCGCTAGGCAAGACGGGCATTGGTCGATCAGGTGGCGGACAGCGACCCTCGTCGATCAGGGGGCGGGCGGCGACCCGCATCGATCAGGGGGCTTCAGTGGCCATCCCGTTTCGATCAGAGGCCATATGGGTGCAGGATCAGGTTGAACGACGCCAGGTAGGCAGGTGTCACGGCGCGCCGGGGGATCCGATGCACCCGATCGAAGCCGCCTGACAGGGCCGAGCCGCCGCTCTCCCACCACTGGTGTTTGATCCTGATGATCACGTGGTCGGCGTTGAGCGCTCCACCGTCGGTGCGGTCGAAGATCGTCACCCACCTGCCCCGACCCTGGAAGATGCTCCGCTGCCCGGGAAGCGACTGGGTTGTGACCGGCTCGCGCAGGAACCCGGCGGAATGCAGCACCGCCGAGACAAATCCAGAGCAGTCGTAGCCGGTCGAGATCGCCCAGTTCGAGTGGCCACCGCCCCACACGTAGGGCATACCGCTGAGCAGCCGGGCGGTTGTGCGCATCACGGCGATCTTGCGATGCGCGTTCGAGTTCCAGCGCAGCCCGCGTTCGTTGATCTGCTGCGCGATCGACAGCACCTGGACGACGTACCAGCCGGCATGGTTGTATGCGAACACGGCCTGCGGCACGCTGCGGGTCGCGCCGCTCGCGTGCAGGTATCGCGCGGCCGAGAAGATCGCGTCACGCGCGTCGTACGGGTTGGCGACTCCCGGTACCGGCTTGAAGTGGCGGTTGACGGCGACGCCGTAAGCCGCCCACGTGCCAGGCTCGAACTGCATCCACCCGACCGCGCCGGCGGACGAGACCCGCAGGTTCGTGCCGTAGTCGGTCTCGATCCGGTTGATGGCGGCCAGCAGCTGCCATGGGACGTCAAACCGACGAGCGGCCGCTCGGTAGATCGGAATCAGGCGCCGGGGTGGGAGATTGATGTTCCGCACGAGCGATTCGTAGAACTGCAGCTGGAGCACGGGGCCGTTGAACGGGTTGGTCAGCGAGCCACCGCCCCACGTCCCGGCCGGCACGCCGCTGCCGAGCGCCGTGAACGTGCCCGAGGAGGCTGAGCCCGCGCCACCACGACCGCCATGGTGTCCTTGCCGGCTCGCGCCGCGGTGCTCGGAGGCGCATCGTGCCCCGGCCGTGCCGTTGGCCTTGGCGCGGCGCGGCCCGCGGAGCGCGGCGCGCTGCGGCTCGCGGAGC
>Ga0075021_10000802_pt1 | contig 16129 bp, 21 predicted proteins | sample ColStrG_CSR_2012_FD_72749 | JGI IMG/M metagenome (GOLD analysis project Ga0075021, IMG submission 72749) | Freshwater sediment microbial communities in response to fracking from Pennsylvania, USA - Cold Stream Run_MetaG_CSR_2012 | ecosystem: Environmental > Aquatic > Freshwater > Creek >...
CGATCGCCACCGACGGACCGGCCGGCGTGAACGGCCGGTGCCCGTTGGCGTGTCCCGCTGACTCCATCAGCGGCAAGACTACCGGGGCTCGTCGGGCGCCGCCGCCTTGCGCGGCGGCTGCTCGTCCTTCGGCTTCTCGTCGTGCGCCTGTGGTGGCCTTCCAGCGCCGAGCGACATCGCCATGCCGATCACCATGAACAGCGCGGCCAGGCCGACGACCATCGCGAGCAGCGTCAGCGGCCCCGCCGACGACAGCGCTTCGGCGACGGCGAGCACGACGAGCACGCCGATCATCGCCGGCAACCCGAGGGCCTGGGAGCCGAAGACGAAGTAGAGCGCCCCCAGCGCGACCGCGATCGCAGCGGCGTACAGAGCGAATTCGACGAACCCGCTCATCGGCTCACGGCGCTCCAGGCAGGCGGTGCTCCGGCCCGCGCGGGCACCGGGCGAGGAGGGCGGGCAGCGTGGTTGTGCGCAACGATCTCTCTCCTGGCGCTCGCCGGCGTGCGGACCGTCTCGGGCGCGGGCAGTCTACACGCCGGCCTCCTTCGGCCAGCGGTGCGCGTATCGTTGACGGTGGTTCAACGACCTCCTATGAGCATCGTCCCGACACGCTCGAGAGCCGCAGGCACTGAACCCCCGGGGACGGGGGCTCGACGGGCGCGCGTCCTGGTCGTGTTCGAGTCGGGTCGCGGCGGCACGAGCGCGCTTGCCGAGGGAGCCGAGCTCGCCGCCGAGGGCGCCGAGCTGTCGGTCGTGACGCTCGCACCGCAGGCGTCGTCGCGTTGCTGCGGGCCGGGGCCGGGCGCCTTCAACTGCGCCGTGCGCGAGGAGGCCGCGGACGAGCTGCGCGAGGCGCGCGCGGCGCTCGGGGCGGCGGCTCAGGCGGCGAGCTTCACGTCGCTGGCCGGGACGCCCGAGCCGCCGTTGGGCGCGTGGGCGCGCGAGCACGGCTTCGAGGTGATCCTCGTCGCTCGGCGGCGGCTGGCTCGCGGCGGCGGGCGCCTCGCGCGCGGACTGCGGCGGGACACAACCGCTGAGGTGCGCATCGTCGGCTAGCGGGATCGAGGATCGCGACGTGGATGACAGATCGCGGCGCCCGATCGCCGACACGGACACGAGCGGCGCCCGGGCGTGATAATCGGGCGCTCGCGCCGTCACCGCCCGGCGACCGGAACCAGACCAGGAGGTCCCCCAATGTCCGTACTCGCAGTCTCCTCTGCCGGAATCGGCGGCTTCGTGCTGCTCTACATCGTCGTATTTCTAGTGCTCGGGCTGCGCACGATCAAACACGGCCACTGGATCATGTTCCTGATCGGGATCGCGATCCCGATCTTCTGGGTGATCGGCGGCCTGATGCCACCAGTGCAGCGCTAGATCGGACGCCCGGGTCGCCTGCCTGCGTCGAGAGCGGGAAGGCTGTCGTCGACCATCATCTGCAGCGCCTCGCCGATCGTCGCCGCCCACACGCGCCCAGAGACCGTCCCGTCCGGCTCGCCGGCGAACCGCTGCCACTCGAGCGCGACGAGCCGCCCGCGCGTGTGGGGAGCATCGTCCGGGATCGGCGCACCCCAGCCGTAGAGCGTGATCGTGGCCTGCCAGCCGTACGGGCAGAGCTCACCCATCACGGTGATCGTCTGCCACTCGTCGCGAACGGTCCGCGGCCGCCGCGCACGGCGACGGAGATGGATGACCATCGGCACCGCCGCGACCGTCATCGCGAGGATCGTCGACATGATCACGATCGTTTCCCACGCGGGCGTGTAGAGGGTACCCCCGCGATAGCTCGCGATCACCGTCAGCGCACCCGCCGTGTCCATCTGAGTAGCGACCTCCTTCTGGGCGCCCACCCCCCGCGCGATGCGGGCGCCTGCGTCGTCAGACAGTAGGACGTCGCGGAACGCCGATCCTTCCCCGCGACACGGCCGCGATCGGCCCGAGCGCCGGCGGAGCAGCGCCCGATCGATGGGCGATACTCGCCCATCGCCGAAACCATGGCGAACGGCCGCCGCGACCAGGCGGTTACCACCTCGAGCTCGGAAGGGACAAGGCCATGACAGCCCAACAGCCCGTCGCCACAGGCGAGCCGGCCGCTGCGCTCACAGCGAGCGCCAGCCACGCAAAGACCCGCCACCACCTCGCGAGAGCCGTTCGCCTGAGCCCATCGGAAATCAGACGCGCAATGGGCGAGGTGAAGGGCTTCAATGCCAAGCTCGCCGTGATCATCACGCATGCCGTCGGGTCGATGGCGATGGCCTACATCTTCTCTCTGATCGCCCTCACGAGCCTCCCGGCGATCCTGATCCAGGCTGGCGTCCTGACGAAGAGCGCCGTGCCGCAGTTCCTCACCAAGCCGGGGCTAATCCTGATCGTCGCGTGGGTCGCGCAGACGTTCATCCAACTCGTGCTCCTGTCGATCATCATGGTCGGCCAGGACGTGCAGTCGATCGCATCCGACGCACGCGCCGAAAACACGTTCAAGGACACCCAGGCGATCCTCGACGCGCTGAACACCGAAACGCAGGGCGGTCTGCGGACGATCCTCGAAGCGATCGAAGCGCGCGCGAAACCGGCGACGCCCAGCGGCATCGGGGGAATCACCGGCTGACGCGGCCCGTCGCGCCCGACCTGCCGAGGGCTCTGCCGCTAGGTTTAGGACATGCAGTTCCGGATCACCCGACACTCCGGCCACGCCGCTCCGCCAAACGCGATCGAGCTTCTGGCGCGGCGGCTCGGAGCCCAGCTCGGCGACACCTCCTTCGCTGTGAGGGGAGCCGAGATCAGCGCAACCTGGCAGGGCGGACGGCAAGGCACTTCGGCGCGCGAGAACCTCACCGAAATAGGGCGATGGGCGGTGTTCGAGCTCGTCCGCGACGTCTGCGAGGACGCGCCTGAGCTCAATACCGAATGGTTCGCCGTCAGCCCAGCTGACTAGCGTGGCGGCGAGGGATGTCCACATCGACGCGCCCGCCACACAGAGCCAGCGCGTAGCGGCGCGCTGATGCGCGACGTCCGGGCCGATGTGGTCGTGATCGGCGCCGGACTCGCCGGCCTCAGCGCGGCGCGCAGCCTCGTCGCAGACGGGTCCGAGGTGGTCGTGCTCGAGGCGCGCGACCGGGTCGGCGGGCGAACGCTCAACCATCCGATCGGCGCCGAGAAGATCGTCGAGGTCGGCGGCCAGTGGGTCGGCCCGGGGCAGGATCGAGTGCTCGCGGTGATCCGCGAACTCGGCTTGGAGACCTTCGACACCTACACCGACGGACGCAATCTGTTTGAGCACGGCGGACGACTGCGCGCCTACCGCGGCGAGATCCCGCGCGTCAACCCCGCGGCGCTACTCGACGTGCAGCTCGCGCTCACCCGCCTTGAACGGATGGCCCGCCGCGTCACCGCCGAGCGCCCCTGGGCGGCGCCGTCGGCGCCCGCATGGGATTCGCAGACGGTCGCCTCGTGGACGCGCCGCCACATGCGTACGACGCTCGGACGAGCGCTGATCGGACTCGCGTGCGAGGCAGTCTGGGCTGCCGACGCCGCGGACGTCTCGCTACTTCACTTCCTTGCCTACGCCAGCTCCGGCGGGGGCCTCCAGCGTCTGATCTCGACCGACGGCGGCGCCCAGCAGTCGCGCATCGTCGGCGGCAGTCAACGGATCGCTCTCGAGCTCGCCGACCGTCTGGGCGACGTGGTCATGACCGAGGAGCCCGTCTCCGAGATCGAGCACGGGAAGAACGTGCGCGTGATCGCACGGACGGTCACCGTCGAAGCTCGGCGAGTGATCGTCGCCGTCAGCCCCGCGCTGGCCGGGCGGCTGCGCTACTCGCCGGCGCTCCCGGCTCGGCGTGATCAGCTCACGCAGCGGACGCCCAACGGGTCGGTGATCAAGTGCATGGCCGTCTACGACGAGCCGTTTTGGCGCTCCGAAGGGCTTTCCGGGCAGCTCACCAGCGACAGCGGCCCGGTCAAGGTCGTCTTCGACAACTCGCCCCCCGACGGCTCTCCCGGCGTGCTGCTCGGGTTTCTCGAGGGCAATCAGGCTCGCGCGCTCGGCCGTCTCGACGCCGGGCGGCGACGGTCGGCCGTGGTTGGCTGTTTCGTTCGGTTCTTCGGCGAGCGCGCCGCGCGCCCGCTCGAGTACATCGAGAAGGACTGGTCCGCCGATGAATGGACACGCGGCTGCTACGGCGCGTTCGTGCCGCCCAACACCTGGTCTGTGTTCGGCGATGCGCTGCGCGAGCCGATCGGCCCGATCCACTGGGCGGGCGCCGAGACGGCGATCGTATGGATGGGCTAAATGGACGGTGCGATCACATCAGGCGAGCGCGCCGCCGCTGAGGTCACGGAGGCTCTCTCGCTGACGGCGGCGGGCCGCGTCGAGGACACGCGGAGCGCGCCGCTCTAGAGCCGGCCCGGAGGCAGGGGAGAATGAGAGTACCGCTGCCCCCGGGTCGGCTATCCCCGCTCTAACGTCTCCTCCTTGGCTGCGCAGCCAGTATACATAGGTATCACGCAGCGAGCGATACGTAACGCTTATGGCACAGGTTGCGGGGTTCGCGTTCAGAGCTGCGACGGCCGCGCGCATGGGTGGCGGACTTGCGCCGCCACCCATGCCTCACCAGCCGTCCCACAGGTGCGATCTGCCGCACCGCTGGGCCTTGCTTAGGAGGCGACGGCCTTCAGCGAGATGGTCGCGCCCTTACACGCGTTCTGGTTCAACGCTTCGTTCTTCATCTTCAGGCTGACCGTGTATTCCTTGGTTTCGCCCGGTGCGAGTTCGATTTTCGGTTCCTGTTCGCCACCGACGGTGATTTCGAACCACGCTTTTTCGCAGCCGAGAGCCGAGGTTTCCTTGACGGTCGTCACGACCTTGGTCAGGAACTCGGGCTGTTTGGCGTCCTTGTTCTTGACCTTGACCTTGCCGAGCACCGTCGCCCCAGGGTAGAGGCCTTCGGCCGCGCCGGTGACTTCGAACCCGGCACCGCCGGCGCTCGCCGTGACGGTGCTGGTGCCTTCTCCGGAGCTGGTCCAGTACGCGAACGCCGCCGCGCCGCTCAGCGCGACGATTGCGATGATTACGCCCGCTGTGAGACGCTTGCCTCGTTTGATGCCCGCCATGTCTGTGTCAGCTCCTTTCGTGGTGCGCTACGCGGTCCAGCCGATCGCTGTCCCGACGGTCCAGGCGCCGCTCCTATCGGTCCGACCCACGCGGCGCTTGAGCGGCGCACGAGGGCACGCACCAGGCCCGCGCGGCCCTGCCGTGTTCGCGCTCCGTTCACACCGCGAGCGGGGCGTCGCTGAGGGCCGACGCACAGAGTCCCGGCGTGAGCCGGGGCTCTGTCGCTCCGTGAGATCGCGAGCCGTGTCGGTACCACGGGGGGACCGCGCATACCAACCGATAGGCTGGCGCCGAGGCGCAACACAGCGGGCAGTGCCTTCCGAGGGCTGTTGCCGACACGAGCGGAGGTGGGCGATGGCACTCGATGCCACCGAGATACTGGGCGCGGCACAGATCGCAGGTGTGAAGGTGAATCCGCGTGGCATGGGTAAGAGGACGGCCGCGCCTTTCGCGGGCATGTACACGGGCATCGTCGGTGCGGGCATCGGCGCCGCCAAAAGCCTGCGGGCGGACCAAGGGAAGGTGGGGTTCGCGGCCGCATCGGACACTCCCAAGTTCGGCAAGCTCGCCTACCTGGTGGTCGCGGCCGAGGAGGTGGCGCTGATCGCCGTCAAGTCGAAGCTCCTGACCGTCTATCTGAGCGAGACGATCACGCGCGTCCCGCGCAGTGAGGTCGCGTCGGTCGAGTTCACGGGCGGCGGTATGTACTCCGACCCGCTGACCGTCACCTTCAAGAGCGGCGATAGCTGGGCGCTCGAGGTACCGAAACCGTCGAAGAAGAGCGCCAAGGAGCTCGCCGCCGCGATCGAGACGTAGGCGCCCGCCTCCGAGCCGCCAAGACCCGGCGGTTATGCTTGCGATGGAGGTGTCGGATGAACTGTAGGGGTCCTGCGATCTGGAGCCTGTGCTTAGCCGTCTGTGTGGTGGTTCCCGCACGCGCGCACGCTGCCGAACGGCTGCCGATCACGGCGGCATCCCCGGAAAATGGCTCGATCGAGGCTCGCCAGGGCGCGCTCGCATTCAAGCTCTCCACCATCGATGGCTTGCTCTACCCGTGGATCGACGTCGCGTCCCAGGGCAGCGTCGGTGCCGAAGGCGAACTCGAGAGCGGTTTCACCGTGGAACGGGTCGGTCTCGAAGAAAGCCGTGAACACCCGGGCACCTACTCGGGCACGGCGCTGTACCCCCTCAACATGCAGGGTTGGTCGTTTACGCCTGGCACGTACTACTGGCAGTTGCGTGGAGCTGTCGCCTCCCGCGACGAACTTCGCCTGCACGAAGCGCTGGGCCCCGTGTACACATTGGTCATCGTCCCTCTGGAGACGGGCGCGCCGCAGGGTGAACCGGCGTTCGCGACGCCCGAATCGCCGCCCTCGCCGAGTCTCACGCCCGCAGAGTCCTATCCACGCGTCAAGGCTCTCATCAAGGAGAAGACGGGCCATAGCGCGCACCACCTCAGCGATCGTTGCCTGCCGAGAAGCCAAGTCCAGGTCGCGTGCGCCACGAGGTGGCTGTCGGCGTGGCCTACGTCCTCCCGCACGTTCCGCTACAGCGGCTCCTTCGTCCTCGAGGCACAGCCGGGAAGTGTTCAGATCTCGTTCTTTGGCCGCCGCGAGCGCCAGGGCTGCAGGGGGAAGCGATGCGCGGCGAGCGTCCGTTGGGTGCACACGGGGCCATAACGCCGCAGGCCGGTGATCCTCAGGTCGGGAGGGGGTCGGCGTGGACGAGATTCGTTTAATGTGAGCGCAGACGACGGCCGCGTGTTGAACGGGCCGACACGAGCAGCGGACCAAAGCGGGGCCAATGCTGAATGGAGCAGAGCTCGTCGCGCGAGGCGATGCGCAGTGGGACGCCGCGGGCGGCGTTCAACTTGGCGATCGACCAGCGACCGGCGACGGTGGCAGGCCCCGGCGACGCAGACGAGGTTGCCGCGGTCGTGGGTTATGCCCGCGAGAACGGGTTGCGTGTCGCCGTGCAGGCCGAGGGACACAGCGCCGGTCCGCTAGCCGGAGTGGGCGAGGACACGCTCCTGCTGAAGACGACCCGCATGACCGGCGCCCGGGTCGACGGCGAGAATCGCCGCGCACGCGTTGGTGCCGGCGCCAAGTGGCAGGACGTCGCCGCACTAGCCTCACCGCTGGGCCTCGCCGGGCTATCTGGCTCCTCGGCCGAGGTCGGCGTCGTCGGATACACGTTGGGCGGCGGACACAGCTGGCTTGCGCGCAAGCACGGCCTGGCGTGCAACAGCGTGGTCGGCGCCGAAGTCGTCACCGCAGACGGACAGCTCTTGCGCGCCGACCGCGAGAACGAGCCCGACCTCTTCTGGGCGCTGCGCGGCGGCGGCGGGAGCTTCGGGGTGGTGACGGCACTTGAGTTCGAGCTCTACCCCGTGCCCGAGCTCTACGCCGGCATGTTGGCTTGGCCCTGGGAGCGCACCGCTGACGTCCTGCACGCATGGCGCGAGTGGACCTCCGGCCTGCCCAACGAGATGAACACGTGGGCGCGAGTCCTTCAGGTCCCCCCGCTGCCCGACATCCCGGAGCCCGTTCGCGGGCGTCAGCTCGTGGTGGTCGAGGCGGCCTACCTGGGCCCCGAGGAATCCGCGCGCGAACTCCTGGGCCCGCTGCGCGACCTCGCAGCCGAGCTCGACACCTTCGCGGTAGTTCCGCCCGCGGCGCTGGGACACCTACACATGGACCCCGAGGCTCCGGTGCCGTTCGCAGCGAACGGCCAGCTACTGGACGAGCTCCCCGCGGCAGCGATCGACACGATCGTAGAGGCAGCCGGTCCTGGCTCCGGATCGCCGCTTCTGTCGCTCGAGCTGCGCCTGCTGGGCGGCGCGCTGACCGATGCCCCACCGAACGCGGGCGCCCTCGCGACTCTCGACCACGCCTTCCTGACCTTCGGCGTAGGCATGATCATGGACCCCTCGATGGGGTCGGCGATCAACGCGCACCTGGACCGGGTCTCGAACGCCCTCGAGCCGTGGGCCTCGGGCGTCAGGTTCGCCAACTTCATCGACGTCCCCATCGACACCCGCACGTGCTACCCACCCGCGACGTTCGAGCGCCTCCAAGACGTCAAGGCACGCTATGACCCGCACGACCTCTTCCGGGCAAACCACCCGATCCCATGCTCGGCGGCCCCGGGGTAGCACCGGCAAGTCCACACCAGCCAGGGCCCGGCGCCGCTGCTGCGTCCATCATGGCTCGATCGGCGCCAGCTCGTCCTCGGAGACGCCGAGGTAGCGCAGCGCGTCCTCCCTGTCGGTGTACGACGCCATGTAGACGATGAGGCCGTCGCGCCACCTCGCCATCAGCGCGACCGGCATCGCCACCTCCGCGCCGCTCCGCCTTCCGCGCCCATGGAACAGGAGATAGAGGAGCGCGTGTTCGCCGAGGTCGAAGTACGCCTCGGGCTCCATGCGGATCTCATCGCCCCATGCCTCTTCGAGGTCTCGAAAGTAGTTCAGTAGCTCATCGTGGCCGTGGTAGACGGCGCCGCCAACCGCCGCGAACACCGATCGAAACTCGGCACTCGGATCGAAATGCGCGACGAACGCCTCGCGGTCGTGAGCGTTGAACGCATCCACTAACCGCTTGGCGATCTCCACATTCGCCTGCGACATCGCCTACCCCGCCAGGTCGAGGTCGGCGAACGCGCGCTCACGGTCCCAGTAGAGGGCGAGTCTCCTGACGGTGCCGTGTTCGATGTCGAGGACGCTCGCGTTCCTGCCAGCTATCTGTCCGAGTTCCAGACCGCTGCTCTTGGTTCGCCCACCGCACTGAACGAGCACGAGGACGCGCCGCTCGTCAATCTCCCGGTAGTCCTGCGCGGTGACCGAGAACTCGTCATAGGCGCTGACGAGTTCGCGCGTAATCTGCGTCATTCCGGCCAGTCCTGCTCGCCTGGTTGGTAATGGCCCGTCCACCATCACGCACTCGATGTCCGGGTGCGCCCAGTCGGCGAGTGTAAAGATGTCGCCGCGCTCCCAGGCCGCGAAGATCGAGCGGACGAGGTCCAGGTTCTCTGACATCGCCTACCTCCGCTCCTCGGCGAGGCGCTCGGCAGCAGCACGAGCCTCGTCGATGTCGGAGTAGCTCGTGATGCGCTTGACCTTGCCGTCCTCCCACTCACTGACGGATGCGACACGTTCTTCAACCCTGCTGCTGCTGCCAGCCGGACGGCCCTTCTGAACGAACAGCCCAAAGGCGACCCCGTTGCCGAGGTCGAGAAGCTCCTCGCTCCCGCGCTCGTACTCCTCGTAAGAGCCGAGCCAGTCCACTAGGAAGCCACGAATAGCCTTTCGGCCCTCAAACGTGCCCATGCCCAAGTGCGACAGGTCGTAGACGGCATCCGGCGCATAGAAAGCCATGACCCCATCCAGGTCGAAGCGCTCGCCGGCCTCAGATGCCTCCCGCCAAAGCTCCACCAGGTCGGGGGCCTCAGCCTCCTCGGACATCACGGCAGCCAGTATCCCGGACTGCTGCTCTTGAAGCCATGCGAGCGTGTGGCGAGCCTGGCCCCGCGCCATCGCTCCGGACGAAAAGCAGGCGTCTCACCGACCGTATCCGCGCTCCCGCTCCCACCTCGAAGCGAAAGCCACCCAAGGCCCCTCCGCCGCGACCCCGTGAGACCGCAGCCACAGCCCCCCGGATTGAGACCCGCCTGCACTAGGGCCGAGCGACCGGACATCAGAATGTGCCCCTTTGCAGCAGGATCGTTGTAGTAACGACAACCAATGGGCGATACTGGGCTCGAACCGCGTACCGGGCCTGCTCTGAGATGAGCTCCGGCGCCCCAGGCAGACGCGGTACCTTGTTGCTACCATAATGGTATGACCAAGCAGATTGCCGTACGCCTCCCGGACGAGCTCGTCGACTTCGTCGACGGACAGGTCAACGCCGGCGCAGGACGAAGCCGCGCAGCCGTTGTCAAGCTCGCCCTGGAGCGCGAGCGCCGGCGGTCGATTGCCGCCCGCGACGCCGAGATCCTGGCCTCGAACAGCAAGGATCCGGAGCTTGCCGGCCTTGCTGAGTACGCCGCGGGCCTCCCCTCCGACCTGCCCTGATGCGACCGATCCACGTCGCGCAGCTCGACAAGCCCCGCCCCGTTCTGGTTCTCACCCGCGAGCTCGTCAGGCCGCATCTCACGACCGTCACCGTCGCACCGATAACTACCACCGTGCGCGGACTGTCCACAGAGGTGCCGGTCGGCAGGGCCAACGGCCTCGAACGGTCGTCGGCGGTCAGCTGCGACAACGTCACCACCGTCCCAGCCGGGGCGCTGGGCGCACAGATCGGCGTCCTGCTCGACCATCAGGAGCAGGCACTCAGCGACGCGATCCGAGCTGCGTTCGACCTCGACTGACTCCCGGAACCGACGGACGACGCAGCGATGCGAATGGGCCCGCTCGGACTCGAACGAGGGACCCACTCGTAGTCCTCGACGGGCGGCCTCGGTGACCCACAGCCAGACTCCTCCTTAGGCGCGGAAGCGCGCGTCAGGCGAAGATTGCCGACCCACCTTCGTGAAACGGTCCCACGACCCCTGTAAAGGTATGACCAATGGGCCCGCCTGGACTCGAACCAGGGACCTACCGATTATGAGTCGGCAGCTCTAACCAACTGAGCTACGGGCCCTCCACGCGCCGTGCGCCCGATCGGCGGGGCGCGCGTGAGGGACGCTACCAGCGCGATGTGGGATGCTCCCGCGCGCCGCCCAGGGATCGGCGGCCCCAGAGCCTGTTATCGATCGAGGAGGGACCAGCGATGTCAGCAGCACGTGCAGCGATCGTCACCGGAGCGTCGAGCGGCATCGGGCTCGCAATCGCGTGGGTGCTCGGCGAGGAGGGCTTCGCGCTGACCGTCGCGGCACGGCGCCCGGACAAGCTCGAGGCCGCCGCGCAGGGTCTCGTGGCGGAGGGCTTCCAGGTCCAGTCGATCGCCGCGAACGTCTCCGAGGAGCAGGACATCAAGCGAGTCGTCGACGGCCACCGCGAGCGTTACGGCCGCCTCGACGTGCTCGTCAACAACGCCGGTGTCGGTGTCGGCGCGGCCGTCGCCGACATCGAGACCAGGCGCCTGGACATGCAGCTCGACATCAACCTGCGCTCGATCGTGCTGTTCTATCGCGAAGCGATGGGCATGCTGCGGGAGGCGGCCGCCGAGCACCACAACGCGCTCGTCGTCAACACCTCCTCGATCTCCGGCAAGCACGGCGAGGCGTGGCTGTCGATCTACTCGGCGGCCAAGCACGGCGTCGTCGGCTGGACCGAAGCGATGAACAAGGAGCTTGGAGCCGAGGGCATCAAGTCAACCGCGCTGTGCCCGGCGTTCGTCGACACGCCGATGACCGATTTCGTCAAGGAGCACGTGCCCGCCGAGGAGATGATCCGGCCCGAGGACATCGCCGAGTCGGTGCGCTTCCTGCTGCGGGTCTCCCCCGCCTGCGTGGTGCCCGAGCTGATGTTCGTGCGTCCCGGCGAGGCGCTCTAGCTCTGAGGCTCGAGCGCGCGGCGGCGGCGACCGGGCATCGGCACACGCAGGCGACGGGCGCGGATCTCCCCGGTCGGGTCTGCCTCGCGGCGCATGCGCCGCTGCGCGCCGAGGCGTCGGCCGCGCAGCTCGCGGTGGGCTGTGATCGCCGCGTCGAGGTTCGAGCCGCTGCCTTCCAGGAGGCTCGCCTCCAGCTGGGAGAGCAGGATCCGCAGCTCGCGCGCCGTCGCCGCGCGGGAGCTTCCGTGGGCGCGCGTGAAGCGGTCCCACGACTTCGCGAAGGAGAGGAAGTCCGTGCGCCCGCCGCAGCGGTGGGCTGCGAGCATCGGGCAGACGCCGCCCTGCTCGTCCACGTAGGCGCCGACGATGATCCGTTCGTTGGCACGCAGGCCCTCGAGCATCGCCTCGCGTGTGCGGACCGGCAGGCAGTCGATCGCAAGGCGCAGGCGCTCGATCGGGCTGCTGCGGCTGTCGCGTGTGCGATTTCGCATAGGCTTTGCGCGCCGCCGCGGGACGGAGCGCCCACGGCGAGAGCGCGGCCAAGCGTAGGTCAAGCCGTGCGCATCGGCAACGGATTCCCTCCCTCTGAAAGGAAACTTGCACATGAAGCTCGGCGTGCACATCGGTTACTGGGGCCTCGGCCTCACCTCGGAGGATCAGCTCGCGATCGTGCAGGAGGCCGAGCGCCTCGGCTATGACTCCGTGTGGGCTGCCGAGGCCTACGGATCGGACGCTGCAACCGTGCTCGGCTGGCTTGCCGGGCAGACGAAGACGATCCGCCTCGGCTCCGGAATCTTCCAGATGCCCGGGCGCTCCCCCGCGATGACGGCGATGACCGCCGCCACCATCGACCAACTCTCCGACGGGCGCATGATCTGCGGCATCGGCTCCTCGGGCCCGCAGGTCGCCGAGGGCTGGCACGGCCAGCGCTTCGCCAAGCAGCTGCAACGCACGCGCGAGTACGTCGCCGTGATGCGCATGGCGCTGGCCCGCGAGCGGGTCGACTTTCAAGGCGAGACGCTCGAACTGCCTCTGCCCGACGGGCCCGGAAAGGCGCTGAAGCTGACGATCTCCCCCGTCCAGGAGCGCGTGCCGATCTACCTCGCCGCGATCGGGCCGAAGAACACCGCACTCGCCGGCGAGATCGCCGACGGTTGGATCCCGACGTTCTTCTCCCCCGAGAACGTCGCCGAGCTGCGGCCGTTGCTTGAGGAAGGCGCGAAGCAGTCGGGCAAATCGCTCGATGACTTCGACATCGCGCCGACTGTCAGCCTTTGCATCACGGACGACCTCGAGGCGGGGCGCAACACGATGCGCCCCGCGATCGCGCTCTACGTCGGCGGCATGGGCTCGCGCAAGCAGAACTTCTACAACCAGCTCGTCAGCCGCTATGGATACGAGGCCGAGGCCAAGACGATCCAGGACCTCTACCTGGAAGGAAAGCGCGAGGAGGCGATGGCGGCGATACCGGACCAGCTGATCGACACCGTGTCGCTGTGCGGCCCGCCGGACGTGATCCGCGAGCGCCTCGCCGTCTACCGCGACGCGGGCGTCGGCACGCTTGGTGTAACGCCGACGGCCTTCTCCGCCGACGAGCGCCTCTCGCAGCTGCGCCAGCTGGCCGAGCTCGCCGCCGCGTAGCCGTGAAGGTGCTGCTGGGCGCCTTCGGCGACCCCGGCCACGCATTTCCGATGATCGCCCTCGGCCGCGCGCTGCGCGCGCGAGGGCACGACGTGACGCTGCAGACGTGGACGCGCTGGCGCGAGGAGGTCGTGCGAGAGGGGATCACGTTCGCGCCGGCCCCCGAGTATCAGGCCTTCCCCTCCGGGCCCGAGCCACTCGACTTCTATGAGGCCGTCGTGCAGGCGACGCGCGACACGCTCCCGCTCGTACGAGAGCTGGCGCCGGACGTGGTCGTCGCCGACATCCTCACGCTCGCACCGGCACTCGCCGCGGAGCTCGAGGAGGTTCCCTCGGCCACGCTCATCCCCCACGTCTACCCACACGGCCGACCGGATTTCCCGATCTACTCGCTCGGTGCCCGGCTGCCGCGCACGGCGTTCGGCCGGGCGATGTGGCGGCGCGCCCAGGCGCCCGTCGAGCGGGGTCTCGAGCTCGGGCGACGGCAGCTCAACGACGTGCGACGACAGCTCGGACTTCGCCCGCTCGACCACGTCCACAACGGCATCAGCCGGCGCCTCGCGCTCGTGGCCACCTTTCCACAGCTCGAGTACCCGCGCAGCTGGCCCGAGCACGTACACGTCGTCGGCCCACTGATGTGGGAGCCGCCAGCCGCCGACGTCGAGCTGCCGGCCGGCGACGCGCCACTCGTGCTAGTGGCGCCGTCCACCGCCCAGGATCCCGAGCACCGCATGCTGCGCGCCGCTCTGCGCGCACTCGGCGAGCTCGACGTGCGGGTGCTCGCGACATGGAATCGCCGGCTGCCGCCTCGGCCCGTGCTCGTGCCCGAGAACGCGCGGACCGTCGACTGGGTCTCCTACTCGCGGACCATGCCCGCGTGCGCCGTCGTCGTCTGCCACGCCGGCCACGGCACCCTCGTTCGCGCGCTCGCCAGCGGCTGCGCTGTCGTCGCCTGCCCCGCGATCGGCGACATGAACGAGAACGCCGCGCGCCTGGACTGGGCCGGCGCCGGTGTACGCGTGCCGCGACGCTTCGTCTCGCCGCGGCCGCTGCGGCTGGCCATCGAGCACGCGCTCGACGAGCCCTCGATCGGCGCGCGGGCGCGCGACTTGGGCGACTGGGCCGCTACGCACGACGCCGGCGCGAGGGCCGCGGTGCTCGTCGAGCAGCTCGGCGAGCGGGGCTCCGCGACGCTCCGAAACTCCCCGGGTGGGGCTCGAACCCACAACCTCTCGATTAACAGTCGAGCGCTCGGCCAATCGAGCTGCCGGGGACCGTCCCCAGGATCTTAGGCGACGTCGCCGGCGACCGCACCAGCAGGAGCGTCGGTCAGTCCCGCCTCGACCTCGGCGTGGCAATTGGCACATAACAGGACGCACTTCTGCATCTCGGCCCGCGCGGCCGCGAGAGATCGCGTGACACCCTGCATGCTCAGGTGAAATCGCTTCGTGCTCGGGTCGACATGATGGAAGTGGAGCGCAGCCGTGCAGCGGTCATAGCCGCACAGCGCGCAGCGTCCGCCAGCCTCCGCGACCAAAGTGAGCTTGATCTTCCGCCGGCGCCGGCTGACGCGTTCCATCCGGCAGCGCTTGCAGCGATAGTAGCCACGACCCTCAAGCCAAAAATCCGTCATGCCATGCCGGCGGCAGTGTCGAGCGACCGTGGCCTTGCCGGCGGCCTTGGCCATGCGCGTCGAATCTTCGGCAAGGAGTCCTTGCTGGGCGTGTGTCTTCAAATCGTGCGTCCTCAGCCAGTGCCGGACGGTGCCCTTACTTCGATCTAGCCTCTGCGCGATCTGCGCGATCGACATGCCGGCGTCGACGAGTCTCGCCAGCTCGTCGCGCCCGATGCCTCCGCGCGACGCATGCCTCCCCTGGCCGACCGCCTCGAGACCGTGCTTCTTGACCCAGTAGCCCACCGTCGATTCGTGCAGGTCAAACCGGTGGCCTATGTCCGCGAGCGACAGACCTCCGGCGAGGAGCTGCTCGAGCGAGATCCGATCCATGCACCCCATTGCCGGCGGCGCTTGGGACGAAACGCTCTGCCCCCTTTACCCCCCACCTGCCCTCTCTAGCACGCGCCCATAGGCGCGGTCGAACTCGAGCTTCAGCTCCGCGCGGCGGCGCCCGAGGTCGCTGACGTCGCCGCCCTCGACGCCGCGCGCGCGCTGGATCTGCCGGTCGATGCTCGCCAGCTCGAGCTGCAGGCGCTGGACGTCGAGCATCGCCGTGTCGGCCTCGTCGCCCCCGGCTTCCACGACGAGCTCCGCCAGCAGGCCCTTGAGCTGCGGGTCCTCCTCGAGCGGCGCGCTCTCGCCGGCCGTATCGGTCATCGGCTCGGCGAGGTCGCCGTCGCGCAGATGCCGAGCCGCCCGGAGCAGCAGATCGCTGGAGAAGTACTGCTCGAGCTCGAGGCCCGCGAGCGCCTGCGCGCCCTCGGCAGGCGAGGCGATACACAGCGCCAGGAACGCCCGCTCGGTGTCCTCGCGGCGCGTCATCTCGCCGCCGCCGCGGGCCACCCGGGGCCCGCTCGCCGGGACCGAGTCGCCGTCGCCGCCCGCCGAGGAGCCTGCCGCGCCGCTCGCGTCCGGCGCTCGTCCGCCGTCGGCGCCGAGCAGGCTCTCGGCGAGCCGCTCCGGGAGCGCGAGGCGGCTCGAGACGATCCGGATCAGCTCCATGCGCATCGCGCTCGGCGCCAGCGTCGCGAACACCGGTCGCAGCGCCTCGATCGTGCGGTCGCGCCCCTCGGGACTCGAGTCATCGCCCGCCTCGAGCGCACGTTCGACGCGAAAGCGCACGAACGGCACGGAGCGCGCGACGGCCGCCTCGATCGCCGCGGCACCGTCGCGCTGGATCAGCTCGGCCGGGTCCGCGCCGGC
>Ga0075021_10000803_pt1 | contig 16126 bp, 15 predicted proteins | sample ColStrG_CSR_2012_FD_72749 | JGI IMG/M metagenome (GOLD analysis project Ga0075021, IMG submission 72749) | Freshwater sediment microbial communities in response to fracking from Pennsylvania, USA - Cold Stream Run_MetaG_CSR_2012 | ecosystem: Environmental > Aquatic > Freshwater > Creek >...
AATGAGAGATCCTTAAGGTGTCCGTGGGCCTTCAGGTAATCGACGAATCGCTCCAACCAGGAAGTGCGTCCCTGATTGTCGGGCCAGAGGGTGATGTCTTTATTGACGCCTTCGAAAATCGGACCGCCCAACCTGGCGCCGGGCGTTAGCTTGTGGACCGCATCCGCGATTTGAATGTAGATGGCGCCATAATCTTCCGGCGTCATGTGCTTGCCGTCGCACTCCTCCCCGACTTCGATTCCCACCACTGGATAACCACGCTTGTGAATGTAGGAAACTTCATTAGCGCAATCTTCAGGAGTGTCATAAATCGCCGCACATGCAATTAGCGCCGGGTGGCCCATGGTCAATCCACTGGTAAAGAAATTGTCCATGCCGTTGTATTGATCGCCGCCTCCGGTGATCAGGTTGTCGGCCTGGTGCCAGGGATCGATGGAAGAAGCGAAAAACGATCCGGCCAAGTCTGCCTCCGAACCGGCAATTACTTCCTGGTCTCCAGCGCCCTCCAATTGCGGCGGCGGCCCAGGTCCGGGCTCTACGCCGTTAGCCGGATAAACCACCGCGTATTTCCCCTCGGCATCGATCATGCCGGCCGACAGCGTCTGAAGAGCATAGCCGACGCAGTTTCGAATATCCTGTGACCCGTGACTATCGCAGGTTCCGGAGGATTTCGACATCAAAACGCGAACGAAGCGCGTCGTGACGGGTGCATCCGAAAGCTTCAGATGGACATCTCCGCCGCTGCCGTTCAACACCGCACCCGATTGAAAAGGCTTCCAGATACCGTTCGGGCCCATGTCCCAGTCCATCGCATTGTTGTCGCCGACCCAATACTGCACAACGTACACGACGGCATACGGATTCACCCATTGGATATGGATCGCGTTGACGGTGCGGGCCGTGCCCATATCGATTACCAACCATTGCGGGTGCAGCGTATCGCTCTCGCCCGTGAAATGGCTGGTTAGGTAAGGATTGCTCTTCCAATAACTTTGAAAACCAGCGACCAAAGGGGAATCGCCACTGGTCATAAAGTCGCGATGAGGCAACGAATACGAGTAGCCGTAGTGGATCGGTTCGCCTAAATCGGCGCTGCCGACGTAGTAGCCGCTCTTTGTCACTGGATCGCTCCAGGTGCCGTTCTCGTTCCAGTGCCATGCCGCAAGGCGTAACTCGCTATTGTTGCGCATGGTGATGGAACCCCAGCCCAGGTTTTTGACCCCCTGAATCGTCTCGGGCTTGCTCAAATTGTCCACCTGCGCCTTACTCAAATCATCCATCCAAGCGCCGGTCGCCGTGTCGGGATCGATCGTATTCAGAACGTGCTCCGGCGTCACGTCAACGTGGACCGTGGCGACGGAATCAAGCGTGCCCACCTGGGCAACCGAATCCGCCGGGAGCTCCTGTCGAGCATGTCGTGGCTGAGCCGCTTGTGCCGGAGCTGTTTGTGCGTGGGCGCGCAAAGGAAACTGCATGGACACCGCGATCAGGCCGAGCGCCGCAACTGCGACACACAGCCAAATACGATGCGAGACGCGTGGGGTGCAACGAGTATTCATGATGTTGTCACTCATATTAAAACGATTCACTGGGGGATTGCACGTCGAGTTTACACCACTGGCAGACCCGCCCACGAACTCACGGCTGTTGAAATATCGGCATTTCACCAACACTCCAGTTGTGAGTGTAAACGCCGCCTGTTAACGTCAACTGCCACGCGTGGTCTTATACTTCTACCCGTGCTCAATACTTCCACAAAGTGGGTGCTTGCGCTGCTGCTTCTGGCTGTCAGCCTCTCAGCTCAAGTGAGAGTCGTCATTTCCAAGTCGCACTATCAACCGCAAGAGCAGATTCCAGCGAGGCTCGAAAACCAGACCTCCCGACCGATAACCGTGTGCGTCCAATTTGGCCAGTGGTCTCCAAAGGGAGACACGATTGAGAGCACTCCATCTCCGTTCTTTGTGGAGCGGAACCACAACGGCAAGTGGAGCGTCCTGCCAAACGGCCCAGATGTTGGCAGTAGTGCGCAGCCCGTCGAGGTGGACTCCGGCAAGTCGATGGAGTTTCCCTTCAGGTTGAACGGCGAAGGAACAATGCGGCTTCGGCTCGACTACTGGATCGGTTCGAGACCCGATCTGAAATGTAGTGGTCCTGCCAAGGGAACACGACATTTGCGTTCCGCGATCTTCAGACTCGGCTAGTTGGGCAACAACAGCAACAGAAAGGCCTCGCGGACAAGAGTGTCCGCGCTACATTCACTCATACTAGTGATCGGCTAAACTGGATGATTCATGGCTGAAGATCCTACAGGCCCTTATATCGAGTTCCGCGAGGTCTCGAAATCGTTTGGCACGAACCAAGTGCTGGATCGCGTGAGCTTTGACGTGCAGGCGGGAGAAACGGTCTGCATCCTTGGGCGGAGCGGCGTCGGCAAGAGCGTGGCGTTGCAGCACATGATGGGTTTTCTGAAGCCGGACTCGGGCCGGGTGATTGTTGCGTATCAGGACATCACCGACTATGACGAGGATCAGATTGAGGTGATTCGCAGGAAGCTGACCATGGTGTTCCAGAATGGAGCGCTGTTCGATTCCATGACGGTGGGAGAGAACGTGGCGTTCCCGCTGCGCGAGAAGGGAATGCTGGGGGAAGATCAGCTGTACCAGGTAGTGGACGGCTTGCTCGATATGGTGGGGGTGAAGGCCATGCGGGACCTGCTGCCCTCCGATTTGTCGACCGGTATGAAGCGGTCGGTCGCGATTGCGCGGGCGCTGGCGGCGGAACCGGAGTGCATTCTGTACGACGAGCCGACGACCATGGTCGATCCGCTGATGGCGCAGTTACTGGGCGACCTGATCAAGCGGCTGAATATTCAGCTCAAACTGACGAGCGTTGTTGTCACGCACGATATGCGGCTGGCCAAGAAATTGGCGGATCGAGTCATTTTTCTGCACGAGGCGAAGGCCGTTTTTATTGGCAGCGTAGAGGAAATGGAGAAGTCGAAGGAACCGATTGTGCAGGAATTTCTGGAGTTGGATGAGTTGAAGATCGTGGCGGACTAGGGGAACCTGATTAAGTCCCTCCTCCAAGCAGAAGCAGGTCCCTCCACTTCGCGGAATCGCCGGAAGACCGGCGATTCTGCTCCGGTCGGGATGACAAATTAGATTTAATAAGGGGCTACCTAGAACCCTTCGCTCACCAGTCGCTCGATCGTTAGTGTGCTTCCCACTGCGCTGCGGGTCATCTTCTCGACGTACTTCGCAATCACATCCATTTCCAGGTTGAGCGGGTCGCCCGGCTTCAGGGACTTCAGGTTCGTCATTTCGACGGTATGAGGGATGATCGCGACCGAGCAGTTGCGGCTTTCGAGCTTTGCCACCGTGAGGCTGATTCCTTCGATGGAAATGGATCCTTTGTGGACCACGTACTTTTCGAGTTCGGACGGGAGTTCGAGAGTTAGCCACCAGTTCTCGGAATCGGCGACGCGGTCGAAGGCTTTGAGTTGGCCTACGCCATCGACATGGCCTTGCACGATGTGTCCGTCGAAGCGGCCGTTGGCTGGCATAGGGAGTTCCAGATTGACGAGGGCTCCAGCTTTCAGGCGTGAGAAGGACGTGCGAGTCCAGGTTTCCGGAGCGAGGTCGGCATGGAAAGTGTCTTTGCTGATATCCAGGGCGGTGAGGCATACGCCGCTGACGGAAACGCTCGCGCCGGTTGTTAGTTGCTGGGGGACCTGAGCAGCCTCGATTTGGACGCGGCGGTTTTCGCCGTTGCTGGTGATGCGGGTTACGCGGCCTACTTCTTCGATGATTCCGGTGAACATGTTCTTAGGATAAATCACGACGGAGTCGCGGCGAATAGCAGATTCCTCACGATGGAGCTGTTCGGAATGACAAACTTCGGGGGTGCGGGCCATTCGAGGGCGTACAGTCATTCGTTGTATGGGTCTTTGAGGTAGCCTTCTACAGCGAAATCTTCGCCGAACTGGTGCGTCGTGGTCTGGGACAGCGTGAGAGGTTTTTTCAATACGGCGGTGAAAGGAACTGCGGCCTGTCCGAACATTTTCGGAGCGACATGGAGCATCACCTTGTCGACAATTTCGTCGTCAAGTGCGGCGGTGGTGAGGTGGGAGCCTCCCTCGATGATCAAGCTCGTGACTTCCAGTGCTCCCAATCGTCTTAGGATGGCCGTCAGGTTTAAGTGACCGCCTGAGGATTCCGGAACCTGCTCGATGCGGACGCCCCGTTGTTCGAGTTGTTGGCGGTGTTGCGCATCCGCCGAAGAGCAAACGACCAGAACATCGTCGTTGGCAGATTGGACGATGCGCGAATTCACCGGGAGCCGCAGTTGGGAATCGAGAATCACGCGCAGCAGGGGGCGTCGGCGAGGTTGGCCGGTGCGGTCGGTGAGTAGAGGGTCGTCGGCGAGAATCGTGCCGATGCCGGTGAGGATCGCGTCGTATTCGTGGCGAAGTTGCTGCACGTGGGCGCGTGCAGAGTCTCCCGTGATCCAGTTCGTTCGGGTGCTTCCTCTGGAATTGGCGCTGAGGGCGGAGTCGGGCGGCGGCGCAATTTTTCCGTCCAACGTCATCGCAGACTTCAGCAGGACGAACGGCGTTTTGTGGCGGATGTATTTGGCGAAGGCTTCGTTGAGCTTTTTGGCTTCCGCTTCGAGCAGGCCGACCTCGACCTTAATTCCTGCGGCACGCAGTTTGGCGAAGCCCTGGCCTGCGACTTCAGGGTTGGGGTCTTGCATGGAGCAGACTACGCGGCGGATACCGACGGCAATCAGCGCGTCGGCACAGGGGCCAGTGCGTCCCTGATGGGAGCAGGGTTCGAGGTTGAGATAGAGGGTGGTGCCCCGGGCTTGCTCGCCAGCCTGTTCGATGGCAAGAATCTCCGCGTGCTTCCGGCCGTCGTAGGTGTGAAAGCCTTCGCCCACCGTCTCACCTGCGGGTGTTACGATCGCCGCGCCGACGCACGGGTTCGGGGAAGTCAAGGCGACACCCTTGCGCGCCAGTTCGAGTGCACGGCGGAGGAAGCGTTGGTCTTTCTCGGAATGAATCAGGGGGTCTCCTTTCGGCGCACAAACGAGTTTGTGCCCAAGCTGACGAGAGCCCAAAGAATGCTATTGAGAACTGCCACCATCCAAAAATACAGGGTTGCCCAGGAGCGCAGGAGATAGAAGAGGGGGAACGATACGATTCTCCAGGGGATCTTCGTGCCTTGAGCGGAATCGGCGAGAGCCCACGCGGCCAACTGCATGAGGAAATGCAGCGCGAAGACGAAGAGCGCGTGAGATCGAAACCCGGAAACTTTCATGGCCTGATTCAACTGCTTCCTAAACGAAAAGCAGGTCCCTCCACTTCGCGGAGTCGCCGGAAACCGGCGATCCCGCTCCGGTCGGGATGACAGATTGAGTTTAAGAAGACAAAGTGAATTTTCGGAGCTTTCCCCTACTCGAACAACGAGTCCACAAAGGCTCGCGCATCGAACGGTAGCAGGTCTCCGGCTTTCTCGCCTACGCCGACATAGCGGACTGGGAGACCTAGCTCTCTGGCAATCGCTACGACAACACCGCCTTTCGCGGTGCCGTCGAGTTTGGTCAGTACGATTCCGGTGACACCGGAAGAGTCTGTGAACTGGCGCGCTTGCTGCAGGCCATTTTGGCCTGTGGTGGCGTCCATGACAAGCAGGACCTCATGGGGGGCGCCGGGGATGATGCGCTGGGCGGTGCGGCGCATTTTGTCCAACTCAGCCATCAGATTCGTCTTCGTATGCAGGCGTCCGGCGGTGTCGACGATGACGTAGTCCATCTTGCGGGTCTGCGCGGCCTGCAGAGCGTCATACAGAACAGCGGCCGGGTCGCCGCCTTGTTTGGTTTTGATCACTTCGGTTTCGCTGCGCTGGCCCCAGACCTCAAGCTGCTCAATGGCGGCGGCGCGGAAGGTGTCGGCGGCGCAGAGTAGGACGGACTTCCCGTCGGCGCGCAAAACGTGAGCCAGCTTGCCGATGGTCGTGGTCTTTCCGGTGCCGTTCACGCCGACGATCAGAATTACCTCGGGCACGCCTTCAACGCGGGTCGCAGGCGGGTTTCCGTTCCGAGTCAGAATGACATACAACTGTTCCTTCAACAGACGCTTGAGCTCTTCTCCATCTTGAATCTGCTTGCGGTCGGCCTTCTCGCGGAGAGTCTTCAGAACCTCTTGCGTGGTGGTGTTGCCGAGGTCGGCGCTTAGGAGTGTGGCTTCCAGGCTATCGAGCGTGTCGCGGTCGATTTCCTTAGTGAAGGCAACGGCGGCTTCAATTTTCTCGGTCAGGCTTTCACGCGTACGCGTGACGGCCTGCTTCATGCGATCGAAGAATCCTGGCTTTTTTTCTTGCTCGTCGGGCTTGTCGCTGCCGCCGAATAGGCTACGAAACATGCAAAAAATGACCTCTAGCGATTATAGCGGGAGGGAGGAGAGTTGCTGGATTGTGTCACTGGGTGGCAACAGGAATTCACTGCGTCAGAATATGGGTGGGAAAGGGATGCTTCGCTGCGCTCAGCATGACAAGGGACCGATGTGGGACTAGATTCGCGCGGCTTCGACGACGGCAGCAAGATTGTCGGCGTCTGGCAGGCTGGCCTCGACTGCTACAGGAGACGGCGAGGCGACCGGAGCGGCGACCGTGAGCTTGCGGGGGACGCGAATTTCTCCGCGCTCGAATACGGCGGTAAAAGCGGTGACCGCTTTGGGATCGAGGCGCTTGCCCACCAGTTTGTGGAGAATATTGAGCGCATCAATGGGTTCATGAGCTTGCTGGTAGGGACGGTTGGTGGTGATCGCATCGAAAGTGTCCGCGACGGCAATGATGCGCGGCAACAAGGGAATCTCGTCACCTTGAAGTCCGCGCGGATAGCCACGCCCGTCGAGCGATTCGTGATGCAGTTCGATTCCGGGCAACATTTCGGCAAGCTGCGGCACGCCACGCAGGATATTGGCGCCCTTGGTGGTATGCGTTTTCATGATTTCGAATTCTTCGGCGGTGAGTGCGCCGGGCTTTTTCAGAATGCGATCTTCGATGCCAATCTTGCCCACGTCGTGCAGTTGGGCGGAGATGCGGACGGTTTCAACGTAGGTTTCCGGCAGGCCGAGTTCGCGGGCGATCAGTACGGAGTAGCGCGTGACGCGGTCGGAGTGACCTCGAGTATAGGGGTCCTTTTCGTCGACCGCTCCGGCGAGCATTTGAATTGAGTTGAGGAAGAGGTCGCGATTTTCGTCGGCGGCATGGCGCAGGTCCTGGACGAAGTGTTCGAGTTCGTCGGACATGACGTTGAAGGTTTGGGCCAGCTCCCCGATTTCGGTGTGACTATTGACGTGGATGCGCTGTGAGAAATCTCCGCGAGCGATGGCGCGGCTGGTTTCGGCGAGCGTGCGCAGCGGGCTTGAAATGCGGCGCGCTGCGAAGATGCTGACGCCGATGCTGAGTAAGCCGGCCAGGAGGGCCAACATGCGTGCTGCGCGTTGCATCTCGTAGACGCCACGGTAAGCTTCCCGCTGCGGCTTCTGTCCGACGACCGCCCAATCCAGGGAACTTACCGGGCTGTAGGTGCCTAAAGTCTCGACAGAATTCTTTCCTGCTTTCACGGTGAATTCTTTCGTTTCGACGAGCTGAGCTTTTCCGCCTGCGGCCACGAAGTTGCGGACGATTTCCATGCCGGTCATGTCCTGCCCGGTTGCGAAATCGGAGGTCGAAGCAGCGACCAGCCGCCCTTGGCCATCGACAACGTAGGTCATGAGGCCGCCGTTGCTGGAATCGCGGAGACGGCGCATAAGGAAATTCAAATCTTCCACGCAGGCAATCATGCCGAGGAACCTGCCCGAATCGAGCACAGGTGTTGAGACCAGAATCACGGTGCGTGCTTCACGCCCACTTCCCAATGTGAGGGCTTGCCCGGTGTAGGCACGGTTTTCGCGGGCCGCGGCGAAGGCTCGCTCGAGTTCGCGCTGCAAGAACGCGTCGGGTAAGATTCGGCCTGCGGAAATGCCTTTAGCCTCGGAGTTGAGGAGTGTGGCGTAAGCGAGGTCGTCCGAGGAAGATACAAAGTTTTCCAAGAGCGCGCGAAGCTCAGGGCGTTCCACACTCTGTGCGGAGATGTCGCCGCCGCTGGTTACCTGCACGGCGTAAGACAAATTCGAGAGCATCATGTGCATTGAATTGTTCCGTTGCGCGATGTCTTCCGCCAGAGAGCGGGTGACGGTATTCTGCAGCAACATTTCATTGGTCTTAAGGCGATCGCGGTTGATGGCCTCGAGGCGGGTCGAGTAGAAATAGATAGGCACTACACTGATCGTGAGCAGCACGCCGAGAATGACCCAAAGGATCGGCAAACGCGCGGGCGTAGGTAAGTTTGCGCTCACAAGGTCTCGTGAGGTTCGCCTGAGGGAGGACTGGCGGCGCACCTTTATGGTATTGGGTAAAGTTTAACCCGATCGGCCCGAGGGATCACGCACGTCGTTGCGGCTCATTGGTTACGAAAGTTTAGAACTGTTGGCAAACTTGGGGAGGATTGCGGTGGATCTGGGCGGCTGCAAGTTCGTGGTGGTGTGGGAGTTCTGGGTTCCTGTCGGTGGCGAGGAGCGTTTTGAGGCCGCATATGGTCCCTCAGGAGCTTGGGGCCTGTTGTTTGGCTCCGACCCAGCTTATGGCGGGACTCATCTCATTCGCGACGAACAGGAGTCGAGACGCTATCTGACTCTCGACTTCTGGGCGTCGCAGGCGGACTACGATAGGTTCCGGCAAGCGCACGCTGCCGAGTATCATGTTCTCGACGCGGAATGCGGAAAGCTGACCGAACGAGAAACAAAAATTGGTCGCTTCGTGAATATTGGAGCTAAGGGTTAGCGGCTATCCCGCGTGAGCTCCAACTCACTCTTGGCGCGCCGGGTCATCAGTTCCTGGATCGCGTCTTTGGGCGATTTGCCATGCTGCAGGATTTCGAACATCTGCTGGGTAATCGGAATATCCACGCTATGCAGTCGCGCCAGTCCCACGGCGGCCTGCGTCGTAAATACGCCTTCCGCGACCGTTCCATGCATTCCTGCGATGATTTCAGGCAGTTTGCGTCCGCGACCTAATTCCACTCCTACGCTGCGGTTGCGCGAAAGGGAACCGGTGCAGGTGAGCACCAGGTCGCCGAGTCCAGCGAGCCCGGCGAGTGTTTCCTGGCGGCCACCACAGGCAACGGCGAGGCGGGTGATTTCAGCCAATCCTCGCGTAATCAACGCCGCGACAGAATTGTGGCCGAGTTCGAGGCCCGCGCAGATTCCCGCCGCAATCGCGATTATGTTCTTCAGCGCTCCCCCCAGCTCAACTCCGACTACGTCATCATTGGTGTAGACGCGGAAGGTTGGATCACTGAATTCGCGCTGAACAATCTGCGCCAATTCGGCGTCGCTGGAAGCGATGGTGATGGCTGTGGGATCGCCGCGGCCAACTTCTTGCGCGAAAGACGGACCGCTCAATGCACCAAGCCTGGGAGAGAAGCCTTTCGTCTCCTTCACCAGGGCGTGGATGATCTCCGTCATCCGCATATGTGTTGTGTTCTCGATGCCCTTGGTGGCGCTCACCAGCAGCATTTCCGGATTCAAGTATGGATGGATCTGCTGGAACACTGCTCGACAGTGGTGGGAGGGCATCACGCTGACGACAATGTCCGCCCCTGCGAGCGCCTCCGCGTATTCGCGGGTCGCAGTTATGCCCGCAGGGAGCTTCAAGCCTGCGAGATAGAGAGAATTCTCGCGGCGCGTATTAATCGAATCGACGACCTCGCGCTCGTGCGCCCAGAGTTGCACCGAGTGCTGTCCGTTGCGACCCAGCACAATCGCGAGTGCCGTTCCCCAGGCTCCCGCGCCGATGATCGCAATGCGGCTCATGGGCGTCCCAACCGAAGAGGGTTTTCACTGCCCCGCAGAAGGCGGCCGATATTCTCATGGTGGCGGAAAATGACGAGTGCACAGGCAATCGTTATCAGCCACATAGGATTACGGCCGGGGTGCTCCATTTGCCAAACGAGAAAAGGAAAACAGAACGCCGCAACAACAGATCCCAGGGAGATGTAGCGAAACGCTGCTACGAGGATCACAAAGATCACCAACATCACGAGCACGGATTTTGGCGCGACACAGAGAAACGAACCTAAAGCAGTGGCCACTCCTTTTCCTCCCCGGAATCCGAGCCAAATCGGAAACATATGGCCGACGATTGCGAACAATGCGGCTGCGGCCACGAACAATGCCGTCGCGTCGGGATGAAAGTGTCGCGCCAAAGCCGCAGCGGCAAAGCCCTTGAGGGCGTCCAGCAAGAGAGTCGCCGCACCCAGCGCGCGAGAGGTCCGCGCTACGTTGGTCGCGCCAATGTTCCCGCTGCCCGTCTCTCGAATGTCCGTGTGATGAAAGAGACGGACAAGCAGATAGCCAAAGGGAATCGAACCCAGAAGATAACTCGTGATTGCGGTGGTGAGCAGGGGCATGAAGTCGTTCTAAGCTAGGGCCGTCGTAGCGCGAAGTTCCAAATCTTGCGGTACTGCGAACCTGCCGGCGACAGTTTGCTTTCGTAAAGATAAAACTCGTGCGCGGTCATTGTACCGAAGTCGAGGGCCGGTATCGCGGCCAGTCGCTCTTGCAGCTTGGCGAAACGCAGATTCGGCGTATCCTCCTTGCGCAGGCGCGGGGCTCCTGAGCCACCTCGAGCGAGCGTGAGATGCGGCGTGAAGGCGTGCGTTTCGCGCGGAATACCCAGGGTGGAGAGTGCCGAATCAACCTGCGCCGCGAGTGCAGGCAACGCTGCGGAGGATTCGATCCCTGCCCAAAAGACGCGCGGAGCCGTGACGGAAGGGAAGAAACCATAGCCACGGAACGCCAGTGGGATAGGCTCACACGCTATGGCTGCGAGCGCCTGCTGAATTCGCGGCAAGGTTTCCACCGATTGCTCGCCGATGAACTTGAGCGTGACGTGCAGCGATTCCGGTTGCGTCCAACGAACTTCAGGAGCGAAGGGTTTTACTCCGCGAAGAAAAACAGAGATTCGCTCGCGAATCGCGGGTTCAATATCGAGAGCGACAAAGAGGCGCATGAGAAATACCGAGTACCGAGTTACGAGTACAAGTCTTGCAGGTTGGCACGGGACTCGCTGCTCGAAACTCTCACATCAACTTCCTTCGAATCATATCCAGCGCCTGCTGCGAAGCGAAACGGCGAACGCGCTGGCGGTCGCCCGGGTAATGGCGCTCGACAACGTCGGTTCCGTCTTCGTCGGCGATGGCGTGAAACACCAGCCCAACAGGCTTTTCAGGCGATCCACCGGTCGGGCCCGCGACTCCGGTAATGCCGATTCCAATTGTCGCATTGCACCGGTCGCGGACGCCTTCGGCAAGAGCGGCAGCCGCCTCGCGGCTGACCGCTCCGTATTGTTCAATGAGCAGAGGAGGAACATCCGCCAGCTTCGTCTTGAGCTCGTTCGAATACACGACGATACCGCCCAGAAAATATCTCGAGCTTCCGGGCACCGAAGTAAGGCGTTCTGCGACTAGCCCGCCGGTGCAGGATTCCGCCACTGCGATCGTCGCTCCGCGCATCTGCAAATAATATCCAGCGATCTGGTCGAGGGACTCACCGTTCGTGGAAAAGACGCTGTCATCGAGTTCGTCTTCCAACTCCCCTGCAAGTTCGTCGACGCGCTGCTGTGCCTCGTCGAGGTCCTCGCCGCGCGCCCGCAGGTGTAGTTCAATTTCGCCCGCACCGGCCAGGATCGTGGTCTGGACGTCGGTATATTCCTTGTAAATGGGGGCGACACGCGCATCGCACGCCGATTCGCCCATCATTGCTACCTTTAAGACGCGAGTCGCAATGAACTGTGGAGGAAGTTTCGCGCGCAGGCGTTCCGCGCACTGCTGGTCGAACATGGGTTTGAGTTCGTGCGGGGGGCCGGGCAGCAGAATCACGATCTTTTCACGTCCGCTATACTTGCCCGCGATCCATTGTCCCGACGCGGTGCCCTTCGGATTGGGAAGCACGACAGCGCCGGTGATGACGTCGCCTTGCTTCGCATTGTTGGCGGTCATTTTCGAGTTCCGCTTCGCAAACCAAGCTTCGAGAGCCGCCACAATCTGCGGGTCGCGATGCAGTTCGAGGCCCATCGCCTCGGCAACCGCTTCCCGCGTTAGATCGTCTTCTGTTGGTCCGAGTCCTCCCATGAAAATTACAATATCGGAACGGGAAAGCGCCAGCTTGGCAGTCGATACCAGGTGCTCCCGAGTGTCACCCACAATCGTCTTGAAGACAACTTCGACGCCCAACTGATTCAGTTTCTCCGTGAGATAGAGTGAGTTGGTGTCGGTGCGGAACGGTGTGAGCAATTCGGACCCGATGGCGATGATTTCAGCGTTCATGCTACAGACATGATATCGGTAAGTGATCTTGAAGATATGCCCGAAAATTTGTCATTCCGAGAAACTTGTCATTCCGAGTGAAGCGAGGAATCCCTTTATTTCCTAAACATTGTGGTTGGGAAAGGGATTCCTCCCCTTCGCAAAGAACGCTCAGGGTCGGAATGACAAAGGGTTGCTGGGAATGACAAAGCTATGCTCGGGATGACAAATCGGGAGAGTGTTCTACGCAGGCGGCAAGGGGAGTCCGGCAATATCCCAGGACAAGCGATGCACAGCGTCGTTCGTGGCCAAGACGACCGACCGGCCCGGGGCGAAGGCTAGCCCCACCAGGCCTTGCCCGGATACTTCCAGTGACGCCTCTTGATTGGGCGTAATCTTCACGATCCCGCGCTGCCCGCGCAAGGATGCCGCAATGTAAAGGTTTCCGTCGGGGTCGAAGGCAAGGCCCTGGGGACGGCCAAGGCCGCGGAAATAGACCGAAATTTGCCCATGGGAATCTACGCGATAGACACAGTCAAAGCTGGAGGTTGTCGGGCCGCTTACAAATAGATCACCGTTGGGTCCAACGGCGAGGTGATACGCCGCCATGCTCGGTTCGAGCGTGGCGTGGACGAAGATCTGGCGGTCGGGTGCGATCTTGAAGATGGTGCCGCTGCGGTCGCCGACAAAAAGATTTTGCTCGCGGTCAAACGCGATTCCGGTTGCCACTCCCATGCCTTCGGCGAAGATCGACATGGCGCCGCCAGGAGTCACGCGATAGACGTTGCCTTCGTGGCGCGAGGAAACGTACATCTCGCCTTCGCGATCAAACGCGATTCCGGTAGCATTCATGAGTTCATTCACAAATGGCCGAACGTTGTAGCTGGTGTCGATCTTGAAGACCGCGACCGGAACTTGCTCTCCGCGCGAGCCGGAGAATGTTGCGTAAATATTGCCCTCCGCATCCAGAGCGGGGTTGCCTACAGGGTGCAGGCCTTCTGAAATCGAAACGGCCACGCGAACGTCCAACGGATTACTGGCGTGCCCGTTGGTGGAGATTACGGCGGGTCCTGACAGCGCGCCTTCAGGAACGCGTGCAATCACAAAGTCGTCCGATCCGATTACGACCGGTGCTGCGACGGGGCCAAACTGTACATTGGGGCGTTTGAGTTCCTGCGGCCGCAAATTCTTGCCACGGAATCGCACTTCGCCGCCCGGAAGCGCCGATCGCGGCGACACCGAGTCAAGGTGGGGGACGCCGTTCGGACTGCTCAGCGAAGCTTCGGAATTCTTCATAGCTACTCTTTTGGCTCTGACCGGCTATCGGAGCACGCCGAAATGCAAGAGCGCCTGCATCACGGCCAGCGCGTACAGCCCGGCTCCAACATCGTCCACCACAATACCTGTGCCTTCCGGCAGACGCTCCAACAAACGGATGGGCGGAGGCTTCACGATATCGAACGCTCTAAAAAGTATAAAGCCCGCAAGCAGACATTTCCATGTGATGGGCGCGGCGATCAAAGTAATTAGCTGTCCAGCAGTTTCGTCAATGACAACAAATTGGGGATCCTCTTTGCCGGAAGCTCTGGCTACGAGCGTTGCTGCGGGGATGCCTATGGCGATTGCCACGACCGCAAGCACGGCACAAACGTACGGTTGTTGTGCTCCGGGAATATTGCGTGCAATCAACCACCAGAGCAGGACGGTTGCCGCCGATCCCCAGGAGCCGGGGCCGGGACGTAGATAGCCGGTGCCGAAGAATGTGGCCGTCAGGCGGGCCCAAAGCGGGGCCGCGTTAGCTTTCTCGTTCGTCATCCCGGACCATGTCTTCGGTGTCTTGCAGAGGTTCCGAAATCACGTACCCGCCACTCGCCCACTTGCCGAGATCGATTAGGCGACAGCGATCACTGCAGAAAGGGAAGTCAGGGTCGGTGCTCTTGACGATCGCCTTCTTGCAGGTGGGGCACTTGAGGTTGGTGCGGCTTTGCGTCATGGTGCGTTCTCCGCGAATCAGAGGTTCGTAACTCAGAGAATCGATACCTGCAAATCGTAGTCGTGAGTTTTGGTGACGCGGCAGCGGTGAAAATCTCCGGCGCGCAGTTCAATCCCATCGGGCGCGTCGTTTACAAGAACTGTGCCATCGATTTCAGGAGCATGCATCGTGGTACGTCCTTGCCAGAGCAAGTCTGTCTCCTCGGACGGGCCTTCGAGGAGTAAATCAAACTCTTTCCCGACGAGTGCCTTCTTTTTCTTCTTGCTGATCTGCTTTTGGATCTGCATCAGGCGCTTCCGCCGCTGTTCAATTTCGCGAGCAGGTAGCTTGCCGTCGAGTGCATACGCCTTGGCGCCTTCCTGATCGGAATAGCCGAACGCGCCGAGCCAGTCGAATTCGGCGGCTTGAACGAAATCGCACAGCTCTTCAAAGTTGCGTTCAGTTTCGCCGGGGAAGCCGACGATGAATGTCGTGCGCAGTGTGATGTCGGGCACAATCCGCCGCATCTTCTCGATCGATTTGAGAAAGATATCCGCGCCCGCGCCGCGCTTCATGAGTTTCAGCACCTCAGTCGCCGCGTGCTGCAATGGCACATCCATGTAGGAGCAGATCTTTTCGCTGGATGCGATGGCTTCGAGCAGCCGCGTCGTCACTTTGTTGGGATAGGCGTACAGGAATCGTACCCAGCGAATGGATTCGATCTGCGCCAGACGTTCCAACAGGAGCGCCAGCCCGTCCTTGAGGCCAAGGTCTTCGCCATAGCAGGTCGTGTCCTGGCCGATCAAAGTAATCTCGCGCACGCCGCTTGCCACTAGGCGTTCCGCCTCTGCGATCACCGATTCGAAGCGCCGCGAGCGGAACTGTCCGCGCAGTTGCGGGATGATGCAGAAGGCGCAAGGATGATCGCAGCCCTCCGCGATCTTTATGTAGGCGGAATACTTTGGCGTAGCGAGGAGTCGCGGCGTCGTCTCGTCGTAAAGATAATTCGGGAGATCGGCAACGGCTCCGTCCCACTCGCCACGGGAGAAGCGTCCTTGTGCGGCTCGCGCGTCACCTTCGGCCCGGCTGCCAAGAATCACAAAAGGCGAATGGGTGGGAGCGACATCGGGAGCAAGACCGGGAGTCTGCGGCGCGATCCCAGCGGCTGCCAAAATCGCCTCTAATTCTCCAGTGCCGACAACCGCGTCCACCTCGGGAATATCTTTCTGGATCTCATTGCGGTAGCGTTCGACCAGGCAGCCTGCCACAACGAGCTTCTGTGCGCGGCCCTGCGTCTTGTGCCGAGCCATCTCCAGGATGGTGTTAACGGATTCCTGCTGTGCGGTTTCGATGAACGCGCAGGTGTTTACTACTATGATATCGGCGTCGGCGGCATCGGGAGTGAGTTCCGCCCCCGCTCGGGCGAGCAGGCCCATCATCACTTCACTGTCAACCAGGTTTTTGGCGCAGCCCAAGCTGACGAAACCCACTTTTTTGGGCTTCGCGGAGGATTGGAGAGGCGGAGTGGATAGGAGCGGCGTGCGGGACATCAGCACACTCAGTTTAACACTCAATCGGTCAGGCTAGGGCTGGCTGCAAGGCGTACTACGGCCTTGGCATCGGAACTGAAATTCCGCGCTGGAAATTCGGGTTGGGATGTAATTTCATAAATGGCCCCTTGCCGCGAACAGTACTCCCGCCGCGTTACAGCAGTGCGCTACGGAAATCGGCCAGGGCTTATTCCGG
>Ga0075021_10000804_pt1 | contig 16124 bp, 13 predicted proteins | sample ColStrG_CSR_2012_FD_72749 | JGI IMG/M metagenome (GOLD analysis project Ga0075021, IMG submission 72749) | Freshwater sediment microbial communities in response to fracking from Pennsylvania, USA - Cold Stream Run_MetaG_CSR_2012 | ecosystem: Environmental > Aquatic > Freshwater > Creek >...
GGGATCTGGTCCCAGCCGCGATGCTCGACTGTCACCCGCGTCTGGTCCCCCACCGCTTCGAAGCGCACGTCAAGCTGTGTCGATGCGCTCTCGCAATAGCGCGTGGCGCCACACGGCTTCAACGCGGCAGCACGCACGGAATGATCCGCCGGCCGTGCCGCCGGTAGATGCGAAAGTCGGCATCCGTGGTCAGCAGCATGGGATCGTTCAGCGTCTCGGTCATACTGACAAGGCAGGCATCCGCGAAACTCATCGGCACGTCGGCATACTTCTCGAGCAGTTTGAGCACTGCTTCCATGTCATCGGCGAAACGGTAGCCGCAGACGAGGGCGCCTCGGCGAAGCAGCGACGCGAGGCTTCCGGTGCCGCGCCCCCCGAGCAGATGAGACGCCTCCGATAGCCCTTGCCGTGTCATTGCCCGCCGAATACTAATCTTCGATATGGCACCGACGGATTTCTGCGCCGTCCATATGCCGGCGCTCGAGCGGGATGAAGCCCGCCATACCATGATGCTGGCCGTCCTCGGCGCGATGGCGGACGGCAAGGCATCAGATGTCGTCACCTGGTCGCTCGGGTTGCCGGGCCAGTGTGCCGTCATGGTGCCGGGCAAGCCGATCCTGCTCGCCGATCTCGAAGACGCTCAGTGCCGCGCGCTCGCGGAAGAAACCCGGCAGGTCGACTATCCGGGTGTGGTCGGTCCCGAGCGGACGGCACACTGGTTCGCCCGCCACGCCGGCCAACACGACATCCAATTCCTCGAGCCGATCCCACAGCGGATCCATAGCCTCGCGGCGAAGCCAAACTATCCGGGCGCTCCGGGGCACGCCCGGCATACGACCGCCGACGACGCCACCCTGGTGGCGGATTGGATCACATCGTACAGTTTCGAGGCAACGCCCCATGATCCGGTACCAGCGCGCGAACGCCTGGAATCCGTAGCGGCGCAAGGCCGCTACATGTTCTGGGTCGTCGAAGACGCCCCGGTGTCGATGGCCGCCGTCGTACGGCGAACTCGCAATGCCGCCGCCATCGCGGTCGTCTACACGCCGCCGCCGCTGCGCGGCAGGGGCTATGCGGGATCCGTGACTGCTGCGCTCGTGGAGAAGGCCTTTGCCGAAGGCAAGTCCATGGCATGCCTCTACACCGACCTGCGGAACCCGTTTTCAAACCGCTGCTATGCCAAGATCGGCTTCAAGCCGGTCTGCGATGCCGCACATATCTCGCGCGTCGTCGCCAAGGGATGATGAGGTCGCCGAAATTCTATTGCGCGGTGGAACGATGCGACGTGAATCCGACGCCTATACAAATCAGGGCGCCTCCAGGGAAGCGCGCCGTCGTCATGAACGATGAGAATCGTCGAATACGTCGAGGGGTTGCCACTTTGATATCGACGCAGTCGTCTGGAAGCACGCCATCAAGACGCTGCTTCGTGCTCGGCCGGCAACTCTTTCATTGATGCATCCCATACGACCACACGGTTTCTTCCCCTTGCCTTGGCGACGTAGAGAGCCTTGTCGGCGCGATCGATGGACTGCTCCACCGGGATATCCGGCTCCAAAGCGGTCAGTCCGAACGAGACGGTGACGTGAAAGGCCACTTTGCCCTCGGCCTCGAAGGGCAAAGAGGCGAGTTCCTTGGTGAGCCGGCTCACAATGTCGCACCCTGTTTGTGCGTCTGTATTCGGCAGGCAGATCAGAAACTCCTCTCCGCCGTAGCGAAAGACCTTATCGTAGGGGCGCAGATGCGCCATGACGTAGTGTGCAAAGCCGATCAAGACCTTGTCGCCGATGAGATGGCCATATTTGTCATTGACTGACTTGAAGTGATCCAAATCCATCATCACGATCGCGCAGGCCTGCTTGCGCCTGACATACTCTTGTTGCTCACGAAGGCTGCTCAGCATGCCGACGCGGTTCGGCGTCCCCGTCAACGGATCGAGGTTGAGGAGCGCGCCTTCGAGTTCGTGCTGGACAGTTGCTATTTCCAAATGCAGGCGTTTCAGCGCGGTCACGAAGCGCTCGTAGTCCTTGGTGGAAATCGGCACGCCCTCGGTCGAGGCGCGCAGAAGGCTGGTCGCGTATCTGTGCATGCGCTCATGCTCGAGCCCGATCTCGCCAAAGCCCGGGTGGTTTCTCAGACCAACGGCGCCGACCTTGTAGTACCATTGGCCGAAGCGGCAATTGTGATGCGCGTCGGAACTGATATCCCGTTCGTCCGGCGTCAATCGGCAAATCAATGTGCCGTACAGCGTTTCCGCCCATTGATCGTGATTGTAAACGGCCTGCTCCAGCTCCTTCAGCGCCACGCGCACGAGCTCATCGGATAAGTTCGGGATCGCCATGTCTCGCCTCGTACCACGGACCAACCACCAACTATCGCACAGGGACGTTAATATTCCTGAACGGACCAATTCTGTGGTGCGTCAGGTTTCGCTCCTGGCCAACCCGGAAGCGTCTGAGAGCGCTAACGAATTTCGCTTACTGTGGTATTGCGGCGGCAACGGAGCGGTGCAGCTGCGTGCACGATCCTACGCCGCCGCGCCGGCGCTACTGCTGATGGGGCTGGAATTGATTCCGACGCGATTGCGGCCGGAGGCCCTGGCCGTGTCCATAGTCTTCATCCCAGTCGCGGCGCTGGCGGGATATCCCCAACTTGCTCATGGTGAGTTCAAGAACAACCGAACCAGAGCGTGAGCGCCCGATGGGTCGAAGCGCGCAGGTGCAGTCCGCAGCAGCCGCGATGCCGTTCGCCGGCCTCTCGCCCGCAGAGCCGCGGCCCCCTTCCGCAGGGCCGCGCGTACGATTCACGCTGGCACCCACCCTACGGCCGCGGCAACCCGCTTGCTAATCCAAATAAAACTTTTCGTGCTGGCGGTGCTCGGCCCTGATCCAGCGTACCGTGCCGGTGACCGAGCGCATCACCACGGTCTCGGTCTCGATCACGTTGCCCTTGAACTTGACGCCGCGCAGCAAGGCGCCGTCGGTGACGCCGGTGGCGGCGAACAGGCAATCGCCCCGCACCATGTCCTGCATGAGATAGCGCCGGCGCGGATCCGTGATGCCCATCTTCAGGGCGCGCTCGCGCTTCTCCTCGGTATCGAGCACGAGGCGGCACTGAATCTGGCCGCCGATGCAGCGCATCGCCGCTGCCGCCAGGACCCCTTCGGGGGCGCCCCCGACGCCGATGTAAATATCGATTCCGGTGCTGGCCGGATCGGCCGTATGAATGATCCCGGCCACGTCCCCATCGGTGATCAAGCGCACCGCAGCGCCGGCCTTGCGCACGCCGGCGATCACGTCGGCATGGCGCGGCCGATCGAGAACCAACGCCGTGATGTCGGACGTCTTGACGCCCTTGGCCTTGGCGAGGTTGCGGATATTCTCCTCCGCGGACGCATCGAGATCGATGACGCCCTGCGGATAGCCGGGCCCGATCGCGATCTTTTCCATATAGACGTCCGGGGCGTTGAGCAGGCTGCCGCCTTCCGCCATCGCCATGGTGGCGATGGAGCCGGGCATGCTCTTGGCGCAGAGCGTCGTGCCTTCGAGGGGATCGACCGCGATGTCGACCTTGGGGCCGATCCTGCTGCCGACCGTCTCGCCGATGAACAGCATGGGCGCCTCGTCGCGCTCGCCCTCGCCGATCACCACCGTGCCGTCGATCGGAAGCTTGTTGAGCTCGCGCCGCATCGCGTCGACCGCGGCCTGGTCGGCCGCCTTCTCGTCGCCGCGTCCGCACAGCCGCGCTGCCGACACCGCGGCACGCTCGGTGACACGCACGATCTCGATCGACAGGATGCGCTCGAGCAATTGATGTGGCTCTACGGTGACCGTCGCCATTGTGGTAGGTTTCCTCTTCTCATGAACGCAGTTCCTGAATGCAGTTCCTGAACGCGGCTCCCGGCCGCGGATCGTTCTCCCGCTTCAGCTTTTCTCAATCCGGATGACTTGCGGCTTCTCGGCCAATACACCGTCCTGCTCGATCGCCGCCAGCGCCCGGCGCACCGCGTCTTCGGAGGTGGCATAGGTGATGAGCACCACCGGCGCGGGCTGGTCGACCCGCTGCGGGTCCTCGCCGCCGTGCGGCCGGCGGTCGCGGCCGCGCTGCATGATCGATTCGAGCGAGATCTTCTCGTCCGCCATGCGCCGAGCGATGGTGGCCGCGGTGCCGGGCCGGTCGACCACGGTGAGGCGGATGTAGTAGCCGCCCTCGTGGCGCTGCATCGGTGCGCGCTGCGCCTTGGTGAGGGCGGCGGCCGGCCGCCCGAATGACGGAACCCGGCGGCCGCGGGCGAGGTCCATCAGATCCGCAACCACAGCCGAAGCCGTGGCGGCGCCGCCGGCGCCGGGACCCATGAGAGTGAGCTCCATGGTGTCGGCATCGATCGCGACCGCGTTGGTCACGCCGTCGACCTCCGCGATCACGGTTCCTTGCCTCACCATGGTCGGATGCACGCGTTGCTCGATGCCCACATCGGTGCGTTGGGCGACGCCCAGGAGCTTCACCCGGTAGCCCAATTCAGCGGCGGCCTCGAGATCGGCCAGCGAGATCGACTCGATGCCCTCCACATGCACCGCCTCGGAATCGACCTCGGTGCCGAAGGCCAGGCTGGTCAAGATCGCGAGCTTGTGGGCGGTGTCGAAGCCGCCGATGTCGAAGGTCGGGTTGGCCTCGGCATAGCCCAGCCGCTGCGCCTCCTTGAGGCATTCCGCAAACGACAGGTGCTCCTTGTGCATGCGTGTAAGTATGTAGTTGCAGGTGCCGTTGAGAATTCCGTAGACGCGGGCGATGCGGCTGCCGCCGAGCCCCTCGCGCAGCGTCTTGACGATCGGAATGCCGCCGGCGACGGCCGCCTCGAAGCAAAGCCCAGCGTCGTGTTTCTCGGCGAGCTTGGCCAGCATCACGCCATGGCGCGCGAGCAGCGCCTTGTTGGCGGTGACCACGGACCGGCCGAGGCCGAGCGCGGCTTCCACCGCGCTCTTGGCCGGGTCGCCCTCACCGCCCATCAATTCCACGAAGACATCGATGCCGGGATCGCGGGCGAGCGTCGTCGGATCGGAGACCTTGCGGACCTTGGAAAGGTCGAGCGTCGCGTCCTTGGGCGGGTCCTTGGAGGCGTAGGCCACGAGCACGATGTCACGGCCGGCACGCTCCGCCAGCGCCGTGCGCGAACGTGCGAGCATCGAGGCGACGGCAGAGCCGACCGTGCCCAATCCGGCGAGGCCCACTCTCAGCGGTTCGGCCATAGAGCAATCCAGGGCAATCCGGGAGGAATTCGTTCTCGATCAGCCGCGTTTGGCAAGCGGAACGACGTTGTGCAACTTTTCCGGCGCAGTTTCAAGGAAGCGCCTGATATTGCGGGCGGCCTGACGAATGCGCTGCTCGTTCTCGACCAGCGCGATTCGCACGAATCCCTCGCCATACTCGCCAAAGCCGATGCCCGGCGAGACCGCTACCGCGGCCTTCTCGACCAAGAGCGTGGCGAAGTCGATGCTGCCGATCGATTGGAACGGCTCCGGCAGCGGCGCCCAGGCGAACATGGACGCGCGCGGCTCGGGCACCGGCCAGCCGGCACGGCCGAATGAATCGACCAATACATCCCGCCGGCGCTTATAGATGGCGCGCATCTCGTGGATGCAGTCGTCCGGGCCGTTGATCGCCGCGGTCGCGGCCACCTGAATGGGGGTGAAGGCCCCATAGTCGAGATAGGATTTCACGCGCGCCAGCGCCGCGATGATGCGCTCGTTGCCCACCGCAAAGCCGATGCGCCAACCCGGCATCGAATAGGTCTTCGACAGCGAGGTGAACTCGACCGCGACATCCATTGCGCCTGGAACCTGCAGCACCGAGGGCGGCGGATGATCGTCGAAATAGACCTCCGCATAGGCCAGATCGGAAAGCACCAATATGCCGTGCCGTTTCGCGAACGGGATCAGATCCTTGTAGAAATCGAGCTCGGCCACGTAAGCGGTCGGGTTCGACGGATAGCAGACCACGACCGCGATCGGCTTGGGGATCGAGTGAATGATGGCGCGCTCGAGCGACTCGAAGAAGGCCGGCGTCGGATCCGAGGGCACCGAGCGGATGACGCCGCCGGCCATCAGGAAGCCGAAGGCGTGGATCGGATAGCTCGGGTTGGGCACCAGCACCACGTCGCCTGGCGCGGTGATCGCCTGGGCCACGTTGGCGAAGCCTTCCTTGGAGCCGAGCGTGGTGACGATCTGAGTGTCGGGATTGAGCTTCACGCCGAAACGGCGGTCGTAGTAGGCGGCCTGGGCGCGCCGCAACCCCGGGATGCCGCGGGACGCGGAATAGCGGTCGGTGCGGGCCTTGCCGATGGTCTCCTTCAGCTTCTCGACCACGTGCTCGGGGGCCGGCAGATCCGGATTACCCATGCCGAGGTCGATGATGTCGGCGCCCCCATTGCGGGCAGCCGCCTTGGCGCGATTGACCTGCTCAAAGACGTACGGGGGCAGACGGCGGATACGGTGAAATTCTTCCATCGGAATGGCTCCTCGGCCAGCGAGCGAGCCCTTGTATCACGGGTTCCGGGCTGCGCCAGCTTTCGGATTGGCCGTCGTGCCTGTGGTCGACGGCGAATCCGGGGACCCGCCATAGCGATTGCGCGCTGCGACCAGGTCGTCCTCGAGTTGTTTTTGCTGGTCGCTGTTGAGCGGCGCGGCCCCGCGAGCGGGCGGCATATTGTGAACCGCCGGGTAGACCGCCTCGGTCGCCGGCCGCGCCGGTGCGTCCTCCGGCAGGCCACCGACCGCGGCCGGCAAATGGTCGGCCATCATGGAAGCCGAGCAACCGGAGAGGAGCGTGCCCGCACAGGCCGCCACCAGCGCCATCGCGACCACGCGCCGGCGAGCGAGCCATATTGTTCCCGATGAAGAATTCATCGATCCCGTCCGATCAACTCCGAGGCGTCAAATCCGAAAAACCCGCTGGGATGTCGAGTCCGGCGCCGCAAGCCCAGTGCCGCCGGTCTCTCAAGCCCCTTGGTGTCCCAGCCTGACCTCCCAATTACCCCACTTCCAGGGCCGAAAGTTGGCGCCCATGCGATTTTTTTGCAAGGTCCTCGCGTACCGCCGACGCAAGCAAAAACCCTTGTGATTCAAAAGGCTAAGCGGCGTATGCTGTCATTCGCTGGTAATGTGACCGAAGCAAGGTCTAAGGATACAGAGTTAACAACGGGTGATGGATTCTCGCAATCGAAAAAGGCCGCGGCCAGGCGGCCTGGGTCTGGCGCCGCCGGCTTGCACCCCTGTCTGGCCAAATCCATCTGAGGCATACGAGGTTATGAGGAATTTGATTCGATGGGCGAGCGCGGAGGTGGCGAGTTGAAAGGCCCGGCCGCGACACCAAAAGCAGAACCGGCGCCGGTCAACTCGGTCGATATCGAGGCCTTGGCGCGGAATCTGGCCCGTGTGGTGGAAGAAGGCGGCAAAGCATTGGCCGCCTATCTCAAGCCGCGCGAGGAAGGTCGCATCCAGGGCGAATATGCCGAGTTCATCGATGTGGTGAAGACGCTCGGCCAAGTGGGCCAATACTGGCTCAAGGACCCGCAGCGCGCGCTCGACCTGCAGCTGAACCTGGGCCGATCCTACCTCGATCTGTGGGCGGGCGCGGTCAAGCGCATGGCCGGCGAAAACCCCGAGCCGGTCGCGCAACCGAGCCCGAAAGACAAGCGCTTCACCGACCCCGAATGGTCGAGCAATCAGTTCTTCGATTTCCTCAAGCAGGCGTATCTCTTGACCGTGACGTGGGCGAACCACCTGGTCAAGGATGCCGAGGGGCTCGACCCCGCCACCTTGCAGAAGGCGGACTTCTACGTCCGCCAGATCGTGAACGCGATTGCGCCGTCGAATTTCGTGCTCACCAATCCGGAGCTTCTGCGCGAGACGCTGGCGTCTAATGCCGAGAATTTGGCGCGCGGGATGCACATGCTGGCCGAGGACATCGCGGCCGGCGGCGGCGATCTGCGCATCCGCCAAACAGCCACGGATTCCTTCGTGGTCGGCCGCGACCTCGCGATCACGCCCGGCAAGGTCATCTTCCAGAACGATCTGATTCAGCTCATCCAATACGCCCCGACGACCGAGACGGTGCTGCGGCGCCCGATCCTGATCGTGCCGCCGTGGATCAACAAGTTCTATGTGCTGGATCTCACGCCCGACCGGTCCTTCATCAAATGGTGCGTCGACCGCGGACTGACGGTGTTCTGCATTTCCTGGGTCAATCCGGACGCCCATCTGGCGGGCAAGAGCTTCCAGGACTACATGCTCGAAGGCCCGCTTGCCGCGCTCGACGTCATCGAGCATGCGACCGGCGAGACCAAGGTGCACGCGATCGGCTACTGCGTCGGCGGCACCCTGCTCGCCGCCACGCTCGCCTACATGGCGGCGGATCGCGATCAGCGCGTCGTGTCCGCCACGTTCTTCGCCAGCCAGGTCGACTTCACCCATTCCGGCGACCTCAAGGTCTTCGCCGACGAGGAGCAGATCGCGGCGCTGGAGCGCCAGATGGCCGAGCGCGGCTATCTCGACAGCTCCAAGATGGCGCACTCCTTCAATCTGCTGCGCTCGAACGACTTGATCTGGCCGTACGTGATCAACAATTACTTCAAGGGCAAGGCGCCGCTGCCGTTCGACCTGCTCTATTGGAACGCCGACGCCACGCGCATGCCGGCCCGCAACCATTCGTTCTACCTGCGCAACTGCTATCTCGAGAACAAGCTGGCGCGCGGCGAGATGGTGCTGGGCGGCGAGAAGCTCGATCTCAAATCGATCAAGATGCCGATCTACAATCTCGCCGCCCGCGAGGACCACATCGCGCCGGCGAAATCAGTGCTGCTCGGCTCGAAATCCTTCGGCGGTCCGGTCAAGTTCGTGCTCTCGGGCTCGGGCCACATCGCCGGCGTCGTCAACCCGCCGGACCGGCACAAGTACCAATATTGGACCGGGCCCAAGCCCACCAGCGCCAACCTCGAGCGATGGCTGGCGAAGGCGGTCGAGCATCCGGGCTCATGGTGGCCGGACTGGTTCGCCTGGCTCACGGCGCAAGACGACACCCGGGTCCCGGCGCGGATTCCGGGCGGCGGCGAGATCGAGCCGATCGAAGACGCGCCGGGAAGCTATGTGAAGGTCAAGAGCTGAAATTCCCGCAGACCGATCAGAGATTGATCTGACGGGCTACGTCTTCAGCATTCTTCCGCTTGGCCGCGATATCGGCCTCGGCGTCGCGGTCTTGTTTCGCGATCGCGGCCAGTCGGTCCTCCTGGCCCTTCAAGATGTCGACATAGCGCTTGCCGAGGTCCTGGCCCTGCCCGACCGATTTCAGGTTCTCGCGGATGCGGTCCTGGTCCTCGGTGATCTTCTTGCGCTCGCTGTCCAATTGGGTGCGCTGGGACGTGGCCTTGTTGATGTCGCTCACGATCGACGACAATTTGGCGACCGTGGTCTTGAAAGCTTCGCTTTCATTCTGCAGGCCGCGGATGCGGGCGAGGATTTCCTCGGCGGCGAGCGTGGTCAGAAGGATGCTCTCGCTATCGATGCGCTCCACGGTGAGCGAAGCCGTGGTGGTTTTCCCTTTGGGGGCGGCGACGGTGTAGCGATATCGGGTCGGCGTGGTTTCGACGTTCTGGGCATCGTTCGTCAATTTCCAGCCATCGGAACGGGCTTCCTCGATGACGATGTCGCGATCCTCGTCGGCCGGCGCCACAATTTCATAGGACAGCGTGCGCCGCGTCCGGGTCGTCATCGTCAACAATCCGTTGACCACCTTGCCGAGTTGCGTGGACTTGGACCCGCCATCCTGGCGCCTGACGTCCGTCTTGGCATCGAGCGCAAATGTGACGAATTTTGCCACCCCCTTGGACAACAGCGGCAACTGGGCATCGCCGACGAAATCGGTGTTCCCGTCGGCCAAGGCGTCATAGGCGGTGACGATACCGGCCGGCAGGCCGGCATCGCCGTCATTGGTGACCTGCACCGCCGCCAGCGGATGGCGGGGCGCGGTTTCCGGCTGATACAGCCAGACCCGCTTCGCCGTCACCTCGCGATCGACGAACGGCACCATCATGGTCTGACCGGTGCCGAGGGTGATCTTGGCGGGAAATCGATAGAGCAGCTGGGTCGTCGCCTCCTCGGCCTCCGCCGCATTGGCGGCCGCGCTCATCTTCGGCATCGGCACGTTGGCGGGGGCGTAACCTTGTGCCCTCGCCGGTGCAGGCGCTCCCGAAGGCGCCGCTGCGAGGGCCAATGGCTTGTTGGCTTCCTGCCGCAGTTGCGTCGAATTCCGGGCGCGTTCGGCATCCCGCCGCGCATCGCCGACACGGTCGTCCGCATCGTCTACCCTCGGGGTCAGGCGAACGCCGGCGGTCACCGGAATCTCGGGTCGATCCGAGAAGAAGGCGGTGTAAAGCGACTGGCGCAGCGCAACCGGATTGCCGGATACCAAGGTCAGGTCGACATTCTTCCAGTCGCCGCCCGTGAGGTTCTCGACCACAGCCCAACCCTGCAGGCGGGCCTTGCCGCCATCCCGCGGCAGCACCAGGCGGTACGAGGTCTTCCAGACCGGCGCCGCCACCACATAGCTGAGGGCGGCATTGCGGCTGCCCTCGCCCAGAAACCCGATCGAAAGCTTGCGGCTGTCCTTGATCCGGTTGGCGTCTATTCCGCTCAGAGCGCGATCGATCTGCGCGCTGATCTGAGGATCGGTGAAGCGCAATTCGGCGACATCTTCCAGAACCGCCTGGACCATGGCGGAATGGCCCGCCATCAGCGTCAGGCGATGCCTCATGGTGTGGCCGCCGTTGTTGGGCAGGGCGGTGTCTTCGTCCTCGACGCGCAGCAGCCGCCCTTTGGCGGCGACCGCGCCGGTGATCTCGATTTCAGTGCCGATCAATGCCCGCAGCAGGGTTACCCTCGACTCAAGCGCTTCGGGCCCAAACGGCAAATCCCGGAAAAGCTCCGCCAACGGAACCTTGCCGGGCATGCTGATGGCGCCGATGCTGGCGGCGTTGTCGTAGATCGTCAGGCTCTTGAGGACATCGTCGACCTGATCGAGCCGGACCGCCAGATCGAAGGAGGATCCGGGCGTCACCGGTCCATAATGCGTGAACTGGGCAAGCCCCGCTGATGACAGCACCACGCGGGTGAGCGGGAGCTCGCCGGCAAAGACCGCGGAGGTGATCACGACCGACGCGGCAATCGCCGCCGCACCGACGAGTAGGCGAGTTTTGACCGATCGACGCATGCGAGACCCTTTCCTGATCGACATGAAAGTTACGGTCGATTGCACGGAAAATGGGGCCTAAATGCAGCGAGGGTACAAACACGCGACGACCGGCCACGATTGAAGAGCTCATGGTGAATGCGCGGTGCATCCCATAGCGGTTTGCACGGATCGCAAGCGCGCAGATGGTCTTCGATCGCCCTGATCGCACGGCAGCGTTTGCCCGCCCAAAGCTTCGGCCGACAGCGAAACATTTTCCCATTGTGGTTTGGCAGAGTGTCGCGGTGCGGCAGACGTCGCGCGCACGCCGGCTCAATCGAGCGGCCGCGCAAGCGTGCGAAGGGGCGAGATGGCCACAGCGACGCGATCAGAGACATTTTATGGATGGCGGGTGGTCGGCGCTGCTTTCGTTCTGGCCGTTTTCGGCTGGGGCGTAGGGTTCTACGGCCCGCCGATCTATCTGCACGCCGTTCGTGACGCCCGAGGATGGCCATTGGGTTTGGTCTCCACCGCCGTCACCGTGCATTTCCTGATCGGTGCGGCCGTGGTGGCCAATCTGCCGGCGCTCTATCGCCAATTCGGCGTGCCCACCATAACCAAGGCCGGGGCGCTCTCATTGGCGGTCGGGGTTTGCGGCTGGGCCACCGCCGCCGCGCCCTGGCAGCTCTTTGCTGCCACTTTGCTCAGCGGCGCGGGCTGGGTTGCCATGAGCGCTGCGGCCGTCAATGCGATCGTCTCGCCGTGGTTCGTGCGCACCAGACCGGCCGCGCTGGCCATGGCCTACAACGGTGCCAGCATCGGCGGCGTCGTGTTCTCGCCGCTCTGGGTCGCCGCCATCGATCTGATGGGATTTCCGGTCGCCGCAGCGGCCATCGGTATCGTCATGGCGCTCACGATCTGGGTCCTCGCCGACCGACTGTTTGCTCTCAGCCCGCAGCAGATGGGATTGATGCCTGACGGCAACGCGCCGCACACACCTCCTGTTGCTTTCAGCGCGGCATCCGTGAAACCGCTCCCCGGATCGCGGCTGTGGGGTGACTTCAGATTCCTGAGCTTGTCGGCCGGAATGGCGCTGGGTCTGTTCGCGCAGATCGGCCTGATCACGCATCTCTTCTCCGTGCTGGTGCTTCCCCTCGGGGCACGAGGCGCCGGCTTGGCCATGGGAGCCGCGACAGCGGCCGCCATCGCGGGCCGCACGCTCGTCGGCTGGCTGATGCCGGTCGGCGCAGACCGCAGGCTGGTGGCCTCCATCAGCTACGCGGTGCAGATCGCCGGATCGATCGCATTCATTCTCGCGGCAGGCACGAACGTGCCGCTGCTCCTCCTCGGCGTGATCCTGTTCGGTGCGGGTATCGGCAACGCGACCTCCCTGCCGCCGCTCATTGCCCAGGCCGAATTCGCCAAGGACGATGTCGCGCGCGTGGTCGCCCTCATCGTTGCGATCGCCCAGGGATCGTATGCGTTCGCACCCGCCGTCTTCGGCCTCATCCGCGAATCCGCTCCCCACGCCGGTGCCGCGACCGCGGGCACCGCGCCACACCTCTTTGTTGCCACGGCGTTTGTCCAGGCGTTGGCGATCGGGGCATTTTTAATTGGACGGCGTCGAGACTAGAGCGGATTCCGGTGAAGTGAACTCGCTTTACAGCGCCGGTCATCCTCGAGTGTCATCCCCGCGAAGGCGGGGATCGAGTAACCCCAGTCATGCTGCGGAGTACTCGGTCCCCGCCTTCGCGGGGACGACAGGCTGTGTGTTTGATTCCATGCGAACGAAACCCGCCGCTCTAGGCCCTAAACTCATAGAAGAGCATCGACAAATGCTACCAATATCGACTTTTCGTCCGCCGTCGGGGAAGGTCTCAAATACATAGGCGGTTGATCAGGAGAGTCGTGTACCTGACTTCCGCACAGCCTAATCATAGTTCCCCGGAAACATCTGCCGCTCGACCAACTCGATCATGATGTGAATCAGCTTGATGTGCAGTTCCTGCACGCGGTCAGCATGAATCCCTGCAGGGGTCGCCAGCAAAATATCGCTGGCTTCCGCCAAGGGGCATTCGAGCTTGCCGGTCATGCCGATCACTTTGACGCCCTTTTGTTTGGCGACCGCGACGGCGTTTAGCACATTTTTGCTCGTGCCGCTTGTGCTGATCGCGACCAGAACGTCGCCCGCGCGCGCATGCGCTTCGAGATAGCGCGAGAAGATGAATTCATAGCCGTAATCGTTCGACACGCAGCTGATATGACCGGCGTCGCTGATCGAAGTCGCTGCCAAGGCCGGGCGGTCGCCGCGAAAGCGGCCCGACAGCTCTTCGGCAAAATGCATCGCGTCGCACATCGACCCGCCATTGCCGCAACTGAACGCACGGCCGCCGTTTTTAAACGTGTCGGCAAGTACAACGCCTGCCTCTCTGACCTGCGCGAGCGTCTCGCCATTGGCCAGCAGACTTTGCAACGCGGCTTGCGCTTCGGTCAGGGCAGCGCGGACGGCGGCGTCAAGGGACATACGGCGGCTTCTCGGCGGGAAGTCGCATGGTGCAACATACGGCGTGTGGTGGCAATCCCGCGATCTCCGTCATACGTCTGCCGCGCAGGCTGCAGACGCCCTCAGCTTCCGGCGCCGCGCCAGCAGGCCCACCACGCCGAGGCCGCCAGCGAAGAGCGGGAACGCCGCAGGAAGCGGCGATTCGACTAGAGCGGTTTCACAATTGCTGGAAACAGAAACCGCTCTAGCATTTTTGCGTGGTCGCATTTTCGGACGGAAAACCGGATTCCACCCCCGCCTCCGCGGGGGCGGGCATTTTCCTGAAAATGCTCTAGTGCCCCATCCCCGGCATGACCTTGCCGTTGTAGATTTCCGGATTGGCCGGCCCTTCCACGTTCAAGATTCCGACCAGCCCGCGTTCGACGCGGGCGAGCGCGTGGTCGACCAGGGTGTAGTTTCCCGGCACCTGGAGCTTGATCTCGGTGATCACCGCGCCGCCGGCCGGCACGGTGACGGTCTGGATGCCTTCCAGCGGCGCATTCTTCACGCCGGCCAGCGCGTAGACCTTGTCGAAGATCGCCCCGATGACATGGAACGACGACGTGAAGTTGGGTCCGCCGACCCCGAAGTAGATGCGCACCGTCTCGCCGACCTTGGCACGCAGCGGATGCAGCTTCGACAGGGCCCCGACCGAGCCGTTGAACACGAAGTACTCGGGCCGCTCGTTGAGCAGCTTCTCGACGCTGAACTCCTGGCTCCCGTGCTGCCCGAATGCCGCATCGGTGTAGATCTCGCCTTGCATCACGTAGAACTCGCGATCGACCGGCGGCAGTCCGGCCTCCGGCTCGACCAGGATCAGGCCGTACATGCCGTTCGAGATGTGCTCGGACACCATGGGGGTGGCGCAGTGATAGACGTAAAGGCCGGGCACCAGCGCCTTCCAGGTCATGGATTTTTCCTCGCCGGGATTGACCTGCAAGGCTGCGGCACCGCCGCCCGGTCCGGTGGTGGCATGGAAATCCACCGAATGGATCATGGAGCTGTCGGCCGAATTCTTCAGATGGATGTCGACCGTGTCGCCGACCCGGACTCGCAGAAACGGTCCCGGCACTTTGCCGTTGAAGGTCCAATAGCCGAAGGTCGTTCCTTCCGCGAGCCGCCCTTCGACCTCGACGCTGAGGAGGTCGATGCGAACCGTCTTGGGGTCGCGCTTTCCGATCGGCGGCGGCAGATCAGACGGCTCGCGCGAAATGTCCGCCTCGACCAGCGACTGCGCCGGCAGCTTCGGCGAAACGATGAACTGGCCCTGCATACCGGCCAGCTGATGCCCGGGCACACTGCAGAAATAGATGAAATCGCCGGATTGCGCGGCACGAAAAGCGATCGTGGTGCTGGCGTTCTTTCCTGTCACGCGCGGCGATCTGGCATCCTGGCTCGGAAATACGATGTCGTGCTCGGCACCCTCGCCATTGATGACGGTGAGCTGGACCACCTGCCCTTCCGCCGCGGTGAGGACGGGATTGGTCTTTCCATCGATCGCGCCGCCCACCCCGACATAGACCATGCGTCCTTCGGCGATGCCCGAGCGCAACGTGTACCGCGCATCCGGAATAAAGCCGATGTCGGCGCCGGTCGGGCTCGGCGGCGGTGGGTTGCCGGCGGGGGCCGGCGCTTGGGCCGCGGGAGCGGCGGCGGCGCTCTGTTGAGCGCCGGTGCCGGAAGCGGCCAGGAACGCAATGACGTCGCTGCGGTCCTGGGCCGTCTTCAGGCCGGGGAACGGCATCTTGTTTCCGGGAACGACCTTCTCGGGGTCGGCCAGATAAGCGTCGAGCTTGGCGACATCCCAGACGATGTTCGCCTGCTTCATGGCCGGTGAGTAGTTGTAGCTGGGCTCGGCCCCGGCCTTGTGGCCGACAATTCCGCTCAGCGAAGGTCCAAGAATATTCTTGCCTGGCTCCATCGAATGGCAGGCCTGGCACTTCCTGAACACTTGCCGACCTGCCCCGTCGGCGGCAGCCGCCGTTTGGGCAGGAGCAGCCTGTGGGACGGCCGCCCGCGGCGGGGCCTGCTGCGCCACCATCACGTGCGCATGCTGATCCACCAAATCATGAGCTTCAGAGGAAGCCGCGACGAGTTGGGGCGCGGCTTGAGAACCTTGCGACCCGACGGTTTCGGTCGGCGCGGTAGCGCGGCTGGACGCGGCGGCGCTCGTGGTGGCTACAGGACCGCTTGGCTCGGGAGCCTTGCGACTCGGGTCGGCGGTCCGAACGGCTGGCGGCGACTGCGCCACGACCGCCGACGAAACGGATCGGCCGCCGTCAAGCGACGCAAGGATGGCTCCGCCAAGAATGAGGCATATCGCGATTCCGAGAATGTACCATTGACGGATCTTGTCGCGCAGAGT
>Ga0075021_10000805_pt1 | contig 16113 bp, 12 predicted proteins | sample ColStrG_CSR_2012_FD_72749 | JGI IMG/M metagenome (GOLD analysis project Ga0075021, IMG submission 72749) | Freshwater sediment microbial communities in response to fracking from Pennsylvania, USA - Cold Stream Run_MetaG_CSR_2012 | ecosystem: Environmental > Aquatic > Freshwater > Creek >...
GCCGTGAACCTGGTCACCGGCCATCAGTTCAAATACCAGAACTGGAAATGGTTGGCCCTTGCCGCGGTCATCGTGTGGGAGTTCGCCTACTTCGCCTACCAGTGGTCGCTCGGGGGCAAGACCATCGGTATGGCATTGCTGGGTATCCGAGTGGTGGCTACCGACGGCGACCCGATCACTCCCCGTCATGCCGTGATCCGCACCGCCGCACTGCCGCTCAGTTTCCTGTTCTTCGGGCTCGGGTTCATCGGCATCCTGCTCAATAAGGACCGTCACGCCCTCCACGACCGCTTGGCCAAGACCGCCGTCGTCTACTCCTGGGACGCCCGTGCCGCCCGCCTGCGGTGGCTGGCTAAGCAGGAGCCGATCGCACCCGTCTGATCCGGTGGCCGACCGACTGCTACCGCGCACGAACCACGTGCCTGTTCCCGGGGTGGTGCTCCTCCCCAACTGGATGGACGCCGATCTCCGGATCGACATGGTGCACCGGTGCCGGGCTTGGGGCGACGACTCCGGCGGCCCGCTGTCCCCCCGGATGCGCAACGGTTCGCCGATGTCGGTGACAATGTTCGGCCTCGGTTGGCACTGGTATCCCTACCGGTACTCGCGCACCCGGGACGACGGCGACGGTGGCCGGGCCCTCCCGTTCCCGGTCTGGCTGGGCGACCTGGCCTGCCTTGCCGTGTCCGATGCCGTCCGACTCGACCTCTCGATCGCCCCCGACCCCGGTGGATTCACTCCCGATGTCGCGCTGGTCAACTGGTACGGACCGGCGGCCAAGATGGGGATGCACGTCGACAGGGACGAGATGGTGGCGGCACCGGTGGTCTCGTTCAGCGTCGGCGCGACCGGGCTCTTCCGTTTCGGCAACACGGAGGGGCGGGGACGGCCGTGGGTCGATCTGTCCCTCGAATCGGGTGACGTGGTGGTCTTCGGCGGCCCGGCCCGATTGGCGTTCCACGGGGTGCCCCGGCTGGTTCCCGGAACCGGTGACCCGGTTCTCGGCGACCTGCCCGGCAGACTCAACGTCACGGTCCGCCAGACCGGCCTATCCGGTCGGCCCGACTCCTCCGCCATCAGCGACGGTCACCCGGTGTGACCGGCCAATGCGCCTGGATCGGCGATTCCTGATGGGTCTCTACGGTCGCCGCCCACTCTCCGTAGCGGTGGCTGTCGAAGACCTTGCAGTGAAGTTGGCGTCAACTAGGTTCGCCGGGTATGGAACCGGGTCGCATTCGGATACGGAGCGCGACCTGGGGCGCTGTCTCGCTCGGAGTCGGTACGGCCGCCTACGCCCTGTGCAGCCCGTCGAATGCCGGGTGCTCCACCAATCTGATCGTCCTGACCCACAGCACCGTCACGGCGAGGGGATGCGCGGCGTTCTCGGTGGTCGCCCGGTTCGGCGTCGGCATGATGGTCCTCGGTGCCGTGCTCTTGCTCGGCTCGTTCATCGTCACCGTCCGTGCCCGCCGTCAGGCCGCCCCTGTGGTGATGACGTCGGATCCTGTTCCCGATGAGCCGGTCGTTCTGATGGCACCGGTAGTAGCCGAAGCTCCGACCGAAGTCGTCACTGCGGCGTCCGCAGTCGCCGATGAAACGACGCCGAGGCGGCGTCAGGTAGAACGTGTGGGACCAGTTCCGCCGGGGAGGTACGAACCAGCGTGGGATGAGGCGACCACCAAGGTGCCGTCGACACTCCCGCCCGGCTGGTACGGCAATCCGAAGAACCGGGATAGGCCGGTTCAGTGGTGGGACGGGACCCGGCTCACCGATCGACCGGCACGCCCCGGACGTTGAATTCGGCGGTCAACCCGGCGGTGCGCCCGGGTGACCGCCGATCGGTTACGGCCCGATGATGGTGAAGTTGGCCTTTGCCTGCGACCCGTCTGTCACGCTGAACAGCTTGGGTGTCGTGACAATCGTCCGCACCGTCGGCCCGCTGTAGTTGTATGCCACGCCTTGGACCCACCAGGTGCCGGGAGTCAGCTGGAGCTGGTATGGGCCGGCACCGAACACGTACGAATCGACCTCGTTCGTGCAGGTCCCCGCCGACGGGTCGGAGCTGCAGGCCCGGACCGAGGTATTCGTCGGCCCGGCCAGGTTGACGACCGCCAAGGTGCCCTTCACGATGCCGAACGTCGGTTGTACGTAGGGGACCTTGGCTGTCGTTGTCGTGGTCTTGCCGGATGTCACGTTCACGATGGTGTCGTTCTGCGGTGAGAAGTACCCGAACTGCGTCTGGTAGCTCACCTGGATATCCCACAGCCCGGGGGTGAGCGTCGTGAGGTCGAAGGTGTTGATCTTGACACCGGCCGCCTTGGGCAGCGTGCCTCGGTGGGCGCTCCGGCCCAGGCGCTTGGTGTCAGCAGCTCCGTAGGAGTAGCTGCCACTGCTCGAGTACTCGTAGACGCACGAGAAGAAGTTGAGCGGGTTTCCTCTACCCGCGGGACACGCAGAGATCGAGTAGCTCGTCGGGTGCACGTTGCCTGGAATACCGGTGATCTTGATCGTCCCGGAGGCGGCACCGAGCACCTGGTAGGGAACGTCGAGAACGAGGCTGGTGGTCTGTCCGCCCTGGATCAGGATGTTCTGCGCCGGTCCCGTCACGTAGTTTCCGAAGGGGGCGACGACGTAGAAGCCGCTGACTGTCCAGATCCCGTCACCGAGGATCACCGAGTTTGTTGCCGAGCCCCCGCCCCCGCTGAAACAAGAGGAGTAGTTAGGGGTGGTCTGACAGGCGATAAATCCGACTAAGTCGTTAAACCCGGCCGGAGCACCGCTGACCGACACGGTGGTGTTCAGCTGTCCGTTCGGCGGGACGAGGTAGGGCGTTGACAGGTGGACCCGAGCCGTCCGGCCGGCGACGGTGATGACCGACTTGGAGACCTTGGGGTTCACAACGCATCCGTAGAGCGTGCAGTAGCCGGGGTAGGCGCTCCACTGGCCGGCAGGCAGGTTTGAGATGGTGAATACGCCGGGCGTCGGCGACGGTGGGAAGTTGCCCGAGCCACTTTGGAGACAGTTGTTGGAGAGGACGACTCCGTCGTAGGGGACCCCTGCCGGACACAGGACGACCGACGTGGAGTTCACGGTGACGCCGGTAGGCAGACCCGTTACTCCGATTGTCACGTCGACCGATGCCGGTTTGGCAAAGGGGACCGTCACTGGTAGCGCGATATTGTCGCCGGAACCGACGGACACCACATGGGGTGCGCCGAGGAACAGCCCCGAAAAGTAGTAGTTCTCGTAGAAGCCGTAGACGACCCAGGTGCCTGGGTCGAGCGATAGCGAGTAGTTGCCAAAGCCGGAGAAGCCGAACTGCGGGTAGGTGCAGAGCGGCTGGTTGGCCGAGACGAACCGGCAAGCCAACCCACCGAGGACGCCTGGGTTGAAGCCGGCCGGCGCTCCGGTCACCGACACCGAGCCCGAGACTGTGCCCGGGCCGGAGTTGCACCCGCTGGAACCGGAGCTGCCTGATGACCCCGAGCTGCCGGAGCAGCACGTACTGGAGCTGCCGCTCGATCCGGAGCAGGTGATTGTGGCATCGAGCCGGTTGGCCAGGCCGCCTAGGCCGATGCCCGAGGCCACCTGGGGGAGGACGGTCACCAGGAGGACGAATGCCGCCACCGCTATGACGACGATACGGATCTGCTTGAACCAGCGCGCCATGGGTCGTCCCTCGTTCCGGGCGGATGCCGATTCATCCACCTGAATAACAACGCTAGTCAAGGTGGCTGTGCCGTGTCCGAATGATCGCACCAGGGGTTGCAACCTCTGGAAAAAGTGGAGGTCCCGTCAGCTCCTGGCCAGGTAAGGACCTTGGGCGGTAAATCCGAGGCGGGCCATGACGACGGGTCGGGGGATCACCGGTCCAGGGTCATTTGCGTGGAACGGGTTGTAAAGGAGGGAAACGGCGCCGGCGTTGTCGAACAGCGATGCCTCACCCGGACCCGGGCCCTGCAGGTTGGAGCCGAGGAACGGTGCGGGGTTCGGGTCGGTGCATGGCCCGAGCGGGCTCTGGCATGCGGCTACGCCGATTCCGTAGCTCGGCGACGAGTACCAGTTGCCGCTGAAGAAGAGCCACCAGGTGCCCCAGGCCTGGATCATGTCGGGAGCCTCCACAATGGATCCTTCCCACGCCTGGGTCGGCCCGAGGATTTTGACGGGCGTTCCGAGCAGAGTCCGGCCGTCGGCGCTGAGATGTTGGGCGTAGATCCCGGTAAGTCCGTTTTGATCGGGGCCCGGCACTGAAGGATTGGCGTTGTCTTCAGATTTAAAGAGGATGACGAGGTGCCCACCCGGCGTGTCGATCACCCGGGCGTCGATAGTGCCCCGGTGGTCCAATTGGCAGATGAACGGTGCCTTGGTGGCCACGAAGGGCCCCGACTGACTCTTGGCGTAGGCCGCACCGATGCAGTGCGTCGGGGGGTTGATGCCCCGGACCAGGGTGGTGAAGTAGAGAGCCCAGCCACCGGTCACCCGGTGCACGTCGGGAGCCCAGGTCTGCCCGCCCTGGGCCCAGGCGGGAAGCACGGGAAGCACGTCGGTCGGTGCGCTCCACCTACCTGGTCGGGAGCCCGTCCGGAGCGGGACGTTCAGTGTGGTGGTCCCTTGACTTGTGTAGAGGAAGTAGCGCCCGTCGACGTTGAGCATGCGTGGGTCGGTGGGGTCCGGCCCTGTCAGGATCTGCCGGCCTGGGCTGGATGTGTCGGCAAGGTGGGGCGGCTCGGCCACCACGGCGTGGGTCGTCCCGCCAGCTGCCCGGGAGTTGCCGATAATTCCCTGTGTGGCTACGACGGACACTGCTACCAGTGCCCACGCTGCTGCCGCCAGTATTTGGGCTCGCGTGCCGTGATGCGAGGCGCCCGGACCCGCGGTCGCACCGGCCTCGGTGTCCGCGGTTCCGGTCGTGCCGTCCCCGGCTCCGCCTTGGCCCGGCCGGTGACTTCGCCGGGCGACCGGCACGGCGGCCAGGCCGGCTACGCAGCCCCCCTGCAGGGCGATGGCCGGCAGTTGCCAGGCGAAGTTCACACACCCGGCCACGGAGAACGCAATGGTGGCCGCCGCCGCACATGAGGTCAGCCGGTCTCGCCTCCGGATCGATGCGGCAACGGTGGCCCCGGACAAGAGGAGCAGTACGACGGCGACGGCGCCGCCGTCGGCCCCGATGGCCAGGTAGGTGTCGGGAACGAGACCCGGATAGGTCCCGACCGGACCGCCAATCGTGTGGATGCGGGGCGGTCCGTTCCCGGTCACGGCTGACGAGCGCCAGGTATTGACCGAGGACGACCAGGCCACAGTCTGGCTCTGCCCTGTCGACAGTTGTGACCTCGAGGCCGGAGTGTGCAGCATGGCCACGGCAGTGGCGGCTGCAATTACCGCCACTGCGGCTACGGCTGCGCCACCGGTCCATCGGGTGTCGGGCAGGCGGACGGGGGCCATCGAGGCAGCCAGTGCGCCGAGGGTCACCGCCCACGCAGCAATGCCCACTGTCGGGCCTGACGAGGAAGCGGCCACGGTCAATCCGGCTACGACACCGCATGCCAGCGGCCAAAGGGCGTCGGCCCAACGCTCGAGGGGGACGATCAGCGCACCGACGGCCAGGGCGACCAACTCCCAGTGGCTCTGGGTGGCGAGCAGCCCGGCCACTGCGGTGCCGGCCGCCAGGCGTACAAGAGGGAGATGCAGGTCGCAGGCCAGGGCCAGGAGCACGGTGAGCACGCACACCACGGCGGTGGCGGCCGGGTACGTCAGCGTCGTGGATGCCCGCCAGGCGCCATCCATGTGCTGGGCCAACGGCATCCACCGCCCGAGCACACCGGCAACCCCGGACCCGGCCAGCAGTGCGCCCACGGCCACCAGGGCCAGCACCACCCGCGCCCGGTCCTGGTCGACCAGTGCCCGCAGGACCAGGAATGCCGCCAGGAAGGCGAGGACCGATGCACCGAACGGAAGGAATGCGCTCGGATTGTGGTCCGACACCGCCCGGGCGAACCACCAGCCGGCCAGTCCGCCGAGCGCCATGGCCACCGACCGGCCGTGTCGGTCGCGGTTCCACGACACTCCGGCGCCGACCAGCCCAAGAGCCAGCACCGACATCCCGAAGGCGTCCACCGGGTAGAACGTGCCCTGCAGGTAGATGGCCCCGGCCAGGATTCCGATGATGACGGCCGACAGCCCGACCACCATCGGCGGCGACGCCGGTGCCAGGACCGATGGATCGGAGACCGTGGGTGGAGCCGCGTCGAACTCTTCGGTCACCGTCATCGGTCGGTCACCATTCGGGTGCCGGCAGCGGTAGTGCAGTCGACGCAAGGCGGCGCCGGCGGCGGTCAATGATGGTATGCACGGCGCCTCCTCGTGGAAAGTTTGACACATGGCCCCGTCCGCACGTCCCCGCCGCCGGTAGGGTGACCCGTCGGAACTGAGGCGGGAAGGAGGGCGATGGGGGCTGCCCGGCAGCGGACGGATGACGACGGGGCAAGCCCTGACCGAGGCGCCGCCGCGCCGCATGCTGACCGTCCTCGGCTGTTCGTTACGTTTTTGCTACTGGTGGCGGCAGCTGCCTGCTATCTCGGCATTGTGGCCGTGCGCCATGGTCCTCCGCCCGGCGGGGACACCGTGCCTCTTACTTCGGTCACCACGGCCCTGGCCGACGGCGACCTCCGGGCAGCCGCCTCGGCGGCATCGCTGCCCAATCCGCCGGGCTACCCGCTACTGGCCGCCCCGTTCGTGGCCGCATTCCCCTTGGTCGTGGGTTCGCCGAATTGGTGCATACCGAATGCACGGATCCATCCGCCCCCGGTCGGGTTGCCGGCGACCGCGTCGCTGCCGGCCGGGGTGAAGGTGTGTGATCCACCGGTGGCGGTCGCATCCGACATTCTGCCGCCATGGTACCGGGCCCAGGGTCTACTGGGCGTGGCCTCGTGGCTGGTGCTGGCCGTCGGCGCCCTCGCCTTGTTGCGGGCCGCCCAGGCCGACTCATTCGCCCGTCAGGCGGGCCTGGTGACATTCCTGGCGTTCCTGCCTGCGGCCAGCAGTGCCATCGTCCAGCTCTACCATCCCCAAGACGTGGTCAGCCTCGGCCTAGCCCTGGCTGCTCTGGCCCAGGTAGTCCAGCGCCGGTGGCTACTGTCTGGAATCCTGTTCGGCGCGGCGATCCTGACCAAGCAGTTCGCCCTGCTGCTGCTGCTGCCGGCCCTGGTGGCCGCTCCCGACCGTCGGTCCCGCCTGTTGCTGGTCGGGGCCGCGGCCGCCGTCTTCGGTTCCGGGATCCTCCCATTTCTGGTGATTGACCCGAGGGCGACTCTCGAGAATCTGAGCGGATTCAGCGCCGGGGGCGCGGCAGCCGGCCAGACGGTGTTGTCGCTGGCCGGGGTGCACGGCACGGTGGCTTCGGCGGTGGCTCGGGATGCTCCTGTGATGGTCGCACTAGTGGTTTGTGTGTGGGCGGCCCGACGGCCGGACCTGCACGCCGACCGGTCGACCACTTTGGTGGCCCTGGCCCTGGTCTGCACCGGAAGCCGGCTGGTTTTCGAGTCCGTGGTGTTCCCCTACTACCTGTTGGCCGCCAGCGTCCTGGTCCTCCTCCTCGACCTGGTGGCCCGGCGGTCGCCGCACTGGTCGCTGACCTGGTGCGCCGCCGCCGCATTCTTTGTGGCCGTGCACCCCGGCAACCGGCTGGTGGCCGCGCTGGGGACGCTGGTGCTGGCCGTTGCCGTGATGACCATCGGTATGGCGGAATTGCTGTCGGAAGAGGGGTCACCGGCCGATCAGGGCGTGGCGGCAACCACTTGAGCCGGCATCAAGAAGTGGTCGGCACCGGGCCGGTGCTGGTTCGATGGCGGGTCGATTTAGGTGGCCGACCGGGCCTGAGGACCCGATCTTCAACGATCCAGGTACGATGGTTGCACCTGACCAGTGAGGACGTGCGCCATGCTCCACCGCCACAAGACCGACGAGCGCTTGGCCGCAGCCAAGGCCGACGTGGACTCGCTGCTCCAGCGACTGAGTCGAGACGTGTCGACGCTCGATGACGGGGGTGACCCGGTCAACCGCCAGGCCTTGGCCGACGCCGGGGAGCGCTACGAGACGGCCCAGGTCCAGTTCGGCAAGTCCGAGAGTGTGTCCGAACTCCTGGTGGCCCGGGCCATCGCCGTCGAGGGGATCCAGTCCACCCGGGCGGTGCGGACGCGCCTCGGTTTCGACCCCGGCCCCGAGCCGGCCCCCGCACCGGTGGCAGGAGCTGCGACGGAAGAGCACCACTCGTGGACCGAGGGCCTCATGGGCGGCCAGGGCGGCTCGGTACTGGCCGCAGGCGCGGCCGGCGGGCTCCTCGGACTAATCGGTGGGAGCCTCCTCGGTGAAGGCATGGGCGGCGGCGACTGGGGCGGCGGCGACGGCGGCTTCGACGGCGGGGGCGACTGGGGCTGAGCCCTTCCACTACCCCAGCTGATCTGAAGGTTGCCTGTTCCGTCCTGTCGGTGCGAGCACAAGCCCCGGCCGAATACATACGTCCCGGCCTTGGAGCGGTGGAGCCAGCACTTCGTCGATCGGCTCTTCGACCAGCTGGTTCGGTCGGAGTCGAGCGCTCGACCCTCAGTCTCCTGAGATCCCGGTGGCCGAGCGGCCATTGAGTTGACATGAAGCCGGTTCCAATGCAGTTTGGGCGGTCGCAGCCGATCGGAAGGGGAGCCCATGTACCGGGTCGTGCAGTGGGCCACCGGCCCAGTCGGTAGGCATGCGGTGGCGGCCGTAGTCGACCACCCGGAATTGGAATTGGTGGGCGCACTCGTCTACTCCGAGGAGAAAGCAGGCCGGGATGCCGGCGAAGTGTGCGGAATAGGCCCGATCGGTGTGATCACGACGACGGACCGTCAGGCCGTTCTGTCGTCCGAAGCGGATTGCGTGCTGTACATGGCACAAGGTGAGGCCGACCCTGCTGGCACCCTCGACAACATCTGCTCACTCCTGTCGGCGGGCAAGAACGTAATCTCTACGGCGCTGACCGCTCTGATCTACCCTGCCAGCCTGGGACCCGACGTGGTTCGTCAGCTCGAGGATGCCTGCGCCCGAGGCGGGGCCAGCTTCCACGGGACTGGTATCGAACCGGGCTGGGCCTCCGAGGTGCTACCGCTCACCATGTCCACACTGTTCCGGAGCATTGACCGTCTGTGTGTGCAGGAACTCTTGGATTATTCGAGCTACGACAACCCGTTCATGCTCTTCGACGTCATGGGTTTCGGTCGGCCGCCCGAGGCCAATGTGCTGGGCTCCGACCCCTCAGTCCTGGGAGGGGTGTTCCGTGCCCCGTTGATGTTGGTGGCCGACGCCCTGTCCGCTTCCATCGAGCGCTTCGAGTTCGACCGCCAGGTCAGGCTGACTCAGGAGAGATTCGAGGTGGCCGCAGGGCCCATTGAGACCGGTACGGTAGCGGCAATGCGGTTCTCGGCCAGCGCCGTCATCAACGGTCGGCCAGCGCTCACAATCGAGCACGTGACTCGACTCGGTGAAGACGCCGCTCCGGACTGGCCCCGAGGGCGGGGCTGGAAAGTGACAGTCGATGGTTCACCATCAATGGTGCTCGAATCGCGAATTGCCGTCCACGGCGAGGATGAGAACGACCAGGGCTGCCTGGGCACGGCTATGCACGCGGTGCACGCCATAGCAGCGGTGTGCGACGCCCCGCCTGGAATTAGGACGTTCCTGGATCTACCCCTGATCGTCGGCCGCCACACTTTCGGCGGCAGGTGACTTAACCTCGCCATTGCGAACCTCAGGGCATCGGAAGAGTAGGAGGGGGAAGTTTCAGACCCCCTACTCTCTTGTCCCGGGACATCGTAGAGAGTGCCCTTGGTGGGACGGCTTTCGAACCCGGATTTCCAAGAAGTTCTGAAGAAACTCCTGGTCAGCCGATCAACTGACTAATTGTCCGGCAGATTGAGGCTGGTGTCAACCTGCGGGCGTGGCTACTTGACCACTTTCGGTCAGTTTGAGTTTCGATGAAATCGCTCCTGGCTGGAACCCGGTGCTCACAGCCGTCAGGAATCCGTGACAACTTCGGGGTCTTGAGGGTGTACAGCGCCTAGTGAGTGTTGTCGGTTGAGATCATCAGTGATCGATGCTGGCCATGTTGGCGTCGTCGTGGCGGGCACCGGACGCCGGCGTGAGATCGTCGAGCCGCTCCAATTGTGTGGGAGTGAGTACGACGCCGTCCGCCGCGATGTTCTCCTCGACGCGGGCCACCCGACGGGTGCCGGGTATCGGAGCGATGTCGTCGCCGCGGGTGAGAATCCATGCCAGGGCGGTTTGCGCCGGGGTGGCGCCGATCTCGGCGCCGATTGCCGTTACCTCGTCGACGATTGCAAGGTTGTGGCGGAAGTTCTCGCCGGTGAAGCGGGGGTTGGTCTTGCGCCAGTCGTCGTCGTCGAAGTCGTCGACTGTGCGGATCTGGCCGGTAAGCAGTCCGTGGCCGAGCGGCGAGTAGGGGACAAAGCCGATGCCAAGCTCGCGCAGCAGCGGGAGGATCTCGGCTTCCACGTCGCGGGTCCACAGCGAATATTCGGTCTGCAGCGCGGCGACCGGCTGCACCGCGTGGGCGCGCCGGATTGTTGCGGGAGACGCCTCGGAGAGGCCGAAGTACAGGACCTTGCCCTCGGTGATCAGGTCGGCAACGGCCTGGGCTGTCTCCTCGATCGGGGTGTTGGGGTCGACGCGGTGCTGGTAGTAGAGGTCGATGTGATCGGTGCCTAGGCGATTAAGTGAACCATCGACGGCGGCCTTCACGTTTGCCGCTGTGCTGTCGACGATGCCGGGACCGCCGCCGGAGTGCGAGACGAGGCCGAACTTCGTCGCGATCTTGACCTTGTCGCGGCGGCCCTTGATGGCCTCGCCGACGATCTCCTCACTGAGGAAGGGGCCGTAGATCTCCGCGGTGTCAATATGAGTGACCCCGAGGTCGAGGGCGCGTTGGATGGTCCGGATCGACTCGGCATTATCGAGGCCGCCTTCGCTGGTGTATGTGCCGGCCATAGTCATCGCGCCGAGGCCGATGCGGGAGACCTTGAGGGTCCCGAGGTGTGCGTTCTTCATGCCACGACTCCTTAGGTATGGTTGAGTTGGGTCAGGTCATACGCGGGAGGCGATGACTACCGGTATTACGCGCTCGGTGCTCTCCTGGTACTCGGCGTATGGCGGGTACACCGCGACGGCGCGGTCCCACCATTCGGCACGCTCGTCGCCTTCGACCTCGCGAACAGAGACCCGAAACGGCTTGGGTCCATCCTGGATCAGTACCTCGCCGCTGTTTGCAGTGAGGTTCCAGTACCAGACGGGGTGCTTCGGGGCGCCGCCGGCCGAGGCGACCAGCACGTAGTCGCCGCGGTGCTCGACCCGCATCAGGGCGATCTTGCGGACGTCGCCGGTCTTGGCGCCGCGCATGGTGACGATGATCACCGGCATCCCGGTGTCGAGGAAGGTGTTCGCCTCCTGGCCCCCGGTGCGTTCGTAAGTCTCTACCTGGTCACGTACAAACTCGCTGGCGCTGGGGACGTACGTGCCGGACAGCACCTCGTTCTTGGAAGACGGATCCGGCGTCGCCTCGGGTATTGATTCGGTCATGATCCTCGGGTTTCTGCTGGGGCTGGGCACCTCGTGAGGTGCCGGCCGTTGATGGGCGAAGGTGGCGTAGTGGTTCAGGCGTCGTCGTGTGCGAGGTTGCTGGAGAGTTCCCGGAAAGCGTCGGCTTGGGCGAGCAGGTCCTTGGCCTTTTCCTCGATGGCGGCGACGGCGTCGGCTCCGGCGATCCATCGCAGTGGCGGGTTCTCCTCCTGGGCCACGGTGAGAAGGGCGGTGGCGAGCTTGGCTGGGTCGCCGGGCTGTTGGCCGTTCATTCCTTTCTGGCCGGCGATGATCTGGGCGGTGCGCTCGGCGTAGTCGTCGATGGAGTGTTCGGCGTAGGTCGTGGACTCCGGCGTGAGCAGGTCGGTGCGGAAGTAGCCGGGCTCGACGAGCATGGTGTGGATGCCGAAAAGCTCGACTTCGGGGGCCAGGGATTCGATCCATCCCTCGACTGCGAACTTGGAGGCGGCATACGCGCTCGAGAACGCCTGACCGACGATGCCAGCGGTCGACGTGATGGTGATGACGAGGCCGGACCGCTGGCCACGCATGATCGGGAGCACGGCCCGGGTGACGTTCATCGGCCCGAACAGGTTGGTCTCGATCTGAGCTCGGAAATCTTCGGTGCTGAGTTCCTCGAAGAACCCGGCATAGAGGTTGCCGGCGTTGTTGACAAGGACATCGACGCGGCCGAACCGGTCGACGGTCGCCTTGACGGCCGCATCGGCGTGGGCAGGGTCGGTGACGTCGAGCGGAACGGCCAAGAGGTTCTCGTCCTTGCCCAGCGCAGCGGTGACGGTGTCGGTGTTGCGGCTGGTGGCGACCACGGTATGGCCGGCGGCGAGGGCGGCCCTGGCGATATCGATGCCCATGCCACGGCCGGCGCCGGTGATGAACCAGACCTTCTTGTTGTTAGTCATGAGAGGCGCTCCTTCTGTTGAAGATGGATGGGAGGCTGCGTCGTCTACGGCGCACAATTCACTCAACCACCATCCGAAGAAATGCGGAAGTCCCTGTGAAAGGGGTACTCACAGGGACCCCCAGCAGTGCTCCAGGAGCCGTAGAATCCAAGCCATGGCAGATCGTGACCACGGCGATGTGCGTGGCGACGTCCGCGCTCAGATCCGGGAGTTCCTGACTACGCGGAGGGCCCGGATCACTCCTCAGGAGGCCGGGCTGCCCATCTACGGCAGTGGCCGCCGTAGGGTCAAGGGACTGCGGCGCGAGGAAGCCGCCCTCCTCGCCGGCATCTCCATCGAGTACTACATCCGGCTCGAGCGCGGGACCGCCACCGGCGTCTCCGAGAGCGTCATCGACGGCATCACCCACGCACTACGCCTCGACGATGCCGAGCGGGCGCATCTGATCGACCTGCTCCGCACTGCTAGCCCGGTCCGCCCCCCGCGCCGCCCGGCGGCCCGAGAACAAGTCAGATCTACGGTGCAGCGCGTGCTGGACTCGATGGTCGGCACACCCGCGTTCGTGCTCAACGGACGACACGACATCCTCGGCGCAAACGCCCTAGGACGTGCGCTCTTCTCGCCGATCTACGCCGACCCGGTCGGGCCCAACAGCGCCCGGTTCACCTTCCTCGATCCTCGAGCGTGCGAGTTCTTCCGCCAGTGGGACAACGTCGCCAACGACGTGGTCGCCTTGCTGCGCGCTGAGGCGGGGCGCAATCCATACGACCGGCAGCTGTCGGACCTGATCGGGGAGCTGTCAACCCGCAGCGACGAGTTCCGGGTCCGGTGGGCCGCCCACGACGTCCGGATCCACACCACCGGCACAAAGTTCATCCACCACCCTGTCGTCGGAGACCTCGAATTGGCATTCGACACCTTTCCCCTCGGTGCCGATCCCAGCCAGACGCTTCTGACCTACACCGTCGAGCCTGGGTCGTCCTCACGAGACGCACTTAGCCTGCTAGCCAGCTGGGCAGCGACCACCGACGATGGGCCACCGCCCTTGAAGGACGACGCCCACCAGCACAAACCGGCGTCGATCGAGCCCCCGGACTGATCAACCGCACCACGATCCCGGACGCCCGTCATCTGACGCCGTCTTCCTGGGATCCCCCTCTGGTCAGTAGGTTCGTGTGCCTCGCATGGCCGGTAGGTGATTTCACGGCGAGCTGGTCATTTGCCTGGAACCACTAGTGGATGGATTATCATGTGTGATGCTATTTATGCTCCTGATGTCGAGGCATTACTGAAGGGCCAGTCCATCGGTCGCTTGTTGTATCGCGATTTTGCAGTTGGACAGTTTGCATCTGGATTTAAAAATGAGCCTGCCAATATTGGGCCGTCGTTACTGCCAATTACTGGGCAAGAAACCATTGCTGCACGATCAGCCGCTCAGTGACGAGTCTCTGGTCCAATGAACGAAGTGCTCCCGATTTCTAATTAAAATTCAACGCCCGGTCCCGCAGGGGCAAGACCGTCCTAGAGAGCGAGCTCGAGTCGTTGGGCATCATCTATAGGCACTCTCGGCCCTACCATCCTCAGACCTGCGGGAAGATCGAGCGCTGGCACCAGACCCTGAAGCGCTTCTTAGCGTCCACGATGTCTCGCGACATCACACAGTGCCCCTGGCAGGAATCGAACCTGCGCTTTCGCCTCCGGAGGGCGACGCTCTATCCGCTGAGCTACAGGGGCGAATGTGGGACGGTCCCGAACGGTGCGGCCGGTCACCCGTCCCACCGAGGAGGCAACTCTAGTGCCAACGTCGGCCGCTGGCGGCCGGCTCCTCCCTTCGAGCGGGCCAGGACCGCATATCCTCAGGTCACCATGTCCGAGCCCGAACGCCCCGCCTCTACCACCGACACCGACACCGACCACCGGCCCATGCGGGATCAGCTGGCTGATGCGGTAGCCGGTGCCGTTTCAACGGTGGCGGCCGAAGAAGGTCTCGACCTGGTCGTCGACCCGGCCATGGTGCATCTCGAGCGTCCGGCGCGGCGCGAGCACGGCGACTGGTCGACCAACATCGCCATGGTCACGGCCAAGAAGGCCGGAACCAATCCTCGGGCGCTGGCGACCTCGTTGGTTGAGGTGCTGCAGCGCTCGCTGGCCGCCCACGTGGTGTCCATCGAGTTGGCTGGTCCCGGATTCGTCAACTTCCGCCTCGACGACGGCTGGTTGCACGAGGCGCTGACCACGGTACTGGCTGAAGGTGAGGACGGTTACGCCCGGCCCGACGTCGGCCACGGTGAGCGGGTTCAGGTCGAATTCGTCTCGGCCAACCCGACCGGACCAATCCACGTGGGCAACGGGTGGTGGGGCAGCTATGGCGACGCGCTGGCACGCGTGTTGTCCCGCACCGGCCACCAGGTGTCGCGTGAGTACTACGTCAATGACACCGGCGGGCAGATCCGCACCCTCGGCTTGAGTCTGCTGGCACGCACCAAGGGATCGGACGTTCCCGAAGGTGGGTACCAGGGCCAGTATGTGATCGATCTGGCTGCTCAATACGACGGCCCCGACGACGTCACGGCCGCTGGACGGTGGGCTGCCGATCACATCCTCGACGAGATCAAGGCCACCCTGGCGTCGGTGGGGATCGTCTTCGACGAGTGGTACTCCCAGGCTTCCATCGAGGAGAGTGGTGCGGTCGATGAGACCATCGCACTCCTCGAGGCTAAGGGACTGGTCTACGAGCAGGACGGCGCCACTTGGTTCCGGTCCGAGCAGCTCGGCGACGTGCGTGATCGGGTGCTCCGCAAGGCGAACGGGGACGCCACCTACCTGGCCGGCGACCTCGCCTATCACCGCGACAAGTTCCTGATCCGTGGCTTCGACCGGGTAATCGACGTGTTCGGTGCCGACCACCACGGCCAGGTGGCCAGCCTGATGGCCGGCGTGGAGGCACTGGGCGTCGACCCCGACCGCCTCGAGGTGAAACTCGGCCAGATGGTCTCCCTCGTCGACGGTGACGAGACCGTGAAGATGGGCAAGCGGGCGGGCAACGCCATCGATCTCGACACCGTGATCAGCGATATCGGTCCGGACGCCACCCGGATCCTCAGCCTGATGAGTTCGCTGGACCAGGCCGCCACCTTCGACCTGGCCAGCGTGCGTGAGCAGTCTGCCGAGAACCCGGTGTTCTACGTGCAGATGGCCAGCGCCCGCATCGGTGGGGTGGGGCGCAAGGCCACCGAGCGCGAGGTCGTGCGGGCTCCTCTGGCTGCAATCAACCTGTCGTTGCTGACCCACCCCCGCGAGCTCGAGGTACTGCGCTGCCTGGAGGAGCTGCCCGAGGTGGTGGCCGACGCCGCCGTGGACCGGGCGCCGACCAAGGTGACGACCTGGGTGCGGAAGCTGGCCTCGAATTTCCACGGCTTCTACCACGACTGCCCGATCCTGGCCGACGACGTCGATCCGCACCTGACTCAGGCCCGCCTGTGGTTGGTCGAGGGATCGCGAATCGGCTTGGCCATCGGCCTCGGCCTGCTCGGAGTGTCCGCACCGGAGGCCATGTGAGCCCGGTCCCGACGGG
>Ga0075021_10000806_pt1 | contig 16109 bp, 17 predicted proteins | sample ColStrG_CSR_2012_FD_72749 | JGI IMG/M metagenome (GOLD analysis project Ga0075021, IMG submission 72749) | Freshwater sediment microbial communities in response to fracking from Pennsylvania, USA - Cold Stream Run_MetaG_CSR_2012 | ecosystem: Environmental > Aquatic > Freshwater > Creek >...
GATGGTGTGGTCATGGACAAGGAGTTCATGGACGCATGCATGAAGGACGCTTTCAAGGATATGAAGTAGCTTGAGTTTGGCGGGCCGGAATCAAGCTCCGGCCCGCTTCCTACTGTCCAGCCGTGCTCCCCTCGGCGCCAAAATAGCTACTCCAAGCGAACCAGTAGGCGACGTGACCGGGTAGACGCGGGAAGGCTTTTCCGTCGGGTCCGTTCAGGGCTTCCTCCGTCAATGTCCAAATGGCGCCATCAGCCAGTGGATGTTCTGGATCGGCACCCACGGTGAAGGACCGGCCATCGGTACGGTAGGCCCGGACGGTCCGACTGGCGCTATCACCAATGAGCGCCAGATCGACCACCCCCGCCCGGTCGTTGATCACCACTCCACCGCTGAACAGGCTGAGCGGCCATGCCCGCTCGGCGCCAGAGATGCGCAGGACAAAGACAAAATCCTTCGGTTTCAACTTTTTATCATTCACTTGCGCCGGAAACATCAGGTCCGGGCTGGCGAAATAGGACCCATAGGGGGCACCCGGACGGTAGTCGCGGTCGAAGCCAGTGGCGATGTCGAGCACGCGTGTGGCAGGGTGCAACCGCCGCCACTCCGCCCAGGTTGTAATGACGACCGGACGCGTGCGCAAGACTAGGCCCGAACCGGTCAGCGCACCGATCACCGGGCGACCCGTGAACTGGTTCCACAAGGAATTGGTCTCGGTGTCGTACATCAGCTTGTTGGAGCGGTAGAGCAGACCAGACGATCCAAACACGAATGGCTTTTCGTGCCCCGGGATCGTCGTCTCGTAGAGGATGCCCGAGCCGCACAAAGTGCAGTAAGCCAGGCTCACCGATACGCCGCCGACCACGTCGTTGAACATCTCGTGCCAGTCCATGATCCGCAGCGGATAGGCGCGAGCATCGGCATTGATCTCGAGCCCAAAGACCAGATCGCCGGCTTGCAGATAATGGGCCTGGGCGGCGTCCAAGAGCCTGGGATTGGTCAGCGCCGGAATACCGTCCTTGGCCACGCCGCCCCAAGTGATCTCCTCAAGCCGGATGGCGTGCACGGCGCCCGGTCTCAAAAACACCTCGAAGCCATCGTCGATCTTGCGATAGAGCCGTGATTGGAACTCGTCGAACCCGGCGAAGGGCGCAACTTCGGGATGCCCCTCCTGCCAGAGCATCCAATCGAACCAGGATTGAGCCTTGGCCCTGCTCAGCGACTCCAGCGCGCCCTCAAGGTCTCGGTCATCATCGATGAAGCGGCGGGCGAGGATCAACGCGGGCACGACGTCGGGGCTGCCGCGCTTGAGAAAATAAGCGATGGCCGCCTTGCGGGCATCGCGAACGGGCGAGAGCAGCTCGAGCGCCTTATCGGCGAGTTCGGTGGGGGTTTCGGCGTGGGCGCCCCTCATCGAAAATGGCAGGAGAATGGCGAGGCTGAGTGCCAGAAGCCGGAGCATGATCGCCGTAACCTCAGCGGTTTGGGCGTGAAATTGTACAGCAATGTCTGGCGATCGGCCCATTCACAAGCGAGGCAAAGTTACGTGATTGTAACCGACTGGCAACCGGCAGCGATGGAATTGTCCCTGCGCGGAACCGTTGTGTTGGTGCCTCCCAAATTGAGCCCGTGAGTTAAACCGAGGAGACGTGCATGGTCCTCCAGTTGACGCGCTCTGGGCTCGACCGGGGGGCGGCACCGCCGCGCCTTGCCGATCTTCCACGCCCGCAGCTGCCGCCGATCGTCGTCAAGCCTCGGCGCCAATTCGGTCGCCCCGCCTTCTTTGCCGGCGACAGCGCCGAAGCTAAGAGCGCCGGCGCTCGCCTTTCAGGCCACTACGGCAACCATGACCTGAGAAGTGCCGACGTGATCGTGGCGCTCGGCGGGGATGGGCTGATGTTGCGCACATTGCACCGCCATTTGAGCGACAACGTCCCGTTGTTCGGCATGAACCGTGGCTCGCTCGGTTTCCTGATGAATGAGTTTCGCGAGGATGGACTGCTCGCCCGGCTGCGGCAGGCGGAGTCAAGCATCGTCCATCCGTTGCGCATGGTGGCGCGCGATGCCGCCGGAAATTTGCACGAAGCGCTGGCCATCAATGAGGTGTCGCTGTTCCGGCAGACCCATCAGGCCGGCAAGCTCAAGGTCTCCGTCGACGGAACCGTGCGATTGCCCGAGCTGGTGTGCGACGGCATCCTGCTGGCGACCCCGGTGGGCTCGACCGCCTATAACCTGTCCGTCGGCGGACCCATTTTGCCGATCAACGCGCCGCTGCTGGCGCTGACCCCGATCAGTCCGTTCCGGCCGAGGCGCTGGCGCGGCGCGGTGCTGCCCGACCGGGCGCGGGTGACCATCGAGGTGCTGGAGCCCGAGAAACGCCCCATGGCGGCGGTGGCCAATCACCGCGAATTCGAGGCGGTGCGGGAGGTGACGATCAGCGCGATGTGCGAGGTCGGGATCGAGATGCTGTTCGATCCAGGCCACGCGCTGGATGAGCGGATCTTGTCGGAGCAGTTTCAGTTTTAGATAAGTGGGGACGCGGCCCATCCCAATCAGAAGGGCGCTAAGCAACAGAGTTGACAATTGAGTCCAATGTCATCAGCCATCGAAGAAACGATGCGCCATTGCAAACCATCAGGACAGCAAAATCCGGAGCAGGTGGGTCGGGCTCTTCGGTGCCGTCTGCGTGTCGATACTGTTGGCAGGCTATGACCCAGGCCTTAAACGACGCCAACATTTGGTTCCGCGCGTTGGCTTCGGTCGCACTCACTACGGGTAGTGTTGACTTAAAGTTCTTCTCAATTTCGGTTGGCCCGAGCAGTACAACACGATTTTCGAGAAGTAATTTGAACACGTTTTCCACCGCCTCGAAAATGCTTCTGATTGCGCGACCCGTCTTACTCGGATCTCTCAAATCAGAGATGCCCTCCTCGAAGTGCTGTCTTGCGGTTGCGAAGCGACGCCGACTCAAACCCACCAAAGTCGCAGCGCGCGCAATATCAAACTCCTCATCAGGCACGTACCGAACACCACATTCAGAATCCAAACGGTAACATAAATTTTCTTCGCGAAAGGCGCTCGCAACAAACTGTCGCCAATTGACGTGTTGATTGCTCTTTATGGGCGAGGTGCGAACCGCAAAATATATTCCGGTCATGCAGTCCAAAAACATGACAAGATCGCATTCTCTAAGAAATTTTTCTACGGTAACATCGTAGAGCGTCGGACCAAACGACGCCCCAAGCTCTGCGCAAATATCATTTCCGTAATTGTGCATCAATTTTGAATTGTAATATCGACCCAATCTTTGACGCAGCTGCGGGCTATCGGCAGTTGGTGTGCCTCGTTCAATATAAACACGACTAAACGGCACTCCTAGAGTGCCGTCGTCATCACCTTCTCCCGCTTTCATCGTCCCCCCTTTTCAACTCGACGGCACATCCAATTTCCGCGTCAGGTTCTCAAACTCCTGCCGCAGCTCCTGGTTCTGGAAAATCTGCTCGAAGCCGGGGGTCTCCAGCTTCTGGATCGCCTCGAACGAGGCGGAAGCGTCCTTGATGAGTTGCTTCAGCTGAAAGCTCGCTTCCACTGTCTCATAGGTGTTGTCGGCGATGCGCAAATCCTTGGCGGCCTTGATCCGCGCTTGCGCCAACTGCTCGCGCTGTTGCAACAGGTAGCCGCGATAATAGGCGATCACTTCGTCGGCGAAGTCCTGGCTTTTGAGATTGGCCTCAAGCGCTTTTTTCTGATCCTCGCGGTTCTGGTCCTTGAGCAACTTCTTGGTGTCCGTGCGCGCCGAGGTGATGTCCCTGCCGATGGCCGCGAGATGCGGCAGATAGACCGTGTCGATCTTGCCGATCAGTGAATCTTGCGCGTGGACCAGCATGGCGAACAAGGCAGCATGCATGGCAAAGAATTTTCGCGCCGCGCCAAGATTGGACGAGCCCGTCTGAATGCCCTTGGCCAGTTGGTCATCGATCTGTTTGGCGGAGTTGAAGACAGCCACCAGACGCACGAGATCACCCGACAGCACACTGTCGAGCAGCAGATCGAGCTGATCGGGCTTCATCCTGATCCCCGATTTCGCCAACGCCTCGCCGATCTGGTTCTTGGTCGAGGTCACGATTTCCTTGTTGTCGTCGCTCGTCTTCTGCTGTGCGTCGATCTCGCGCTGAAGGCTGTCGACCGTGTCATTGAGATAGCCGGCGAGTGTCGCCTCTTTCGGCGCGCTCAGTTGGCGCCGCTTCAGGTCGGCTATGTGGTCGTCGCCTTCGCGGATGGATTTGCGGGCCTCCTCCAGCTTTTTCTGCAGATCAACCACGGGAACGTCCGTTACGATGCCAAGTGCTGAATCAAGCAAATCCTTGATCTTGCCTTCGCGGCTTTCGCGCGTCTCGGTGAACACCGGCGGCAACAGGAATTCGTCCTTGCTCGGCAACTTCTTGGCTTCGGCGCGGTTGGTGGCTGTGTCCTGGAGAACGGAATCGATAGCCTTCAGCAGCTTTGCGGCCTGCTCGAAGGCTGGATCGCCGGAGCGCGGATCTGGGGCGTTAGTGGTGTCGGCCGTTGCTGTTGGATCAGGTGGGATAGGGTCTTCGGCGCGGGCCAGGGCCGGAGCCAGCAGCGCCATCAGAGCCACGGCTGTCAGCCCACACGACGAACGCAACCATGTTCGCGACATGAAAATCTCCCCGGCTACAGCCGCGACGGGCTAGGCCCGGATTGGGGCGGTTTGGTGGAGCGCCCCTGTTACCATGTGGAAGTCTAGCACTGACAAATCAGTCACTCCACGATGGCTCGTTAACAAAGTTTCAACAGCCCCACCGGGTAAGCCTTCCTTCACCGCCCTTGGCTACAGTGCATTTCAAATTGCCCGTATTCCCAGAGGCAAGGAGAGGCGTCCGATGGGTGATCAAGCGGCACTGACGGCCGAGGTCATGCTCGCGAGGGCGAACAGATGGGCGCAGCTGGGTTGCGTCCTCACCCTTCCGATCGCCGCCGCATCGTTGATCTGGCCCAATGGAAGAGGCCTGCCGACTCCGGCAAATTTAACTCTTGAAGCCTCCGAGGCGCCGGAACTGTTCGCACTGATCCAGAAGGTGCAAACCTATCTCGGTACGCCTGTCACCGATGTTGTCACTCTCGGCGACACGAGCACGGTGTGCTGCATTCCGCAAGGGCGCAAAAACCAATTGGTCCTGGGTCTGCCGCTGCTGCTATCTGCCAGCAAGGCTGAGATGGCGGCGCTGATCACCCATGAACTTGCGCAATTGTCCACCAAGCTGGAACCGCGTGCCGTCAGGGTTCACCTGGCGCGATTGTCTTGGCGGTGGGTAGCAGAGTGGGTGAAGCAGCTACCAATCTTGGCACGGATACCCCTCGAGCCATTGCTTGGAGGCTTCGCGCGGAGGTACATCGCGATATCGGCGGGGGTCGAGAAAGCCGGCATATTCGCGGCAGATCGTCGATCAGCCGAGATTGCAGGGTTGGTCAACACAGGTTCCGCAATAAAGCGCCTGGCGCTCACTGACTGCTATCTCGCCGACTTCTGGCGGCGCATCGCCGAGGCGCCGGTGACAACAGTTCAACCGGCCGGAAATCCTTATCTTGATCTGGCCGACGAGCTCCCGCGATTGACCGAGTGGGAGAAAGCATCGGGCACTCTGGCGGAAGCCCTCGCCAAGTCAGGCAGCTCCGACCCGGCGCATCCGATCTTGAGCGAACGCCTGGATGCTCTGGGGCTGACGCCAAGCCTGCCAGGAGCTACCACAGGATCGGCAGCCAAACTGCTCGGTTTGGCGTTGCCAAGGGCCCTTGATCACTTCGACGCGGCCTGGCGGACTTCCGTCGCTCGAACCTGGAGCAAGGCCTACGACCAGTTGAGCCCGGAGACGCGGCGCCTCCTCGAGCTTGATGCCCTGGCTAAGTCGCGGCCGCTTGGTCTTGCCCCAGCTATCGAACGGGCCCAGTTGGCCCACCTCGCAACTGGATTGGAGGCTGCCCGTGGACGCTTTGCCGATCTCATCGAATGGCATCCCAACGACGGGCGGGCAACACTCGCCGCCGGCGTTGCGTTGGTCAGGGGCAGCCGGCAAGCCGAAGGCACCGAATGTCTCAGGCACGCCCTCGCGCTGGCACCCCGCACCGATTGGGCCAAAACCAACGCGGAGGACTGGTTCGCAGCCGGAGAAGCTCTGCTGACCAGCAATGAGGACCTTGGCATCGACTGCCTGGAGCAGGCAATGCGCATCGATCCTGCTTGCGCTGACATGGCGGCATTTCTCGTCGACCAGCATTTTGATGGCAATTCAAGTGCCATCAGCGCGGCCTGACCCTCGCGACCCAAGTGTCCTGAAATAGTCAGTCGAGTTGGTCGTCCGTCGCGACGGCTCGCGACCCACGCTGTCAACTGGCACGCGACTTGCCTTCTTGCCTCCTGTTGCCCCTTCTTTCGGGGCCGAACCGCATCTTGATGACGATGGCATGTCCCCAGGCGAGCAGACAGCGGTTCAGACGGCGATGGCGGCGTTCTATCGCGCCAGAGGGCACAAGTTGCTGGCACCCCTCACCCGAGGTCGTGGCGCCATACTTATGCTTCATAGTGTCTCGGTCGAAGCGCGCCGAGCCTTCGATCCCAATGCTGGCCTAAGGATAAACCCGGAATTCGTCGACCGAGCCATTCGCCTGGTCAGAGCGGAGGGTTATGACATTGTTGATCTCGACGAGGCTCGCAGGCGGTTAATTGGCCAACCGTCAGGAAGGCCCTTTGTCGCCTTCACCCTGGATGATGGATATCGGGACAATCTGACTCACGCCTATCCTGTCTTCAGACAGCATCAAGTCCCGTTCTGTGTCTACGTTCCGACCGCCTTTGCCGACGGCAGCGCGGACCTGTGGTGGTACGCCCTGGAAGGGGCAATCGGGATGGGGCGCACGCTGCGGGCAACGATCAAGGGTTCCGCGCAAGCCTTTTCCTGCGTCGGACGGAGCGGAATGGAGCGGGCTTGGCAACGGCTCTATTGGTGGTTGCGCTCGCTTGATGAAGACGAGGCGCGCAAGACGGTGGCCGACCTTTGCACCCAGGCCGGCTTTGACGCAGCCAAACTATCGGGAACGCTATTGATGACTTCGGCCGAGGTCCAGCAACTGGCTAGCGATCCGCTGTGCACGATCGGTGCACATACGGTCAACCACTACTCGTTGGCTAAGCTCGACGCTGATCGCTGCCGCCAGGAGATCGTTCGCTCGAAAACCGACCTTGAGGCCAGACTGAGCAGGCCCGTCCGCCATTTCAGCTACCCTTATGGCACTGCCGGCGACGCCGGACCACGAGAATTTGCGATCGCTGCCGAGGCTGGGTTCGCAACTGCCGTCACCACCCGCAAGGGGCTCTTATTCAGCGCCCACGCCAACCACTTGACGGCCCTGCCGCGACTGTCGCTCAACGGCCGAATCCAAGACGAGCGGTTGTTGGCGGTGCTACTCGGTGGCGCCCCGTTCGCGGTAATGAACGGATTTCGCCAAGTCTCGGTGGGCTAATGGCCCGGCTTCGACATCCAGGTAATTATGGCGCCGGCTGGCACGACCCAGATCAAGCCGGCAAAAGCGTAGCCGAGGCCTTGAACCACGCCCGGCTTCCCGTTGAGAAGGATCGCCGTGACCTCCATCGCCAGCGCCATGTAAAGCGCGACGAATATGAGAAGCGCCACGGAGCCGATGAGTTTGCGGGTTCTGATCTGCATTGGGAGGATCATAGGCAGTCAATTGTCCGTTTTCACCGTGCCATCTCGGCGCATTGTGCGAACCCCGGCACTTGTTCATTGGATAGGCCAAATCCGAATTGGAATGGCTCCACAAATGTTGACCGAGCAGCGATGTCTCGCGAACAGACAACAGCCGACCTCGATCATCCCACCGAATAGGACTCTCTAACTCCGTGACCAGCCATCTGATGCCAACCCATCCCGTCTTGAATCGCTGGCTGCGCGTTTGGCTCTTCGCGCTGGCGGGGCTGGTCGTTTGCATGGTGATGCTGGGCGGAGCGACGCGGCTCACCCATTCGGGCCTCTCGATCACCGAATGGCAACCCGTCAATGGCATCATTCCACCCTGGAACGATACCGACTGGCAGGCATTGTTCGCCAAATACCAGCAAGTCCCGGAATACAAGCTACTCAACAAGGGCATGACACTGGATGAGTTCAAACCGCTGTTCTGGTGGGAATGGAGCCACCGGATGCTTGGCCGGTTCGTTGGCCTGGTTGCCGGCACTGGCCTGATCGTGTTCCTTTGCTTTGCCGAGATCCGCCGCAGGATGTGGCTGCCGTTGGTTGGCATCTTCGGGCTTGGCGGCCTTGAAGGAGCGGCCGGTTGGTACATGGTTTCGAGCGGCCTCCAGGATCGCACGGATGTCAGCCAATACCGGCTGGCGATACATCTGGGCATCGCCACGCTGATTATCGCGCTCATTTTGTGGACGGCGCTCGGGGTCACTAGGAGTTTGCGCCGCTGGTCTTCCCTTTCGCTGTTGGCGCTCGTGCTGGTGGTGGCAATCTTTGGCCAGATCATTCTAGGCGCATTCGTGGCTGGACTTGATGCCGGGCTGTCCTACAACACTTGGCCGCTGATGGACGGGCGGCTGTTGCCTTATGGGCTGAAGGCGATGAAGCCGTGGTGGCTCAATCCATTCGAGAACCGGGTGACCGTGCAGTTCGATCACCGGCTCGGCGCTTACACTGTTACCTGCTTGGCGTTGCTCCACCATCTGGCTGTCTGGCGACTGGGCAGCGAGCGGCTGCTCGCTAGCGCCTCGGCGGTGCTCTGCCTGGTGCTCGCGCAGATTGGGCTCGGCATCTGGACGCTGCTGGCGGTGGTGCCGCTGCATCTGGCGCTCGCCCATCAGGTGACGGCAATGGCAGTCCTGGCAACCGCACTTTGGCATTTGGACCGTACTTTGACAGAGCCACTTGCTACCCCCAACGCCCAAATCCGACAAACCGTCATCCTCGAGCGGTGACGGCCCTTCGGCCGGAGCCGGCTCGGGATCCAGCGCAAGAAGCGCCGAAGGCTAGAAATTCTCTGGCTCAAATTCGAATGACGCCTCCGGCGACGTCATGTGCTGGATCCCCGACACCGTGATGCGCGAGGGCGCACACGGATCGAGGATGACGAGTCTATGCACGCGCCAGCCCCAGCATCAGCCTGATGTTCTGTACCGCCGCGCCCGAGGCTCCCTTGCCGAGATTGTCGAGCCGGGCGACCAGCACCACCTGCCGCCGCGCTTCGTTTGCGAAGACGCGCAACTCCATGACATCCGTGCCATTGAGCGCCAGCGCGTCGATGCGGTCGCCCCTGATTGTGCCATCGGTCGCCTTGAGCACTTTGACCTGAGCCGAACCGGTAAAGTGGCGAGAGAGCGCAGTCTCAATGTCGACTGCCTTTGGTCTTCCTGGCAGGAGATCGAGGAACAGCGGCACGCTGACAAGCATGCCTTGGCGAAAATTGCCCACCGAGGGCACGAAGATCGGGCGGTTCTTCAACCCCGAGAACGTGTGCAGTTCGGTGACATGCTTGTGTTCGAGACCTAGGCCATAGAGCTCAAAATCGGGCGCCTTGCTCGCCTCGTAGCTCTCGATCATCGAGCGGCCGCCGCCGCTGTAGCCAGAGACGGCATTGATGCTGACGGGGTGATCGGCCGCCAGAATTCCAGCATCGATCAACGGCCGGATCAGCGCGATGGCGCCCGTGGGATAGCAGCCCGGATTGGCGACCCTGCGCGAGGCAGCGATGGCGCCGGCCTGCGCCGCGTTCAGTTCGGCAAACCCATAAACCCAGCCGGGGGCGACCCGGTGGGCTGTGCTGGCGTCCAGGATGCGCGGACCACCTTTCGACAAACTGTCGGCGAGCGCGGCCGCTTCTTTTGCAGCGTCGTCCGGCAGGCACAACACCACGAGATCGACCTCGCCGAAGAGCTTGCGCTTTGCGGCCGGGTCCTTGCGGGTCTCAGGCGTGATGCTGACCAGTCTTATACCCGTCACTGCTCCAAGGCGTTCGCGGATACCCAATCCGGTCGTACCCGCTTCGCCATCAATGAATATTGTGTGTGATGTCATGAGCCGACCTCAGGCCAAAGAGGCTGTCTGCCGCGCGTATGTCTGCTCACGCAAAGAGCATTGCCAGCCTAGCGAAAAACAAAACGGCCCGCCAGATCAGCGGGCCGCCTGAAGATAACCAGAACGACGTTCGCGACCTAGCGCTTGGAAAACTGGAAGCTGCGTCGGGCCTTGGCGTGGCCGTATTTCTTGCGCTCCACCACACGACTGTCACGGGTGAGGAAGCCTGCCTTCTTGAGAACGCCGCGCAGCTCCGGCTCGAAATATGTCAATGCCTTGGAGACGCCATGGCGGACCGCGCCGGCTTGGCCCGAAAGGCCACCGCCCTTGACGGTGACGACTATGTCGAATTCGTCGGCACGGGCCGCAGCGATAAGCGGCTGCCGGAGCACCATCTGGAGGACCGGACGCGCGAAATACGCCTTGAAATCCTTCTTGTTGACGGTGATCTTGCCGTGGCCGCGCTTGACCCAGACGCGGGCAATGGCATTCTTGCGCTTGCCCGTGGCATAGGCGCGGCCCTGCGCATCGACTTTGCGGACATAGACCGGAGCGCCAGCCGTTGCGCCTTCACCGGCAGCACCGCCCTTGAGCTGATCAAGGCCAGTCAGAGTTTGGGTTTCAGGAGTTGCCATGGTCCTCAAGCGCTCCGCTTGTTCTTGGAGTTGCGTGCGCCGATGTCGAGCACGGTTGGATTCTGGGCACCGTGCCGATGCTCGGGTCCAGCGAAAACCTTGAGATTGGTCAGCTGCTTGCGGCTGAGCGGCCCGCCGGGCAGCATCCGTTCGACGGCCTTCATGATGACACGGCCAGGAAACTTGCCCTCGATGATACGGGCGGGGGTTGTCTCCTTGATGCCGCCGGGATAACCGGTGTGGCGATAATAAATCTTGTCGGTCATCTTCTTGCCGGTCATCACCACCTTGGCGGCGTTTATGACAATGACATTGTCACCGCAATCCATGTGCGGCGTGAAGGTCGGTTTGTTCTTGCCACGCAGGATCAAGGCGATTTGGGATGCGAGCCGCCCGACCACAAGGCCGGCGGCGTCGATGAGCACCCATTTCTTCTCGATCTCCGTCGGCTTGGCGGAGTAGGTTTTCATGCGTGAACGCTCCAATACCCGTCGCTGAATGTCGGGGTGGTTGTCGATTGTCACGGCGGCGAGCGGACCCGGCGCTAAGTGCGATGGGCGGAAACTACATCCGTGGTGTTCGCAAGTCAACAGCGGCAATCCAAGTAAAATATCGGTATTTCAATAAGTTACACTTACGGTATTATATTACCTCGTAGACTACCCGCGCGCCAGACCTGTACCCCAGCGTCGATGGAGCATGCGCTCCCAAGGTGCAAACACGATCTTATCGACCAGGAGGCCAATGAGCACGATAACGATCATCACCCCGATCACCTGATCCATGGCGTTGAGCTCGCGGCCATAGTGCAGGAGGTGGCCAAGCCCGAAACCCGTGAGGATCGTAACGTAGATCTCCGCCGCCATGAGCGAGCGCCAAGCAAAGGCCCACCCCTGTTTCATACCGCTGATGAGATACGGCAGTGATGCCGGTAGGATAACCCGCGTCCATTTGTGGATGCCCTCCGAACCCATTGTTCGGGCGGCGCGGGCGTAAATAGGTGGCAGATTGCGAATCCCGGTGTCGGTGGCGATCACAACCGACCAGACCGTGCCCATGATGACGACGAAGAGCATCGCCGTTTCGGTTTGACCGAACCAGACCAGCGCCAGCGGAATCCAGCACACGCTGGGCAGCGTCTGCAACCCCAGCGCTAGCGAACCCAAGGTATCCTCGGCTAGTTTCGAGCTGCCCATCAGCAGCCCCAGCGGCAGCCCCAACGCGATACCAATCGCATATCCGATCAGCAACCGCCGCAGGGTCACACCGCAGGCCTCGATCAAGGTTCCATCCCAAAGCGCCGACCAAAGATACTCAGCGACCGCCTCGGGGGACGGAAAGAGCACCGGCGACCATCGGCCACTCGCCGCGGCGACGTGCCAGACAGCCAGCAGCCCCGCGAAAAAAAGCATGACCGCCATTGCACGCTTCATTCGGCAACCTCGGCGGTCATGTAGCCCTTGAGGGCTGCGGTTATCTTTTGCGCAAGGACCGAAACCTCGGCGCCGTTGATGTCACGCGGGCGCGGCAACGGAATCACGAACTCCTCGCGGATGCGACCTGGATGCGGCGAGAGCAGCAATACGCGGTCACCAAGACATACCGCCTCGCGGACATTGTGGGTGACGAGCACGATCGTCTTGCGCCTCTGCTGCCAGATGCGCTGCATATCGCCATAAAGCGTCTCTCGGGTCATCGCATCGAGCGCCGCCATCGGCTCGTCCATTAGGAGAACGTGCGGATCGGGGGCCAGGGTGCGGGCGAGCGCCACCCGCTGCTTCATGCCGCCCGAAAGCTCGTGGACGTAGGAGCGGCTGAACTTTTCCAACCCGACCAGCCTCAAATGCTCCTCGGCGATCCGCCGACGATCCTTGCCCGAGATATCATGGCACAACTTCAGCCCGAACATCACGTTGCCAAAGACGTTCAGCCATGGAAACAGGGCAGCTTCCTGAAACATGACCAAGCGATGCCGTCCGGGTCCCTCGACCGGCACGTTGTCGGCAAGCACACTGCCGTCGTCAGCCTTCGTCAGACCAGCGATGATATCGAGCAAAGTGGATTTGCCACAGCCGCTCGGGCCGACGAGGCAAACGAATTCGCCGTCCTCCACCGTGAGCGAAATGTGATCCAGCGCCTGCACGTCCGCGCGATTGGAGCGGAACCACTTGCTGACGCCATCAACCACCAGTCTAGCCATGAGACCGCGCCTGGGCTTGCGCCCGGTTTCCGCCAGCAGCCATCACGGCTCCTCCACGAGGGCGGAGAGGTCAGCGGTGCCTCTCAGGAAGCCTACAGATTGTGCGCTCTTGAGAAAGCCATCCAGTGCCTCACGCGAGACTTGCGAAGTCAAGACAATGCGTTTGGACGCCTCCTTGACCAATTCAACCGGCATCGCAGTCCGCGTTTCGGCTTCGATCTCGTCGCGGGCCAGCTGTTGGGCCTCCTCCGGGTGCGAATTGATCCAATCGGTGAGTTCCTTGTTGGCGGCGACGAATTTGGCGACCAGATTGCGGTTGGACTTGAGTTCGGCCGTGCTCGAAACCAGCACCGTCGTCACCGAATTGCTGTCCTCGACCAACACCTTGCCACCCGCCTCGTTGATGAGTCGGGACACCCATGGCTCCACAGTCCAGACTGCATCGATCTGCCGGCTTTTGAACAGGGTCAATTGATCGGGATTGGCGGTTGGGACGACCTGCGCATCGCCGCCCGTTTGGGTGATTCTCAGGCCGCCAGCGATCAGCCAGGCCCGCGCCGCGACATCCTGAGTGTTGCCAAATTGGGGGGTGGCGATGGTGTGCCCCTTGAAATCTGCAGCGGTCTTGACCGGAAGGTCCGGCTGCACCACCAGCGCCGAACCGCCATTGGCCGCTCCCGCCACGATCCTGACTTCCTGTCCGCCCGATTTGACGTAGGCGTTGATCGCGGGATTGGGGCCGACATAGGTAAGGTCGATAGAGTTGGCGAATAGCGCCTCCATGGCGCCCGGCCCGGCGTTGTAGACATACCATTCGATCTTAACGTCAGCACCCAGACGCTGTTCGAACCATCCCTTGCCCTGACGGGTGAAATTGTGGCCAACAAGGCCTTGCATGTGGGTGATATTGGAGAAGTGGCCGACGCGAAGCACAACTGAGGTGGAGGCGGCATTGGCCGATGTGCCGGCCATCGAGGTGAGCCCCGTGCAAACCAACACTGCCGGGAGGTGCAGCAATCGTGCAGCGCCAAATCTGTTCATCTTTGATCCGCCTTTTGGGATGGGAGGAAGCTACTGCTCGAACAAGGACCACAAGCAGGATACAATCCTCCTGCGCCTCAGACCATGGGGAGATCCAAATAAATAGAATAAAAATCTATTTCAACCGATGAACGTCTGATAAAAGTAGATTTATTTTCGTTTTTTCGAGAATCACAAAAAGAAAGCCTAATGCGGAATTCCTCTCTGCGAACCACCGTCCTTGTGCAGGCAGCCAAGCTGCGCTGAGCGCCCTGTATTGTGCAAATCGGCAAAATCGTTCATAGCCGATGCCATATCCGGCACTGGAGCCCCTCATGTCCGACACCAGCACGACCCGCCAGGCCGCTGCCGTCCAACAGGCCCAGCATGACAAGATCCTCATCCGCGAACGGCGCGATGACGTCTATGTTCTCACTCTTAACTGCCCCGACAATCGCAATGCCTTGTCCGAGCAGATGATCGCCGCCATCGAGCGGGCCCTGGTTGTCATCAAGGTTTGGCTGGAGGTCAAGGTGGTGATCATCGCCGGTGCGGGCCCCGTGTTCTGCTCGGGGCACGATCTGCGCGCGATCCAGCAGCACCGCGAGGACGGCGACGGCGGCAAGGGGTATTACAAGCGGCTCTTGGCTCAATGCACCCGGCTGATGACAACGCTGACCGAGTACCCCAAGCCGATAATCGCGGCCGTGGATGGGACGGCAACGGCGGCGGGCGTGCAGCTCATAGCCTCATGTGATCTTGCCGCCGCCTCGGCCAACGCCCGGTTCTGCACGCCTGGAGTCAATATCGGCTTCTTCTGCCATACGCCCGCGGTGCCACTGTCGCGCAACCTCACCCGTAAGCACGCGCTTGAGATGCTGCTGACGGGCGAATTCATCGATGCGTCCCGGGCGCTGGAGATGGGCCTGGTCAACCGGCTCGCACCCGAGGGCAAGGCACTCGACGAAGCGATTGCCATGGCCAAGGTCATCGCGCGGAAATCGCCCGAGGCGCTGGCGATGGGCAAGCGCAGCTTCCACGCCCAGGAGGGTCAGCCGATCGCCGACGCCTACGCTACCGCCACCGATTTCATGGTCGACAACATGTTGATGCCCGATGCCGTCGAGGGCGTGGCCGCGTTTTTGGGCAAACGCAAGCCAGACTGGAAACTGGGCTGATGGCCGTTAATCATGACTCCTATGATGAGGACTATATCCGCGGCATCCTGATGGAGGTGAAAAGCATCGCCGTCGTCGGGGCCAGCAATAATCCGGTGCGACCATCCTATTTTGTCGTGAAGTATCTCATCGCCAAGGGTTACACGGTATACCCAGTCAATCCAGGGATCGCGGGAAGGGAGCTGATTGGCGTCAAGGTCTATGGAAATTTGAGGGACATCCCCGAGTTGGTCGACATGGTGGATATCTTCCGCAATTCGCAGGCGGCGTTGGCGATCACGAGGGAGGCGATCGCGATCGGCGCCAAGGTCGTATGGATGCAGCTTGGCGTTCGAGACGACGAGGCGGCGAAGCTTGCCGAAGCCGCCGGTCTAAAGGTGGTCATGAACCGGTGCCCCAAGATTGAATATGGCAAGCTGTCGGGCGAGATTGGCTGGGCCGGGGTGAATTCGGGCACGATCAGCAATTCACGCGGGGCATTGGGCACGGTCGGGGCGCAGAACCGGGTGCTGGGCAAACAGTAGGCGGCCGATGCCAAAAACGCCGAAGGCTCCTCCTTACGCCGCCGACTTTGCGCCAGTGATCGCCGCCTTCGCGAAGGATCGCGCTGTCGCGTGCACCCACAAATTCGCGACCGTCAACTTGACAGTCGCCGGCAAGGTCTTCGCGTTCACGAACAAGGCCGGGATGGTCGTGAAGCTGCCAGCACCTCGCATCGAAGCCCTGATCGCCGTTGGCCACGCCACGCCGCTCATCATGGGCAAGCGAACGATGAAAGAGTGGGCGGTCGTTCCGCCGGGCAAGGGGCCGTGGGTGGCAGTGGCAAAAGAGGCCAAACAGTTCGTCGGCGGCGCCAACACCTAGAGCATTTTCCGCCTGACGTGAATCGCGAATGCCACAGGGGGATTCCCCTTGGGTCGCAAATCAGATTCGGTCGCCTCATCAACGCTGATGGAGGGACTTGGCA
>Ga0075021_10000808_pt1 | contig 16107 bp, 12 predicted proteins | sample ColStrG_CSR_2012_FD_72749 | JGI IMG/M metagenome (GOLD analysis project Ga0075021, IMG submission 72749) | Freshwater sediment microbial communities in response to fracking from Pennsylvania, USA - Cold Stream Run_MetaG_CSR_2012 | ecosystem: Environmental > Aquatic > Freshwater > Creek >...
TACAACGCGCTCGTGGCGATCTATTGCAGGCCGAGGGAACGATGGCCTACGCCAAGTCACAACTCGATGCCACCCTCATCCGCGCACCCGTGAGCGGCACGATTCTCGAGCGCACGGCGGAGAAAGGCGAGTTGGTGACTGCTCAGTTCGCCAGCGCCGCGGAAGGCGGACCGCGCGGATCGGTCGTCGCACTCGCCGATCTCAGCGACATACAAGTGGAACTCGATATCGCGCAGGACGACTTCGCTAAGCTGTCTCCGAAGCAGGAGGGCATCGTCACGCTCGATGCCTTCAAAGAACGTTCTTACAAAGGCCTGATCGCCGAGATGTCACCCGAAGCCAACCGGCAGAAAGCGACCGTGCAGGTGAAGGTGCAGATTCAGAATCCGGACGCCTACCTTCGCCCGGAAATGAACGCCACCGTGCAGTTCAAGGCGGCCGAACAAAAGGCATCCCTTCCGACGCAGTCCTGGGTGTTTGTCCCAACCGCTGCCTTGCGGGACAAAGACGGCGCCAAGTTCGTGCTGATCGCCTTCAACGGCAAAGCCCTCCGCCGCGGCGTTCACGTGCAGGGCCAGCGTTCGGGAGGATATCTGGTGGATTCGCTGGTGGGCGGCGAGAGCGTCATCACCACCGCGCCCGCGAACTTGCAAGACGGACAGAAAATTCGCATCAAGGGGCAATCATGAATGCAATGACAGTGCCGCAGACGGCCGTGGGCAGCAAGGTGGTCCAGGCCCGCGGGGTGAACAAGATCTTCAAGCGCGATGCGTTTGAGGTAACCGCGCTCGACAACGTCTCCATCGACATCGCGCAGGGCGAGTTCATGGCCTTAATGGGACCCTCCGGGTCCGGGAAGACCACATTGCTGAATATGATCGCCGCCATCGACCGCCCCACTTCCGGCGAGTTGTTGGTGATGGGAGAAAACATCTTCCGCCTCAATGACGGCCAGTCGGCCAGCTGGCGTAATACCCATGTCGGTTACGTTTTTCAGACGTTCAATCTCATCCCGGTGCTGACCGCGTTTGAAAACGTCGAGTTGCCACTGCTTCTCACCAAGATGACGCCGCAGCAGCGCCGCGATCACGTCATGACCGCGCTGAAACTTGTGGGCCTCGAGGAACGCGTCAATCATCTTCCCAAACAGCTATCGGGCGGGCAGGAGCAGCGCGTGGCCATCGCCCGGGCGATTGTCAGCGATCCCACTCTGATTCTCGCCGACGAACCCACAGGCGACCTCGACAGCAACTCGGCGACGGAAGTCTTGGAGATTCTCAAACGTTTGAACGAAGGCTTCCGCAAGACGATCGTGATGGTGACCCACGACCCGCACGCCGCCGGCTATGCCCACGTCACCCGGCATCTGGAAAAAGGACGGTTGTTGCCCGCCTAGCTGAGAGTCCGTGTGGCGCGGACACTCTTGTCCGCGTGTCGGCAGCACTCGTACTGCATGGGGGCGTGGACAAGAGTGTCCGCGCCACACGCCTGAACTTCATCGCTACCGACATCCTGCAATCAACAACTTACAATATTATATCATATAGCTATAGTAACGTGGCCCTCCGAGTCGGCCCCATCACCCTCGGCCCGATGGTCCAGCCGCTGCCTGGAATGCCCCGTAATTGCCCGAGGAAGCCCGTGGACGCACGATTGAACCCTGGGTGGCATTCCAGGCCGTTTCCGTACTTGCGGACGCTAGGATCGCCTCCTACGGCAATTTCTATCGCTCCCGGCTATTGCTGAATGCGCACACAAAAGGATCTTCGCCGGACTCTGCAGATTGCACATCCTCAGGCAGAAAGACTGGAGGGCACAACGCTCATCGCGCCGCTGGTATCACTCACCCACTCCCAAACCCGCCGCCCCCGGTCGTTGCTGAGGCTGCGAGCCTCGCCATAGTCCACCAGGCGATTCAGCACGGTGGTCACCGAGGCCAGTGGATCTTTGTGGCGCGCGAGAACTGCCGGCGAGCGCTTTTCCAACTCCTGGCACACTTCGCGGGCACCCAGCGGACGGCGTGCTTCCATCAGAGCGGTGCGGCAGGCTTTGGTGAATCCAGGCTGACGGCCGTTGGGCTTACGGTCGATCAGTTCAAGCAATTCGTCTCCCATGACGTGATCGCCAAACAGATTGGCCAGCCCCACAATGGTCTGCTTCACGGTGCCAATCCGTTTCATAATCTCGGCGCGCTGCTGCATCAACTGGAGAAGTTCGTCGTGCGCGGCCTTGATTACCTGCTCTACCGGCGCGCCATCCGCGTGCGCAACCATCCCACGGCCCGCCTGAATATTTTTGAGAACATCCATGACTGCCTCCCAACTGCCATCCTGCGATGCCCAGCCCTCTCCTGATACGTGCGAGGAGCCGTCGCAGTTCCATGGGAACGTACACCCCGAAAAGCTTGTTGATTATTTAGACGCTTGCAGCGGAAAAAGGTTATCTGGAAAGCGGTCACCTAGGCCCGGGTAAAGTCACAATCGAATCGACGTTCAAGGACGTGCGGGCAGCTTCGTCTTCTCCGCCAGCGCGCGTTGCATCTTCTCGTCCGCCAGCCGTCCCAACTGTGCGTAGGCTTCCGCCAAGAATAAATGCGCTTCACGAGAGCCGGGCTCGACCCGAGCAGCCGTTTCCAGGTTGGGCACAGCCTCGGACGCCTTGCTGAGCAACGACAGCAGCCGCCCGCGCAACAAATTCGCGCGGTAGTGATCCGGGCTAAGGCCGAGGCAAGTATCCAGATGTTCCATCGCCTCCGGCACGCGATCAATGCGGGCATCCACCGCCGCCAATGAAAACTGAGCATCTGCCCACTTCGGCGCCCGTGCCACCGCCGCCTCAAACTGCGGGGCCGCGCCCTTCCAGTCTCCGGTCTCAAACAGCGCCAGGCCGAGTTCGTAGCGGCCCATGCCGTTGTCGGGAAGCAGTTGCGAAGCCCTCTGCAAGGGCGGAATTGCCTCGGCGTAATTCTTCAGACGCGCCTGCGCCACTCCGTATTGCATGTTGGCGACCGGCATGTTCGGCTCCTCCGCCAGCACTCGCTTCAGCAGAGGGACGGCCTCCTGATAGCGAGCATCCTCCACGTCGAACATCGCATCGTGCAGAAGGTTGGAAACCTCAATCTTGGCCTTGGGATCGACGCCGGAGAGCTTCTTGTCATCGGGCGCCGCACCGGCATCGGAAGCGACATAGCCGAGCGCCTGCAGCTTCTGCATCTGATCGGCATCCGGCTTGACCAACCCGACCAATGTCTGAGTAGTTCGCGAGCGAAACTCGTCCAGTTGAGATGCAATCGTATCGGCGACGGCCTTGGCGCCAGTTGCTAGATTGTGTCCAGCCTCGGGATCGACTGCCTGGTTGTACAGTTCACGTTCTGGCGCGCGAATGTAGAGATACTTCCCCGCACGGAGAGCCCGCAGCGAACTCCACCCAAAAGCGCGATGCGGATAGTCGGTCTCCGCGTAGGCGGAGCGCTCTTCTTCGGACGCCGACTGCTGCGAAGCCGCCGGCTTCATCAAAGTCGCCAGCGACTCCCCCTGCATTTCTTTCGGCACCGGCAGTCCGGCTTCCTGCAAGATGGTGGGAGCCACATCCACCAGACGCACTCGCGCGTCGATCCGCTTGCCCGCAGCATGTGAGGCGGGCAACTTGAAGAGCAGGGGCACGTGCAGCGTTTCGTCGTAGAGAAAAACTCCGTGCGTGTTCTCGCCATGCGCGCCCAACGACTCCCCGTGGTCGGCCATCACCGCAATCAGCGTTTCGTCGTAAAGACCGTGCTTGCGGATCTCGTCGAGCAGTTTGCCCACGGCTGAGTCGGCATAGGCAATTTCGCCGTCGTAGGGCTGCGGAGCGAAACGTGCCTTAAACGGAGCGGGTGGATCGTAGGGATCGTGCGCGTCGTAAAGATGCACCCAAAGAAAAAACGGCCCATTCGGCAACCCGCTGAGCCATGCCAGCGCGTGATTCACGACGTCGCCCGCACGCCGCTCGACCGATTGGTAGCGATCCGCGCCCTGCCGACGCAAGTGAAAACCGCCGTCATAAACTTCGAATCCGCGATCGAACCCCGGCGCTGTGCCATCCAGCGGATCAAGAATCAGCGAGCCGACAAAAGCCCCTGTGTGATAGCCCTGGGCGTGCAGCAGGTCAGGCAAGTACGGAAGGCGCGGAGAGAGAGGTACGCCGAAATCGTTGACTCGATTGAACTGCGGATACGTTCCCGTAAGAATGGTAGCGTGGGACGCAGTCGTGATCGGGACATGCGAGTAGGCCCGCGAGAACGCCACACCCCGCCGAGCCAACGCATCCAGATTCGGAGTCAGCCCGCGTTTCGACCCCAGAAACCCCATGCGATCGGCGCGGGTCGTGTCGAGCGTGATGAGGAGAATGTTGGGATGGGCTGAATTGCCGGCAGCGACGGCTGGTTTGTGAAGAACTCGAGGCGACTGTGCTGCGAAGCACACTTCGAAAACCAGTACTCCCGCCAGAACCCGAAAGACCCGCATACGAAAAAGGGAGTCTAGCATAGGCCAGACTCTCGGTTGGTTTTCGCTGCACCGCTAGAACGTGATCTTGAGTGCCAGGTTCATGTTCCTGGGACCACCCTGGGCGATCACCGGATTGCCGGCCGCAACATCCGGAGTTTCGGAGAGCGAACCGAAGGCACCGCTCTGAATACCGATGTCCAGGCTAAATCGCGAGAAGTTCGCCCGGTTAAGAACGTTGTACACCTCCCAGCGAAGTTGCACGGTCAGTCTTTCGCCGATTCTGGTGTTCTTGGCCAGGGTCACGTCCCACTGGCTCAGTCCCGGCCCGATCAGGAAGTTGCGCGGGGTGTTACCCACTGTTCCCGGGTCTGGAGGTTTGAAACTTTTTGAGACATAGTTGGTCGTATTGCGAGTCTGGATGACGACCGGATCTCCATTGAAGCTCCCGCGAATACCGCCGCCGGTCAGCCCTTGGCCGGACGGATCAGAGCCGCCGTTCTTGAAAACGCCGAACGGATGGCCACTGATCGCAGTATAAATCGTGCTCAGCTGCCATCCTTTGCCAGCAATCCGACCGAGATGTGGGATGTCCGGGAATTCATAGACCCCGCCGACGTTGAAGTTGAGGCGCACATCGTGGTCGCAGAGGCCGCGGCCATCCTGAAAATTCGGGTGAGCCAGTGCGGTGCTACGCACCGGATTGTCGTTGTTGACTTGTGGGTAATCTCCCTGTCCGCCGCGGTTCGAGGAATTCAGGTCGATACACTTGCTCCAGGTGAGGTTGTACTGCGTATCTAGACCATGCCAGGCTCGCTGGTTATAGGACACTTGCATGCTGTCGTACTTGGAAGTGCCCTCGTTGGTTGCCGTGATCACGTGCCGGATATCAGGGTGTGTGGCTTGCAACGGCCGCGCTGGATCACAAGCCGCTTCTGACGAACACACGTCGCCAGTGGGATTCGTTGGGGTAATTGTGGTTGGGTCAATACTGCCGAGCGGCGACGCATTCATGTCGTAGTAGATGATCAAATCTCGTCCACGCTGACCGGAGTATCCAAGCGTCAAGACATTGTTTTTGAACAGTTCTCTCTGAATGCTGGCGTTGAAGTTGTGATAACGGGGAGTCTTGAGATTCCGCGCCACGGCAAACGCGTTAAACGGCGGAACGGGTGTAGGACTGAAAAGTGGGCCATTGGTCGCCGAATCGAAGCAAATGTAATCCTTCACTCGGTTGACTGGGTCATAGCATGTCGCGCCCGGATCGGTGGGAGGAAGCGGTGACTGCTCCCCGCCTCCGCCCACGTCCGACGCGTTGGAGACATTGAAGAATCCCAGGTTGGTCTGCGTGAAAACCCCGGTGCGCGCGTGCGCGAAGGAGAAGGGCGAAGCTAGCGCGGCGAAGTTCGCCACATCGAAAGAGAGTGAATAACCAGCGCGAAGCGCCATCTTCCCGTTTCCCAGAATGTCCCACGCGACCCCAGCGTGGGGTCCAAAATCCTTGTAGTCCACCTGGTGGATTCCGCCGATGTCCTTCCCAACCTTGAGGAAACCCCGCACCGGATCGAATACTGCCTCTTGATTCTTGGTATCGCGCACGGTCCCGTTTATTTCGTACCGTAGCCCATAGCTCAACGTCAGGCGCGGCTTGATCTTCCAGTCGTCTTGGGCATAGATGCCAACGCTGCTTTGCGTGATGTGCCGGTGGGTGTCGCCGAAGCTGCGATTGGCAAGGTCGGCTTTGCCCAACAGCAACTGCTCAACGTCATTCTGCACCGACGCGTAGCCATAGGCACCGGCAACGACGGGGGCATAGGAACTGAAGTACCCGACCGCCAGACCGGTCCGGGCCTCACTTCGGAGGCTGTTGGTGTAGGCTCGCTGGAAATTTCCGCCTAGCTTGATGGTGTGATTCCCCTTCACCCACGAAAAATGCTCCGACCAGTCGTAGGTCGCGTCGGGCCGAGTGGACAGCGGATAGGCCTGCACCCCTCCGATATACCCGCCGTACCCAAGGTGGGACATGTAAACGTAGGGTATGCCGAAATCAGCTGGGCTGAGAGGACCAGTGTCGATGCCCAGGCTCTGGGGATCGATCTTGTTGTTCACGCCGAGCAACTGGGAAAACCGCGTGTATCCGAGACGGCTCTCCAGGATTTTGTTATTCCCGAAGTTCGAAATCCAACTCACTCCCGCCATCTGCGCGCGCGAGGGTGCGAACGAATTGAAGATGTTCTGCGGGAAAGCTGGATTCGGCGGCAGACCGGCAAACGGTGGTCCGTTCTGCAGGCTGTCCCCAAAAATATAACGAGCTGCGATTGAGTTGGTGCTGTTTACTTTGAAGTCGAACTTTACACCGAACTCGTTGTTGCTGGCCGAACTCGGGGTGCGTTGCGTGAAAGTACCGACATCGGTACAGCCAAGCGAGTTGTGATCGCAGGGGTTTTGATCGGCAGGATTTGTGTCTATCGGAAAGTAGTTCAAGAGCGTTTGCCCAACCGGATCGATGGTGAGGCCGTTGGCAGCGATGTCCGCCACCGCGGCATCGACCGCCGCCTGCGTCGGGACACCCCTAGTTTTCACAGCCTCCGATTTGTTGCGCTGACCTTCGTAGAACAAAAAGAAAAAGGCTTTATCCCTGATGATTGGCCCGCCGATGTTGGCATGGAACTGATTGTTGTGGATAGTCGTCGGCCGGCAATCCGCAGGTCCACTGCAGTCGCCATGAGAATTTGCAAAGAAATTGTCGGCGTCGCCGATACCGCTGTGATTGACCCAGGTCGTTCCGCCATGCCAGGTATTCGTGCCACTCTTCATGCTCAGCATGATCGGCGCTCCGCCTTTAACGCCAAACTCCGCGGAGGGCGTCTCCTGCACGCTCAATTCCTCGATGGCATCCGGCGGGAACGTAACCGCCGGGATACCGAGAATGCCAGTCTGATTGATGGCCGAGTCGCCATAGTAGCGGTCGTTGTTATAAAGCCCGTCAATAAAGTAATTGTTGGACGTCGTCCGGGAACCGTTGATGCTGACAGCCAGGAATCCTCCGCCCGGATCGCGCTGCACTCCCGGCGTAATGGCCAGCAGCGAATTAAAATCCCGTCCGTTGATCGGAACATTCTCGATTTTCTGGCTGTCCACGTAGTTGTTGTTGTTGGGGGACAGATCGACCAGCGGCGCGCTGCCTTCTACTTCGACGGTTTCCGTGCGCTGTCCCACCTGCAAGGTGAAGTCAGAGTGAGTCACCGCGCCGGTGGCGACTTCCGCGGTGCGTGTCAGCGTCTTGAATCCTTGCGCGTTGGCGGTCACCCTGTACTTGCCAATCGCCAGATCAGGCACACGATAGCTGCCCGTGTTGGTGGTGGTCGCGGTTCGCTTGTCGCCGGTCCCGAGATTCTCGACCGTAATCGTCGCAGCCGCTACGACCGCGCCCGATGTGTCCGTGACATCGCCGGAGATTGTTCCCGTGATCGTCTGCGCCCAGCCCGGCACTGTCAGGCTAACCAACAGCAACAAGCAAGAAAAAGTGCGCCCCCACAATGACCGCATGTCATGCCCCCTCGGCAGAGCTTCGCCTCCTGCGCTAGATGCTGGATGGGCAATAAGTTTAGTGTCCAATCTGCGAAAGTCAATACTCGGACAACGCGATTCGGATTGACCAGGAGTCAACCGTGTAGGAAACGCACGCAAAACCGCTTCAGGCGAAATAAATTCAGGAAGACAAAACAGATTCCAGTACCGACCTTCACCCCAGCGGCGAATCGGTCATGCGGAAACGAGTGCGGACGTGTTCGGAGAGCCACTCGACCGCCGTGCGGTTGGCCACGGGATCAGCCTTGGCCAAATACTTCATCGCTTCCACCAGCATCTTTTGTCCATCCACGTAGCGGGGGTCGGACGTGCGTTCGCGCGGCTTGCGTGACAAATCGGGAGGAACCGGGATCGTAAAAACTTTGGCCATGCCCACTCAACTTTCGGAAGGTTCTTGTGCAGTATATAGCCGAGGGTGGTCTTTTTCAGCTTGATTCTGATGGTTCCTGCCCAGCCGGATAAGAACGCGAAACTACCTGCCTTTGCTTAGCTTTGCGGGGAAACGAACCGGGTTTTGCCGGTGGTTTTGAGCTTGAAGACATTGTCCGGAAGTTTTTGATTAATTTGAATTTGAGAATACTTCGCCAGCCGGTAGTCGCCCCCGGGTTCGAAGATCTGTTGCTGCACCAAAACTCCTTTCGCCGGATCGATCCAAAGAAGAATGCGCGCGACGTTGTTGCGCAGACGCACCGACTTTGGAACCAGTTCCAGCTTCGCGGCTTCGGTGCCGTTGGCGGTCTCCGATCCCAGATGCTTCACCTCGTAGGATTTCAGCAGGTCGTGCCCACCGCCACCGAATCCGAGCACCAGAAAGCTCTCAATATCGGCACGATTCTTGCCGGCGCTGTATTCGTTCACCTGATCGATCTTGGGCTGGTACACCTGAACCTTACCGCCACCATAGAGCACGTATTTCCTGTCGGGCTCCGAGACGTCGGCGGCCATCTGCGTCTCGCTGCCTTCGCGCCGGAAATAAATCTTGCCCTTCTGCGTGTCGGTGTCGTCGATGACCTTCTGGTATTGATCCCACACGAAACTTGCTTCGGTGGTGCGGAAATTCTTGGCGGCCGCGTCCATCCGACTCAGGACGCGGTCCAACTCCGCCGCATCGCTCTGCGCCCACGCTGCCACGGAGAGCAGCGCGCAGGCCACCAGCGTATTGAACGTAAATCTCACAGGGCAAATCTCACAGCTTCGTAGCTCCGGGGCGGCGGCGCTACGACTGCTAGTCTTTCTCAACCCAAACCTTGTAGCTCTGCGTGTGTCCGGATGCATCCTTCACCGTCTCGTACCGGCTGACGCTGACGGCTCCCGCAATGGGTTCGATGATCTGCACCAGTTGCTGACGAACGTCCGCGCCGGCGGCGCTCACCGCCGAGGCCGGGATCTGATAAATGAACCCTGCCTTTTCGTCGGGAATCACCACTACTCCGATTGGATGCGGATTCCGCTCCACCGGTTTGTCCTTGTAGTTGATGTAGCGCGGCGAAACAAAGACGAACAGCAGAATCAAGGTCACCATAATGTCGTAGTGCAGCGTGCCCCGCTCATACGACCACAAAATGTATCTACGAATTGTGCGCCACACTGCGCCCATGGGAGAGACGGCTCTCGCCGCTATGTCGGTTTCCGGCCGCTGCCAGTCTATTTGGGAATTCATTCGATAGCAATCCTGCGCGCGGCGCGGCTCATGCGTTCCTCGGCGTGATGCGGTCCGTCCCCATATATGGCTGCAACGCCTCCGGAATCCGCACGCTGCCGTCGGCTTGCTGATAGTTTTCCACGATGGCAACCCAGGTACGGCCAACCGCCAGCCCGCTGCCATTCAGCGTATGCACGAACTCGGTCTTGCTCTTCCCTTCCGGACGATAGCGGATGTTCGCCCGGCGCGCCTGAAAGGCTTCGAAATTCGAGCACGAAGAAATCTCGCGAAACAGTTGTTGCCCCGGCAGCCAAACTTCAATGTCGTACGTTTTCGCCGAAGACGGCCCCATATCGCCCGTGCACAGCGCCACGGTGCGATAGTGAATGCCCAGCTTCTGGAGCACGGTCTCCGCGTTGCGCGTGAGTTTCTCGAGTTCATCGTAGGAACGGTCCGGATGCGCGAACTTCACCAGTTCCACTTTCTGAAACTGGTGCTGCCGGATGATCCCACGCACGTCTTTCCCGTACGACCCCGCTTCGCTGCGAAAACACGGCGTATACGCGGTGAGGCACACCGGCAGCCGCGCAGCATCCAGAACTTCATCGCGATAGAGATTCGTGACCGGCACCTCGGCGGTCGGAATCAGCCAGAGGTCGCGCTCGCCGTGAGGAACTCGGAACGAGTCCTGAGCAAACTTGGGTAGCTGGCCGGTGCCGTACATGGAGTCAGAATTGACCATGTAAGGCGGAAGGACCTCGGTGTAACCGTGCTCGCGCGTGTGCAGGTCGAGCATGAAGTTCGCAAGCGCGCGTTCCAGTCGCGCGCCCAGATCCCAATACACCGCGAACCGCGCGCCGGTGAGCTTGACGGCTCGTTCCAGGTCAAGCACCCCGAGTTGCTCTCCCAACTCCCAGTGCGGCTTGGGAGTGAAATCGAACTGGGGCGGCGCGCCCCAGCGCCGCGCCTCGACATTCTGCTCCGCGCTTGTGCCGACGGGAACACTTTCATGGGGCAGGTTCGGCAGCGCGGTCAGGACTTCGCGCAGCCGTGCGTCGGCTTCCGCCGACTTCTTCTCGCACTCCTGGATCTGCTCGCGCAGGTCTTTGGTTTCCTGGATCTGTGCGGTCGCGTCCTGCTTGTTCTTCTTGAGCTTGGCAATTTCTTCGGAAGCCTGGTTGCGCTTCGCCTGAAGGGTTTCCGTCTGCGTGATGGCCTGGCGCCGCTCCGTATCGATGGTGCGGAAGTCTTTCAATACCTCGGCGGGATTCATACCGCGCTGGCGCAACTTCTCCTCCACCAGCGCAAGATTGTCGCGAACAAAATTGAGATCGAGCATTCTCTTAACTTTAGCTGAAAAGGACAATGCAATGCACGCCGGGATGAGGCCGGAGGGAAGCAGACTTCAAAATCTTGAACCGCAGAGCACGCTGAGATCGCCATGTTTTTCTGCCTTTCTCCTCCGCGCTCTCCGCGCCCTCTCCGTTGAGCGCGTTTTCTCCTGTAAACTAGCTCGCGATGAAACTCTCGCGCTGCCGATCCGTTGCGCTGGTGTTACTGGCGTGGGTCTCCCTCGCTTCGCCCCGGGGCGCCGCCGCGTCCGCCTACAATGCCCGCCCCAAGCTCATCGTTGTAATCGTGATCGACCAGTTCCGGGCCGATTACCTCGAGCGCTACCACGACCAGTTCGGCGAAGGCGGATTCCGGGTCTTCCTCGATCGCGGCGCCTATTTCACGGACTGCAATTACGACTACGCCAACACCCGCACCGCTCCCGGCCATGCCACGCTCTTCACGGGCAGCTACACCAGTGGCCACGGCATTGTGGCCAACGAGTGGTGGGATCCGCAGAAGAAAAAACACGTGACCTCCGTCGAAGACGATGCGACCAAGTTGCTCGGCGGCAGTACGTCCGGCCCCGGCGCCTCCCCGCACAACCTGCGCAGCGATACGCTCGGCGACGAATTGAAGCTGGCCACCGGCGGCAGGGCGCGCGTGTTCGCCGTCTCGCTCAAGGATCGCGCGGCTGTGCTGCCCGCCGGATACTCTGGCGATGCCGCCTACTGGATCGATCCGAAGACTGGCGCCTGGATCACCTCGACCTACTACCGTCAGGATCTTCCGGAGTGGGCGCGCAACGTCAACAACAGCCATCGCGCCGACAAATACTGGAACCGCGAGTGGAAAGATGCTGACGGCAACATGCTCGGCTCGACCGCTCCGCGCAATGGCAAAGACGGCAAGCCGGCGGGATTCTACGAAGTCGTCGGATCCACGCCGTTCGCCAACGACTATCAGTTGGAATTCGCCAAGGAACTTGTCTTGTACGAAAAACTGGGCGCGGGTCCCGCGACGGACCTGCTCGCCATCAGCCTCTCGGCCAACGACATTCTGGGCCATCAGGCCGGACCTGATTCTCCTCAAATGCGCGGCATGGCTCTCGAACTCGACCGCCAACTCGCGGAGTTCATCGGCTTCCTCGGCCACCAGGTTGGTCTGGCCAACGTCTGGATGGCGCTTTCCGCCGATCACGGCGTTGCGCCTCTGCCCGAATTCGCAAAGCGACTGCGGCTGCCCGCTGAAAACGTGGATGGCCAAGCCAAACGCAGCCAGCTCAATTCCCTGCTTTCAAAAAAATACAACCGGACAGCCGACTACCTGCGCGACTTTGATTCCCCGCTGGCGTGGCTGAATGACGAAGCCTTCTCCAGCGTGGGACGAAAAGAAGCCGACGCCGAATCCGACACAGGCGAGGCCATGATACAAGCCGGACTCGCCGGCTACTTCACCAAGTGGCAGCTGGCGCACGGCGAAACACCGCACACAGAAACCGGCCGACGCTATGCCCACAGTTACTCGCCGGAAGGCGGCTGGTACGTGATGGGCGTCCCGCAACCGTTTCAAGTGGGAACATCGAAAGGTACGAATCACGAGACTCCATTCTCGTACGATACCCACGTGCCGCTTGCCTTCTACGGACTGGCGTTTCAGCCCGGCGTGTACCGCACCCACGCCGAGCCCGTCGATCTGGCCGTGACGCTCGCCTCTCTGCTCGGGATCAACGCGCCCGCGCAGGCCACTGGCCGAGTGCTGACCGAGGCCCTCCCGTCGCCGCACAAATCCTCCGCTCCGCCCGCTGGAGAGACACAATGACCCCGATGGCTACTCCAGACTTGTCAGTGCGTGTCGCCGGCATCGAATTGAAGAATCCGATCATCGCCGCCTCGGGCACCTTCGGCTACGGAGTGGAGTTCGAAGATATTGTCCACCTCGACCGTCTCGGAGGACTGGTCGTCAAGGGTCTCTCCAAAGAGCCTATGACCGGTAATCCTCCGCCGCGTCTGTTTGAAACCGCCGCGGGGATGCTGAACGCGATCGGGTTGCAGAATATCGGCGCGCAGGCATTTATCGAGGAGAAGCTTCCCGCGTTGCGCGCCCGGAAAAATGTCGTCGTCTTTGCCAACGTCTTCGGCTACACGCGGCCGGACTACGAACAGACCATCGAGATCCTCAACCAGGCCGAGGGCATCGCCGCCTACGAGCTGAACGTCTCTTGTCCCAACACCGCCAGTGGGGGCATTTCGTTTGGCAGCGACCCGCACCTGCTCGACGAAGTGGTGCGGACCTCCAAGAGGGTCTCCGTGCGCCCGCTCATCGTCAAGCTCTCGCCCAACGTCACCAGCATTGGCCAGATGGCCTACGTCGCCCAGGAAGCGGGCGCGGATGCCATCTCGCTGGTGAATACATTCCTCGCCATGGCCATTGATGCCGAAACGCACCGCCCGCGGATTGCCAACGTCACCGCCGGCCTCTCCGGTCCCGCCATTAAGCCCATCGCCTTGCGGATGGTGTATGACGCAGCGCAGGCCGTTAAGATTCCGATCATTGGCATGGGAGGAATTTCAACGGCGAGCGACGTGATCGAATTCATGCTGGCGGGCGCCAGCGCTGTGCAGGTGGGAACTGCTAGCTACTTCGATCCGGTCGCGACCGAAAATCTGGTTGAGGAATTGGGCGCATATTGCCGGGAACGCCGCATCGAACAATTGGCCGACTTAACTGGAGGGCTGCTGACCGACTGAGCTGAATGCACATCATTCCTGAGCAATGGCCGTCGCAGGTAGAGATCCTTCGCTGCGCTCAGGATGACAGCCACTAGAATTTGCACTGGAAAACGCTAGCGCCCGCTGGCGTGCCAGATCGATCCGGGCGCCTGGTAATTCAAGCCCTCGCCCCACACCACATGCGTGTCGTCGCGATTGTCGATCGTCATCCCGAAATAATCGCCGAACGGAAACCGGAAACCCTTCTTCGCGACATATCGATAGCCGGGGACGTAACCTGACAGCCGGATCTCGTCACCCCACGCCGCTCCACCGTTACTGGAGCTGCGGTAGTAGGTATTCCAATAGGGCGTGTGGCGCGCGTCCATCCAGGCGACCCGGACGTCGCCGTTGTTCCCAGCAACGATGGCAGGAAAGGCATGTTCAACTTGAGGGTCGGCCGACGATAAGTTCACGCGCGGCAGCCAGCTGTCGCCGTGGTTGGTCGAAGAGGAGAAATAAATTCGCTGCGGCCCCATCCGCAGACTGCCGGCGCTCCACGCCGCGTACAGGGTCCCGCCCGCATCGGTGGCCAGTGCCACCTGCGCCCCTAGAAATGCCTCGCTGCACTCCTCGGTTTCGCAGCCGGGCGCGGGCGCGGAAACATCGAGCAGGCCTGGATTCCACGTCTTGCCGCCGTCGGCCGACCGGGCAACATACAGATTCACAATGCCCCGCGCGCCGCCCAGTTTCGAATAGGAAGCCCATGCCAGATACGCGTTGCCAGCCGCGTCAACCGTGGCAGCGCCGAGCAGTGACCATCCTGGGCGATTCCCGGCATTCACGCGCGTGAATGTAAACGTGCGCCCAGCATCCTGAGAAACCGCGACCCAAACGTCTTCCTCGTGGTTGAAGCCCAGGTAGATATTCTGTCCCCGCACGGCGAGCGCGGGCTTGTCCAGTTCCACTGCGCTGCGTACGGCGATCGCGTACGCCCACGTCGTTCCCGAATCCAGAGACTTCGCCACCACCACCGCGCGTTTCCCGCTCTGCAACCAGGCTGCGTACACGGTGCGGCGGTCGGAGGGATCCACCACGATCTGCGCGTCGTACTGCCCCGAAGCCGATTCCAGCATCACGCGTGGCGACTGCCAGGTCTTGCCATTGTCATTACTGACCAGCAGAAGCATGGTCGGAATGCGGCAATCCTTGCAATCCGGCACTTTGCCGTAATGCGGATACAGGGCAAACAAATGGCCCGCACCGTCGGCAGCAACCGCCGGTTCCCACTGATCGCCCGTCGTCAGTCCAACCCGCTTTTGCCAAGAAAAGCGGGCCGGCGCCGCCCAGCCCACGCTGGCAAGCGTCAGAAACACGGCCACGAGTCTGGAGTAAACAGGTTTCACGGTTTAGCCGGGCGGGGGAAGAAGAAATACCCTTCGCTAAAGAACTTTAGCCTGAAGTCAGGCCGCGGTCAACGGCTTAACAAGCTGCGAAAAAACTTGGGTTCCGCATTACGACGTCGCTTTCGCTGCCGCCAGCCGTTCGGTCTCAACCATCTAGGTGGGACTATCCGGCGCGTTAACCAGCTGTCAGCAGGATCGGCTGGCCGCCGGTCACCACCAGTGTGTGCTCAAAATGCGCGGAGAGCGCGCGATCTCGGGTCCTCACCGTCCAGCCGTCATCGTCGGTAAACACACCTCCCGAGCCTTCGCAGATGATCGGCTCCACTGTAATCACCAGACCTTCCTTCATGACCTGGCGGGCCTGCGGATCGGCATAGTTCGGCACGCTCGGCGGCTCGTGAACGGTGCGTCCAATGCCGTGTCCGCCCAATTCACGAATCACCGTAAATCCCGACTTGCGCACCTCGCGCTCCACCATCCTCCCAATCTCCAGCACGCGAAACCCGGCCCTCGCCACGAGCATTGCTTTCTCGAACGCCCGCTCCGCGCAAGCAATCATGCGCTCTGCCTGCAGACTCACCTGTCCGACCGGCACCGTGATCGCAGCGTCCGCCATGTAGCCGTCTTTCTCCACCGTGACGTCGAGCTTTGTCGTTCGCACATGATATGTCCGGATGAGATAGCAAGGGACGTGTCCGCTTGGGCCGGCGGCGAGGGTAGGAGAGCATGGAGGGCATGATCTTTTACACCCAGGCCGCGATGGAGCGGACGATGAAGGTACAGGAAGTGATTTTGCGGACGCTGGCCAAGAAGATCACGTGGTAGCCAGCGGCCGAGATCATCGGGATCAGCGACCGGCAGATGCAGCGCTGGCACGAGCGCTACGAAGAGTTCGGGTTCGGAGGGCTATTTGACCGGCGGCGGGGGAAGCCGTCGCCCAAGAA
>Ga0075021_10000809_pt1 | contig 16096 bp, 13 predicted proteins | sample ColStrG_CSR_2012_FD_72749 | JGI IMG/M metagenome (GOLD analysis project Ga0075021, IMG submission 72749) | Freshwater sediment microbial communities in response to fracking from Pennsylvania, USA - Cold Stream Run_MetaG_CSR_2012 | ecosystem: Environmental > Aquatic > Freshwater > Creek >...
GAGCTTGAGGCTATATCGATCGGCGATGGCGGCTTGTTTTGTCTCCCGACGGAAAATTGGTCACACGGCATTTTGGGAGTTTTGCAACACAATCCCCTCCACTGCGGACTTCCTGCTGCGCTGCCGTGAACCACCGCTTCGGGCCAGGAGCGTCCCTTCCGCGGGCACTGGAAATCGGCACAATTGCTCCTGTGGCCATGGTTCGAGACGCCCACCGCCACTCTGCCGCGCTTCGCTGTATCGCTGGGCCAAGATGGGAATTGCCGAACTTGGATCGTCGATTGCTGCGGGACGCTACACCCAGCCGTCGCCCGATCGGTTCTTGGGCTTCCAGATATCGCGGCCCAGCGGAATGAGGCAGAATGCGCCCATCGCAAGTAACAGGATGAGCGCCGCCCAATTCCACCATCGGGTTCCGTCGCCGAATATGGCGCTGCGGCTCGCCGCTATCCCCATGATGGAGGCGAACAGCCCAATCGTCACCTGCGACCGCATTTTTTCGTCCATCGGCTGAGACAGGCGCCGTCGCCAGAGCGACGGCATTCTTATTCCATGCCTTACGCTAAGAGCGCTGCTATCACTAGTCAGATTAGCTAGACGAATACGCATCAGCCGCTGGCCAAGAACGATGCCCCCTAGCGCCGCCTGGGTAACGGCTATTGCCTGGTCGTGAAGCGTGTAGGCCAAGCCGATCACGAGCACATAGATCGCCACCGTAATCCATTCGCCTTTGACTGCGTCGATCATGAGGGTTGGTTGCTTTCCAGGTCGCCGACCAATGCGAGGTGCCGTTACCACGTGAGAAACAGTACCACCAAGGCGCTGACGAGACAAACAACGCAAATTCCTGCTCCATAGATCAACAATGTCCGGATGCTGATGCGATTTCGGCGTGGACCGATAAAGGCCAGTGTGGGCGCCAGCCTCGTCAGCAGCAGCGGCATCCCCGGATAGCCGACATAAGGCAGACCGACCGGCGGGGCTGTTTCGTGCCAAGGGCTATTGAGGTGGAGCGGTTGAGATTGGCTCGGATCGCCGACGTGGGCCTCTGCGAAGGCTCGACAGAGCGAAGAATAATCAGCGTATCTCTCTCAATATCCTGCGGCACACAAGGACAATGGCGAATGCTAAAAAGGGAAGCGAAAGAAAGAAGAGCCACGCCACCCAATCGCCCCGAACGGCATTCGTTACCCCCTGCATGAAAAAAATTCCGAGGAGAAAGGAAATGCTGACCAAGGCCATGATCTGGCCGAGCACTACGTCTCGTGGGCTGGGAGTGCACATGATCTCTCGATTGCATAACTGAGGGTTGCTGGCTACGGCATGCTTGAGGGGATCGCCGAGGAGGCGACTGAGCAAAAGACCGCGACTTCCGCTTCGGGTCTTGGTCGTGTAAAAACGCTGAGGCTGTTTTGGAAAATAGAATTTCCATTTCGAATTCGAGGAAACACAAGGCGGCGGCGCTACGACACTTATTGTACCGGGGCAAGACATAGAAAACGATTCTTAGAAGCTTTCGCCAAAGCACGTTTTCACACGGCTTAGGTCAGGCGCGGCTGTACTGGCCGCGTCCTCGACCGTCCGGTGTTCCACCGACAGCGGCCATATCGCTGCACCGCCGCGAACTGGCGCTCCGGGCCGCGAGCGGACATTTGCCTCTGATATCTGCACACGGTAGTCGGCTCGCATCGGGCTTCAGATCATCTCCACGATCAAAGCACAAAAGAAAGCCGAGACCGCGCCGGCGCCTGCTGCATCGCCTGCTGCATAAGCGGCGAATGGCCAATCAGCAGTTTCAATTCGACCACCAAAAACGAAAAGTAAGACTAGAGCGGATACAAGAAAATAAACAGCGGCTGCGATGAGCGCGGCGACGAGAAGTCGGCGGCCAATAATTCTATGACGATAGCTTCTTGAGTACGCAAAGCCGGCAATTAGAGATGGGACAAACCCGACAATATAGGAAACTGATAGTCCATAGAGGCTAGAAACCATCCCAAGAGCTTCGCCGATCTTTGCATGAATTGTGTCCCCGTTACGAGTAGCGATATCTCCTAAAAAATAGAATAATGGAACAAAAGTTGGCGGTCCAACTATGAGAAATATCACGGCAATCTTACCAAAAGAGTATTGGCGTGGAGACCCTCGGGCAAGATTATTTCGATCTGGTTCAATTTTTGACAGAACGCGCCTCCATCTGCAGGTTGCTGATTCGCTCCTGATAATAGCCACGCTACACCCGCTTTCCATGTCAAAATCGACATGCAGAGTCCTTAAATTCCACACTCGGCGTAGAGGTCAGCACCCGGTCAAAAGCGTCGGTTCGGGCCTCGTCCGCCGACCGTCCGGTTTGGCCTCCATTGCCGACATCTTGCTGTGCCGCCGCGAACCGCCGGTCAGGGCCAACAACGGACTCTCGCACTGCAAAAAACGCTCGGGAGACCATTTGCCCATTGACCAGAAGCGGCAACGCCATAAAGCCGGAATGATTTTCCTTCGGGTGCGCACCGCCCTTCTATAGATCAAAACCGGCGTTACGAAGGGCTCGGAATGCCGCTTCATCATACTCGCTTGCGCTTAGTAATTCTCGAACTCGCGCTCGCGAATTTGCCAAGGCGGACTGTTGACGGGTTGTCGCCTTGCCGCCTCGCTCCGAATCCAAAAATGCGGTCAGCGCCCGAACAAATGCCTCGCTAGCCGATCGTTTATCGCTCTTGTCGATCACGTTGAGACCTGTTTGTGATGCACGGAAGAGAATGCCCTAGTCGCCGGCCGGGGCATGTGGGCTAGTTCATTTTGGGTCATGGCCAGACTACGCAGGAGACACAATTCAAATCTGGTTGCCCGAGCCCCGACCGGATCACGGTCGGAGCCGACTAGCCGCAATGCGCCCCCGCCAGGTTGCGCACGCTATTCAATTGGTTTGGGCGCATCTTGCTTTAATGCGCCAAAAACTTGATTGCATTGTCCCTCGCAAGAATGTGCCGAGCCAGTCGGTCGCAAGCGTCGGCAACGGCCCACCGCTGGAGGGAGAGCCGGGGACAGGCCCCCCGTCGGTGCGGTTGCCGGAGGAGCGCATGAACCCCGATCAGGCTTGAGCGATCGAGATGGCCACAAACTTCGTCGCGCCGTCCGACTTCAACCGCATTAGAACTGCCCGTTTGCCATTCTTCTGAGCGTCGTCGATGGCATTGCGCACGTCGACGGCGGCTACCACCTTCTTACCGCCTACGTCGAGGATGACGTCGCCGATCTTGAAGCCGTGCTCGGAGGCAAGCCCATTGGGATCGACGGCGGTCACGACTACCCCCTCCGGGCCGCTGCCTGCGACCTGTCCAGCGGGAGCGAGCATCAGCCCAAGCTTTGGCACGTCGGTGCTTGTTTGGCCGGCGTCCGCAGAGGCACGAGCCTCACGCTCTATCGGCTGCTCGGCGAGCGTCAGCGAGACGCCTTGCTCCTCGCCCTTGCGCCATACGGTGAGCTTCGCCTGAGCGCCCGGCGCCATAGCGCCGATCTGTTTGGCGAGGTCGCGGGCATCCTTTACCGCGTGGCCGTTGATCGCAGTGATCACGTCACCGGACAGGACACCGGCCTTTGCCGCAGGGCTGCCCGCTTGCGGCTCGGCGACTAGCGCACCTTCGCTCCCCTTCATGTCGAGGCTCTCGGCGATATCGGCGGTGACCGGTTGAATCTGCACGCCGATCCAGCCGCGACTGACTATCCCCTTATCCTTGAGCTGGACGACCATCGCCTTCACAGTCTCAGAGGGAATGTCGAATGCAATGCCAACTGAACCGCCAGAAGGTGAGAAGATAGCGGTGTTGACCCCGATGACATTGCCGTCCATGTCGAAGGTCGGGCCTCCGGAATTGCCCTTGTTGACCGACGCGTCGATCTGGATGAAATCGTCGTAGGGGCCAGCGCCGATATCGCGCCCGCGCGCCGAAACGATGCCGGCCGTCACGGTGCCGCCGAGGCCGAACGGATTGCCCACCGCGAGTACCCAGTCGCCGATCCGCGGGGCTTTGTCCGCGAGCTTGACATAGGGGAAGTCGCTGCGGCCCTCAACTTTGATCAGGGCGACATCGGTACGCGGGTCGGTGCCAATCACCTTGGCGCTGTAGGTCTTCGCGTCATCGGTCCTGATCTCGACGGTCTGGGCGTTTTCCACGACGTGATTGTTGGTCACTGCATAGCCGTCGGAGGTAATGAAGAATCCTGATCCTTGAACGGACACTGAACGATTGCGCGGCTGGCGCTGATCTTCAGGAGTGCTGCCTCCATCAGGCATTCCGAAGTGGCGAAAAAAACGCTCCATCGGCGGATTCGGCGCCAATGGCGAGTTTCCATCAAAGCCTGTCGCCTTCGTGGCGGCGTCCGGTTTGACGCGGACCGAGATTACCGCGGGCTTGACCTTTTCAACGAGATCACCAAAGCCAGCTGAGCGCCGCCCCATTTCAACCGCCGCCTCAGCGGTCGAAACCGAGGGAAGGACCGCTCGAGGAAATCCTGCGAATTCAGCCGCCAGCGTGACGACGGCGACGTTGGCAACAGTCGCAACAAGAATGAAGCGGCGCATGGTAAGAGCGCGTTGTCCTTTATGCATCGAAGGGAGGGTCAACATGATGCTAGCGTCTCCTTTGAATTTTCATCGGCGCAGGCGGCGCCGTACCAGGTCGCTGAATGCCGAGCTCAGCCTTACCGTGAGGTGGCGGTAGAATTAATATTTGGCAATCGCAGTTTGATTTGGTGATTCCAAGGTCGCATCAGCAAGGGGGACGCAAATCAGGTAGCGGTCTGAAGGCGAGCTTATCGGAGTGTTTTCCCGGTACAGGCTTAAATGCATTGGATAGGAAGAGGCCATCAACCGGAACATGCCCATCGACAAATACCTCCTTGTCCAATTGACGGAGAACACGATCAAATCTTTGGCGCATTTTAACAAGACGCACCCCAACCGATTGAATACCGCGCGCCGCATGGCGGGGGCTCCGACCCAACCCGAGAAACCCCCATGTTTCACAAGTCGCGCCGCATCAGTACAGGGGAGCCGTCGTTCTTCTATCTGATGTTAGCGGAGAGCTGCTTCCGAAGAGCAGTCAGCACGCGCCATCCAAAAGGTAGCGGCGCGCTTCGCGAAATTGGACGCAACTATCTTGCGAAAGCGAACAGCGTCGCATCAGTGCTCGAGTCCCGGCTACCTCAATTCCGCCGCACCACAACGCGATTTCTCGCAGAATAAATTCCAGTTTGGTGCCGCAATCACCTTGCCGGCCCGCCCATCACTACTCATTCTCAATGTACTGGAATGATGTACCGAAGTATCGAGTGGCGGCGATCAGGCGACCATCGGTGCGATCGTGTCGACCCAGCCCGCTGGCTTGACTTTGCCGAATTGCTGCAATCGAGGGTCGCAGACGAAGGGGGTAGGTTTCTGACTTCCGGGCACGTGCCGAAGCCTGCCGGCCCTACCCGGAACGCCGGCATGGATGCTGGGGACTTTCGCCTATCATACATCGGTGAGCGAGGGGCCCGCGAGGGTCGTGTAGAAATCCACGATGTGATCGATCTCGTTGTTGACGCGACCCGCTGGCACTTTGCCTGGACAGCGGATGATGAACGGCGCACGTAGCGAGGGAGGGCGGAGAGTAACGCGCCGCGAGATCACACTGAACGTGGAGGAGCACGGCAATGGTCCGGACGATTAACGCGACACTCTAGATGGTGTTTTGGTAGATTAGAAAGTCTGAGCAGATTGCTTTATGCCTCTACAAGCCTGACGAGCTCATCGGCCAGTTCCATCAAATCGTGTTGGATGGCCGGATCCCCACAGCGAGCAGCAACTTCCAGAAGTCGTATCACTATCTTTTTTAAGTCTTCGCAATTCTGCGGCGTTAGTCCGTTTTCGGTTTCGTGTCTTCGTCCCATGCCATTCTTGACCTCCGCACGCCACCTTCCAGCGCCCCGCCCACTGAGCAACGGACCGTATTCAAGCCGTGCTGGTGAATCTCGCTAGAATGCGCCAAAAAGTTGTTAGCATTACCCCTTGCCTGCACGGCAGCGAACTTTTCGAGCGCGCTGCGTGGGGTCAATCCTGTCGCCAGGACGTGCAAGCGCCACTTAGGCGTGACGTGCGGACAATGGGCGAGGAAGGCGATGAAGATGTGTGCTTCGATTTCACTCTTCATCCTGGTGGAAGATCGGACGGAGCGCGAGATCGCCCTTGAGAGTTTTGAAGACTTCTGCGACTGCCACGAGTTGCAGATAGTAGGTCCAAAGCTTGGCGGGGTCGCGCTCGATGAGAGTGGTGCGGAGCAGATAGCGTTTCTCGCGCCGGCGCGCGACCCGCAGCTTGTTGCGATCCAGCCGATAGCCGAAGGTGCCGCTGGTCGGCGACACCGCGATCTCGACCAGGCGCCATGGCGGGGTCATTTGTCGCGCGTCGCCGAGCTTCATGAGAAGCTCTTCGCGGGTGACGCGCATTGGGAGTGAGGGTGCAGCAGCGAGAACCCTGCGGACGCAAATCAAAAAGCGGTCTGCAAACGCGCCTGTCGGGGTGTTTTTCCGGTCCAACGCTTAAATGCATGCGTAAGCGCACTGACTTCCTGATAGCCGAGCAGCCACGCAATTTGGGAAATCGACAGATCCCCGTCGGCTAAATAGCGCTCGGCGAGGCCGCGTCTTAGCCCCTCCAAAACCTCGGAAAATGTCAATCCCTCCAATTTCAGCCGCCGCGCAAATGTACGTTGGCTTACTCCGAGCTGGCGAGCGATCTCGCTGACTCGGGCTTTGCCGTGCGGCAGCAAAGGGACAATTGCATTCTCTACGCTTGGTCGAAATGAACCGCTGTGTTTTGGTCGATTGGAAAGCGCTTCTTCACAATACGTGATCAACAATTTATTGAGGTATGGATCGGCGCTGACGGTACGCATATGCTTGATAGATATCGCGAATGCAACCTCATCAATAGCTGCACCAAACTCAAGATCACTGCCGAAGAATTCAGCAAATTCGGAACTTGCGTAATCTCGGCGATGGGTGAGTCTTACGCGGGTTGGAGCCAAACGAAGGCCGGTTAGCTGCCGGCACATACGGATCAATGCCACCATCCAAAACTCAATCTGGTGCTGATCCAAGTGTCGACTAACGCCGACATATGCGAAAGATATGGAAATATCTGTGCCCTCAATATATTTTAGGGATATGCCTTCATTTGCGATCGAGCTATAGCGCGCGCCTCGCTGCAGAGCCTCACTCAAGACTTCCGACGACGCCAAGACATAATAAAGAAATCCGAACTCTCGGAGATCGGGTGGCTGAGCGAGGTGAAATCCGAGAAGATTGTCCTGCAGGACGCTAGCAGCGAGGTTCAAGAAGCTGATTTGATCTCTAACTCTGACACGAGCGGCTGAATCTTCGATTTGGTGCAGAGTCAGGCCTGCTTTCATCAATATGGGCTCCAGCTCAACCGCCGCTTCTTTCAATTTTGCGTAGGCGAGCCGTGCAATTCCCCCGGTGGCGCTCGGAAGCGATCCGAAATGTTGGGCATCAGGACTATGCATGACTTTGCCTCCTCGACTCCACCCCTGGAATTCGGCCCATATGTCCCGGAACTGCAGCCAGGAGGGGCTGATAGCAACTGGTGGCAATGGGTTGTTCTACTGTTTTGCCGCTCAATAGCGGAATTGGTGTCGCACCAATTAAGTCGTCGCTCATAAGGGCACGCCCGGCCGTTCGTGCTGAGGGTAGCTGCATGGGTGTGCAGCCTGTTCAAAAGTTCCCCCGATCATTCTCTATGGATCGAAGCAGCGCTCACACGTCTGGCCGGCGGTATGGAGCCGCCTCATCTTTCTTGGCCACATGTCGACCCGCTGCGCCCGACGGGCATAGGGTCTCCCGCCGGGCGAGTGGCATCACACGTGCTTCAGTGGTGATGGGCCGAAACGCCCTTGACGCATTCGGAAAGCAGATCACCGGACGCCGAATGGCTGACGTCACCCAGACTGAGGATGCCGACCATTCGCTTACTCTTGTTGATGACCGGCAGCCTGCGGACCTTCAGCCCCTCCATATGCTGTACAGCCTTGGCGAGGTCATCGTCCTCCCGGCAGCAATGGATGCCAGGGGTCATCACATCGCGTGCCGTCGCGCGGCGGGCGTCGAAGCTTTCCTGCGCCAATCCCTTACAGACGATGTCGCGGTCGGTCACCATGCCGATCAGCTGGTCGTTCTCTCCGATCGGAATGGCGCCGATGTCATGCTCACGCATCAATTTCGCGAGTTCGGTGACAGGGGTGTCCGGACTGACCCAGTCAACGCCCTTGTGCATTGCGTCTTTGACCTTCATGGCGGAACCTCCATTGTGAAGTTTGCGTGCACGCGCATGAAATGCAGCGCTGGTCCCCCCGGTCGTTAAATTGTACAGCGAATTGGGTGCTGTGGCACGAGGGCCTCAAGGTTGCGCCTCAAGGTCGCTGTGTAGGGCTGGTCCCGTGATCGGTCACGTTGGCAATACCCGCCAAGGTACTTGGCCACCATCCAGCTCTCGCCGCTCGGCCGCGCTGACGAGGTGATCGAATGAGTGGCCGCTTCGGGGTCAAGACCAGTGAGGCTCAGAGCGGGCAAATGTTTTCCGCTTCGCCCCCAACTCCAGAAGTCAAAACCAACACTGAAAATCGACGCTCACAGTGGGCGACGGCACCATGGTTGAGCAATAGGCAAGCCGGATGGCGGTCGTCGACCGCAAGCTGGAGCGTTGCCACATCCTCAACGGCCGGCAGGCGGCCGACCGCCCGAATCGACGCGATCTGGTGAAGATCGTGTTGGAGTAGCGCCGGCGAAGGGATGGCCCCTACTCCGCGGTCGAGGCGCGTTGCGCCTCGTCGACGATGTTCGCAGGGGTCGCGATGGCGGCCGCCACCCGTGCGGCGATTTGCTCGCCGTTCTGCGGCATGACCTCGAAGCCGAGGGCCGCCGCCTCCTGCAGGAAGGCCGGATCCTTCACGGTGGCGTCGAAGGCCGAGCGCAACAAGGCGACCCGCTCGGCCGCAACGCCGGGCGGCGCCATCAGCGGCCGGCCGAGCTCCATGCTCGAGGAAAAAAAGGCCAGGACCTGACGCTGCTGCTCGGTCTTGATGAATTCAAAAATGGTCGGCGCATCGAGCCCGGCGAGCCGCTCGTGCTCCATGTTGAACAAGACCCGCATCTGGCCGGACTCGATCCATTGCCGTCGCGCCCCCTCGGGCGCGCCGACGCTCTGCACGATGCCGTCGACCTCGCGGCGCGCCATCGCCAGGATGACGTCGCCGGGCGAACGATAGCCTTGGATGATCTTGAGCCGCATATGGAGAAGATTTTTCAGCAGGATCGGGGCCGCGCTGACGCCCTGCGCGCCGCCGGGCGTTCCCACGATCAGCTCGCGCGCGTAGAGGTCCGATACTTTGTCGAAACCGGACGCCGCATTGACGAACAGGACGCGGTGATTGAGCTCGGGACTGCCGATCCAATTGAACTTGCCGGGATCGAAACGCACATTGGGCAGCTTCATGACCGCGGCCTCGGTCATGTTGCGCGACACCATGCCGATCGCGGTGCCGTCCCGTGGCGCCAGATTGAACAAATAGTTGGTCGCCAGGATATGTCCGGCGCCCGGCATGTTCTCGACGATGAAGGCGGGATTGCCGGGCAGGAACCGCGGCATGTGCCGGCCGATGAGACGCGCCCAGGAATCGTAGTCCTGCCCGGCCGCGGTCCCCACGATGATCCGGATCTGCTTGCCCTGGTAGAACGCGTCGGCGGTCTGCGCCTGCACGGGCGCGCACCACGCCAGCCCCAGAGCGAGTGCCGCTGCCATCCTCTTCATCGCGCTGCTTCCCGGGATCCGTTGCGAGGACTTGTTCCGAGGACTTGTTCAAAGGCCTATTTGCTGCGAGCATCCAGCACGAAACGATAGCGCCGCCGGTTGCGGCGCGCCAGGGCGATCCGCCAAAGCGGCTCGGCCGGGGCGCGCCTGGAGCGAGGAGGAACCATGGCCAAGATTCGTCACATCGTGTTCCACACCACCGACCCCGAAAGGCTGGCGCGGTTCTATGTCGACGTGATGGGATTGAAGATCGTGCATCGCGCCAAGAACGGCGGCATCTCGCTCACCGACGGCTACATGAATCTGTCGATCCATACCAACAAGATGGACGGCAAGCCGTCCGGCTTCAATCATTTCGGCTTTGTGGTCGAGGACAATGAGGAGGTGGCCGAGCGTTGCCGGCAGTTCGGCTATCGCGCGCCGCTGAAGCGGCCGGGCGACCGTCACTATGCGGAGTACCGGGCGATCGATCCGGACGGCAACAATTTCGATATTTCGGAAAACGGCTATGAGGAGATCCGTCCCGACGCCCTCAAGGCCGAAGCGCAATAGCAAGGGTCACACGCTATGGACATGACGAAACTCCGCATGGCGGCGCTGGTCGCCGGGCTCATTGCGGGTCTGGCTCTGCCGGCAACACCGTCGCTGGCGCAGGCACAGTCTCCGGCACAGGCTTGGCCGCAGCGGCCGGTGCGGTTCATCGTGCCGCTCGGCCCCGGTTCGGGCGCGGATATCGCGGCACGGCTGCTGGCCGATCGGCTCCCGGCGCGCTGGGGCAAGCCGGTGGTGATCGAGAATCGCCCCGGCGCCGACGGCCTGGTCGCGATCCAGGCTTTCGTCAACGCGGCCGACGACCATACGCTGCTGTACACGCCGAGCGGCTCGTTCACGGTGCATCCGCTGCAATACGAAAAGCTGCCCTATGTGCCCGAGGACCTGGTGCCGATCGCGCGCGTGTCGAACACGATCATCGCCATGGGGGTGCCGGCCTCGCTCAAGATCGGCGCGCTGGCGGAATTCGCGAGCTATGCCCGCACCGAGTCCGGCAAGCTCAACGCCGCGGTGGTTTCCGGCATCACTGAATTCACCTTCGATTATTTCCTGAAGACCGCGGGTCTCAGCATCGCCAAGGTGCCGTACCGCGACATCGTGCAGGCCGCGACCGATCTGTCCGAGGGCCGCCTGCAGGTGATGATGTCGTCCTACGCCATCCTGCAGCCGCATGTGCAAGCGGGACGTGTCAGGGTGCTGGCGGTGAACGGCCATGAGCGCACCGCGATCCTGCCCGGCGTCCCGACCGCCAGCGAGGGTGGCTTTCCGGCCCTCGAGGTGGAGGGCCTGGTCGGGCTGTTCGGGCCGCGCGGCATTTCCAACGAGCTGCGCCAGCGGATCGGCGCCGATGTGGTCGCGGTGGCCGGCGATCCCACGATCGCGGAACGGCTGGCCGGCACCGCCCAGGTCCCCAATCCGGGAGGACCGGCCGAATTCGCCGCCGCCATCGATCGTCAGCGCGCCCAAATTGCGACGATCGCGCAGGCGCTCGGCCCAATTCCCAAGCAACGTTTTTAAGGATTCCAGGCCCGGGCGCGAACCGATCGGCGGCGCAGCGATCAGAACTGCGATGCGAGGTTTTCGAGACCCATCAGCCGCACCATGGTCCGGACTTCCTGCTTCTGGTCGTCGCTGAGACTCATGATCAACGGGAAGGCGGCTGATTTCAACCGCTGCACCGGCACGCTGTTGGGGTCGATCGTGCCGCCATGCGGGTTGGTGACCGCGTTGGCCACCTTCCGGCCGCCCGCGTCATTGTTGTGCCACGAAATATCGCGCAGCGCGGATTCAACCGGCGGCCAAAGCTGATTCTGATAGGACGTGAGCTTGAGCCGCTCCCTGATGCTGGCGATCTGGGCATTGTTGAGCACGGCGTTGCTCGGGCTCGCGGGGCCTTGGCTCGCAGTATTGGGGCTCGCCGGACGGGGCGGCGGTTGGATCGACCGCTTGATCGCCGCCGGCGCGGCGCTCGCGCTTTCGGGACGCGCAGCCGGCGTGGCCGGCTCGTCCAGGCCAGGTGCCGCATAAGCCAGAGCCAGCGCTCCGGCAGGGATCTCGACACTGGCGGTGGCCAATTGCTGCGGCGGCGCCGAACGGAGCGGCGACGCAGAGGCGGACAACGAATAGGTGGGAAACGGGTTGAACATCAGACCGGATACCTGCGTCAAACCGGACGCCTGCGTCGGATTGAACGCCTGCGGGTCTGCCTCCGTTACGCTGGCCAGGACATAACCGGCAGGCGCTGGCGAGGATTCGGCTTCGGCAGGCGCCGGTGCGACCTGGTTGAAGGCCACCCGGCTCGAACCACCCGGAAAGCGCATGGCCACGACTTCGGCAGGGGAGAGTTCCGCAGTTTGGTCCGCGTCCGCACTAAAACCCGCGAGCAGACCTGCGATACCGCCGACGCCCAAAACAGCCAAGCACGCCAATACCCGCTTGCTCGCGCGCTGAGACAGCCACCCCATTCCCGATTCCCCGACGATTGATCTGCCCACGGAATACATTCATCGCAAACGGAGTTTAATTGTGACCCAACCATAGTTAATTATGACCTAATCTTAATGATGTTGAGGCACTTCCGGGGCATGACCAGTACTCGTCCGGGCGCGCCCGCCGAACGGATCCGGGGCACCCGAATGGCCCTCACGCAACGGAGGGCTGCTCACGCAAAAGGCCCAGCCGAAACGGCCGAGCCTTTTGTCGAGGTATGATAGTAACTTGGAAGCGTTATCGCGAGAGGCCGCCTGTTCAGGCCGCCTCGTCCTCGACCACCGCCTCGTCCTCGGGCTTGGCCGGGCCGCGACGCGGGCCCTTGGCAAGCGCTGCTTCGATCTCCTTGACGGCCTCGGTCTCGGTAATGCGCTGCACCGCCGCGATCTCGCGCGAGAGGCGATCCAGCGCAGCCTCGTAGAGCTGACGCTCGCTGTAGGACTGCTCGGGCTGCGATTCCGAACGATACAGGTCGCGCACGACCTCGGCGATCGCCACGATGTCACCGGAATTGATCTTGGCTTCGTATTCCTGCGCGCGCCGCGACCACATGGTGCGCTTGACGCGAGCACGACCCTTGAGTGTTTCGAGCGCGCGCTTCACGATCGGCGGATCCGCAAGCTTGCGCATGCCGACAGAAACGATCTTCGCGGTCGGCACCCGGAGCGTCATCTTGTCCTTGACGAAATTGATGACGAACAGCTCGAGCTTCGCACCTGCGACTTCCTGCTCCTCGATGGCCACGATCTGGCCGACCCCATGGGCCGGATAGACGATGAACTCGCTGGTCTTGAAGCCTTGACGTTGGGTCGTCTTCTTGCTTGTCATACTTGGAGTTGCTCCTTCACCGTCCGGCTTGCCTCGACCGAACGACTTGGCCACGGGGGCTCCCCGCGGCACATTGCTGCGTGGAGGGTGTGATGTCCTCCGGCGAGGGCCGGCTTTCTTGGTCCGCCTGGTCGCCCCGGCGGAGGTCTTCTTTGTCTTATGACGCGTTCTTCCTGCCACGATACACGCGTGGATCTCACGCCCCTGTCTGACGGTTCCTCGGAAACCCCGAAAAAATATGCTCCCTACGGGGGGAGCCGATTAGATATGGGGGTTGGTGCTCATTTTTTGCATATATAGCACATTTCTCGCAAAAATCAAAGCTTTACGGCAGAGCAAAAGCGAATTTCTGTCATGCAACCGTCGTCAAATTCCAATCACTGGTTAACAATCCCGCGGGGCCGTGACCGCAATTTCGACGGGGCCCTGCCCACCCAATCCGCCGGTACCTCCGATCGGATCCCGCCGCTAGTCGCCGGTGCCGGGATCGGGCGAAAAATGCTGCTCGAGCTTGTCGGGCACGTCCTCCCAGGCCTTGGCGTCTGCCGGCGCGTCTTTCTTGGCCGTTATATTGGGCCAGGCCTTGGCAAATTCCGCGTTGAGACTCAAATACTTCTCGAGCCCGGGCTCGGTGTCCGGCTTGATCGCCTCGACCGGACATTCGGGCTCGCAAACACCGCAGTCGATGCACTCGTCGGGATGAATGACGAGCATGTTGACGCCCTCGTAGAAACAGTCCACCGGGCACACTTCGACGCAATCCATGTACTTGCACTTAATGCAACTTTCGACGACGACGTAGGTCATTACACTCACTCTCCGGATGCGGCGGCGCTGACTAGCGCAAGCCAATCCGTCAAGCAAGCGCGGCAAAAGCGAAGTCCGCCGTCAAGGGATGTGGCGCTCTTGCGGCGGCAAACGGGTCAAAACTCGTCCTCGCCCCGGAAATGCGCAATCGCCCGCCGGTCGCGCTTGGTGGGCCGGCCGGCGCCGGCTTCTCGGGCGCCCGCGGGGGAAGCCGCGGGCGCGGCGCTTTTTTCGACCACCGGCGTCAAATCCTCCGCCAGGACGCGCGCTGATTCTGCCGAGCCCCGGCGCTCGGCAAACGCCGCCACCTTGAGAACCCGCACGGTCCGGTCGAGCGCCACCGTCACGACGTCGCCCAATCGCACCGCACGGCTGGCGACATCGATGCGCTGGCCGTTGACCCGCACATGGCCGGAATCCGCAAGCGCCGCAGCGGCCGTGCGTGTGCGCACCACCCGGGCATGCCAGAGCCACTTGTCGATACGCTGGCGATCCAATGCGACTGGTCCCAAAGCGCACAAGGTTTCCGTTTTCGCTCTAGCGCCGCTCCTTTGCGTTGGCCTCGAGCTGCTCCTTGAGGGCCGCGAGCTTGGCAAAGGGCGAATTCGGATCGGGCGCCTTGTCGCGACGCTCCCTGCCTTCGCCGCGCCCCTTGACGTATTTGGCGCGCAGCTCGGGGTCACGATCAGGCCGATCGCCGCGGCCGGCCCGCTCCGGGCGGTCACCGCGATCCTGGCGGTCACCGCGATTGGGACGGTCACCGCGATTGGAGCGCTCGGGACGCTTCTGATCGGGACGATCTTGATCGGAGCGCCCTTGACCATGCCGGCGCGGCCTGCGGTCCTGCCGTTGATCCACCCCATCCGCGACCTCGCCTGCGCCCGGCAGCGCTTCGCCGGCAGCAGCAGCCGCCGCGTCGGCGGCAACAGGAACCGGAGAGCCGGCCTGGTCCGGATTCTCGGGACGCGAATGGGACTGCGTGCGTGCGCGCGGCGGCCGCCGGTGGCGACGGGGGCCTTCCTGGCGGCCCAGGCGCCAAACCTCGACGAATTGCGATTCATCGGGCACCGCCTCCTCGGCCACCGCCTCGATCACGGCCGATGCCGGCGGCTCCGGTTGGGCGGAAGCCGGCTCGCCGGCTTGCGCCAGGATCGACCCCGGCACTTGCGAATCATCGGTTCCAGCCGTCGACGCCTCGGCCGCCACCGCATCGCCGCCGCCCGGCGCTGCGGGCGCCTGGCCGAAAGCCTGGTCGGAAATCCGAACCTCAATCGGCTCAGCGATCGGCTCGACCAATTCAGCCGGTTCGGGGCTCGCTTCGGCCACCAGTTCGGCCACCGCTTCAGTTGCCGCCTCAGATTCCGCTTCAGATTCCGCTTCAGACGTCGCTTCAGATTCCCCTTGGGCCGCAGCTTCGCCCACTGCCGGCGCTTGCACCTCGGTCTCCGCCGGGATTGGCGTGGATTCGACTGATTCCAGTGCCGGTACCTCCGAAACGGGCGCCTGCGGCGCTGCCGGCTCCGGCGGTTTGGGCCGCTTTTCCATCCGATAACCCAGCGATCGAAGGATCGCCGCAAAGTCCTCACCGGCGCAGCCGACCAGGGACGTCATCCCGACCACCACGGTGAAGCAGCCCGATCCGTCGAAGGCGGCCGCCGGCCTGATGCCGGGCGCGCCGTCCCGCCAGGCGAGCGCCGGGCGAATGATGTCGGCCAAGCGCTCGAGCATGTCGACGCGCACGGCGCGCTCGCCGCACACGCGGTATCCGGCAACCCCATAGAGGGCGTGGTCGATCTCCTTGTCGGCCGCGATCGAGGTGCGTCCGCTGGCGGCCAGGCGTTCGAGCGAATCGAGCCCCGTGGTCGCGCGGTCCCCCTGCTTGAGGGCCCAGAGCTGGAGGGCGAGCACCCGCGGCGCAGGCTTGAGGAGCGGCGGGATATAGATGTTGTAGGCGCCGAAGCGCACGCCGAATTTGCGCAATGTGGCGCGCGCCGGCTGATCGAGCCCTTTGACCTCCTCGGCGACCTTGCGGCGATCGAGCACGCCCAGCGCCTCGAC
>Ga0075021_10000810_pt1 | contig 16088 bp, 14 predicted proteins | sample ColStrG_CSR_2012_FD_72749 | JGI IMG/M metagenome (GOLD analysis project Ga0075021, IMG submission 72749) | Freshwater sediment microbial communities in response to fracking from Pennsylvania, USA - Cold Stream Run_MetaG_CSR_2012 | ecosystem: Environmental > Aquatic > Freshwater > Creek >...
GCACAGGTCCCTTCACTGTGTTTGCTCCTACCGACGCAGCATTCGCAAAGCTGGCGGCCGGAACTCTCGATAACCTTCTGAAGCCTGAAAATAAAGCCAAGCTGCAGAACATTCTCAAATATCACGTCGTGGCTGGCAAGGTGATGGCATCCGACGTCATCAAGCTTCACTCCGCGAAAACTGTCGAAGGCCAGGAACTCAATATAGCAGTCGTGAATGGCGCAGTCACTGTCGAAGGTGCGAACGTCACGAAAACCGATATTGGGACAACGAACGGCGTCATTCACGTCATTGATTCGGTATTGTTACCGAAATAGTACGGAACTCCTAGGTGTCCAAATTAACAGGCGGCGTCAGAGCACACACGCCGCCTGTAGTTTCCTCCAACTAAGTTCGGGATCTATTCTGGTCGGTCAGTTTAGTCCCTCTACACTCCTTGAGTTCTGTGCCTTAACGGCCCGCCGGCTTTGCACCAAGGCTGCAAAAGCAGCACTGATCATGGATTTGTATGTGTAGGTTTTTGCAATGTTCAGAAAAAGTGATTTTCTGGTCCTTTCCGCAGCGTTCCTGTCGCCTCGCGATCTGAACCTCGTGCGGGACAAAGGCAAGGCCCAACGCTGATCGTGATAGATGAATCTGGAAAATCGCTTTTGAAAAATGTCATGTCCCAACCAGAGCCCGGGCTCATAGCCAACACCGTGCGAGAAATTCTGATGAACCCTACTCGCCGTCGCTGGAACGAGCGATTGCCGATCTTGAACCCCGATCCTGCCCGTTAGGCGTCATTGACGGCGACTCACGGCTTTAGCGCGGTCGCGGTTGTTCGCCGTCGGCTGCTGGGCTTGCGCTGATCGCAATGGGTTCGCGGGAAAAATCCTTGATGGCCGGGCCGAACTCGGCAACGGCGGCGACCTCGATCCGCTCTTGGACGATGTTCAATTGCATGGCGTCGTTGCCATAATCGGCGGCGGTGTCCTCGTCGCCTTTGAGGGCGGCGGCTTCGATGATGGCCGTCCATTTTTGATCGAGCGTGACAAGGGCTTCGAGGACAAGGCGGGTTTCCCAACTGTTGAGGTCGAGTTTCGTGTTTTTCTGATCCTTTGCAACTGAACGCCAACCGGTACAGCAAAGCGCGGTATCATCTATCCGCCGGGGACTCGGGTAATCATCCCTTGCAGGGTGGCACCGCAAATACGGGCTAGCCTAAATCTTCTGCTCGCTGGAATTGCCCTGCCGTATAATCTGTGCGCATGGCGAAGCACTCCGTCTTTATCTCCTCCACCTCCGAGGACCTAGCGCCCTATCGCGCGAAGGCGCGAGATGCCGCCATCGCCGAAGGCCTCTTTCCCGTCATGATGGAGTACTTCACCGCGAGCGGCGCGCACAAGCCTTTGACCGAATGCCTCGCCAAAGTGAACGAATGCGACGTACTCATCGTGATCGTGGCTCACCGCTACGGTTGGCGACCGCCGGGCCAGCGCGGCAAAAGCGTCACTTGGCTGGAATGCCTGGAAGCCGAACGCCAAGGCAAAGAAGTGATCGCCTTCCTGGTGGATGAAAAATCCGACTGGCCCGAAAAGCTGCGCGACCGCCACCGAATCGCTGAGGCACTCCAAAATAGCTCCGCCACAGCCAAGCTGCTCAAGGAAGTGCAGGACGACATTTCCGCCCTCCGTAGATTCAAGGAGTGGCTGAACGGTCGCCGCATTCGCCGCACCTTCCAAAATCCCGACCAATTGAACAGCGAAGTTCGGGGCGCGCTTGGCGCTTGGCTGAAAAGTCATGCAGATTCGACGGTGCCTGTTGAACCGCAAACGAAGAGCGATCCCACCGAATATCTGAAGCAACTGGCCAACCAATGTTCCTGGATTGACATTCGCGGCTTGCAGGTGGGCACGGGCACCGCCTACCGCTTTCCGATTGAGGAATTGTACATTCCGCTGACCACCTCCGGCGCCTTGCCCGCGGGGAAGACGAAAGCCCGGCCGGAGGCTATGGAGCGCAAGCCGGCACCGTTGGAAGAGGCCTTGGTCCACCCGCGTCTCGTGGCGGTTGGAGATCCAGGAGCGGGCAAGACCACCTTCCTGCGCCATCTTGCGCTCGGCTATTCGAAAACCGCAGACCCGCTGCCTATCTTTATTCGCATCTCCGAACTGGCCGAACACATCCGGGTTTGCCGCCTGCAGTCCGCGCCCAAGAATCCGCCTTTGGAAGAATCTCCTGAGTGGCTGATCCATTTCTTGACTTCCCAGAACAAGGAATTGAATTGGGGCCTGAACGACGACTTTTTCCGCGAAAAGCTCACAAGCGGCGGGTGCATTCTACTGCTGGACGGTCTGGATGAAGCGCCCGGTACGCGCGAACGCGAGGCGATGGTGCGGCTTTTCGAGAGGGCGACGGCAGCTTATGGCAAGTGCCGTTTTGTGGTAACGACGCGCCCGTTGTCCTATGCGGGGCGCGCCATGCTGGCCGATTTTCAAACGGTGCAGATTGAGCCGCTGGAGACGGCGGCCATTGAGAAGTTTCTGGAGCACTGGTGCAAGGCGCTGTTTCCCGAAAGCGCCGATGTGGCCAAGAAGCATTTCAGTGAATTGAGCGAGGCGTTGCGTCGCGTACCGGAGATTCGCCGCATGGCGCGCAATCCGGTAATGCTGACGGCGCTGACGGTGGTGCATTGGAATGAGCGGCGGCTGCCGGAGCAGCGGGCCGATTTGTATGAATCGATATTAAACTGGCTGGCCCGTTCGCGCGAGAAGCGGCCCGGGAGGGAATCGGCGGAGCGCTGCTTGACGCTGTTGCAGCAACTGGCGCTGGCCATGCAGCGCGATGCGAAAGGCCGCCAAGTGCAAGTAGAGAAGGGTTGGGCGGCGGAGGTTCTGACGCCGCGCTTCGAGGCGCTCGAAGGCGCGTTGAAATTTGTGGAGCAGGAGGAGGTGGATAGCGGAATTGTCGTCAGCCGGGGCGCTGCGCTGCGCTTCTGGCATCTCACCTTCCAGGAATTCTTGGCCGCACGCGCGATAGCGGGCTTGGGTGAGCGGGAGCAGCAGCGCCTATTGCTGGACGATGGCCGAATCTACCGACACGAATGGCGCGAGGTGGCATTGCTGCTGGCGGGCGTGCTGCTGGTGAAGCAAGGCCCCGCGAAGGTGGACGGGTTGTTTGCGGCGCTGCTGGATGAACTCGGACCGCGCGCCACGCTTGCCGCCAAGGCTCGCTGCGCCGGATTGCTGGGAGCGATGGTGAACGATCTGAGGCCGTTGGATTATCAACCGGCGGATACGCGCTACCGGGAATTGATGGGTGCGGTGTTGGGCATCTTCGATGCCGAAAAAGCTAAGAGTATCGAGTTTCAGGTTCGGTTGGAAGCCGCGGAAGCGCTGGGACAGGCGGGAGATCCGCGGCTTGCCCAACAGAATTGGGTGCGCATAGGAACGTTCGAGATCGGCAAGTATCCGGTGACAGTGGCGGAGTACAAAATTTTTGTGGAAAACGACGGCTACTCGACTGAGCTCTGGTGGAAGGCCGGCGGATTTGCAACCGAAAAAGAGCCAAGAGACTGGGAGGAGCAACAGGAGCATCCGAACCATCCGGTGACTGGCGTGAGTTGGTATGAAGCGGCGGCGTACAGTGCCTGGGCGGGCGCGCGGTTGCCGACGGAAGCGGAATGGGAACAGGCCGCGCGAGGCGACGCCGAGCGAGAGTATCCTTGGGGGAACGAGAAGCCCGATTCCACGCGCGCGAATTATGCGAATTATTATGATGAGACAGATCCGATGCATCCGATGCATCCGACGCCGGTGGGACTGTATCCGGCAGGTGCGACGCCGGAAGGGATACAGGATCTGGCGGGGAACGTTTTGGAGTGGTCGGCAGATGGGTATGATGAGGATGAGTTGTGGGTGTTGCGCGGCGGGTCTTGGAGCCAAGATGAGACTTACCTGCGCGCGGCGGATCGTTGCGGGTTCGTACCTCAGGACTGGGACGACGTTATCGGGTTTCGTTTAGCCCGAGATCGATTTTCTTGATTCTTTCTTTCTTTTCCCTTGGCCGGGCCAGATGCAATCTGACGCAGTAAGGTCAAGCCAATGAAGCCGCGATTCACGATTAACAACGCCATCACGACCGCCTTGACTCGCATTGAGCAGCCCGCGACTTTCCGAAGACTGGCTGGCGGGCATGCAGCAGCGAGCCCTGGTTTTGGAAACGCATTCTTCGACACACATTTTGAAGTGGGGTGTGCGACAGAAAAGTGGCGGATCGCTCGAGGTCCTTTTGGAATGGCGCGTACTGAGTCTGTTCCAGCCGCGAACAACTTCTGGCAATCCTAAATGAATGCGATTAGACCGCTATCCAAGACGGTGTCGTGCTATATCATGAGGTTATCAACGCCCCGTTTCAGCGCATACGCACCGATTTTGCCGTAGTTGGGGCAGGGGTCGCGGGCCTGCGCGCGGCGATCGAATTGGCATCGGCCGGACGTGTTCTTGTGATCGCCAAGGACAGTCTGCGCGAATCTTCGTCGGAATACGCGCAAGGAGGAATTGCCGCCGCGCTCAGCGACGACGACGAGGTTGAACTGCACGAACAGGACACCATTGTGGCGGGCGATGGCCTGTGCGACGTGGAGGCGGTGCGCACGCTGGTAGAAGAGGCGCCTGGCGCAATTGAGCAGTTAATTGAATGGGGAACCGCTTTCGATCGTGAAGGCTCAAGCTTGCTGTTTGCCCGCGAAGGCGCGCACAGCCGCAATCGCGTGCTGCATGCGCATGGCGATTCCACGGGCCGGGAGATCGTACGCACCCTTCGGCAACAGGCCCGCTCGCTCGAAGGCCTGGCATTTCAGAGTTTCGCCGCTGTAACCGATTTGTTGATGCAAGATGGCGAAGTGGTGGGCGTGTCCGCGTTGGACGAAATGACCCATTCGACAGTGCTGATTGAAGCGCGCGCCGTCTTGCTGGCGACCGGCGGCCTGGGGCGTGTGTTCGAGAATACAACCAACCCGGACGTGGCCTCGGGCGATGGCGTGGCCTGCGCGTTCCGCGCCGGGGCGGAGATTGCCGACATTGAATTCGTGCAGTTTCATCCCACCGCGCTTTACGTGGAATCGGCGCCGCGTTTTTTGTTGAGTGAAGCATTGCGCGGAGAAGGCGCCTATTTGCGAAACGCCAGCGGCGAGCGTTTCATGCAACGCTACCATCCGCTCAAAGAACTGGCGCCGCGCGATGTGGTTTCGCGTTCGATTGTGATGGAGTTGCGCGCCAGCGGGGATTCGAGCGCATTTCTCGACATGACTCATTTGGCCGCCGGCTTGGTACGCGAGCGTTTTCCGCGCATTTATCAAACCTGCCTGAGCTACGGTGTGGATCTGGAAAGGACGCCGGCGCCAGTGCGGCCGGCCGCGCACTACGCGATGGGCGGAGTAAAAACGGATCTGATGGGACGAACCTCTCTGGCGCGCTTATACGCGGCAGGCGAAGTGGCATGCACGGGAGTGCATGGCGCCAACCGGCTGGCCAGCAATTCGCTGCTCGAAGGCGTGGTGTTTAGCGCGCGCGCGGGCAAAGCGATGTGCGAATTGACGGATACGCACACAGTGAACGCGTTGCCGCGCAACGCGTTGTTTCCTTCGATCAGCGAGCGGGAATTGCGTGCGATTGCCTGGAACTCTTGCGGAGTTTTGCGCAACGGCCCGGAACTGGAGGCCGCGTACCGGCGTTTCTCGGCCAATTTTCAGGGCGCGCAAACTTCTCCTGGCCGGCCCAGTTTCGAACTGCGCAACATGCACCAAGTGGCGCTGCTGATTGCGCAAGCGGCGCTGGCGCGGGAAGAGAGCCGCGGCGGCCACTACCGAACCGACTTTCCCGCCAAATCTTCGGCCTTCGAGAAGCATTCGGTGATCACAGCGGCCAGCGGCGGAGATGCTAAAGTGACGTTTGCCTAAACCGTACGAGCGCTCGCGGCGCATGAACTGTTTCGCTGGTTTCACGCTGCTGTTCTTCGCCATACCGCTTTCGCAATCGGGCGGCCCCTGGGCCGCGCTTTGGACCACGCCATGCATTCTGGCGGCATCGCTTCTGATCACGTGGGGCGCTGAATCGGCGCAGTTCTTCGTCGCGCAAGGGTTCGCTCTGGCGATGCTGGCGTGGATGCAAACACTCCCGGAGTTTGCGGTGGAAGCGGTGCTCGCCTGGAAGCAACAAACCGAACTGCTGCTGGCGAATCTCACGGGTGCGCTGCGGCTGCTGACCGGGTTGGCATGGCCTATGATCTATCTGACGGCGGCCGTGGTGCATCGCCGCCGCACGGGCGAGCCGTTGCGCAAAATCAGCCTGGATGCTCACCACAGCGTTGAAGTGATTGGCCTGTTTTTTCCGCTGCTTTATGCGTCGTTCATCTGGTGGAAAGGCTATCTGCACTTCTGGGATGCCCCGCCGTTGGTTGCGCTTTACGTGTTGTATCTGGCGGTGCTGACAAAATTGCCTCCACAAGAGCATGAGGGCATCGACGACTTAGAGGCGGTTCCAAAAGCTATCGTTACAGCCCCGCGCGGGTGGCGCATAGCCGGGATCTTCGGCTGTTTCATCGTAGGCGGCGTGTTGATTTATCTGACGGCGGAACCTTTTCTAGGCAGCCTGGTGGCGGTGGCCGCGGCCATCGGGCTGCCCAGCTTTCTGATTATTCAATGGTTGGCGCCGATCATCTCCGAATTTCCGGAATTGCTCTCGACCTTCTATTTTGCGCGCCAAGAGGAAAAAGCCGGCGTTGCATTGATGAATATCGCCTCCAGCAACATCAATCAGTGGACGCTGCTGGTGGCCATGTTGCCGGCGGTTTACTCGCTCAGCCTCGGCAAGCCTTCGGGCTTCGCATTCGACGCCGAGCAGAGAACCGAATTGCTGCTGACGATCGGCCAGAGCTTCGTCTCGATGTTGTTTCTGCTGAACATGCGCTTCGCCTGGTTCGAAGCGATTGCCATGTTCGGACTGTTCGCCATTCAGTTCGCGCTGCCGGCGTTCTTTGGCGACCAGTCAAGGAACTGGATTACCTGGGCGTTCTTTGCCTGGACGGCCGGGGGATTGCTTCTCTTTGCTGTCCGGCGGCCGAAACACAACGCGGTAAACAGTTTTCTAAGCACTTGGCGGGAGCATGTAAGAGGATAACGTTGCCGCTTGCTCCGCCACAAATTGCTTGGCCTTCTCCGGTTCGTGCAGAGCGAGGTAGATATCGGACAGATCTGGCCGCGCTGTCCGCAGCTACTACAATGTTCAAACCCAATTGGCTTCCTTCCGTAAAACGGCCCGGCCCGGCCCATTTCGTTCAGCAAAAAACGCCTTCGCTGCGCCTCGCTCGCCAGCGCGATTGGGCTCGTTCCGCAAAACGCGGCAAGCTAGGCTAGTTCTGTATAACATGTTGCGGCGAACTCTGATCGTCAGCGCGGGAGCGGCGCTATTACTCATCTCGGCGGCTCCAGGGCTCTATTCCCAGCGAAAGAAGAAAAACGAAGAACCGAAACCGCAGGTTCTACCCTTGCCCCCGGAATTACCCATGGCGCTGGCGGCGGAAACCGAGACCCTCGATTTCCACATCTCGCCGCTTTTGCGGTCGGGCGGGTTGGGCGCGCAAATCCGCCAAAGCCTCGGCGACCTGATTCGCGACACGCATGGCGAAACCATCGTGAAGCTGCGCGCTTTTGTCGCGGGCGCGGGCGATGCGCGCCGCGTGCAGGCCGAGGCCGCCGACCTCTTCACCGAGCATAAGCTCCCGCTGCCGGTGCTGAGCGTGTTGCAAGTCGGCGGACTTGGCGATGAAGCCGCCAAGGTAGTCATTGAAGCCGTCGTCTCCACTCATCGCGCGGTCAATCCGCACGGCTTGGCGTTTGTGGCCGGGCAGAACGGCGCGTCGCTCAAGGAGGCCGTCGACAAATTGTCGATTAACGTAAAAGCGGCCGGCGTTGCGCCGGAGAGCTTGTTAACCACGACTTGCTTTACCTCGGGTATCGAGAACTACACCGCTACCCGCGCCAGCTTGCTGAACGTTTTCCCGAACACGTCGGTGAACGTGGTGCAGGCGTTGCGCGATCCGCTCAACGACGCCAGCATGTGCGAGGCGGTGGGGCAGCTTTCGCAAAATCCCGCGCGCGAAGTAGTCTGGTTGAACGAGAAACGCACCGCCCTGGTGAATTCGCGGCGGCTCATTTTTACCGGCCTGCAACTCACCTTCGGCAGCTTTTTAGACGACGCCCAGCAAGCGTTCCAGCGCTTGCAGCACGCCGCCAAGACGCTCGGCTCGACCGATGTGGCGATTCAGGTGAATGCCTTTTCGATCAATGCCTACGCGGGTTCGGCCTTGAGCAAAACCACTTCGTTTCCGGCCAGCACTTTTACCATTCAGCGGGTGGAGGGCTTGCCTGCCATTGACGCCTCGGCGGGCATCGAAGCGGTACTCGCGCCGGACGTCCGCTAGGGACAGCCCCACTTCTCGATACAATTCCTTCGAATGACACCACTCTTTGCCACCTTCGGTGAAATCATGCTGCGGCTCACGCCGCCGGGCTTTGAGCGCTTCTTGCAATCGCCCCAGTTTCTGGCCACGTTCGGCGGCGGCGAAGCGAATGTCGCCGTTTCGCTCGCGCAATTCGGCGCGGCCAGCCGCTTCGTTACGGTGCTGCCCGCCAACGCCATAGCCGACGCCTTCATCGGCGAGTTGCGGCGCTTCGGCGTGGACGCCAGCCAAATCGTGCGCGGCGAAGGGCGCATGGGCGTGTACTTTGTAGAAGCGGGCGCCAACCAGCGCCCTTCGAAAGTGCTCTACGACCGCGATCACAGCGCCATCGCTCTGGCCAAGCCGGGCTGCATTCACTGGCCCAGCGCCTTGCAAAACGTGACTTGGTTCCACATCACCGGCATCACGCCGGCCATTAGCGCTTCGGCGGCCGAACTCGCGCTTGAGAGCTTGCAAACCGCGCGTGCGCAGGGCTGCAAGATCTCTTGCGATCTGAATTACCGCAAGAACCTTTGGAAATGGGGCAAGCAGCCGGCCGAGGTGATGCCGGAATTGATGAATCTGGTCGACGTCTGCATCGCCAACGAAGAAGACTGTCAGAAGTGCCTCAACGTGCATGTGGACATTGATGTGGAGTCGGGCAGCCTCGAGCGCGCGAAGTATCGGGAACTCTGCGAGCGGGTTTTCGCGGCCTATCCGAATCTGCAAATGCTGGCCGTCACCCTGCGCGAATCGAAGAGCGCTTCGCATAACGGCTGGTCGGCATGCTCCTATGACGGCAAGGCGTTCCGCCTCAGCAAGCAATATGAGATCACCCACATTGTGGACCGCGTGGGCGGCGGCGATAGCTTCGCGGCCGGACTGATCTACGGGCTCACGCATTTAGCCGCACCGCAAGACGCCTTGGAATTCGCTGTGGCGGCTTCCTGTTTGAAGCATTCCATCCCGGGCGACTTCAACCGCTTTACGGTAGAGGAAGTGCAAGCCCTGGTGGCGGGAGGCGGATCGGGCCGGGTGCAGCGCTGATACCGCTATAATCCATGCTAGGCCCACCCTTCATGCAGTCTCGCTTCTCCAGCTTTTTCGTATTGCCCCTCAGCATTGCGCTGTGTTTGGCGGAGCCGTTAGCGGCGTGGCAATCGCCGAGTCCCGACAAGGGCAAGAGTGAAGCGACCGTGACCATCGCCCCGGCCGGACCTCCAACGGTGGCTGGCGACAAGAGCAGCGGCGACGAACCGATCAAGGTCACGGTAAATGAGGTCATCATGCCCGTAACCGTGACCGACGACAAAGGCCGCTTCGTTTCAGACCTCGAGAAGAAAGACTTCCAGATCTTCGAAGAGAATAAGGCGCAGGACATCCGCTTCTTTACGCGCGAGCGCAGCCAGCCGGTCGTGATCGGCTTCCTGCTTGATATGAGCACCGCCAGCCGCATTCATTGGAAGAACTTCCAGAATGCGACCATCGAGTTGATTCAAAATCTGCTGACCGGCGATCCGCGCTACTCCGGCTATCTGATCGACTATGCGCAAGACGCCGAGGTCGCTGTGGACACTTCGTCCGACCCCGAGCCCATGGTCGAAAAAGTGCGCAAGCTGAAACCCGGCGGCGGCGCGGCTATGTACGACGCGGTCTGGCTGGCCTGCACCAGCCGAAAGCTGATTAAAGGCGAACCGATCGAACCGCGGCGCATTGTGGTTATCGTGGGCGATGGCCACGATAACGCCAGCAAGCATTCTCTCGCGCAGGTGGTCGAACTGGCGCAGCGCAGCTTAGTCACCATCTATTGCATCAGCACGCAGGCGTTCGGCTTCGCCAATGAGAGTGACGAGAACCTGGTAAGGCTGGCCACCGAAACGGGCGGCCGTGTGGTGTATCCGCTCGATCAGATTTACCGGGACACCGACGGCTATCTATCGCATCCCTCCGATGACGGCAACTATGCGCTCACGGTGGGCACCGGAGCCTACACCAACGTGGTGGACGGGCGCATGTATAAGGCTGTGTCGGACATCGCCGGCGAAATCACCACGCAGTACATCATTCGCTATGTTTCGGACAATCCGAAAGACAAGACCTACCGCAACGTAAAGGTAGTGGTAAGCCTGGGGAACGTGAAAGTGCGGGCGCGCAAGGGGTACTACGCGACCCCCGGTTCTTAGGTGTCGAACCACGCGTGTCATCTAGCGGTTGCAGTGTTCCCTTCTAGAAACCCGCGCCCGGAACGATAAGCTGATAGCTAGGATTTTTTTGGCATGCCGGCGAGGGTTTTCAGCTTCCGCGACTTGGCGCCCCAACAGGGTGAGTATTCGCTGATCGTTGGAGATCTCCCCGGGCGCGGCGCGCAAACGATCGGGGTCTTGTTGCTCGAGGCGGCTAGCGACACTCTCCATATCCGTCTGCGGCGCGATTGGGAACTGCTGGCGAGCGAGGAAGACGCGGAAGTCTTGCGGGAATTGGCGGACGATTTGCTGTCCCAATCGCGCGAGCAGGGCGGCAGGGCCGTGTTTGAGCGGTTGGACCAGCAGGCCTCGCTGTCCTTGCGGGTCACCGATCGCGAAGCGGTCAGCGTCCAAGACTTCGAGCGCACGTTAACCGATCTCTACCGGCGGCACGTGCCGGCACGGGTGTTGCCGTTCCGCACGCACTTGCCGCGCTACTCGCTGGCGGTGGCGGCTGGGCCGTTCTTGACCAATCCCGAAGAAGTCCAAGCGGAGGAGTGGCTGGAGACGCCGCCCGATTTGCCAGTGGATGACGGCATGTTCATCGCGCGGATTCAGGGCCGCTCCATGGAACCGCGCATTCCGGACGGCAGCTTGTGCGTGTTCCGCAAGAACGTGGTGGGTTCGCGCAACGGGCGGCTGGTGCTGGTCCGCAACGCCGAATCGCCTGCCGAGCAGCAATACACCGTGAAGCGTTACCGCTCGGAAAAGGCCGTGGTGGAAGACGGCTTTGCACAAACGCGCATCCGCCTGGAGAGCTTGAATCCGGCGTTCCCTTCCTGGGATTTGATTGAAGATGAAGAAAAGTATCAAGTAGTGGCGGAGTTCGTGCGGGTGCTGGAGTAAAGTAGGTAGGTCACCTATGCAACTACAGCCAGAACAAGCTCTCTTTATGCTCAACATGATTCTCCCTTCGTTGGAACGGGAGCATCAAACCACCGTGAAAGTTTTGGAAGCGGTGCCCGCCGATAAAGCCGACTACAAACCCGACCCCAATGCCAAGAGCGCCTATGAGCTGGGTTGGCATATCGCGGCGTCGGAAGACCGTTTCCTGGGCGGCGTTGCGGCCGGAGCGTTCGACTTCGCTTCACTGGAACGGGTGAAAACGATGCCGGAGGTGGTGACTTGGTACAAGCAGTCGTTCGCCAAGAACCTCGCGGCCATCAAGAAAATGAGCGGCGAGCAACTGGTCAAGATCATCGATTTCCGCGGTATGTTCCAGATGCCGGCCGTGTCGTATTTGCCCTTCACCTCTAGCCATAGCGTGCATCACCGCGGCCAGTTGTCGGTCTATTTGCGGCCCATGGGAGCAAAGGTACCGGCCATCTACGGCGAGAGCTACGATTCCGCCGCCGCCAAAGCGGCCCAAGGTTAGCACCGGAAACGCGGCCGCTTGCGCTGCGTTAAAATCGGGGCAGCCATGAAAGAGATCGCGCAAATCCTCGACTTGTGGTCTGCCGTCTCAGCCGCCGGCGAAGAAGCGGTTCTGGCAACCGTGGTCAAAACGCAAGGTTCCTCTTACCGCCTGCCGGGAGCGCGCTTACTCTTGACTAAACACGGCCGCCGCGTGGGCGCCATCAGCGGTGGCTGTCTGGAAGACGATGTCGTAAAGAAAGCTTGGTGGCTCACCGAGAAAGGTCCCATCGTCCGGCGTTACGACACTACGCCAGATAATGAAATCTCTTCTTCCGGCTATGGCCTGGGCTGCAATGGCATCATCTATGTGCTGATGGAGCGCCTAAAGCCGGGCCAAGCCGGAATTCTCGAGCTCATTCGCGACGTTCGCGCGCATCGCCAGCCCGCGGCGGTTGCGCATGTTCTGGAACCGGCGAGTGAAATCGGCCTGCGCCTGATGATCGATTGCCAAGGCGCGGTCTCTCACCCTTTGTCATCCGAAATCGAAGCGGAAACGCGCGCCGCGGCCTCAGCCGGGGCCAACCGGCTTCTCCGAATCGGCCAGCGCGCGGTGTTCATCGAAACCCTTGCTCCCGCCGTGCGTCTCCTGGTTTTCGGAGCGGGTGACGACGCGATTCCTTTGACCGATCTTGCAAAATACCAAGGCTGGAACGTAGCCGTTTTCGATGGCCGCGCCCACTATGCCCGCCGCGAAAAATTCCCCAACGCCGACGAAGTCGTCGTGCGCATCGCAGGCTCGCCCGCCCCCGCGGTTGATCCGTGGACGGTAGCCGTGCTGATGTCTCACAGTTATAGCCAGGATCTCGAGGCGTTGCGCGCGTTGGCTGCTTTGCCTTTGCGCTACCTCGGCATTCTGGGGCCCAACAAACGCACTGTGCAATTGCTTGGCGATGCCGGACTCGATCCAGCCCATCTCCCCGCGGGACTGCATGGCCCGATGGGTCTCGATATCGGCGCCGACGGTCCCGAACAGGTGGCGCTGGCCGTGATTGCCGAGATTCAAGCAAGCTTGAACGGTCGGGAAGGCGGCACGCTCCGCACCCGCGACGGCTCCATCCACGCGCGCGAAGCGGACCCTGCCGCCTCTTGGAGCCAGTCCATTGTCTGCGCTTGAACTCACTCGATGATTTCGAAATCGGTTCTTGCATTCCTCGCCATCGCTGTTCTACCGGCGCAGACCACCTCGCCCAATAAAGGCAAACAGGTTGTCGATCAGGCCCTCAAAGCTTTGGGCGGCGAGCGTTTCCTCAACATGCACTCGCGCGTTACCAGCGCGCGGATTTACTCTTTCTTCCATGATGAGCTGAATGGCTTCGACATAGCGACCATTTACACGCAGTACCGCGACGACAAATCGCTTAAAGGCTTGCAAACCCGCGAACGCGAAGTCCTCGGCAAGAAACAGGACTATTCGTATCTGTTCCTCGAAGACCAAGGATTCGACATTACGTTCCGCGGCGCGCGCCCGTTGCCCGACGACCGCTGGGAGCATTACGCGCGCACCGCCTCCAACGACATTCTTTATCTTCTCCGCTATCGCTACGATGAACCCGGCATGCAATTTGACTACGTGGGCAATCAGGTTCATATTACGAATCACGTCGAGGTTGTCGACATCACCGACGCCAACGATAAAACGATCCGCGTCTCCTTCGATTTCAATACCAGGCTTCCCGTGCGCCAAAGCTTTGCCTGGCTCGATCCGGAAACCAAAGAGCATAACGACGAGATCACCGAATTCGACAAGTGGCGCGACGCCGGGGACGGCGTCATGTGGCCGTTCACAATCGAACGCCAGCGCAACGGCTACAAGTTTTATCAGATCTTCGCCAACAAGGTGCAGATCAACGCCGAGCTGCCGCCCAACATCTTCGACCTGCCCAAAGGCGCGAAGGTGCTAAAGAAAGTAAACTGATACAATTTGATCTCAAGCATTTCGCGCTTTTGCGCCATGGATCTCGACCAGCTTCACACTTTTCTTGAGATCGTTCGTCTCAAGAGCTTTTCGAAAGCGGCGCAGACCTGTTATCGTACTCAGCCAGCCATCAGCGCCCAAGTCCGGCAACTGGAGTTGGAGTTGAATACCGCGCTGTTTGAGCGCTACGGCACCAGGATCTCGCTCACGGTCGCCGGCAGGATTCTCGCCGAGCACGCCGAGCAGATCCTCGCTTTGCGGCGCCGCGCGCAGGATGCCATCAACGAACTCGAAAAGGTTCCGCGCGGCGAACTGGTGATCGCGGCCAACGAGGCCACCTGCATTTATGTGCTGCCCGGCGTGTTCGCAGAATTCAAGAAACAATTCCCCAACGTGCAGCTCCTGGTGGACCGCTCTTACGGTACGCGCGTTGTGCAAGCCGTGCTGGACAATCTGGCGGATTTCGGCATCACGCAACTCCCTGTACAAGAAAAGAAGCTGCAAGTCGTCAAAATCCACTCGGACGAAATCAAATTGCTCGTTCCGCCGGGCCACCGCTTGGCGGGCGAGGGACGCGTGATGCCGGCCGACCTGTTGGGCGAGCAGCTCTTGCTGCCCAAAACAGGCACCACCCGCGCGCGCTTGAATGCCTGGCTCGATTCGGTGCATGACGAACTCAATGTGTCCATGGAATTGGATTCCACCGAAATGATCAAGCGCTTCGTGATGGCGAATCTAGGCTTGTCTTTTTTGGCCGCCTCGCATTGCCAGGAGGAGGAAGCGGCCCACAAACTGGCCTGCGTGCCGCTTGGGCCTGAGCCCATGATCCGCCGCGTTGGCTTGATTTATCGCAAGGATAAGTCCTTGTCCAAGGCGGCCCTTGGGTTTATTCAAGTGACCCTAGACCACGCTGGCAACGAAGTTGGTATATTTCAATCACCGAGGCTTCGCGCCTCTGGAACCTAAGAGCCCATGGCACAGTTAACGGCGCGTACTTCGACGATCTTCGTCGCCACCAGCGATAAGACTCGCGTCTACCATTCGGTGGACGACGTACCGCCGGCTCTGCGCCGGAAGCTGCTTGAATGCACCCGCGGCATCAATTCGGCCACGATACTCATCGCCGACAAACAGGGCCGCGAAGAACTGGTGCGCGCCCTGCAGGGCCGGCCGAGCGAAGTGCAGTGCCGCCTAGTGGAAAACATCCGGGCGCGCCAGCCGGAGAATCAGGCCAAGGCCGAAATTCAGCCGCTCTTGCGGTCGGGCCGTTTGTGGCTGGAATTGCTGCTGCCCGCGGCAGCCGCCGCCTCGCTTTGGCTATTACTCGAGACCCACATTTTTTAGCATTCGTTCCCTAAACTTTCTTCGCGCTCTCGCCGATACGTTTACAGTGACGACCTCATTTGGCGACCATCCCCATTCCGCTTTGCTCAAGATCTCGACCGGCGAAAAGAACGGTTCGAAGCATGAGATCCCGTGTACCTTCGAAGGCATGGACGGGAAGCATCTGAAGCTGGAAGCTCCAGAACGCATTAGCATTTCCGCTCCGGTGAGCGTGGAATACAGTGACGCCATGTTCCTCGGCGAGGTAGTCGGTTGCCGGCGGGGATCGGGCGGCATCTGGGAACTGGATGTCAAGGTCGACCAGATCCTGACAGGCTTGCAAAGCCTTGTAGCCCTGCGGGCGCAACTCCTGGGCGAGGGCGTGCCAATGGCAACGCGCGGATTTGTCCCGGCTTCGGGATCGAGCTTGAACTGAGGGATATCCGGCTTTGGCCGGTAGTTGCCAAGTCAGTGAGCCGCCGCGAATCGATTCCACCGGACCAACTCGGGGAAGTGTTTGGGCGAAGTTCAATGAAACTGCGGATTGGCCCGAAATCGTCGGCATTGTCTGTGAATCGGCCGCATTCCTTAGACGAATCGCCACCACCGCCGTGGCCGCGTTGAGCGCCATACTCGACGAGTTCGTTTCGGCGTTGGCATTGCTGTTAGCGTCAGCCTTCAGTAAGCGTACGTGACTGGAGGATAAATAT
>Ga0075021_10000812_pt1 | contig 16078 bp, 14 predicted proteins | sample ColStrG_CSR_2012_FD_72749 | JGI IMG/M metagenome (GOLD analysis project Ga0075021, IMG submission 72749) | Freshwater sediment microbial communities in response to fracking from Pennsylvania, USA - Cold Stream Run_MetaG_CSR_2012 | ecosystem: Environmental > Aquatic > Freshwater > Creek >...
GTGGGAATTCCGACCAGCAACTACGACGATAAAGGCGTCGTGAATCCCTTCCCCATGGCCCAACTCGTCGCCAGGAACGCCGCAGGCACAGTGCTTGCGACGGCCAAGATTGTCCTCTCGATTAGTGACGAGATGAGTTGCAAAACCTGTCACGCTTCAGGCACCGACATTGCCGCACAACCGGCAACGGGGTGGGTGAACAACCCGAATCTCCTGAAGGACGTAAAACTCAACATCCTGAAGAAGCATGATGACCGCTGGAACATCACCGGCTATCTGCCGCAACTCAAGAAGAACGGTTACACCTATCAGGCAAGTCTCTATCAGACCGCGGTTTCGGGCACTCCGATTCTGTGCGCCGCCTGCCACAGCGACAATGCCCTCGGACTGCCCGGCCTGGCGGGCATCGGAGCCGAAGCCAGCGATATGCACACGCTGCACGGACCGCAGATTTTGCAATCCAATGGCCGGACGCTGGATCAAAACAGTCAGACCAGCGACCTGAATTCCTGCTATCTCTGCCATCCCGGACCGGTCACGAAGTGCAAACGCGGAGCCATGAACACTCAATTATGCTCAGCTTGCCACGGCAACCTCAGCTATGCCGGAAATCGCACGCGCAATCCCTGGCTGGTCGAACCGTCCTGCCAGCTTTGCCACCAGAACAGCCAGCGCTATCTCACGGCATTCGACACCAGCGGCAACTGGCGCGTCGTCACCGACCAGACATTCGCGACCAACCAAAACGTTCCGATTCTCGGATCGGACCTCTACCGCTTCAGCAGCGGACACGGCACCGTCTATTGTTCGGCCTGCCACGGTTCCCCGCACGCGGAGTATCCCACCCTGCAGGCGAATGACGGCGTCTATCCCACCCAGTTGCAGGGATACGTTGCCAAAATTACCGAATGCACGGTTTGCCATAGCAACATTCCGGTGAGCCCAAATGGCGGCCCGCACGGAATCCACACGCTCGGACAATCCTGGGTGGACGCCCACGGCGACTACGCAGATGGCAATACTCAGGCTTGCGCCTATTGCCATGGATCCAACTATCTCGGAACGGCCATGTCCGTCGCCAAGATAGCTCGCAAATTCAACGCCGGAGAATACGGTAACAAGAGCTTCCCTGCGGGACACCAGTTCAGCTGCTACGACTGCCACAACGGCCCGCACGGGGGATAAATTTCCGTATGTCCAGTCGCTCTCCCGGGCCGGGGCATCCCCCCGGCCCTTTTTTCGTTAGCGTCGATCTCGGGTGTACGAAGGTATTCCCCCGAGCGAAGCTCGTCTCGCGGCAGTTAGAATCGGATTACGAGGTACTTCCTTTGGCCACTTCCAGAAAGAGCCACCGCGATACCATTGAATCCGAAATCTTCGAACGGCAAGCACGAATTTGCAAAGCCTTCGCCAACGCAACTCGCTTGCAGATGCTTGACCTGCTGGGCAAACGTGAATGGCCCGCATCTGATCTTCAACAAGCGCTGGGGATCTCCAAGGCCAACCTTTCGCAACATCTCGCAGTCTTGAAGACGGCTGGCATTGTGGGAACAAAGCGGAATGGCAGGAAGGTCTACGTTTCGCTGGTCATGCCGGAAATGAAGGAAGCGTGCCGGATGCTTCGCAATGTGTTGCGCGCCCAGATCAAGAACGACCGCCGCTTGGTCGTATAGCTTCGCGGACTACCGGGCCCAGTAGACGCTAAGCACCAGCAGTACGCCGAAGGCCAGCGACTGCCGCATCTCACTCCATCCCAGCTTCATCACGTTCAGTGGCTGGGGCTTTCGCAAGAACCATGCCGTTCCGCGAAGAATTGCCGGAGCAAACGCCAATAGGCTCAACCCTGCCAGCCATCCCCCGCGCACGGCAAGTATCAAAACAACGGCCAGCACCAGTTCACCAAGAAGGAACCCTGCCCCGCGCTCGATTCTTTCCTTAAACGAACCCAGCTTAGCTCCGCGGATTCGCAGCTGCACGAAGTAAACCTGGTTGGCGGAGAATAGGAACGTCGCAAGCCACAAGCCGAAAGCCAGTACGTCCAGCCGTCCCGTCGCCACGTAGTAAGCCGCAGGCGCGGTTACTGTGAGGCCAACCGCTCCCACGATTTGCGAAATCATTCGCGTCGAACGACCCATCTTTTTCAAAATTGCTTGCCCGAGGAACGCTATCCCCGTTAAACCGCCCAGCAACAGCAGAGTTCGTCCACTCCATTCTGGCAACAGAACCGCCAGAAAGAAGAAGGACAGAGCCGCCGCTACAGCGATCGCACTGATCACATGGCGCCGCTCCTGCCCGGGTTGGGCGCGCATGACGCCGGTACCAAGCAGGCTTTCCACCGGAGCGCGCAGCCAGAAGAGCGATAATGCCGCACCTAGAAGCAGCGCGATAGGCTCGACTTTGCCACCGCGAAGCAACCCTGCCGCTCCACCTACGAGCAACGGCACTAATAAAATTCCCCAGGCTCCATGTTCCCGAGGAACGACCAAAGCGCTGAGCCGCTCCTGTGAAGGCGCAATGGATTCAGTCATCGATCGGGTTGGCGGTGCTAACGGAAATGTAACCATCTGTCCCATTTCAAAATGCTCCTGACCTGCTCAACTCTTAGCGCGCCACTGGCTCCGCTACGAGATCCCTCGAATGCGTCGGGCGTTCCGCCGTTTTGGGTTGATAGATACAGAACGGCTCTTCACCCAGATAATTGCCGGTGGCCGCAAACGCTCGTGCGCGGCAACCCATACACACATTCTTGAACTCACAGTAACCGCACTTCCCTTCCAGGTTCGAAGAGTCGCGCAGCGTGTTGAAAACTTCGGCATCCCGCCAGATTTCGGCAAATGGCGTCTTCCGCAGATCGCCCGCCAGCACCGGCAGGTAGCCACACGGATAGACCTCACCCTGATGAGAAATGAAGCAAACCGCACTGCCCGCCAGACAGCCCTTGGTCGTCGCACTCATAGCGGAGGCGTGTGGGTGCCCTGAACCAGGCTTGAGCGAAATCCCCGTCGATCCGGGCATTGTGATGTCGGTCGGGCCGATGTGCTTACCCGCTGCGGCGTCGTGACCATGCGCCACCGGATGCTGCGCTTCGGCAGCCGCAGCAGCCGCCAGCGCAGAGGGCTTTTCCGCCGCTCGCCTCTGCCGCAACACACGATAGTAGTGCGGCGCGCATGTCGCTTTCAGCTCGATCCCGCCCTCCTTCGACTGGTCGTAGAACCAGTTCAGCATTTCTTCGTATTCCGCTGGTGGAACCATCTGGTCGGCGGCAATGTTCACTCCGCAACCCACCGGAACCAGCAAGAACGTATGCAGCGCATCGGCACCCAGACTTCGCGCCAGAGCCAGCACTTCCGGCAACTGTCGTGCATTATGCCGTGCAATCGTCATATTGATCTGCGTCGACATCCCCAGCTCCTGCAGATTGCGCAGTCCCTGCACCGCCGCATCGAATGCCCCGGAAATCCCACGGAAGCTGTCATGTGTGCGCGAGTCGGCTCCGTCCAGACTGATCGCGACTCGCTTTACCCCCGAATCGGAGATCATGCGGGCGACTTGCTTGGTGACCAGCGTCCCATTGGTCGCCAGCGCGACCAGCAAGCCTTTCTCCGTCGCATAGCGCGCCAGTTGGAAAATATCGGCTCGGAATAGCGGTTCGCCTCCGCTTAAAACAAGGATGGGTTTAGCCATCGCGGCAATCTGATCGATCACGGCCAATGACTGCGCGGTGGACAAATCATTGGGGGAACTCAGCTCGGTGGCCGTCGCGCGGCAATGAATGCAGCGCAGATTGCAGCCCTTCGTCGTTTCCCAGAAAACCAGCCGGGGTACGAACTTCTCAGCGGAGGTGTGACCGTTGGTCTCCATCAGGAACCTCTTTCCTTGCAACACTAGAGACCATTCTCATCACGCGCGCAGGACCAGGCCGTGACAGCCGCTACGGCCGCTTGTGACGCCAATCACAATTGGGGCTGGGGAGATCGGGCGATCCCATTCTCGGGCGAGTTTTCTACTTGGAAACGGCGGGAACCGCTTGTAAACAAAGGATCTTACGGATGGAAACTCAAATTCACCACAACCTGCGATTCCTGCGAAGCAGGCACCCATTTCCAGCTCGCCACGGCATCCTGGGCCGCTTTGGAGAATATGGCGTTGCCGCCCAACACCTCGCTGGATTTGGCCACGCCGTTCGGCGACACCGTCACCCGCAGCTTCACGCTACCTTCCAGGTTCATTCCACGGGCCAAGGCCGGGTAGACCGGTGGCTTGCTAGCCGTCAGCTTACGCCCGCCGTCCACTTGCACCTGCGCGACGGCAAGAGAACCGGCGACAAAACAGGCAAGAAGCATATGCGTGGCGCTACGGCGCATTAGAGCGAGAACCCCCAAAAGAGAAAGTTTAGGGTTTGTATCGCCCCGCGAGAAGATGACTCAGGTAACCGGATGGTCATAACCCGTTTAAATTGAGTACCCAACCCGCAAAAAACGCGCCCCAGCGTTTTGCTCGGGCGCGATACTAACCTCGAGGAAACTGCGCTAGTTCACTGTAATGCTCATCGGTGCAGACGCAATGCCGTTCGCCACCACGACCAGCGTCGACAAACCAGTCTCGATTCCAGCAGGAACATCGAAGTTCGTCGTTACGATCAAGTTGCCGGTCGCTACGCCCATCGACGTGTGATCATGCGTCTTCGCGTAAAAAACGTGCTTGCTGCTGTTGTTCATGATGCGAACCAGCGGGTAGTTCGTGGCGGTCTCATCTTCGTCGCCGTACCCCGCCGCTTGCGACAGTCCATTGAACTGTTTGCCGGAGATGGCATACGTCAACCCGTGAGTCACGGATTTCGGAGCTGTCGTGATCACGGGCTTCCACGCGGCCTGCACCGTCCCCGTCGAGTTGTAGACGCCTACACTGTTGCCGATGACCAGGGCCTGCCCGGTGGGAAGCATCAGGATGGGAGCCAAACCGCTGAGCGTCGGTTTGAGGGTAGTCCCGTTAAATTCGTAAAGTTGGCCAGAATTTCCCGCCACAAGCACGTTGCCGCTCGGCAGTAAAACCGCGGCGGAGTCGCCCGCGCTATCGCCGCCCGGAAAGTCCGGACCCACCACCCACTTTTTCGTGCTCGGATGATAGACCGAGGTGTGTCCCGTGGTCGCGCCCTTGGCCAGACTCCCCGCCACAAAAACCGTACCGTCCGGGCGCAGGATTTGAGGGCCAATTTCTCCCGGCGGATAGTAACAGCCGCCCGGGTAAGGCAGGCAGCCCACCACATTGGTTGGAGAATGAAGATCCACAATCGTGCTTCCCGCCGAGGTCCACTTGCCCGTGGCGGCATTGTAAAACTCGGAATTGGGAGCGGTCTTCACATCGGCCGTCAGAATCGTACCGTCGGGCATCAGAGTCCAGCCTTCTTCGGAATTGAAGTGGTTCTTCCCTGTCGACGGCAACACCTTCCAGGTCAATGTCTTCGGATCGAGCTTGGCGACGGAAGTGGTCAGTTTCTGACCGACCATAAACGATCCATCGGGCAGCACGGACGATTCGGAGTCGCCGATTGTTTTCCAGCCCGCTGGTGGCGCCAGCTTGGTCCACTTATTGGTTTTAGGATCGTAAATCGCGCCCATATTGGTGAGCACGAAATTCAGGTTGTTGTACTCGCCACCGGTGATAACCAGGCGGCCATCCGCCAGCACCGCACCCGGAAAATAGAGGGGAACGTAGCCAGACGGAAGGCTGGCCATTTGAGTCCACGTTCCGTTTACATAACTTCCCTTGTTATCGGGAGTCAGCTTCCACCAGTCGGACTGACTACCGCCTTGCGTCAGTACAGTGCCGTCCGTCATGAGATAGGAAATTCCAGCTCCATTAGGCGGCTGGTGCGTGAGATTCTGAATCGACTGCGCCGCCGCAAAGCACGTGGCGAACAACAGGATTGCTGCGAGAAGAGTCTTTTTCATAAGAGTATCCAGGCCTACTTTTGTCGTGCTCGGTTGTGCATCGGAAGAAAAGAAAGTCACGCGCCCCAGCTTTCGCAAGGGCGCGTGCAAAACACGTTAAGAAACTAGTTCACCGTGACCTTCATCGGCGCGGAAGCAATACCATTGGCCACGACGACGAGCGTCGACAAACCAGTCTCAATTCCAAACGGAACGTCGAAGTTCGTCGTCACGATCAAGCTGCCGGTTGCGACGCCCATCGAAGTATGGTCGTGCGTCTTGGCGTAAAAAACGTGCTTGCTGCTGTTGTTCGTGATGCGAACGAGCGGGTAGTTGGTCGCCGTTTCGAACTCGTCGCCAAACGCCGCCGCTTGCGACAAACCGTTAAACTGCGTTCCGGAAATGGCATACGTCATGCCGTGGGTCACCGCCGAAGGAGCGGTCTTGATCACGGGTTTCCAGCCAGCCTGCACTGTTCCGGTCGCATTGTACACCGCAAGGTTAAAACCCTCAACCAAGGCTTGCCCCGAGGGAAGAATCAGTACCGGAGCGCCCACTCCACTGCGCGTCGGCTTGAGTGTAGTTCCGTTGAATTCATACAGCGTGCCGGAATTGCCCGCCACCAAAACGTTGCCACTCGGCAGCAGAACGGCGCTCGAATCGCCCGCGTCGTCGCCCGTCGGGAAGTTTGGTCCAACCACCCAAGCCTTCGTGCTCGGATGGTAGACAGCCGTGTGTCCGAAAGTTCCGCCCTTCGGTGTGCCCCCGGCGACAAACACCGTTCCATCCGGACGAAGAATTTGAGGACCGATTTCTCCCGGCGGGTAATAGCAGCCTCCAGGAAAGGGCAAGCATCCCACAATCGTCGTGGGCGAATGCAGGTCGACAATCGTGCTCCCAGCCGAAGTCCACTTTGCCGTCGCAGGGGTGAAAAATTCCGAATTCGGAGCATTTTTCACGTCGGCCGTAAGAATAGATCCGGTCGGCATCAGCGTCCAGCCTTCTTCAGAATTAAAGTGATTCTTCCCAGACGACGGCAACACCGTCCACGTCAGCGTCTTCGGATTCAGCTTCGCCACCGAAGTGGTCAGCTTCTGTCCAACGATATACGACCCATCCGGCAGCATAGACGAAGGCGAGTCGCCAATCGTCTTCCAGCCCGTCGGAGGCTTCATCGCAGTCCATTTATTTGTTTTGGGATCGTAGATTGCACCCAGATTCGTCAGCAAGAAATTCCCGTTGTTGTACTCCCCACCTTCGATCACAAGACGACCATCTGCGAGAACTGCCGACGCGAACGCATCGGGAGCATACCCGGACGGCAGGCTAGCCATCTGCGCCCACGTTCCGTTCACATAGCTGCCCTTGTTGTCGGGTGTAAGTTTCCACCAGTCCGAACCCGAGTTTCCCTGCGCCAGAACTGTGCCATCGGTGAGAAGAAACGCAATGCCCGCCCCGTTCGGGGGCTGGTGTGCAAGAGGTTGCACGGTTTGCGCAGCAGCCGCGCCACACACGGCAAGCAAAAGAGTAGCGAGAATTGCATTTTTCATAACGGGGATTGCCACCTTCCTGGGATATGAATCACGCACAGCCGGAGTCGGCTGTGACGCCTTGTGAGTTGGTACTCCTGAGTAAGACGAAACGCGGACCCGCGATGCTAACACAAACATCCTGGGCTAGAGAAAGTAGCCCAGGATCCCGGAATTCCCGCATCAGGGTCCCATCTCGAACACAACGCCTGCACCGTGGCCGCCAAACGGCGTCACGCCGTAAAGATTGCCGGCCTTGTCCTGCACCAACCCGTAGTTCGGATTCGCGCCGTCCACTCCCAGAAACCGGTGGGACACAGTCTCTTTCCAACCGCTCGAAGTCGGAGTCAGCTTAAACGCCACGCCATCTCCGTTGGAATCGCCACCGCCGGAAGTTGTCCCGTAAAGAATGCCCGCCGCGCTCAGAACGAGCGTCGTCGTGGGATTCCCTCCATCCGCCGCGCCCTGGAAGTTGTAGAGCACCGTCTCGGTCCATTTGCCGTTAGATCCCGGCGAGAGTTCAAACACCGTCCCGGCGCCATTCGCTCCACCAAAGTACGTTGTGCCAAACAAGTTGCCAGCCGCATCGGAGATCAACCCTCCGTATGGGAAGCCGGCGTCAGGCATACCCTTGAACGAATACAGCGACGTCATCTTCCAGCGGCCTCCGGCAAGCGGCGCAAGCTTATAAGCTGTTCCACAGCCGGAATTTGGATTGCAGTTCAAATCTCCACCGATTTCAGCCAGCCCGTACACATTCCCCGCGGCATCGATATGCAGTCGGCCCAGCGACCCCGTCGCACCGTCCGTACCACCCGTGAACTGGTGAAGTACATTCTCTTTCCACACTCCGCCGCCTAGGGGTACAAGTTGATAGACCACTCCGCAACCCTGTCCCGCGCAGCCACCCAATTTCCCGCCCGTGGGCGTGGTGCCGTAGAGATTTCCATTCTTGTCGATAGCCAAGCCGCTGCCCGGTCCACCGCCATCGTGCATTCCCGTAAAGCTGTGCAGCACGATCAGATTCCATCCGCTGCTGGAATGCTTCAGCATGTAAACCACTCCGCAACCATCTCCGGCACACAATCCTCCAGAGCCGCCTGCCACCGTGGTTCCAATCAAGTTGCCTTTCTTGTCGATCACAACTCCGCCATACGGATTCTTCCCGTCGGGTCCTGCCTGAAAGTTATAGAGAACCGTCTCCTGCCACTTGCCACTGGAATTGCGTGTGAGCTGAAAAACCGTGCCGCACCCACCCGCACAACTCCCGCCGTTCCCTCCGGTGACGGTCGTGCCGTAGAGATTGCCCGCATTGTCGAAAACAAGGTCGGCAGCAGGCCGCCCGCCATCCAGCCCACCCGTAAAGCTATACAGCTTCTTTTCTGGACTGGCTGCGCTGACGCCGCTCACCAGGAACAGCATGGCTGTTGCAACCACGAAAATTCGGATCAGAAAATGCCCAACGTGTTTTCCCATTTTTCGTTCCCCTTCGCGATGTGATCTGCCCGGTTGCAGGGTACAAATCGTCAGGCGTTTCCTGCTTCAAAAGTCGGCATCCATAGTACCCTGACTATTGTGAAAATTCCGATAAAATCCTGAAAACCCTTGCAGCGCTTGGATTTCGCCGGGGATACCCAACCGAAAGGGCGATATGTCGCGGAGAGACGCAGTCCTGATTGCAAGCCGAGGGTTTGCCATATACATGGCCGTTTGGGCGAGCGTAGAAGTGACTTACTTGGCGGACAATCTGCACTCGCTCTTCCATCACCTGAGCCAGCGCAGTGTCCTCGCCACCCAAGACTACTGGACCAACTACTACGTCCTACGCACCGCCTTGAACGTCGTCCGGATGCTAGGCTTGTTTCTAGGGGCGATTTTCTTCTGGCGCTGCGGACCGCGAGTGGAGGCACTCTTCGCGCCGCAGGAAGCTCCCGCAGCCCCCGGCCAATCCACGCTCGATTCATCCATAAGCGGGCAATCCATGGTCGACCACTCCAAGTAGAGCCGTGAGATTTTTGCCTGTGTCGTGCGTATTGTGCGCCAAGAAAAAAAGGGGAGTCGCCCCGAAAGGCGGCTCCCCAAACGCATGGTGGCGCTCGAGAAAACTACGGCAAGTGAACTGTCACTTGCAGGTTCGAGAAAAAGGTGGTCGTTGTGCAGCCTACCGCTCCGCCCATATCCACGCAGCCGAGGTTGATCATGATCGGCCAGACCTGACCGGCCACAACGTTCTTCACCGACGCCGTCACCGCATAAGAGTGGGAAACCGGAGCGGCGATTCCGGAGACAGGATCGTTATTGTCCCAGATGAAAAAGCCCGCCGCATCGGTCGGGCCTGGAAACGGTGGCGCGCCACCGACGAGAAATTGAAACCGTCCCATGTCCGGAGTCGTCAGCGCATCATTCGTCTCTAAGTGGATGTAGAAAGTACAGGTCCCTCCAACTGCCGCAGGGCACATCACGGGTAGGACTGGCAGGAGCGGCACTGTCGCCATGCAGCCACCCCCACCGCAGGTGGCCGTGACTGGCATATTGTTGGTCTCAAAGTCTGTAGTGACAAGGCGTCGATTCAGCAGGATTACCGGGCCCGCATGGGCGCTGGGGACCGCCGCGAAGAACAGCACGGCAGCGAGAGTGACTAGAGCTGTCAATTTGAGCTTGGCCAAGCCGGATTTGCTCCTGGCCCCGGTGAGTTGCGTCGTGTTCGTCATAGTATCTTCTCCTTAAAAGTAGTCATCTGCCAGCAAGTACTTGTGGTGCGGGCGAGTTCCGTTTTCGCACGCGACAGAGATCACGGCAACCATCCAGGCCTGTTCCCCACCTGTTCTGTATCTCACCGCGTAAGAGATTGTTTCGATTGGAGTTAAGGAGCAGTCTATTCCGCTGTGATAGACTTCACGATCAATGGAGCACAGAGATCCTTGCCGGAAGCCCAGCCTAAGAAACGACTCATCGCTTTCGGCGTGTTCGAGCTCGACCTCGACGCAGGAGAACTGCGTAAGCAGGGCGTCCGAATCAAGCTCCAGGAACAACCCCTCCAAATCCTCCAAATACTGTTAGAGCATCCGGGCGAGATCGTAACCCGCGAAGCGCTGCGGAACCGCATTTGGTCGGCAGACACTTTCGTCGATTTCGACAAAGGTCTCTACAATGCGATCAAGAAACTTCGCGAAGCTTTGGGAGACACGGCCGCCACTCCCCGTTTCATCGAAACGATTCCCAAGCGAGGCTATCGATTCATGGCGCCTGTGGGCGACCGGGAAGCGCCCAAGTCGAAGCTGGCTCTCGTGCCAACTCCTCCTCCGCCCGACGAACCCCAAGGCGAACCAGTCGTTCCTCAGCCTCATTTACTAACCTGGAAGAAGAAGATCGCTCTCTCCGCCCTGGTTCTTGTAGTTGTGGCGGGATCCGGGCTGTGGTACCAGCGCCATCTGCCCTTGCGAAGTCGGCTCACTGAAAAAGACCAAATCCTGCTCGCGGACTTCAGCAATAGCACCGGCGAGGCGGTTTTCGACGACACACTCAAACAAGCCCTCAACGTTGATCTGCAACAGTCAACTTTCTTGAACATCGTTCCCGACGACGTAATATACCGGCAGCTTCGCTATATGGGACGCTCTCTAGAAACGCGCCTTACGCCGGAAGTTGCGCGAGAAGTCTGCTTGCGAGGGAACGCGAAGGCCATGCTGACGGGCTCCATTTCCCCGCTGGGCAGCCACTACGTAATCACCCTTCGCGCCGTCGATTGCGCCAGTGGAAACCTGCTGCATATCGAGCAACTCGAGGCCGAAAGTCGCGAACGAATCCTGGGAAGGTTGCATGAGGCTGGAAGGCGGGTACGAGAAAAGTTAGGTGAATCGCTCCCGTCAATCCAGAAAAACGACACGCCGCTCGAGCAAGCCACTACATCCTCCCTCGAGGCTCTCCAGGTCTATAGCAATGCGGGCAAGGTCTATCGATCGCAGGGCGAGGCCGCCGCCGTCCCGTTATTCAAACGCGCGCTTGAGATCGACCCCAAGTTCGCGGTGGCCATAGCGGACCTAGGCATGATGTATTGCAATCTCGGCGAAACTGCCTTGTGTTCCTCCCATGAAAAGCAAGCTTACGAACTTCGCGATCGGGCCACCGGGAAGGAAAGGTTCTACATCGATTCGAATTTCTATACAGATGTCACCGGAGAGCTCGAAAAGGCAAGCGAAGTTCTTGAACAATGGAAGCAGGAATACCCGCGCGACCTTGCTCCCTACATCAATCTGGGCAGTGTAACGAGTTCCCTGGGACAACTCGACACGGCTTTAACGAATGACCTTGAGGGCCACCGTCTAAGGCCGGATTCTCTCGCGCTTTTCCGGAGTCTGTCTTCCGACTATATGAATCTCAATCGACTGGAAGACGCCGAGCATGTGCTCAAGCTTGCCAAGGCCCAGCAGATGGAACTCCCGCTGTTGCAGAATTTCTACCGGCTGGCATTCCTGCGCTCCGATGCGAAAGAAATTGAACAGTCGATGCGCACTGCGTCTGGCCACGCCGACGTGGAATCCTCCCTACTTTCCAGTCAGGCAGATACGGAGGCATATTACGGGCGCCTTGCCTTGGCCAGAGACTACACGAGCAGAGCGGTTCGTTCGTCGCTGGCAAGCGGCGCCAAGGAAGACGCGGCTGGCTGGCTGGCAACACAGGCCCTGAGGGAAGCGGAGTTCGGAAACGCGGCTCGGGCGCAACAGTCCGCGCAATCGGCGCTCGTGTTGTCTTCTTCTAAGAACGTGCAGGTTGCAGCGGCCATCGCCTACGCGCGCAGCGGAAATCGAACGAGCGCCAACGCAATCGCGAGCGACCTGCGAGCAAAGTTTCCACTGGACACACTCATCATCCACGAGTGGCTGCCCACCATACGAGCCGCGGAGCTTCTTTCCGGTGGCGATGCCAAGGGCGCTCTTGCGGAACTGGAAATTTCCTTGCCCTATGAACTTGGTGGAACTGCTCCGCCCTTCGTGAGCGGCGCAACCCTGTATCCAGCCTATCTGCGGGGTCTGGCCTACCAGAAGAACAAGCAGCCGGAAAAAGCGGCGGCAGAATTCAATAAGATCATCGCGCACCGCGGCCTGGTGTGGAACTTTCCGTTGGGCGCCTTGGCGCAACTGGAGCTTGGACGGACTTACGCAGCCGCCGGTAAATCGGCGCAAGCCAAGGCGGCATATGACGATTTCCTCAAGCAATGGCACGATGCGGACGGAGACGTTCCAGTCTTGCAAAATGCGCGATCCGAATACCGCCGGCTTCCTTGACACAAAGCCCAGCCTAGGGAAACTCTGGTGAAGTGTGGCGCGGGCGCCCTCGCCCGCGAAAAGTCAGCCATATTTGTACTATGTTTCTGGGGAGATGCTTGTTCAGAGTTTCCCTAGTGATACAAGACCCCGTAGCCGAAACTGCCGGCAGATACGGTCACGCCGCAACAATACGGGCACTTCGGCCTCGTAGGCGCAGGTGAACTGGACTCCGGATGTGCCACCGAACAAGAGTCCCCGGGATTGCCTGGGACTACTCCACCCATCGGATTCTGACCGTCCAGGCCTCCTGCAAAAGTATGCAGAACGGTTTCCAGCGTGTACCCACTGGCTTGCGTCAATTCGTAGACAGTCCCGCGCGTGGCCGACCCGCTGCCGGTTCGCGTAGTTCCAACCAGGTTTCCAGCGCCGTCGAAGATGACACCACCTGCAGGAAACGCCCCGTCGTTGGGTGAAGTGAAGGAATAGAGCGGCGTCAAATTAATCCCAGTGAGCCTGAACACAACTCCAGCTCCCCTGGCGCAGGTTCCATTGCCCCCGCAAGTCGCGGTGCCGTAGAGGTTGCCAGAAGCATCCGCCACAAGCCCCGCCTCAGGCAATCCTCCGTCGCTCGTTCCACTAAACGAATGAAGGACTGTTTCCTGATTGGTGCCGGAGACTGCGAAGATTGTTCCAAATCCCAGCGTCCCGCCATGGTAGGTTGTGCCCATGAGGCTGCCACCGACACCGCGAATTAGCCCCGCCATCGGAAAACCACCGTCCGGCCTTCCCTTAAAGCGGTAAAGGACACTCTCCGTCACCGTCCCGCCCGAGATCGCCAGGCTAAACACCACGCCGCATCTTGTTCCATTACTGTCGGTGCACGTTCCTGCTCCACCATGCGTCGTGGTGCCGTAGAGCGTGTTCGAGGAGAAGATCAACGCCGCATACGGACGACTCCCGTCCGCGCCGCCGGCGAAAGCATAGAGAACCTTAAAACTGTAGCCTTGGGTGGCTGGCGAGAGCTCAAACACCACGCCGTTTCCTCCAACACCGTTTGCGGCGCATGGTGTACTGCCTCCACACGAAGCCGTTCCATAGAGGTTGCCCATCGCATCCAGCACCAAGCCAGCACGTGGGAAACCTCCGTCGCCATGCCCGTTGAACGCATAGAGCTCCGTGTAGACATTCGAAGCATCCAGCTTGAACACAACGCCTTGATTGCTCGCTCCACCCTGGAGAGCAGTCCCATAGAGGCTGCCGTTACTGTCGGCCACAAGCGAACCCAAGGGCTTAGCCCCCTGTATAGGCCCTGCCATACCAGTAAACGAGACTGCAACCTGCTCGGTCGTCTCTTGTGCACAAACGGAAAAGGCGACGAGCAGAATCATGGATCCCAAAAGAATGCAGGTGCTGAGGGTACGCATACAAGCCGTCCTGGCAATCAGTTTTGACCGGAGTATAGCACTGGGGATTGGACCCCGTTTTGCACAGAGGGTTCGGCCAATTACTCTTTTGGAAAGCTCAGTGATCGGCGCTGACGCTTACAGCTGCCAGTGATTTTCAATCACGACACCCACGTATGGCTGCAACGGCTGCGGAATCGCGACCCGGGCCGTCGCTGATTGGCGGTGCCACGGGATGGTCACTACGCCTTTCTGGCCAGAGCGCTCAAATGATTTGCCATAACCTCCGAGCCGCAGCACGCCACCAGTTTGGTCTATATTGACCATCTTTTGCGCCACAGAGAATTGCATGATGAGGCTATGAAAGTCGCAAAGAAAAAAGCTCTGGCCATTCGTTGTCCCACCTGTGGAGCTAAGCCTGGAGAAAAGTGCGAACTTGCTACCGGCCAACCTCGAACCGAGCCCCATCAAGACCGGAGGCTGGTCGCCGCAGACAGGTAATTCCTACGCTGTCTACACGGCTACAGTTCGCGCCTCGGGTGACCGAATTTCCGCGACACTGCCGATTTGCCACTAGATCCCTCGAGAATCGCTAACGTGGAGGCCATAGATGCCAATAAAACCAGCATTTGCTCGGTATTTGAGTCACGATTTGTGTCAATTCGTCAGTTCTGGGGCTTAGAATGGCAATATGCCCCTGCCCGCAAAGCCCAAGAAGAGCCGCCAATTCGATGCCGATGTCTTCCTGGCAACGATTGGCGAAGGTAGGAAGAACCTCGCCGTTACCAAGAAGCAGTCCATCTTCGCACAAGGCGACGCTGCGGATGCAGTTTTCTATATCCAGAAGGGTCGGGTCCAGCTAAGCGTTGTCTCCAAAACCGGCAAGGAAGCCACCATTGGCATGCTGGGCCAGGGCAACTTTTTTGGGGAAGGGTCGTTAGCGGGACAGACTCTTCGGATGGGTTCCGCTGCGGCCATGACCGACTGCCACCTCCTGCGGATCGAGAAGAGGGCCATGATCGACGTTCTTCATCGCGAACAAGCTCTTTCCGATATGTTCGTGGCCTATTTGCTTGCACGGAATATTCGCTATGAAGAAGATCTGGTCGATCAGCTTTTCAATTCCAGCGAGAAAAGACTGGCCCGCGTGCTGTTGATGCTCGCCCATTTTGGCAAAGACGGCATTCCTGAGACCGTAATTCCGAAGATCAGCCAGGAGACTCTGGCCGAAATGGTGGGGACCACGCGCTCCCGCGTCAGCTTCTTCATGAACCGATTCCGCAAGATGGGATTCGTTGACTACGCGGGCGGGGTCGAGGGCGCTCTCCAGGTTCACAGTTCACTGCTCAATGTAGTTCTTCACGATTAGTCTCTTTGCGTCGAAGCGCTTCGTCGATGAAACAAGGGTTTGGAAACCAGCCCGCATCCGAGAACCTGTCGGCTCCGTGCCGCATCTTTCAGTGCCATTTACGCCGGCCAAAAACAAGAGGAGCCCACTAGAGAGGCCCCCCTTTTGGATGAGATAAAACTAGCTGGCCTTGCGACGTAAATCCGTTTCCGTTTTATCGCTTTCGGCCTTACCAATATCGACTTTGGCCGCTTCCACCTTGGGAATCTCTGGCCTGGCGGACTCGACCGTGGCGGTTCCTGTATTAGGAACGCCGCCTTCCTTATGTATCCGCTGCCATGCTTCAACCTGTTTCTGCGCTTCTTCCATGGCGATGCCGTACCGCTCTTGCACCTTGCCCACGAGGCGCTCAACGCTTCCTTCGATGACCTTCAGATCATCGTCGGTTAGTTTGCCCCATTTTTCCTTAACGATGCCGACCATTTGGTGCCAGTTGCCTTCGATACGATCGCTATTCATAGTCTGTGTCTCCTCTTGTTTCTGATTCCCGTTGCGTTCCAACGGCAACCCTCCCGATGAGAAGGTTGCCGCCGCTTAGAAA